>ERZ772883.1658-NODE-1658-length-16239-cov-8.657378_pt1 | contig 16239 bp, 12 predicted proteins | sample MGYA00580575_ERZ772883 | MGnify/ENA primary metagenome ERZ772883 (study PRJEB29015, sample SAMEA2737666) | human gut metagenome | biome: human gut; feature: human-associated habitat; material: faeces | place: China | collected 2012 ...
TCCATCCACACACTTATATAAAAATAAGTATATATATATTATTATATAATAAGGTACGCGAGGGGGACCATGCAAAAAACAGCTGTTAACTGTTAACCCTGTTAACCCCCTCGGCTTCTCCGTCCCCCTCTTTTAGGAAATTTAAACAAGAATGCTTGGTGGTTTCACCGAAAAACCTTACTTTTGTAACCTGACTGCAAACAAACGTAAAAACAATAATAACAACATAAAATGAAGAATCTCACATTCCATATCGTAGGACTCACCCATAATGACGTGAAAGGCCATGAGGTAGAGTATGCTAAAGAAGCAGAGGGGAGAACCATCTGCCTCGTGCCCGATGACGCCAACACCTTCGACATGCTGGCGGTGAAAGCTTATGACAAACAGCAGCTCATAGGCTATGTTTCAGCCCTGGAAGGCGAGGACGTACGCGCCCTCATCATCGCCCGCAAGGAGCGGAACCTGCGCACCCGCTGCATAGGCTGCAACAGCAAGAACGAGGGCGATAAGGCTGGATTGCAGCTCATGGTGAGGGTGCTCTCTGATGTTTCTGATGAGGAGATGGAGCAGGCGCGCCGCGAAATATATGATGATAAGATTTATGATGACTGGCAATACTCCGGTCCCGTGCTGCCCATCGAACAGCTTACCCGCTTCAGCGACTGCACCATGATGCTCGAAGGCGTCATCAACAGCATCATCCGTCTCCAGAATACGCTCTCTGAAGGCTCTCTTGATGCAGAAACTGAGGCGATGCTGCGCGAGGAGCTTACCGATTGCCTTTCTGAGGCAAGAGAGCGGCTCAGCAGTTTCCTCGAAATCCAGCGCAGCGATTATTCCCGAGAAATGACGCAGGCCAGAAACCGCATTCTTCATAAGCTGGAGCAGATAGACGATGAGGAACTGCAGCGCCTCCGGGCCGTCCTGCTTACCGAGATGGGATTCATCACCAGTTCGGCTTACCGCGAGCGTGCGGCCTATTCTTTCTTCGTAGAAGCCCCGAATGCCATCAAGAAGAAGCAGACGGGCACCTATGATTATAAAGACCAGCTGGACGCCATAGAACAGCAGCTGCACGCCTTTCCCCACAATCTCTACCCAACATTCAAGGCCGACCCGGTAGATTTCCTCCGTCAGGTGTTCTATAAGCGTGTGCCAAGAAAGAAGATGCTCCAGTTGCTCTCGGGCATCGTGCTGATGATTATGAACGGCAGGGTGAACGATGTGAAGCAGTGGGGCAAGCACGGCGATGAGGAGTCACTGATAGCGATGAAGACTGTGGGGAAGAAACCTGCGATTGGAGAGCATAAGAAGGAACTCATGGCACTGGTGAAAAAGGCAGTCTTGAAGATTGCTGTTTATCAGAAGAGGGGATATTATGGCGTGTTTCTTTCAAAACAGGCCTATTGGTATCCTATTTTCCGCCTGATGGGCGATTGGGAATTACTCCCACCCAAATCTCCTCAATCGTTCTGTACATTCTTGGAAGAGCTATTTGAAGGCAAAAAAATATCCGGTCCGAAAGCTCGTCTCTGCGGTAGGGATGATTTGAGGCAAGCAGGAATCGCTCCCTTTTCCAACCATGAAGCTTTGAAATGGAAAAATCTGGAGCAGAAAGAATTGATTAATACACAAGAGGCAAAATTCAACCGTTATTGTGAGATTGTTGATATTTTTATGAAAATCCTGGGAGAAGAAGCTTTTAAGAAGGGTATTATGTTAGATGATTGGCTAAAAGAATAATGGGCGTTGGCAGCGGATTTGTAATCTGTTGCCAACGCTTTTTTCTTGTAGCCTGTTTCTTTTCTTCTCCCTTGTTTTATACCTCTCTTTATACCTGAATCTAAAAACTTTTACCCCTCTTGCCCGATATTTTATACAGCTTTTACCGGCAGAGGTATAATAATGGAGTTACTTTCTTTTTCCTTATCTTTGCACCGCTTTTCAGAATGGAGGCGGCAGGTTTCTGCAAAGAGCCTGTCTTTTACAACTAAAAAAATATAGATTTATGACACAAAAATCATTAACCTTTGATGAATGCAAGCAGCTCAGCAGCCGTCTCATCGCAATGAACCCTAACCGCAGAGCGAACATGGGACAGATTTCATCCCATCTCCTCGATTACTACACCGAGCTTACCAAGCAGCCTTGGCTCGCACAGCTCGTTGGTCAGATTCGTGACCTCACCGCCCAGCAGAACCAGATGATGCAGCAGGCAGGCGAAACCTACCAGCAGCTCGACCGGAAGATTTCTGACCTCAAGAAGCAGCTGCCTTTCCGCTCACCTCACTACTTCCACTTCCTCGAAGACCATCGCGCCCAGAAATTCATCGACCCGGAGGCTTTCACCTTCCAGACAACCGTAGACATTGATAATCCTGAGGAGGTTGAGCCAGCGGTGAAGAACGCCCTTCTGCTGAACGGAATGTTTGATGAGCCTACAGAGAAGCTCTTCAGAGAGAAAATCTTCTCAGCCGAAGACATTGAACTCTGGAAGGGAAAGGTGCTCCACATCGAGCGCTCAGCCCGCAACAAGGCCCACATCGACATCCGCATCCCGGTAGGAATGACCATAGCAGAGGCTCAGAGTGCCTTCTGCAAACTCATCCACGCCACCGAAGACCCTAGCTGCGTAACCCCGGAGCGCATTATCTTCATCACCGATGCGGCAAGTCAGATTTATACTGCCGGCGACTGGTACAAGCGCCTGGATAAGGAGGCTGTGGCTGAATATCGTGAGGCTTACAGAAAGAGAGGACTGGACATCGACGGACGTCCGCTGGATGTAGATTCAGCCCGGTCAGGAGCCTCTCAGAGCCAGGCATTTCAGAATGCATCTTCTGCTCCAACCGTAGACTTCGAACCCATCGAGAGCGAGGAGGAGAAGGCTAGAAAGGCTGCCAATGCCGTGCAGTATGAGCAGACTTACGACGGCGTTCCTTACGAGGAGATTGTGAAGGCGCTGGTAGAGCGATGGGCGGCGCTCCTGTCCACGGCAACCGCAACAACTTCATTTATCGTGAAGCCTGCCTGCTGAGATACATCTGTAATAGTGAGGCGGCTTGGATCAAGCAGGTAATAGAAACCTTTGGCGAAGACGAGGCGAAGGCGTTCGCCACCGTAGAGAATGCCTGCAAGGTGGCGCAATCTACCGCGATTCCGGATTTGGTAAAGCAGGCTGTAGAGACTGCCCGCAAGAATCATCTTGCCAAGCAGGCCACCGAGAAGGCGGGAATCTATGCTGATGTTCCTCCTCAGTTGCCAGCCAAGCTGCCTAAGCTCATCAAGCTGCTCACCAGCAAGGTGCCAGCCGATTTCAAGCCAGCTGTGGCGATGGCGGTCTTCCCTCCGCTTGCCGCTCATCTCAAGGGCGTAACCTTCCGCTACACCGATAATCAGGTGCACGAGGCGGCGATGATGAATCTGCTCATTGCAGCCATGTCGTCAGGCAAATCGCTCGTCAACGGACCAATCGACTGCATCATCGAAGACCTGGTTCAGATGGATAAGGTGAACCGCCAGAAGGAGCAGGACTGGAAGGACGAGGTGAACACCATGGGCGACAACAGGAAGAAACCGGTGCGCCCGGAGGACATCTGCATCCGCATCGTTTCGCCCGACCTTACCCGCGCTGCCTACATCCAGCGTCTCGACGATGTGCAGAAGGCTGGCGATGCTTATCTCTACTGCAAGATGGACGAGGTAGACATGCTCAGGAAGTTTAACGACCCTAGCCAGCTGATTCGTCTCTGCTGGGACAATTCAGAGGATGGTCAGGAGCGAGTAGGAACCAAGAGCGTTACAGCCCGCGTAAAGACCCGTTTCAACTGGAATGCTTCGAGCACCATTGCCGTTACGCAGAAGTTCTTTTCGGTTCGTGAGGTGGCTGATGGAGCCGTGAGCCGCCTGTCGCTCGCCACCATCATCCGTCCCGATTTCGCTCCGCGTCCGGAGGTGGGCAGTTATGATGCGCAGTTCAAGTCGCAGCTTTCTCCTTACATCCAGCAGCTGAACGCAGCCAGCGGTTTCAAGGAGTGCCGTAAGGCTCGCCAGCTTATCGAGCGCCTGGAGAATGAGATTATGGAGATGGCTCAGCTGGCTTACAACAAGCCTTACGCCGAGTTTGCCAAGCGTGGTCTGGCGAATGGTTTCCGCCGCGCGATGGTGCTTTATCTGGCGAATGGCGAGAAGTGGGAGAAGGCGATAGAGGATTTCATCGTATGGAGCGTGAAGTATGATCTGTGGTGCAAGATGCGTTTCTTCGGCAATCAGATGCAGGAGGCGATAGATGCAGACAGCCGCTCTGTGTGTCATACTCCCGGTGTGAGCAATCTTCTTCTCTACGTTCATGACACCTTTGATAAGACTGAGATTCAGAACATTTGTCAGGTTCATGGCACCAAGACGAAACTTGCCATCCTGCTGTGCAACTGGAAGAAGCGTGGCTTCATCATGAAGAACGAGGACGGCACCTTCACCAAGACCGCCCGTTTCATCGCCAAGTATGGGCACTATGGAACGCCAGGAGTGGCTGCGTAGCGGTGATAAAGGAGTGGGCGTGGTGAAATGCCACGCCCCTCACGTTTTAGCAGCACGCCCTGAAAGGGCAGAAGCTCCTAGCCCAGGGCACCGCCCTGGGTAATAATGGCAGCACGCCTGTCGCCCTGAAAGGGCAAAAGCTTTAAAATAGCCCGTTTTTGTAATGAGAATGTAAATGTTCTTGACCTTAATCAAGAAAAAAGGGCTTTTTGAAACATTTCTCCTAAAATATTTGTGTGCGCACACAAAAAGTTGTACCTTTGCACCAGAAAAAGAAAAAAGGATAAAAGATTGATTCAGTAAGGATAACTTATGAAATCGATTCGAGACAAGTTTGAGGCCGGTTCGGAACCAGGTTCTGAGATTCGGACGAAGACTTCTGGAAAATCTCGAAGAGACTGATTAAGAGGTTAAAAGAAAGGAAAAAGATTATGGTAATGTTCGGGATAATGACAGTAGCAGTAGTAGCATTCGCAGTAGTTGCTTGCGCAGGTATGAACCTCGGAATGAACTGCGGCAAATAAGCTACGAAGCTAAGAGAGCATAGAAATCCTCCTTCGGGAGGTAAGAAATAAAGAGAGTTAAGATTTTGTTAGGTAAAACAACAAGATTGTATATTTAAGATAACAAATTTAAGAAAGGAAAAGATTATGTTAGTATTAGGAATGATTATCGCAGTAGTTGTTGCATGTGTAGCTGAAGTTGGTGCTATTAGCAACAAGTTGGCTTAATCGGAGATTAGCCATGCGAAGGGCTCCAAAAGAGCCGAGATTAAAAAATGGCTGGCAGCAATGCACAGCTGAGTAAAAAACAGTAGGGAGCCAAAAGGGCTTCCGAAATCAGAGAGGAGAGTAAAAACTCCTTTTCATTTGAAATTCATACTGTCCCCTGAGAGTTTTCGTGATAAATTCTGATTGGGGATTTCATATATAGATTGTTAAGAATTCGTTTTAGGTTTTATAGATTTTCATTTTAGGTTTTTAGGTTTAAGTTTTTAGGTTAATTGTTAGTTGTTTTTAAGAAAAAAGCAGTTTTTAATTCATTAAATTACGAAGGCAACAACGAGGGAAGTCGCATGACGACCCAAGTTGTTGCCTTCTTTATTTTCTTATTATTTGAGCTATTTGTCTGAAAATCAACATTATCTGAAAATCAGCGTGGTGAGCCTGTCTTTATCAAACAACTCCTGAGCCACGGCCTGTATCTGTTCGGCAGTAATCTCATCCACCTGCTCGTAGAGTCGGTCTACATTCTTCTCCCAGCCATAGTGAAGGAAGCTCTTGCCGAAGTCGAGGGCAAAGTTCTCGCGGTTGTCGCAAGCCACGCCTACCTGTCCCTTTATCTGCTTTTTGGCGGCCTTGAGCTGCGCCTCGCTCAGCGGTTTCTGCATGAACTTATCCAGTTCCTTGCGAACCAGACGGAGGCAGCGCTTCACGTCGTGCTCATCGCAGCCGAAATAAATGCTCCAAATGCCCGTATCGCCATAAGCCACCATCGTACTCTCTATGGTGTAAACCAGTCCGTTGTGCTCGCGCAGGGCGAGGTTCAGCTTGGCGTTCATTCCCGGTCCGCCCAGCATATTGTTGAGCAGATAGAGTGGCATTCTGCGGCTGTCGTTCACATCGTAGGCGCGGGTTCCAATCATCACATGAGCCTGATGCGTATTCTTCTGCATCACAATCGTCTGCCCCTCGAAGGAGTGTTGAGTGTTGAATGTTGAGTGTTGAATGTTGAATTGGGCTTGCGCCTCTGGACTATTGAATTGGCTTTCCCTTCGGTCGCCGAACGTTGTTTCTTCACTCTTCACTCTTCGTTCTTCACTTAAAAAGCTCTTCTTCAAGAGTCTTACCAGCTTCTTGAAGTCAATGTCTCCGTAAGCGAAGAATATCGCATTATCCGGCCGGTAAAGCTTTCTTGTAAAGCGCAGCGCATCTTCTGTCTTGAACGAGCGAACCTGCTCGGCTGTGCCCAGAATATTGTGGCCTAGCGGCGAACCCTTGAAGATGATATTTTCGAATTCATCATAAATCAGTTCGGCAGGAGAATCGTTGTAACTCTCTATTTCATCGCAGATTACCTCAACCTCCTTGTCGATTTCCGCTTGCGGATAAACCGAATGGAAAACGATGTCGGTGAGCAGATCTACGGCTCTTGCGATGTGCTCCTTGAGGATGGCGGAGTAATAAACCGTGCCTTCCTTGTTGGTGTAGGCGTTCAGGTCGCCTCCCACGCTCTCCAGACAGTTGAGAATGTGCCACGCCTTGCGGCGCTCTGTGCCCTTGAAAGTAACGTGCTCACAGAAGTGGGCAAGTCCTTCTTCGCCCGGCTCCTCGTTTCGGGTGCCGGCGTTAATCTGGTAACCGCAATACACCACCTTGCTGTCTGAAGGCAGGTGGATGATGCGGAGTCCATTATCGAGTGTATAAGTATTGTATTTCATTTCAAGGTGCAAAGTTACACTGAAAATGTAATTTATCCAAAAAAATAGTCATTTATTTTGCATTATCGCCAAAAAGACTTATCTTTGCCACCAAAAATAAAATATAGACAACAAAAACAATGCGCAAAGTAATAGGAATAGGAGAAACCGTGCTTGACATCATCTTCAAGGGCGGCAAGCCGATAGAGGCAGTACCGGGTGGCTCATCATTCAATGCAGTCATCTCGTTGGGCCGTGCGGGCGTAAATGCTTCGTTTATCAGCGAGGCGGGCAACGACCGCATAGGAGAGTATGTGATTCAGTTTTTGAGAGATAATGGGGTGAATGCTGACAATGTGAGCATCTTCCCGGAATCGAAGTCGCCGCTCTCGCTGGCTTTCCTCGACGAGAACAATAATGCCGACTACATCTTCTACAAGGATCATCCTCACGACCAGCTTGAGTTTGCCACACCGGAAATCAATCCTGGCGACATCGTGCTCTTCGGTTCGTTCTTCGCTCTGAATCCTGTGGTCCGTCCTCAGGTTGCCGGTTTCCTGGAGTATGCGAAGGAGCACGGCGCCATTCTTTATTACGACATCAACTTCCGTGCTTCTCATCAGAACGAAATCATGAAGATTACACCTAATCTGATAGAGAACCTGGAGATGGCTGATTTCGTACGCGGAAGCCACGAGGACTTTGGAATCCTCTACAAGAAACCGGAGGCGGATAAGGTTTATAATGCCGAAATCAGTTTCTACTGCAAGAAGTTTATCTGCACTCAGGGCGCTGAGCCTGTAGAGGTTCGTGCCGAGAACGGCTTTGCCAAGAGTTATCCTTCGAAGAAGATGAAGCCGGTGAGCACTATCGGAGCCGGCGATAATTTCAATGCAGGTTTCGTTTTCGGATTAATCAAAGATGGAATCACCCGCGAGGACATCGACCGCGGCTTATCTGAGGCGCAATGGGACAGTCTCCTTGTTTCGGCTCAAGAATTCTCCACCGAATGCTGCAAGGACATCTACAATTATGTTTCCAAGGAATTCGGAGAAGAAAAAAAGAAGGAATTATAAAAATATAAAAGATATGACAGAAATTACAAACAAGATTTATTACGTAGGCGTAAACGACCGCAACAAGCATCGTTTTGAGGGCCTCTGGCCTTTGCCTAACGGAGTGAGCTACAACTCTTATATCATTGACGATGAGAAGGTAGCGCTGGTAGATACTGTAGAGGTAGATTTCTTCACCCAGTTCCTCGAGAACATTCACGAGGTGATTGGCGACCGCGAAATCGATTACCTCATCATCAACCACATGGAACCTGACCATAGCGGCTCCATCGCTCTCATCAAGAAATATTACCCTAACATCAAGATTGTGGGCAACAAGAAGACCCTGGGAATGCTCGAAGGCTTCTACGGCGTAACAGATGACGTGGTAGAGGTGAAGAATGGCGAAACCCTTTCATTGGGCAACCACGAGCTGAGCTTCGTTCTCATCCCTATGGTTCACTGGCCAGAGACGATGGTAACCCTGGACGCTAAGAACAAGGTGCTCTTCTCAGGTGATGCGTTCGGTTGCTTCGGTGCGCTGAACGGCGGAATCATCGATACGGAAATCAACTGCGAGACTTTCTGGCTGGAGATGGTTCGCTACTACTCAAACATTGTGGGTAAGTATGGAATCCCTGTTCAGAATGCCTTGAAGAAGTTGGCTGGCGTGGAGCTGGATTACATCTGCTCAACCCATGGTCCGGTTTGGCACGAGTATATTGAGAAGGTGATCGGCATGTATGATAAGATGTCGAAGTACGAGACGGAGCCGGGCCTCGTTATCTGCTACGGCACCATGTACGGCAATACCGAGCGTATGGCAGAAATCATCGCCCGTGCAGCAAGCAAGGCTGGCGTGAAGAACATCGTAATGTACAACATCTCGAAGACTCACCACAGCTACATCCTGCGCGACATCTTCCGCTACAAGGGCCTTATCGTGGGTGCTCCAACCTACAATGCCGGTCTTTATCACGAGATGGAGGTTCTCCTCTCCGAGCTTGCCAATAAGGACGTCAAGAACCACCTCCTCGGTTGGTACGGTTCTCATTGCTGGGCGAGCAAGGCTGTGGCTAAGATTCAGGAGTGGAACGACACCAAGCTCCACTACGAGGCTGTAGGCGAACCTGTAGATATGAAGCAGGCGATTACTCCAGAGGTAAAGGCGCAGTGCGAGGCTCTGGGTAAGGCTATGGCAGAGAAGCTGCTGGCAGAATAAAAGATTTCTTGTTAGAGATTATTATAAAAGAGCGGAATGGCAGCTGGGGTTAACAGAGTTAACAGTTAACAGTTGTTTTTCCGCTCTTTCTTTTGTTTTTTAAGGAACTAATCGAAAACTATTCATTCTAAATGAAAGGTTTTAGATAAAAGTGTTCATTCAAAATGAAAGATTTCTGAAAAATTATTCATTCAGAATGAAAGATTTTTGTTTTTCTCTTGCTACTTTCAGATATTTTTCTTATTTTTGCCCACGAATCATAAAATAGTAGAGCAATGAAAGAACTGTTGAAACAAATAATATTTGAGCAGCAGGACAACTGCAGGCATCTTATGCAGGATGCCATCCCTCGACACATAGAAGAGGAATGGCTTACCACCTCGGAAATCCTTATCATAACTGGTGTAAGACGATGTGGAAAGTCGGTGTTGCTGCAGCAACTGCGTGATAAGTTGGAGGAGAAAGATTTCTTCTTCAATTTTGACGATGAGCGTCTCGTAAACTTTAAGCTTGAAGATTTTGCAACCTTGCAGGAATGCTTCTTTGAGCTTTTCGGCGAGCAGCACACCTATTACTTTGATGAGATTCAAAACATTGCGGGTTGGGAAACCTTTGTGAGGCGCCTTTACAATGAAGGCAATAAGGTGGTGGTGACAGGCTCCAATGCCCGGATGCTGAGCAAGGAGATGGGCACTCATCTCACAGGGCGTTATATCTCTGTGGAGGTTTATCCTTTCTCTTTTGCCGAATACCTGCAGCTGGAGCATATTGAGCCTTCGCAGAAAGATTTCTATCTGATGGCGAGCCGTTCCAAACTGCTGGGTCATTTCCGTGATTTCTTGGAGAGGGGTGGTTTCCCGAAATATCTTCAGACGGGTTCCGTCAGTTACCTGTCCTCACTTTATGAGAGCATTATCTTCCGGGATGTGATGGCTCGCAATGGTCTTACAAACGACAAGGAAATTAAAGAACTTGCATTTTATCTTGCCAGCAATGCCACCAAGCGTGTTACCTATAACTCGCTGGGAAAGATAGTGGGCATTCGCCATCCCGAAACCATCAAGAACTATCTGGAATATATTCAGCAAACCTACATGATATTCCAGTTGTTGAAGTATGCTCCATCGGTAAAGACCCAGATGTTGAGCCCGAAGAAGGTGTATTTTATAGATAATGCCATCATCAGCAGGATGGGTTTCAATGTCACGGATAACAATGGTGTAAAACTGGAGAATGCCGTTTTCATCGAATTGCTGCGAAGGGGTTGTGACCTGTTCTATCATGCCGACAAGAAGGAGTGTGACTTTGTGGTGAGAGAAGGTGTAAGGATTACCCAGGCTTACCAGGTTACGGTGAAGATGGATGATGAGAAGACTCGCAAGCGTGAAATAGAGGGCTTGCAAGAGGCGATGGAAATCTATGATTTGTCTGAGGGTTACATCATTACGCTAAATGAGAAAGAGGAGCTTACCGTGGATGGGAAGACGGTGCATATAATTCCTGCTTGGGAATGGATGCTGAAGTAAACCGTGTTTTTACTCCCCAAAATTGTGTCTGACACAAAAAAACGTCATAAAATGATGTATTATGAAGTAAAGCTACCTTCTACCGAGAAGTCATTCGGCAGAAGGTAGCTTTACTTTTCTATAGAGGGTTCTATCCCTCGCAGAGCTTTGCCAGCTCTTCCAGGTTATCCGCCACTTCAATCACATCCCGCCAATTGCCACGAATCATCCTTTTTTCTGCCATATCGTCCAAAAGGGCGATGGTTGAGTTCCAGAAGCCTTTCATGTTGTAGAGAATCACCATTTTGTGATGGTAGCCGATGGTGTGGGCAGCAGCGATGGTGAAGATTTCATCCAGGGTGCCGACGCCGCCAGGAAGGGCTACGAAGATGTCGCTCTGGGCAAGCATCAGGTCCTTGCGGTCGCTGAGATTATCACACGGAATCTCGATGTCGAGATCAGGAAAGGTTCTGCCGCCATTCGCCTTTACTGCCTTGCCGATGCAATCCATCAGACCAGAGTTGCAGCCGCCGAAAACCAGGTCGTGGCCGTTCTCAGCCATCCACTTTCCCATCTCTTCAGTCAATGTGAAGAAGTCGGGGTCGATATTCTTATTTGCTGAACAAAAAACTGCTATTTTCATATCTTTATTTTCTATTTGATGATGTTTTATCTGTTGTTATGAATGTTTTATCCGTTTTTTATAAATGTTTTAGGCAAAGGTACGCAAAAATATCGAGATTATTGGGCTCTTTTTGAGGATAATTTCTTAATTTTGCAAACAATAACTAATCTTATAAACAGGAAGAAAGATTTCTAACAAAACAAGACAAGAGAATGAAAAGGATTATCACATATAGTATCATCGCATTGGTGCAGGCGTCGGTGGCGCTTGCACAGACCCCTTCGAAGCCGAAGCTTCAGAAGCGGGAGAAGTATGAATGGCAGGGAGAGATTCCTACCTATGTAGAAACGCTGAAGAAGGAACTGACCTATCCGATGGCTTGGGGAAACAGTCCGATTAAGAATTTCAAGAAGTGGAAGAAGGCGGCAAGGGCGAAGGTGTTTGAATGCATGATGACACCTCCGAAAGCGGCTGCGGCTTGGAATATGGAAGTATTGGGCGAGGAACAGAGAGACGGATATAAGGCGCAGAAAATCGCCTTTAATATCAACGCCTATTCCCGTATTACGGCTTATCTCCTGATTCCGGATGGCAAGGGACCATTCCCAACAGTCAATGCGCTTCATGATCATGGTGCCCATCTCTTTATCGGAAAGGAGAAGATGATTCGTCCTTTCTTTACTCCGGAAGAAAAAGATTCCCCTACGAAGCAGGCGCTCTGTCAGGAGATTCTGGATGATGCGGATGCGTGGGCAAAGCAACTTTACGATAATCAGTACGTGGGCGATTATCTGGCGAAACATGGTTACGTGGTCTTTTCGGCAGATGCTCCGATGTGGGGAGAACGAGGCCGCAAGGAGGGCGTGGATAGAAACAAATACGACCTGATAGCCGGCAACATGATGATGCTGGGTAGAGACCTCTCTGCCTTCATGACTTACGATGATATTTCCAGCACCGAGTTTCTGGCTTCGCTGCCGATGGTTGATGCGAAGCGTATCGGGTGCGTGGGCTGTTCGATGGGAGCCTATCGCTCGTGGATGCTCTCTGCATTATCGGATAGAATCAAGGCGGGTGCTTCTATCTGCTGGATGATTACTACGGACGCTCAGCTTACCCGGAGATTCGGAAGAAAGGAGAATGGCGGTTTTGCGAATTGCATCCCCGGTCTTCGCCAATATCTCGACTATCCTCACATCGCCTCTCTCGCCTGTCCGAAGCCGATGCTCTTCATCAATGGCACAAAAGATAAGCTCTTCCCTGTGCCTGGTGTAAAAGATGCTTTCGCCGAAATGCACAAGGTTTGGAAGAGTCAGGGAGCAGATAATCTGCTGGATACGGAGCTTTGGGACATCCCTCATTCCTGCGGATTGAAGGCGCAGGAGAAAATGCTGGAGTTTCTGGACAAGAATCTGAAATAGGGGTTAACAGAGTTAACAGTTAACAGCTGTTTTTCTGTACCTTCTTCTCTTAAATATTAAAAGTCTACTACGCTAACGCCATTTTTTAAGGGGTTAGCGTAGTAGACTTTTGTGTTTTTACTACAACCAAGTTTTAAATCATTACCTTACGGAACATAATTTAGGTTAGCTCAATGATGCAGCAAACTTGCCACTTCTTCTGGCAATATCACCTTGCAAGGCTGAGGACCAGGTAGGGGCTTTTCTCTTAGGAAAAGGAGGTATATTACATTCTTTCCCTGGGCAAATGGGGCGAGAGACACCTTTCTCTTCAGCTTTTCCAGGAGTCGGTCGGCATAATCAGGGGCTGTCCATTTACATTCTCCTACAAGTATTGTGTTCTTGTCAAAGAGGTCTTCTGCAACAACATCAAATTCAAGTTCCTCGTTGCCGACAGGGGTTTTCTTGCCTTCTTCAAAGATGGGAACCTTGCCCCACCAGCGTGAGGCTTCACCCCATGTGTGACCTTCTATGTCGCTACCACAGACAGCCAACTGGCACAGTCTTTCCCAAACCTCGGCAACATGACCGTTGAAACCGTCATTGATGAATTTCTTTGCAATGTTGCCACGTCCCAAGGCAATCATAGACTTGTTTGGTTCGATGAATCTGTAGTAGAAAGCCATGAATGGGTCATCTATCCGATAAAGAATCTTCTTTGTCTTCTGCGGATTTTCGCCAAATGGTACTTCCTTTCTGAGGAAAGCCATTTCAGTCAGAATTTTTATCGGTTTGGCAAGCTCTGCCGTAGTCTTGCCAAGAGCATCAGAAATGCTGGAATACTTCTGTTTTCCACTACCCACCGCAAGCATGATTGACGAATAGGGTGCGATATCTGATACCTCATCCATAAACAGACGGGCAGGCTCGTCATAGAGATTTCCCATTTCGTCTAATATCAGTTCTTGAATGGCTTCGTCCAAAGAGCAGAATCTTTCTCGTTGACTCCAGTACTGAGGCACTCCACCCCATATAGAGTACTCTTCTACAAGTTCCTTGGCTGAGGTGTTGATGATTTCTTGCCACCAAGGCAACTTGACAGGACGTAGGATGAAAATACGGTCGGCTCTGCCATAAAGAGGTTCTGAACCTTGTAAGAGACCGTGCATCATTCTCTGTGAAGAGCCGCAGATGATGATGTTGCAGCGCAATTCATTTACTCCGGTAATACGCCTATCGAGGATTCGTTGTAGAGTAGAAGGTAATGCTGGATCTTTCTGAACTAGATATGGGAACTCGTCCAAGACAAGTGTTGCGTTTTCCTTGCAACGGTAGTTGAAAGCCATGATGATGTCTTCCCAGGAAGAATACACAGGGCTGTCGAAGCCCGGATATTCCGTGCCTATGGTGCGTGCCAACAGACTTAGCTGGGTAGTTTTCTCGCTTAGGTTGGCTTCAAAGTAAATGTCTTCATCTTTCAACACTCTTCTGATGAGAGTTGATTTTCCAAGTCTCCTTCGTCCGTATATCACAATGAAGCTTGAAGCTTTAGACTCCAAAGCTGTCTGTAAAACAGCTTGTTCCCTGATTCTATCTACGAATTTCATAATTAGTGATTTTAGAATTACTAACTGCGAAATTACTAAAAAATAATGATGGATATGTACTTTATTACATATTTATATGGAAAATTACGTATATTTAATAATTGCTGCAAGCTGATAGCTCTTTAATATTGTTTGAAGACAGCAAAAGAATGTCTGTCAACATTTATAATAAAAAGAGCGGAAGAACAGCTTGGGGTTAACAGCTGATTTTCCGCTCTTTCTTCTATAAATCTGTAAAAGTCTGCTACGCTAACCCCTTAAAAAATGGAGTTAGCGTAGTAAACTTTTTGAGTATGCTGAATGCATCTTTACCACAACTCCTTAGGCGACAGGTCTTTATCCTTTCTACCCATCAGGTAGTAATCGGCAAGGAACTGGAGGTTTGCCTGCGTAATCTTCAAGCCTTCTTCCTTTACATACTGGCTTGTAAAGATGTTTGCGTCAGGAATCAGGTTGTTTTCTATCAGTTTGCAGACAATTTCGTAAGGGAATGGGAGACCATTGCCGCTGATAATGCCAAAGCTGTCGGTCTCTGCACGCTCCTGTACATAGTATGGGTTCTCAGGCGATGCGATGCAATGAGCCAGACCGAAACTGATGTTGATGCCTGTGTATGGACTTCCGCTTAAGATGATGCCTTTCTCGTATTTCTGAGGGAATCGGATGTCCTTTGGCAACTCGAACTCAATCTCCTTGAGGAATTCCTTCAGCGTCTTCACATCTTCCAGGAAGATGAACTTGTCTTCGTATCCCTTCGCCTTGAGCAGATTGTAGTCGTGAATCGCCTTCTCATGATCTGCCTTTTCATGTAGCTCTATAGCCTTCTTCCTGAACTCCTCATCCTCCCAGAGCTTGTGGGTAGGCATGTTCCTGCAAATCTTGCGGAGCCATTCGTAAGAAGTGAGCGCCAGGAGATTGTTTCTGCCGGCGATGGTCATTTCCATCTGCACAGAATAAGCGAGCGGTTCGGTGAGACCCTGAGGCGAGTTTGCCATCTGCTGGAGGGTAAACTGCAGGCGCTTCTGGTTGCCTATGTTGAAATAGCAACCATAATGGAACCACGCCAGGGTGTCGCGACGGTGAATCTCATCCAACTCCTTGTTCTTCTCGATTTCCTCTTCGGTCGTTTCAGCGTTGCCCTCTATCTCAGGCATTTCGCTGAGATAAGTCAGAAGACGCTCGTTTTCCGGAGCCGTTTCATATTCTCTGTCGAGAATGTTGTAGGCAAGTTTGGCAGCCAGTTCCAGGGTTCCGAAGAGGAAAGGAACGGCTTCCTGTACGAAACTGCTCTGCTGGTAATGGTGCCAGAGCAGGAACTTGACATCAGCGATGTTGATTTCCTCAGGGTCGTAAGCCGGGTCATCTTCGTTGAGCGTACTCTTGATGAATTCGCTTTCTTTCTCATAGAAAGGAATGTAGGTGCCGTAGCGCTGCTTGCATTCTTCCGTGAAAGTCTTCCAAATGCCTGTGCCCGAAATCACATCTTCGAAATAACCGGCAATGCTGAGTGCCAGCTGCTTGGCTTCATCCATATTCTTGAAGTTATGGGTGTAGCACGCCTCGTCAAGAGCGTGGTATATTTCGTTGGCGAGTTCTGTATAATACAGATCTGTTTCGTCTGCTTTTTCGTATGGATGCAAAGCAATCCATTCTTGGGTGAAAATAACTTTTTTCATATATTTCAAGTTTTCTTGGTTATCTGTTTGTTGTAACTTTCATGCAAAGGTAATAAAATAATGCAGAAATCTGCAAGAAACTCACATTTTTTTCGTATCTTTGCACCCGAATTTAGGCAATCTTAATAAATGCGTGGGATTGCCGCAAGCGTTTCGGAAGGATTTTGCACCCTAATTCATGGCTGGGA
>ERZ772883.1665-NODE-1665-length-16190-cov-2.696870_pt1 | contig 16190 bp, 10 predicted proteins | sample MGYA00580575_ERZ772883 | MGnify/ENA primary metagenome ERZ772883 (study PRJEB29015, sample SAMEA2737666) | human gut metagenome | biome: human gut; feature: human-associated habitat; material: faeces | place: China | collected 2012 ...
GTAGCGGGCGCTTTCGGGTCGTGCCAGTTGCCGACAGCCCCTTCGGTGGTCAGCTTCGGATAACGCTTGATCTCGATGCGCCAGCCCGGTTCGTCGGTCAGGTGCCAGTGGAAGACGTTCAGGCGAAGGGACGCCATGATATCCAGATATTGTTTTACCTTCTCTTTGCCGAAGAAGTGGCGGCTCTCGTCGAGCATGAAACCGCGCCAGCCGTAGCGGGGCTGATCTTGTATCTTACAGGCACGCACGTTACCTTTGCCGAAACGGGAAAGTTGCAGAAGGGCTTCCTTCGCATAGAACAGGCCGGCTTCGGAAGAGGCTTGCAGCAGGATGCTGTTCGGTTCGACGACAAGCGTATAGGCTTCATCGGCCATCTTGCAATCGTTTGTCAGTTCCAGACGGATGGTTCCGCTGGCGGGTGACGACTGCAAACCGGCTTCTTTCAACTCGGCCGGCAGGGCGGCGGCTAACTTGTCGGCATACCCGCCATTGCCTTGTACCTGGAGATTCTTTCCGATAACGAAAGAGCCTTCCCCGTTCTGCACTTTTGCGGGTGTCGGGAACAAAGGTTGTTGTGCCATCATCGGCAACACGAATAGAAATAGTAATGTGCTTAAATAAATTAGTTTCTTCATGGCATATTTATATTTAATCATTTCCTTACAGGGATATTCCTCTTTTACCGGGGGATTAATCCCCCGGCAAGGGGTAGCAAATATAATAAAATTTCATATCTTTAGCCACAAAATTAAAGATAATGCCATGAATAGACTAATTATCCTTCTTATTGTACTTATCTGTTACGGGAACAGCCTTCGGGCCCAGGAAATCGAATACTCCCGACCGGTCAACACTCCTGAAAGTTGTACAAGCATCCTGGTCGGCAAGAAAGCATCGGCCGACGGTTCGGTCATGACCAGTCACACCTGCGACGGGAACTATCGCACCTGGATGGAGATCGTCCCGGCGGCACGCTACGAGCGCGACACGACAGTCGCCATCTATAACGGCCGCATGCACACCGAATATCCTGCCGATCGCACGAATATGGAATTGAAAGGGACAATACCGGAAGCCCGCTCTACCTACCAGTTCCTGAACACCGCCTACCCTTGCCTCAACGAAAAACAGTTGGGTATCGGCGAAACGACCATCTCCGGGCGCAAAGAGTTGCAGAACAAGAAAGGTATGTTCATGATCGAGGAGTTGGAAAAGATAGCCTTGCAGCGTTGCACGACAGCACGCGAAGCGATACGGCTGATCGGGCAATTGGTTGCCGAACATGGATACGGGGATTCGGGCGAATGCCTGACGATCGCCGACCCGAACGAGGTCTGGCATTTCGAGGTGTTCGGCGAGGGGCCGGACAAGATCGGGGGTGTATGGGCGGCTGTCCGCATCCCGGACGATCATGTGGGGGTGTCGGCCAATATCTCGCGTATCTCGACGCTCGACCTGAAGGACAGGGATAACTATATGGCTTCCGAAAACGTATTTTCTGTTGCTAAGAAGATGGAGTTCTGGGACGGCAAGGAGCCGTTCAAGTTCTGGAAAGCTTACAGCGGAGGCAACTATTTCGGCGAACCGAAGGCATTCAGCATCCGCGAGTATTTCATTCTGAATGCGCTTGCCCCTTCCCTCCAACTGTCGTACGACTCGGAAGAGCTGCCGATCAGCGTGAAGCCGGACAAGCCGGTTGCCGTAACGGATGTGATGGCATTGCTACGCCAGACGTATGAAGGGACGGAATGGGACATGACGAAGAATCTGAAAGTGGCTGTCAAGAACAAGGAGACGAAGGAAACGGATACGATCACAAGTCCGGCGGCTAACCCCTGGATGGGAACAGATATGCTGAATATGCTGAACGGCGTGAAGGAAGGGACGGTGACACGCAATCGCTTAGTGGCGGTTCCGCAATGTTCCTACTCGCACGTGATACAGCTGCGCAACTGGTTGCCGGATGCAGTGGGCGGCGTTGCCTGGCTGTCGTTCGACAATCCGGGGCAGAGCCCGCGTATCCCGATCTTCTCCGGTACGACCGACCTGCCGGCTGCTTTCGGTATCTGCGGACAACACCGCCACCGTGAAGATGCCATCGTCTGGAAATACCGGACGGCAAACAAACTGGCTACGGTCCGCTGGGGATTGACCAAAGAGAAGATCAACGGCGCGGTCGCCCATTTCGAGGAAAAGGGCTTATCCGAAATGCCTTTCGTGGAAAACCGCTACAAAGAGTTGCAGGACAGCAAAGGGGAAGAGACCGCACGGGCTTTCCTGACCGGTTACACGGCCGACTTCGCAGGAGCGACAATCCTGCGCTGGCAGGAGATGGCGGACGAGTTCTGGAAGATGTTCGCGAGGGGATTCTGAACAATTGACCGATATTCATATAATAGATAATAGTTGCTTTTCAAGACACGATAATTAATAATTTAATCTTTATATACATGAAATCACTTATTCTATCTTGCATGCTGGCTTTCTCTGCTTCGGCAACGTTCGGTCAGGGGTACCAGTTTACGGAAGTGGTAACGGTTCCCGCTACCCCGGTTAAGAACCAAGCGGCAACAGGGACTTGCTGGTGCTTTGCCACTACGTCGTTTATGGAATCCGAACTGCTTCGTATGGGGAAAGGCACGTATGACCTTTCGGAGATGTTCATCGTCCGCCAGAAATACATGAACCAGTTGCAGGACAACTACCTGCGTCGCGGGGACGGTAATATCGGGCAGGGCAGCCTTTCGCATACTTTCATGAATGCGTACCGCCAGGTAGGGATCGTCCCGGAAGAGGTATATACGGGTATCAACTACGACTCCGAGAAGCATAACCACAGCGAGATGGTTCGCTACATGCACGCCATCGCCGATGTGGCAGTGAAGGCGAAACAGCGCAGTCCGGAATATGACAAGCTGATTGCTAACCTGTTCGACACCTACCTGGGAAAGCTGCCGGAGAAGTTCACGTATAAAGGAAAGGAATATACGCCGAAGTCATTCGCCGAATCCTTAGGACTGAATATGGACGACTATATCGAACTGACCAGCTTCACGCATCATCCGTATTATGTGAAGTTCAACGTGGAAGTGCCGGACAACTGGGAACATTCCCTGATGTATAACCTGCCGCTCGACGAGATGATGGAGACGGTGGATTATGCCCTGACGAACGGCTATACGGTCTGCTGGGACGGAGACGTGAGCGAGAAGGGATTCTCCTTTACGAACGGTGTCGCCATCAACCCGGAAGTGAAGAAGGTGGAAGACCTGTCGAATACGGATCGCGCACGCTTCGAGAAATTAGGGGAGAAGGAACGCTTAGAAGAGGTCTTCAAGTTCGAACGTCCCTACCCGGAAATCAACGTGACCCCGGAAGTGCGCCAGGCCGGATTCGAATCATTCGTGACCACCGACGACCACCTGATGCACCTGACCGGCATCGCCAAAGACCAGAACGGCACGAAATACTACATCACCAAGAACTCATGGGGAACCGACCGCAACAAGTTCGGCGGCTACCTGAACATGTCCGAGAGCTTCGTCCGCGCCAAAACCATCTATGTGATGGTCCATAAGGACGCGATACCGAAGGCGATCAAGGGGAAACTCCATCTTTAAACAATACGTGGAGCTGTGTCAAAACTGCCCCGTTCCCGCGCTTGACGTGGGATCGCATTAGAACTGACCCTATAAATATCTGATTAATAAGGCCTGTTCTTTTGCGGCCCCGCGTCAAGCGCAGGGACAAGGCAGTTTTGACACAGTTCCATGCTATCTTCTCTTATTAATTTAATCAGAACCGTATCTTCATCTCGCCATAGCAAGGCACCGCCTCCAACGTCTTGCAATAGTTGCCCCAGGCAATCTCCGGGTAATCCCAACGATTATTAATGTAAAGCATCAACTGCCCGTCTCCTTTTGGAGGTGCGGCAAGCCAGGGATGCGTCCGGTGAACAAACCGTAAGCCCTGCCTTCACACCTGTAGCGGAAAGGGTATAGCGATAGATGTTCTCCTTCATACCCTTTGCCATTTGCGTCAACGGACAGTCACAGTTTGCACCGGCATCCGCCCAATAGTAATAGTTGTGCGTATCGGCCGACCAGGGTTGAGCAGGGTTCTCGCCATATCGCACTTGCTTCGGGTTATAAAGGGAAGTCTCGCCCGTGTTTCCGGCAAAAGCGCCTTCGGGGTAACAACTCCACATACCTTTACGCTCCCATTGCAGATAGTCCAGACGTTCGGGTAAGTAGAAAGACAAGCCCGTCTCACGCAGGTAACCGTTTGGCTGTCCCGCAACGACATAGCTGACATTCATTTCCCCGGCGGGAGATATCCGGATCAGGATATCCGTTTGTACATCCTGATAGAAGCCGGAGAGGGCGACTTCCACCGCTCCCTCTTTGCGGGTATAGGTCAAGCTCTGCTTCTTCCAATCGCTGTCGGAGGTCAGGAACTTCCGGGCGCTCTTACGCACTTCGGCTCCAGTCAGATGGTTCAGATTGATGTCGAGATGGAGGAACGGGCCTTTCTCGATGATGACCTGTCCCTTGGAGGTCGCGTTGCTGATCAGGCCGGTTTCTTTGGAGAAAGGGATCTCGAAACCGTCTCCTTTAATCGTCATCATACCGGCGGTTTCCTCTACCTGCAACACACCGTTTACCGGAGATGCTTCCGAATCGGCAAGGCGAACGTGGTAATCGCTGCCCAATGAAACTTGTTCGGCATCCAATAACTCACCCGTAGCTGTATAGAAACAAATTGACAACAGTTCGCCTTCCTCCCAAGCCTCGGCAGGGATTACCAACAGTCCTTTTTGGTGAGGAGCGATGGAAGGAGCGGGAAGTTCCTTCTCCACACCTTTGTAGGTATAACGTATCTTGATCTCATCCAGGTCAGTATGGTCGAAGCGGTTGTACAACGGAAGCAACAAACGTTGTCCGGACAGGAAGGAAGCCACCTCGGTCGTCATCAGGCGGACGGGCGAATAGGCTTTCTTGGTAGCCCAGAACTCCGGTTTCTCACGGCGCCAGACATCGACGATCCCCCACTCTCCGTAGCCGACGCATTTACCCTGATAATCCTCCGGCTTGGCGGTACGGGCAAACTCTTTCCAGAAGGCAGTCCCTACTTTCGGTTCGGGCAGCATAAACGTTTCATCCACATATCCCCAGATCGCACCACCCAAGCCGCCGGGAGCATCAAAGAGGCCGCTCCACATCCTTTCGATCGAATGCCCCCAGAACTCGCGGATATTCGGATCTTCCTGCAAGGTAGCGTAGGTGTAGCACGCCGGATGCGCCCATTCGTCGAACAGGGCAGGTATCCCTTCCCCCTGGAAACCATGGGTAGAGCGGTTCCATTGGTTCAGGTTTCCGTTTACATCCTGGTAGTGCATGCTCAGGATATCATAGACCGGCTTCTTCTCACCGACCGATCCGGGATAGCTGAATATAACCGGGCGAGTCTTGTCGGTTGCCTTCACCCAATCCCAGCATTGCTGGAAGTTCGTGCCGTACACGCTTTCATTACCGATCGACCAGAACAGAATGGAGGGATGGGAACGGAACGACTTCACCATCTCGCGGCATTGCGAGAGATAGCGGGGCGTAAACTCGGCACTATCCTGGGTCTTGCCCGGCGCATAGTTCTTCTGCCGGTAGGTATCGACAAAGCAGACAGCCGTCTCGCTCTCCACATAGATGCCGTAGCGGTCGCAATACTCCAGGAAACGTTCCGTGGGAGGATAATGCGAGGTACGGACAAAGTTCATATTGGAACGTTTGAAGAGGATCACATCGAGGCTGTCCAGTTCGGCAGTCGTCGTGCGGCCGAGTGTCGGGTGGATGTCATGGCGGTAGGCCCCGCGCAACTTCACCGGCATGCCGTTCACCAACATGCGGTCTTTCTCGATCTTCACGTCACGGAAACCGATACGGCGGTCGAAACGGCCGATCTCCTTTCCGTCCTTGCTGAGGGTGATGGTCAGCGTATAGAGGTTCGGATGTTCGGCATCCCACTTCAAGGGGTTCTTCACGGGCAGTTCATTCATGTTCCCGCCCTCTTCCAGGGGGAACCGGGATTGCACCAACGGATAGCGTCTGCCGGACGGCTCGGTCAGCGTATAGGCAACTTCCGCACCTCCGGCAACCGGGCTGCTGTAGCCGATCTTCAGGACGGCATCCTCGTAAGCAGCATCCAGATGTGTCTCGGCGTAGAAGTCATACAAGCAGGTTTCGGGTAATGCGAACAAGGTTACATCGCGCAGGATTCCCCCGATCGGATGATGGGCATAGCCGGAGGCATAGGAAATATCGTCCAGGCGATCCGTCACTTCGAGGCGTATCTCGTTTTTCTTTCCGGGACGGACGAAGGGGGTGACATCCGTCTCCCAACGGGTAAAGCCGCCATGATGTTCGCGGACGAACGTGCCGTTCACAAACAGGCGGGCATGGCTGTAGACGCCGTCGAAACGCAGGATCGTATGCTTGCCGGCGTAATCGGCCGGGACGGTGAACGACTTCCGGTAGGTGAACGGCTTGTCGTGCTCGATGGCATAGCCCTGCATAGCAGGCTCGCCGGGAACCTGTATCTTGTCCCACTTGCTATCCGGAGAATACTGGAACTGCCAGGTTCCACTCAGCAGGACGGCAGGCGTTTCGACACCGGCCAATTCCTGCAAGACAGGATAGGAGGCTTCATCGGGAAGCCTCTCTATCTGTGCGAATGCTTTCGTGCCTGACAGCAGGAAGCTGCAACCGAAAGCGAATAGGATTATCTTTATCTGTTTCATTTATGTGCCTATTATTACATGTGTATAAATTTACCACCAAAAGTAGTAAAAGCCTATTAATATCGCCAGTATGACTACCGACATTACATTGAACATCCGGCCGGTATGGAACAAAGCCGGGTCATGGCGCGTATAAGCGTTGGCAGACTGGCCCTTTTTCCCCAGCAGGACGATGAGCGCGCAGCACATCAGGAACACAAGCCCCATGCGGTCCATCCAGGGCAATCCGGGGAAGAGGAACTTCAGGCCGAAGGAGAAGACGAACGAGCCCAATGCCGCCGCCAACGCCCCGTTTGCCGTCGCCCGTTTATAGAAGAAGCCAGCCAGGAAGATCGACAGGGCGCCGGGACTGACAAAGCCGGTAAACTCCTGGATATACTGGAACGCCTGGTCCAACCCCGACAGCATCGGGGCGATCAGCACGGCTATCAGCAACGAGCCGAAGCTCGCCCAACGTCCGGTATGGACCAGTTCTTTCTGTCCGGCCTCTTTCCGGAAATAGGAACGGTAGATATCCATCGTAAAGATCGTGGAGATACTGTTCATCATCGAAGCGAGCGAACTGACGATTGCGGCTGTCAAAGCAGCAAACGCCACCCCCTTCACCCCTACCGGAAGGAGGTTGCCGAGCAACCACGGGTAGGCTTCGTCCGATTTCTCTAACGGAGCCTCCAGCGCAAAGGCGGCAATGCCGGGAATCACGACCAAAAGCGGGATGAACAGCTTGATGAAACCGGCGAAAAGCATCCCGTTCTGCGCCTCCCGGACCGATTTGGCGGCCAACGCGCGTTGGATGATATACTGGTTGCATCCCCAGTAATAAAGGTTTGCCACCCAGAGACCGCCGAGGATCACGGAGATACCCGGCAGGTCCTTATAACCGGGATGCGACTTGTCGAGGATCAGATGGAACTTATCGCTCGCCTCGCCATAGAGGTTGACCATTCCCTGGTACACGCCGCCACCTTCTCCGAGGAGGTCGAGGGCGATATAGGTCGTGACCAGCCCGCCGCCAACCAGGAACACGACCTGGACCACATCCGTCAGCGCCACCGCCTTCAATCCTCCGTAGATCGAATAGATACCGGCAAAGGCCGCCAGCCCGATTATGCCGTAGAGCATCGGGATCCCCATCACCTTCTCGATCGTCAAGGCTCCCAAGTACAAGATGGAAGTAAGATTGATAAAGATGAAGACAGCCAGCCAGAAGACCGCCATCACCGTCTTGACGCGCTTGTCGAAACGCTCTTCGAGGAACTGGGGCATGGTGAAGATCTTCTTCTCCAAGAAGATCGGGATGAAGAACTTCGCCACGAGGATCAGCCCGAGGGCGGCGATCCATTCGTAGGTCGCCATCGCCAGCCCGATGGCATAGCCGGAGCCGGACATGCCGACAAACTGTTCGGCGGAGATATTGGAAGCGATGATGGAAGCGCCTATCGCCCACCAGGCAAGCCCGCGCCCGGCGAGGAAATAATCGCCGGCATCCCGCTCGTCCCCCTTCCTGCCGCGTGAGACAAAAAGGCCGACACAGAGGATCAGGAGGCAGTAAGCTATAAAGATTATTAAGTCGATCGTGTTCATGGTATCTGTTTCTTATTCATCCTGCATCAACGCCGAGCGCCCACCGTCCATCAGAATCGTCGTCCCGCTGATAAACCGGGCATACGGGGAGGCGAGATAGACGCATAACGCCCCTACCTCCTCGACCGTCCCGATCCGTTTGACAGGATGCAGGTCGATCGTCCGCCGGCGTTCCGCTTCGGGATCGGGAAAAGAGTCGAACCAAGTGTCGTTGCCCGCCGTATCGATAAATCCGGGAGCCACACCAACCGTACGGACAGCCGGCCCCCACTCGATCGCCAGGCTGCGCACCAGGCCGGTGATAGCCGTCTTCGTCACGTTATAAGGGAAGCATCCGGGGATGGAGCTGAAAGCATGGTTGGAGGTCATCAGGAGCAGGACGCCTTCGCCGCTCTTTTCGAGATAGGGCTTGCAGAGCCGGGCCAGACGCCAGTGGGAAGCCAGGTTCAGATCGAGGTTGTAATGCCAACGCTCCTCCGTGCAACCTTCGGCTCCCTCGAACACGTTCATGCCGGCATTGGAGACGACCATGTCTATACGTCCGAAGGTACGGGCCGCCTCTTCGACGAAGCCTTTCAGCTCCTCCGCATCCGTCACATCCGCGGGGCGGTAGAACGAGCGTACGCCCTCCTGTTCTACCACCTCGCGGAAAGCCTGCACGCTCGCATCGTCCGGAGACTTGCGCGAACAGCCTGCCACATGGGCACCCGCCCGTGCGAACTCCCTGGCGACACCTAAGCCGATCCCGGAGGAGACTCCGGTGACCAGGACTACCTTATCTTTATAATCGAGTACAAAGCTCATAGGGATCAGATATAAAAGTTATCGGGAGCATCCGTCGTGATGCCGGGGTGTTTCTCCATCTCCTCTTCAACGAGGTCCACGCCCAAGCCGGGACGGTCGGACAGGTGCAGGTGGCCGTCATAGACCATCTCGGCTATCGGATGGTCGATCACCGTGTCGCGCCAGGGGACATCGTTGAACATAAACTCCTGGCGGAAGAAGTTCGGGATAGCGGCGCAGACATGCGAAGAGGCGAGTGTCGAGAGAGGGCCGTTCGGGTTATGCGGGGCGATCAGAACGTTGTGGGCCTCCGCCATCGTAGCCATCCGCTTCATCTCGGACGGTCCGCCGCAACGGGTGATGTCGGGCATGATCACGTCGCACACATGCTTTTCCAACAGCGAACGGATGCCGAAACGGGTGTAATGGCGCTCGCCTACACAGATGGCGACATCCGACGGGATGCGTTCGCGCATGGCACGGAGCGTCTGCGAACTTTCCGGGCCGGCGGGTTCCTCATACCAGGTGATATCGAGCTTTGCCAGCCGTTCCGCCATCTTGACGGCAACCCGGTAGTTCAGCATGGCGTGTGTCTCGATCATGATGTCGCATTCCGGGCCGACAGCCTCGCGTACGGCTTTGGAGACGTTGAACGCCAGGTCCTGCTGTTCCGCCGTAAGCGTCAGGTTAGAGGCGAGGTCTTCGCCATAGAAATAGTTCGTGTGGGCGAAGGGGTCGAACTTCAGCCCCGTAAAACCGGCGTCCATGACACGGCGTGCCTGGGCGGCATAGTCCGCCTCGTTGTGTCCGCCGCCCGTAAACCAGTAGTTGGCATAGAGCAAGATATCTTTCCGGTAAGCCCCGCCCAACAGTTCGTAGCAGGGAACGCCCAACACCTTTGCTTTCAGGTCGAGCAGCGCCATGTCGATACCGCTGATCGCACACAGGCTGGCTCCGTACGGGCCGATCCAGTTCAGATCGCGGTAGAGCTTCGTCCAGATAAAATCGGTCTTCATCGGGTCGAGGCCGATGATGCGTTGTCCGACATGCTTGGCGGCTTCGAAAACGATCGGGCTGCCGGGCCAGTTGGTAGCTTCGCCTACGCCGGTATAGCCTTCGTCGGTATAGATTTTCAGTAATGTCCAGTTATATTTGATGCCCCGGACCAACCATACTTTTACGTCTGTAATCTTCATTGTATTGTCTCCTTCCTTATTATATCATCTTACATTATTCCGTATGTATCGAAAGCGTCGCGGGCTTTCATCCCTTCCTGTATCTTCTTCAGGACCATCCGTTCGCCACGGGCTTTCTCCAAGGCGCGGGTGAACACTTCTTCCTCGATCTCACGGGGCACGACACATACGCCGTCGATGTCGCCGACCAGGATATCCCCGTCATTGATCCGTACGCCCTCCATTTCGATCGGCACACGGTAGTCGATCACCTTTCCACGTGGCGCCTGATCCTGTGCATAGGGACCGTAGGAGAAGCAAGGGAAGTCGAGCGCCAGAATCCCCTTCGTATCGCGGGAGTAGCCGTTGACAACCGCTCCGGCCGCCTTGCACTGGATCGCACGGGCACTCATCAGCTCGCCCCACAAGGCATAAGCAGGGGAAGAGCCGGAACAAACATATACCTCGTCTTCCTTCAGGTCGTCCAACGCTTCGAGCATCAGGCCGAAGGAGCGTTTCAGCACCGGGTTCACCCCTTTCTTCTTTCCGACATCCAGCACATCGGCTTCCAATACCGTCATGGCACGTCCGGCCACCAGCATGTCGTCACGAAGCGGACGGATACGGGGAGGCAAAAACTGGCGGGGATAGCCCATCTTATCCATAATATCACCGACCACTGCGGTGTAAAGTTCTTCCTTTATCAAAGCAAACAGGTCTTTATCGTCTTTCCATTCTTTCATTGTGAATTCCTTTTTACAGTTCGTCTTTCTACCTGCAAAGATAGAGCCCGGAGGGAAGAAGATACGGCAGTAAAGCTCCCGGTTGCTTATGCTACGAGGAACAGAACAAGGGAAAAAGTAGAGAAAACGGCACTCTCTATTTCGTCACTTCACGCGGAGAGATGCCCATTTGTTGTTTGAAAATACGGGAGAAGTATTGGGGGGACTGGAAACCGCAGGCAAAGCAGACTTCCTTGACGGACATCTCCGTGTTCCGCAGCAGCTCGATCGCTTTGTTGATCCGGATCTGGTTCAGGTAGTCCAGCGGGGAGAGGTTCAGGTACTGGGAGAACAGTTTGCGCAAGTACCGTTCTCCGACTCCGGTTTGCGACGCGACATCGCTGATCGTGATATCGGACTGGTAGTTCAAACGGATATAGGAGATCGCCCTTTTCAACGAATCGTTTGTACAAATCGGAAGATAGGCCTCATCGAGATAACGGTAAATCAGGATCAGCAGTTCGGCATAGTACATGACAACCAGATATTGGTAGTATTTGCTCTTCTGGTTCATCTCGTTGACAATACGCTGCACGGCGCGCATGATCCGAACGTTATTCACAATCTTGATCAACCGGTTCTCTTCGGAAAAGATCGTGACAGGCGCCAGATCCTTCGTCTGCCCGTGCCCGTCCGGATTGAAGCGGGAGAAGACTTCCGGCAGGAACTCCAACTGCATCAGGGTCGTATCTTCGGAACCGGCCTCGAAGGTATGCTCGACATTGGAACAGATCACCATCATCTCGTTCTCGCTGAAGCTGATACTCTCGTTCTCCAGATGCAGGATGCAATTGCCCTTCTTCACATAGTTGATCTCGATACGCAGATGCTTATGCGGCCCGAATGTCTCGAACGGGCGGAACGACACAAAGCGAAACACATCCGCCAGCCGCTTGTGCTTCAGATTCTCGGTGATGCCTTCCAGCATTCCCCATAACGATTGTTCAGACGGTTGTTCCATACGGCTCTGCATTTGATTGATGCTTACAAAGTTAGCAAAAATACCGGTAATGCCCAATAGCCCGTAAGGTATTTTAGTCTCCTTACGGGCTGTCGGACAATACCCTATAGCCTGTAAAGATACAGGTTATAGGGTAAATTAAGAGGTTATTCCACTCTCACCACAATCTCTCCACCGATCCGGTCTCCTTTCTTCAACGGCTTGCGGTAAGGAGCATAATAGCTACTGAGGAACATCTCGTTTCCTGCCGTCACAAAGTCGGCAACCAGGAAGCGGATCTTGTCTTTTTCCAACCAGGAGCGCCAGTGCTGTTTGCCATTGGAAGGGACGGTAATCTTACTGCCGTTTCCGTCTTTCAGACCGGCATACCAAATGTTCCGGCGGGTGGAACGGAAATCATTACTTCCCAGTTCGTTATAATCCATACTCCAAGACCAGGCAGGTTCCGTACGTGGATTGACTTTCGCAGGGAGTCCTTCATAAAAGAGACAGGCTTCACCTACCGGACGGCTGATATGGTCGGCCGGATAAACGCTCCACATGCCATCCCGGCGCCAGAAGGTCTTATCATAAGAAACAGGAGCTTCAAAAACCAGTCCCCACTGCCTCGGATTCACCTCTTCAAGGGCATCGAACGAATAGGTTACCGATAGTTCGCCTCCTGCATTTATTTTCAGGTCATAAGAGCCGGAAAACTCTTTATAAGCGCCTGCCACCTTTACCAAGACGTCATCACCCTGTCGGACCGCCTCTACTTTTTCTACCTTCCAGTCCGAGCAAAGGTCATTGAACACAGGCGTATTGGCATTATGATTCGGGTAGCATCCGCCACCTGTCAACGGCAAGGCCATCAGCCACGGGCCGCCGTTCAATATTTCTTTTTCCCCTTTCTTCACCGAGAGTATCTGGCCGGATACACGACTGATCTCACAACTAAAATCTTTTCCGGTAACGACATAGCGGTCTTTCTTTTCTTTCAAGCGGGTAGAAGCAGTTGGCAACGCCTGCAATTCGTTCTGCCCCTGTCTGCCGACAGGGATCAAATACTCATCGGCAGTAAAGCCGCGGGGATCGGCAAAAGACAGATAGAGTTCATTCGCCTTTTCGGGATGGGCAAGCCGGATGCGAAGTTGTCCTTTTTCACCGGGTTCCAGGTCTGCGAAGGCCGTTCCCTTCTCCTCTCCATACGCCCACGTGATACGCAGTTCATCCAGGTTTGTATAGGTGTACCGGTTTTCAAGATCGATGACCAGTTCGTTGGCTGGAGATAACGCCTCGGTCGTCACACGGACCGGACTGTATATCTTTTTCATATCCCAGTACTCCGGTTTCGGGCGACGCCAGCCGTCGATCGGTCCCCAGGGGCCATAACCGACTGCATCCCCGTTAGGCATCTGGAAAATATCGTCGATACCAGACCAGATAGAACCGCCTAAAACGCCCGGTGTCTTATACATATTGTCCCACGTAGGAGCCAGCGCCAATGCCCAATCGCTACGGATGCCGGGGTCAGTCACCAGCTCGCTCCGGTTATAGACATTCAGGTGGCAGTATTCGCCATACGTCATCGGCCGGTCGCTTTTGGCGGCGACCTTATATCCGTTGGGACCCGGATAATGGATATTCGCGATCGGGGCCGTGCTGCCTTGGTTGTTGAACCCGCCATAGGCCTGGTCGTGAAAAGTGAACGGACGGGTAGGATCGGCTTTTCCCATATAGACCTCTACCTGTGCAAATTCCTTATTCCAGTACGATTCGTTCGCCATCGACCAGAAGATGATGGAAGGATGGTTCCGGTAGAACTGGATCATCTCCATATTCGCCTGCAATACATACGGGTAATATTTAGGATCACGATAGTTCAGCACCTTCCAGTTCTCATTCGCATGATGGCCGATCCAACAGACCGGTGCTTCCACTTCCACGAACATGCCCAGTTCGTCACAGACTTCGAGCAGCTCTTCACAAGGAGGGTAATGGGAAGTACGGATAAAATTGCAGTTCGCATCCCGGTACAGCTCGACATCCTTCCGTTCCAGGGCAGGATTCATCACACGTCCGGTCAACGGATGCATTTCATGCCGGCAAACTCCTCTCAACTTGACAGCCTTGCCATTTACCAGCAAACGATTCCCTTGTATCCGGATCTCGCGGAAGCCAAAACGTTTCTCTATCTGCTCGACAACCTTGTCCGAGGTTCCGACTTCGATTTTCATCGTATATAAAGATGGATGCTCGTTATCCCACTTATCCGGAGAAACGACTTTGCCAGTCAGCCAACCGCTCCAGGAAGACCCGGCGGCAATCTCCGGAATATGCCGGCTCAGGACAACAGGCAGTCCGGAAAGGGAAAGGCGAACCGATACATCTTTTTGTATCTCATCCGAGCTATTCGTTACCGACAGGTAGACTTTCAAGTCTGCATCTTTATAGTCATCGTCCAGCTCCGTCACGATACGAAGGTCCGACAAATGGATATCCGGAACGGCAAAGAACGTCACTTTACGGGTTATGCCTTCCAACTGATGTGCCGCATATTGAGTCAGGCTCCCTAACATGTCTGCCAACGACTCGCTGCGAACCCGCAGGGCCAACAGGTTTTCACCCGCCTTCAGCCCTTTCGTGACATCCAGTTCAAAAGCAGTCATTCCTCCCATATGGGAACCGATTTCCTTTCCATTCAGATACACGACCGACTCACTGGAGACACCGTCGAAACGCAGTTTCACCTGCTTTCCCTGCCAATCCGCAGGCAATGTGAATGTAGTCTGATAGCCTCCGAAACCGGCAGAATCGACTTTAAAGCCTTGCATGGACCACTGTCCCGGAACTACGATCGGCTTCCAGTCCCGCCCGTTCTGTTTCTGTTCATAAAAACGGGCAGCAGGCTTTTCATTGAACAACCACGTCCCGTTTAAGGACAGGACCGGATTATAGACACCGGCTACCTGATGGGGCTTGATGGTATATACAGGTAAAACTTTTTCCGCACAAACAGTCGTATCCACCGTATAAGCCTGGGTATGCACCAGTTCCTTTTTACGTTCTTCCCCGAAAGGTTTCAGCTGGGCCGGATTGGACGAATACAGGTTCAGCTCCGAAACAATCGCATTATCTCCCTTCAAGGCTTCAAACACCAAGACCAATTGTCCGTAGGCGTAGGCTTTCTTCGGCAGGTCGATCATGTAGCGTTGCTCCTTCCCTTTTTCAAGTACGACGGGCCCCTGCACTTCGTTGCCGTCAGCCACGATACGCTGTTCCCTCCGGTTGTCAGCCAGATAGACCACCTCCATCCGGTAATCGGCCTGTATATCCATCTGATCGAAAGCATAGATGACCGTCCCGCCGAAATTACAGGTTTTCGCCTCTTTGCTTCCCGTGAAAGAATCCGGCAATGTATAGTCATCCCCTTTGATCAGGAAAGCTTGTGTATTCGTTACTCCGCAGTCGTTCGTAGCCACCCGCCGCATCTCCTTGTTCTGGGCCTGCAAGCCAAGGCACAAAAAGAGCATAAGCCCGGTATTGAACAGCTTGTTTTTACATAGATTGACCATACGCATATTGGTTTTCGTTTTATATTTACATTATCTGATATGCAAAAGTACGGACAATCCCAACATCTTTCCTCTCTCTATTCTAATTGAGTACACACCTGCCAGGAACAAAAAACAGGAAAACTAACACAAAACGGAACTGCTCCCAGACGCGGCAGCCGATCAGTAGACCTTAAGCTTTTGCATGCCTCCTTTTTCAAACTCGATTGCCCCCGGATACGAGTTTTTCCGGCTTCTTTTATTACCCAGATAATCCCTATTCAAGACTTTCGGAGTTTCCGCTCCTCCAACAAAAGACTGATGGGAAATAGCTAGGTGCGACCAAAACTTGTTTATCTAAATCCTAAACATGCATAAAGACAACAGGGCAAGCATTACCTTGCTATGCAATAAACTTATTAGCTTTAACACATGACCTGCCCCGAAAGTGACGAAGAACTATGTTTCCCATTTCCTCTGTCACTGTATCACTGATTTCTTTTTACCAGTTGATATTCAACTTATTTGATTAGTGATATATGCCCGTTTTCTCTATCACTACGGTATCACAACCCTATC
>ERZ772883.1674-NODE-1674-length-16122-cov-29.827784_pt1 | contig 16122 bp, 14 predicted proteins | sample MGYA00580575_ERZ772883 | MGnify/ENA primary metagenome ERZ772883 (study PRJEB29015, sample SAMEA2737666) | human gut metagenome | biome: human gut; feature: human-associated habitat; material: faeces | place: China | collected 2012 ...
GATCTCCGCGCCAAGAGCCGCCGCAAGCGGCGGTTGCGCTCCGAAGCGCCTCGCTCGCCGTATCGGCACTTAGAATTATGCGGTATTGCCCTAGTTCTATTATAGTACAGCGCAAAGATAAACGGAAGATAAACCTTCCCGTTTACCAAAGGTTTATTTTGGCGGTGTATCCTTAGGAGCATAGAAACAAAAAACAACCTACGGGAAAACGGAGGATACAGCTATGAAAACCATCTATCTTGTCACCGGTGCTGCCGGATTTATGGGCACTAATGTCTGCGCACAGCTTTTGGAGCGCGGTGATGCCGTGCGTGCTTTTGTGCTGAAGGGCGACCCCGCCGTAAAATTTGTGCCGAAGGCCGTCGAAATCTTTGAGGGTGACCTCTGCAGTGCCGGGGATTGCGAGAAATTCTTTGCCGTGGAGCCGGGCACCCAGACCGTCTGCATCCACTGCGCGAGTATGGTGACGATCAACCCGAATTATAGTGAAAAGCTGATCGCCGTCAATGTGGGCGGCACCGAAAACATGCTGAACGCCGCCAAAAATCACCCTGAGTGCAAAAAGTTCGTCTATGTTTCCAGCACCGGCGCCATCCCTGAGCTGCCTAAGGGCGAGAGCATCCGCGAGGTATACAGCTTTGTTCCCTACGATGACAATCGCGTGGTCGGCTGGTACAGCCGCAGCAAGGCAATGGCGACCCAGAAGGTGCTGGACGCCGCCGCGGACGGGCTGAATGCCTGCGTGGTGCATCCCAGCGGTATTCTTGGCCCCAACGACCCCGCCATCGGGCAGACGACCCGCACGCTGATCCAGATCCTGAACGGTGAAATGCCCATCGGTATGCAGGGCTCGTTCAATCTTGTCGATGTGCGCGACCTGGCCGCCGGTACGATTGCCGCCGCTGACCGCGGGCGCAAGGGCGAGTGCTACATCCTTTCCAATGACGAGGTTTCGCTGAAGGAACTCTGCAAAATGCTGAAGGCAGAAACCGGCTGCCGCGGCTGTCTGTTTTACCTGCCGCTGTCGCTTGCCCATTTTGCCGCCAAGCTGATGGAGGCACGCGCCGCCAAGACCGGTAAGTCTGCTGTACTGACTGAGTTTGCCGTTTACAATCTGGAGCGCAACAACCATTTTGAATGCTCCAAGGCAAAAAATGAGCTTGGCTTTGCCCCGCGTCCCTACAAGGAAACACTGCATGATTTGGCGGTTTGGCTCAAGCAGGAGGGAAAAATCGCATGAAGAAGGTTTGTGTTATCACAGGCGGCGGCAGCGGCATGGGGCTTGCCACGGCGAAGCTCGTCTGTGAAGAAGGATATTACACGATTTTGGTGGGGCGCACGGCGTCCAAGCTGGAAAAGGCAGTCAACGATCTGCGCAGTGCAGGCGGCGAGGCTGAGGCGTTCAGCTGTGATGTTTCCGACCGTGAAAGCTGTTTTGCGCTGGCCAAACACGCCGCCGAATGCGGCGAAGTAAAAGCGGTATTACACATTGCGGGCCTCAGCCCTCACATGGGCGATGCTGAAAAGATTTTGCGCGGCAATGCGCTGGGCACGGTGAATATCAACGATGCCTTTTATGAGGTCATGGCACCGGGAGGCTGTGTGATCGACACCTCCAGCATGAGCGCCTACCTTGCCCCGCAGTTTGTCATGCCTAAGGGTGCGTACAAGCTGGCGCGCACCGACCGTGAAAAATTCATCAAAAAGCTGGTGGCGCGGGCAGGCATCGTCCCTAAGGACGCCCGCCCGGGTCTGGCTTACGCCATCAGCAAGCATTTTGTAATTTGGTTTGCTAAGACCGATGCCGCACGCTTTGGCGAGAAAAATGTGCGTTGCCTGAGTGTGACACCCGGCAACTTTGACACGCCGATGGGCGCACTGGAAAGCGGGCAGGCGGATGTATTCAAAAAATACTCTGCTCTCAAGCGCAACGGAAAGCCGGAAGAAATCGCCGCTTTGTTTGCGCTTCTTCTGGATGAGCGGCTGGGCTTCCTGACCGGAGCAGACATTCTTATGGACGGCGGCGTTGTGGCAAGCGGCGCCAGCGGATTGAGCAAATAAAAAAGGGCAGCAAAGTAAACCCCGATTTTAGCTTTTGGGGTCTGCTTTGCTGCCTTTTGGATTTTGTGCTTTCGCTTGGCTGTACTTTAGTGCAGCTCGCTTTCGCAGCGGTCCAGCACGGCGGCGATAACCTGATCCATGTCGTAATACTTATACTCACCCAGGCGTCCGCCGAAGATGACCTTCGGCTCGGCGTCGGCCAGCTTCTTGTACTCGGCATACAGTGCGCCGTTTTTAGCATCGTTGACGGGGTAATACGGCTCGTCACCGGGCTTCCACTCGGAGGAATACTCGCGGCTGATGATCGTTTTGGGCAGGTCGTTGCCGTTCTCGTCCTTGCCGAACTCGAACCATTTGTGCTCGATGATGCGGGTCCACGGCGTCTCGCGGTCCGTATAGTTGACGGCGGCGTTGCCCTGGAAGCTGGGCTTGTCGAGCAGCTCATTCTCAAACCGGACGGAGCGGTACTCCAACGTGCCGAGTTTGTAGTCAAAATAAGCATCAATCGGGCCGGTGTAGACGATTTTGTCAGCCAGTGCGTCCAGCGCGGCCTTGTTTTCAAGGTAATCGGTGTTCAGCCGCACCTCGATGCCGTCCAGAAGATTGGCGATCATCTTGGTGTAGCCGCCGATGGGAATGCCCTGATACAGCGCGTCGAAATAGTTGTTGTCAAAGGTCAGCCGCACAGTCAGGCGCTTGATGATAAATGCCGGCAGGTCCTTGCAGTCGCGGCCCCACTGCTTTTCGGTGTAGCCCTTGATGAGCTTCTCATAAATGTCGCGGCCCACAAGGGAGATGGCCTGCTCCTCAAGGTTCTGCGGCTCGTGGGTGATCTCACGGCGCTGCTCCTCGATCTTGGCGGCTGCCTCCTCCGGCGTGACGACGCCCCACATCTTATTAAAGGTATACATGTTGAAGGGCAGCGAATACAGTTCACCCTTATAGTTGGCAACGGGAGAGTTCGTAAAGCGGTTGAACTCGGCAAACCGGGTGATATAGTTCCAGACCTTTTTGTTGTTGGTGTGGAAGATGTGCGCACCATACTTATGGACGTTGATACCCTCGATGTTCTCGGTATAAATGTTGCCCGCAATGTTGGGGCGCTTATCCACGACCAGCACGGATTTGCCGTGGACCTTGGCCTCATGGGCGAAGATGGCACCGTACAGACCGGAGCCGACTACCAGATAATCATATTTCATATAACAGGTGTTCCTCTCGTTAAAAGTCACAGGGATATTGTGCGGTAATGGCATGGAGAGCCTTACTCCACTGTCAAAAAGCGGCAGAAAGGCGTTTCAGTCTCTGCCGAATAGATCTCTTGTGTAGACCTTGTCCTGCACATCGTTGAGGCAGGCATCGTAGCGGTTGGCCAGAATGGCCTGACTCTGCCGCTTGAATTTGTCCAGATCGTTGACCACTGCCGAACCGAAGAAGGTCTTGCCGTCCTCCAGCGTAGGCTCATAGATGATGACCTGTGCGCCCTTGGCCTTGATGCGCTTCATGACACCCTGAATCGAGCTTTGGCGGAAATTGTCGCTGTTGCTCTTCATCATCAGGCGGTAGACGCCGATCGTGACGGGCCTTTCGCGGCTTTCGTCAAACTCATTTTCCTGATCGTAGCCGTAGTACCCGGCCAGCTTCAGCACGCGGTCAGCGATGAAGTCCTTGCGGGTGCGGTTGGACTCCACAATGGCCTCGATGAGATTTTCCGGCACATCGGCGTAGGCTGCCTTTGCGTCCAGCGTAGCGGTCAGATCCAGCTCCTTCTCAGCCAGATATTTCTCGATGTAATCATCCCGGATCGGCGATTTGCGTGCGTTGATCAATGCGACCTTTTCCGGCAGGATATCCACCGCCGTCACATGATGGTGCTGGGAAAGCAGCGTGGCAATCGAAAGCCTCACATAGCCGGTCCCGGCCACCGCGATCTTATATTTTTTCATAGCAGTTTATACTCCGCAGTTGCGAATTTTCCGTAAGGCAGCGGTCAAAATTGCGCCGTGCCGGCTTACCGTATGTGGGTTTCTTATAGCACGTCACCGGCCACAATTCAATATTGCCGCTTCCCTCAGAATTGTTTGAACAATAATCCAGTATTGAAAACAATCGTCTCTACTCAGTCTTTGCTGTATCTGCTAAGATAGAATCACGGTACTGGCGTGGTGTCAGACCGGTTTGTTTACGGAAAACACGATAAAAGTAATTGTCATCCAGGAATCCGATCTGCTGGCAGATCTGTGCATTGGACAGATTCGTATCGCAAAGAAGCTTCATCGCTTTTTGGATGCGCAGGTGCGTGATCTGCTCGTTGATGCCGCAGCCATAGAGCTGCCGTGAAAGATAGTACAGCCCGGTACGGCTTAACGAAAGATCACGGCAGATCGTTTCGTTTGTCAATGTCTCATCCAGATGTTCCGCCAGGTAGCGGCTCAGCTTTTCCTGCGCACTGCCCGCTGCCAGCCTCGTCAGCCCCTTTTGGTACAATGCAGCCGCCGCCAAAGCCAGCAGATCCGCTGCTGATTTCAGCACCGGATAGGGCGTGCGCGGCAAGGCATTATAGGCTTTTTGCAGTGCCGTTTTATCAATTGCGTAAGCCGAGCAGCATTTTTGCGCATAGCTCCACTCGCTCTGCTCATCGGCCCCCTGTACAATGTGGCTCAACAGCAAAAAGCCCACAACAGCACCATCGATTTGGACCGGCGTGATCACTTCGATCAACCCCGCATGGCAGGGGTAGATGATCGTCTGCTTTTGCCGCGTTGCCTTGCGGCAAGCCGCCTGGTCACACAGGTAACAGCCGGTCTTGCCATCAGGCACACTGCGGATCAAGCGGCAATAAGCTGGCAGTTCCGGCGGATAGGCAAGCACTTCGATTCCATACGAATCAAAAACGGCGGAGCGCAGCCCCGTAAGGCAGTGAAAATCCTGCAAGAGGATCAAAAGCTCCTTTTTATTGAAAACGGTTCCCATGGGTGCGCTCCTTTCCGAACATTAAGATAGTTTTATGATAAAGACCATCCTTTATTTTGTCAAGGAGGATTCCTATGATTGACTTAAAGCAGTGTTCTCTCGGCATTGAGTTGGGTTCCACCCGCATCAAAGCTGTGCTTGTGGGCGATACCTGCAAGCCTGTGGCCCAGGGCGATTTTACCTGGGAGAACCGGCTGGAAAACGGCATCTGGACCTACCCGCTGGAGGAAGTCTGGCAGGGTGTGCAGGCTGCCTACGCGGCATTGGCTGCGGATGTGCTGGCCAAGTGTGACCAGCCGCTGACCACAGTGGGGTGCATTGGCGTTTCGGCTATGATGCATGGGTATCTGGCGTTTGATGCTGCGGGCAAGCTGCTGGTACCGTTCCGCACATGGCGCAACACGATGACCGGCGCGGCAGCAGAAGAGTTGACCTCGGCGTTCGGGTTCAACATCCCGCAGCGGTGGAGCGCAGCACACCTGTACCAAGCCATGCTGAACCGCGAGCCACACCTGCCGCAGCTGGACTTTTTCACCACGCTGGCAGGCTATGTACACTGGCAGCTGACCGGGCGCAAGGTGCTGGGCGAAGGCGATGCCAGCGGCATGTTCCCGATTGACAGCACCACCGGCGGGTATGATGCCGCAATGCTCGCAAAATTTAACGCGCTGGCAGACAAGCAAGGCTGCCCCGTGGATCTTGTCAAACTGCTGCCTACCGTTTTGCCCGCAGGCGAGGACGCCGGTATGCTGACCGTCGAGGGGGCGAAGCGGCTCGACCCAACCGGCACGCTGCAGCCCGGCATACCGTTCTGCCCACCGGAGGGCGACGCCGGCACCGGCATGGTGGCAACAAACAGTGTCGCCCCGCGCACCGGCAATGTCAGCGCAGGCACCAGCATTTTTGCCATGGTCGTCCTGGAAAAGCCGCTGTCCAAGGTCTACCCGGAAATCGACATGGTCACGACCCCCGACGGCGCGGCGGTCGCCATGGTCCACTGCAACAACTGCACCAGCGATTTGAACGCCTGGGTCGATCTGCTGGCCGAGAGCGCGGCACTGTGCGGAGCAGGCATCGACAAAGGTGCGTTGTTTACCCTCCTGTTTAACGAATCGCTGCATGGTGCGCCTGACTGCGGCGGCATCACGCCCGTCAACTACATTTCCGGTGAGAGCGTCACCCACCTGGACGCGGGCGTCCCCCTGCTGCTGCGCCACCCGGACAGTGCGTTTACGCTGGCCAACTTTATGCGTGCCAACATCTATTCTGCCTTTGCCACGTTGGCGATGGGGCTGGAAATTCTGCGCAAAGAAAATGTGGCTGTGAATACCCTGCTCGGCCACGGTGGTATCTTCAAAACGCCGGGCGTGGCCCAGCGGTATCTGGCTGCGGCGGCGGGTGCTCCTGTGACCTGCATGGAAACAGCCGGTGAGGGCGGTTCCTACGGCATGGCCCTGCTGGCTGCGTATCGTCTGCACCGCGCCGACGGCGAAACGCTGGCCGCGTATTTGAACCGCTGCGTTTTTGCCGACGCCCAAAGCACGACCCTGTCCCCCGACCCCGCCGAGCAGTCCGGGTTTGCCGCCTTTTTGACCCAATACCAAACCGCGCTGAAAGCCGAGCGCGCCGTTGTAAAATAAGGGCAATACCGCATAATTCTAAGTGCCGATACGGCGAGCGAGGTGCGGCAGCTGCCGGAGTGGTGCTTAAGCCGTAAGGCGGGAATTATGCGGTATTGCCTAAGGGCTTGTATGCGTCGGCTGCCGGGCAACGCCAGCCAGCGGCGGAATGTCCGGAACAACAGCTGTTCTTGAACGATTTAGCGTTAAAACGGAAAGGATAACCTATGCTGGAAGCATTAAAGCAGCAAGTTTATGAAGCCAACATGGAATTGCCCCGCCGAGGACTTGTAACCTACACCTGGGGCAATGTCTCAGGCATTGACCGCGAGAAGGGCCTGTTTGTCATCAAGCCGTCCGGCGTGGAATATGACGAACTTACACCGGAAATGCTCGTTGTCATGGATTTGAACGGCAACAAGATCGAGGGTGAGCTGAAGCCCAGCAGCGACACGAAAACGCATCTGGAACTGTACAAGGCGTTCTCAGCGCTGGGCGGCATCGTGCACACCCACTCGACCCACGCAGTGGCCTTTGCCCAAGCGCGGCGCGACCTGCCCGCCTTTGGCACGACCCACGCCGACTATTTTTACGGCCCTGTCCCCTGCACGCGGGAGCTGACGCCTGGAGAGATCGACGAGGACTACGAGAAGAACACCGGCAAGGTAATCATCGAGACGTTCCAAAACCGCGGCATTGACCCGGTGCATGTACCCGGTGTTCTCTGTGCCAGCCACGGTCCCTTTACCTGGGGCAAAGACGCGGCACAGGCTGTCTACCACGCTGTTGTGCTGGAAGAAGTCGCAAAGATGGCAATTTTGACTCTGACCATTGACCCCGATGCACAGCCTGCCCCACAGCATGTTTTGGACAAGCATTTTATGAGAAAACACGGACCAAACGCCTATTACGGCCAGAAATAAGGAGGTTTTACCGTATGAAATTTTACATTGATACCGCCAACGTCGACGAGATCCGCAGTGCCAACGACATGGGCATTATCGCCGGTGTCACCACAAACCCCAGCCTGATTGCCAAAGAGGGCCGCGACTACGCCGAAACGTTGAAAGAGATTTCCACCATCGTGGACGGCCCCATCTCCGGCGAGGTCAAGGCGACCACAACCGATGCCGAGGACATGATCGCCGAGGGCCGCGCCATCTACGCGCTGGACCCGAAGCACATGGTGGTCAAAATCCCCATGACCGCCGAGGGGTTAAAGGCCATCAAGGTGCTGTCCGGCGAGGGCATCCCTACGAACTGCACGCTGATTTTCAGCGCCAATCAGGCGCTGCTGGCAGCCCGCGCGGGCGCCACGTATGTCAGCCCGTTTTTGGGGCGTCTCGATGACATCGGCCAGCCGGGCATTGATCTGATCGAGACTATCCATGATATATTCCTGAACTATCCGGACATCGAGACTCAAATCATCGCCGCCAGCGTGCGCAATCCCATCCATGTGACCGACTGTGCCCTGGCTGGTGCCGACATTGCCACGGTGCCGTACAAGGTCATCGAGCAGATGCTTCACCATCCGCTGACCGATGCCGGCATTGAGAAGTTCAAGGCCGACTATACAAAAGTTTTTGGCGTCAACGGATAAATCTTCCGTAAGGAGGAGACAAAGATATGTACTATATTGGGATCGACCTCGGCACCTCTGCGGTGAAGCTGCTGCTGATGGACGAAACGGGCAGCATTACCAACATCGTCAGCCGGGAATACCCGATCGCCTTCCCGCATCCCGGTTGGAGCGAGCAGGATCCCGCCGATTGGTGGGCGGCGGTCTGCGACGGCATCCCCGCGCTGCTGGACGGATTTGATGCGTCTCAGGTCAAGGGCATCGGTGCGGGCGGCCAGATGCACGGGCTGGTGGTGCTGGACAAAAATGACGCGGTTATCCGCCCCTGCATCCTTTGGAACGATGGCCGCACCCAAAGGCAGGTCGACTACTTAAACGGCGTTATCGGCAAAGACAAGCTGAGCCGTTACACCGCAAACATCGCCTTTGCAGGCTTCACCGCACCCAAACTGCTTTGGATGCGGGAGAACGAGCCGGACAACTTCGCCCGCATCGAAAAAATCATGCTGCCGAAGGATTACATCAACTATAAGCTGACCGGCGTCCACTGCACCGACTATTCCGACGCATCGGGCATGCTGCTTCTGGACGTGGAGCACAAATGCTGGAGCAAGGAAATGCTGGACATCTGCGGCGTGCAGGAATCCCAGCTGCCGAAGCTGTTTGAAAGCTGGCAGCCCGTCGGCACGCTGACTGCTGAAGCCGCCCAAACGCTGGGCCTGCCTGCGGATGTCGTCGTCTGCGCGGGCGCGGGCGATAACGCCGCTGCGGCTGTCGGCTGCGGCGCGGTGGGCGGCGGTAAATGCAATATTTCCTTGGGCACATCGGGCACGGTGTTCATCACCAGCGATACGTTCGGCGTCGACAAGCAGAACGCCCTGCACAGCTTCGCCCACGCGGACGGAGGGTATCATTTGATGGGCTGCATCCTCTCGGCTGCGTCCTGCAACAAGTGGTGGAGCGAAGAAGTGCTGCACACCACTGACTACGCTGCCGAGCAGACACCCATTACGGCGGACAAGCTGGGCGCGAACGACGTCTACTTCCTGCCCTACCTGATGGGCGAACGCAGCCCCCACAACGATCCTGCCTCGCGCGGTGCGTTCGTCGGGCTGCGGATGGACACCCCGCGTGCCGCGCTGACCCAGGCGGTGCTGGAAGGTGTGGCGTTTGCGATTCGCGATTGTGTGGAGATTGCGCGGGCACAAGGCGTAAAGATTAAAGCCAGCACGCTCTGCGGCGGCGGTGCCAAAAGCCCGCTGTGGCGGGAGATTTTAGCGAACGTGCTTGGCATCCCGCTGACGCTGCCCCAGACCGAGCAAGGCCCCGGCTACGGCGGCGCGATGCTGGCGGCGGTGGCCTGCGGGGCATACCCCAGCGTGCAGGCCTGTGCCGAGACGCTCGTCCACGCCAAGAGCACAATCCAGCCGGACGCCGCGCTCGTCGAAAAATACAACGCGCGCTACGCTGTGTGGCACAAGCTGTACCCGGCACTGAAAGTATCCTTTGCGGAAATGGAGGCACTGCAATGAAGATTTTTTCTGTAACCGACCCGGAATTCAAGCCCTATGGCCGCGTTGTGACCGGGCTGGATACCGCCAAAGCGGAAATTTTGGCCGCCTTGGCAAACACCCCGCTGCCCGCAGCTACGGATTATGTGGCCGAGGACGTAGCCCTGCAGGAACTGCCCGCCGCCGTCGAAGTGTCGGAGCATCTTTTCGGCGGCATGCCCTGCCAACTGGGCTGGTGCAACGGTCACAACACCTATTTGAACTGCCTGGAATACCACCGCGACAGCGAGTTCAATCTGGGTACCGAAGATTTTGTGCTGTTGCTTGCCAGGCAGGAGGAAATCGCGGGCGGCAAGCTGGACACCGCCAAGGTCAAGGCGTTCCGCGTCCCGGCAGGCACACTGGTGGAAGTCTACGCCACGACGCTGCACTACGCGCCCTGCCATGTGGACGCAGCCAAGGGTTTCCGCGTGCTGGTCGCTCTGCCCAAAGGCACCAATACCGCAAAGCCCGCCATCAAGAATGACGGCGGCGATGACCCGCAGCTGTGGGCCCGCAACAAGTGGCTGTTCGCCCATCCCGACAGCGCCGAGGCCAAGGCCGGGGCGTATGTCGGATTGGTGGGGGAAAACGTACATATTTAGGAGCATATAGAATGCTCCCCTACGATACAGGAAAGTTCCACGGCATCCCCGTAGGGGCGGATTCCATATCCGCCCGCCATTGCAAAATGTGTAAATATATAGGAGGCAAAACCATGAAATCATCCAACATCCCCGAGGTCAAGCTCGGCATCATCGCCGTCAGCCGTGACTGTTTTCCCATCGCCCTGAGCGAGAAGCGCCGCGCTGCCATCTCTGCCGCCTGCGCCGCCAAGGGCACTGACCTGTACGAGTGCAAGACCACTGTCGAGAACGAGCACGACATGCAAAAAGCCGTGGCCGAAGTCACCGCCGCAGGCTGCAATGTGCTGACCGTATTCCTCGGCAACTTCGGCCCCGAAACGCCCGAAACGCTGATTGCCAAGCACTTTGACGGCCCCTGCATGTTCGTAGCGGCAGCCGAGGGCGACGGCGATATGATCAATGGCCGCGGAGATGCGTACTGCGGTATGCTGAACTGCTCCTACAATCTCGGCATGCGCCATCTGAAGGGCTATATTCCCGAGTATCCCGTCGGCACGGCGGAGGAAATTGCCGACAAGATTGCCGAGTTTGTGCCGATTGCCCGCACCATTTTGGGCGTGCGTGATTTGAAAATCATCACCTTCGGCCCGCGCCCGCAGGACTTCTTCGCCTGCAATGCCCCCATCAAGGGCCTGTATGAGCTGGGTATTGAGATCGAGGAAAACTCCGAGCTTGACCTGCTCGTTTCCTACAAAGAGCATGCGGGCGACCCGCGCATCGCGGACGTCTGCAAGGACATGGCCGCCGAGATGGGCGAGGGGCACTATTACCCCGACCTGCTGACCCGCATGGCGCAGTTTGAGCTGACCCTGCTCGACTGGGCCGAGAACCACAAGGGCAGCAAAAAGTATGTTGCTTTTGCTGATAAGTGCTGGCCCGCTTTCCCGTCGCAGTTCGGGTTTGAGCCTTGCTACGTCAACTCCCGCCTTGCCAGCCGCGGCATCCCCGTGGCCTGCGAGGTCGATATTTACGGTGCCCTGTCCGAGTACATCGGTATGTGCGCCTCCGGCGACACCGTCACCCTGCTGGACATCAACAACAGTGTGCCCAAGTACATTTATGATGAGGACATCACCGGCAAGTTCAATTACAAGCTGACCGATACCTTCATGGGCTTCCACTGCGGCAACACGCCGTCCTGCAAGATGTGCAGTGACCGCGCCGTCAAGTACCAGCTCATCCAGCACCGCCTGCTGGAGCCCGCCGGCAGCGACCCCGATTTCACCCGCGGCACGCTGGAAGGCGACATTGCGCCGTCCGACATCACGTTCTACCGTTTGCAGTGCGACAGCGAAGGCCAGCTGCGCGCCTACATCGCTCAGGGTGAAATTTTACCCGTTGCAACGCGGTCTTTCGGCGGCATCGCCATCTTCGCCATTCCCGAGATGGGCCGTTTCTACCGCCATGTCCTGATTCAGAAGCGCTACCCGCACCACGGTGCCGTTGCCTTCGGTCACTATGGCAAGACGCTGTTTGAAGTGTTCAAGTTCCTCGGCATTGCGGACATTGCCTACAACCAGCCCAAGAGCCTGCCGTATCCCACAGAAAATCCGTTTGCATAATAATTGGAAGGTAAAGAAGAGCTGCGTATGAATCAGCAAGGATCGCAGAAGATCGACGCTTACCGGCGTGCCAGCAGCTATCCGGCAGCCGGTCAGCTCTATCTGCCGGATACCCCCCCTGCTGCGCCGCCCGCTGAAGCGTGAGGACGTCAAGCGCAAGCTCATCGCCCACAAGAACTGCATCCACGAGATCGGTCAGAATATGCCCGAAATTTTGGATCGGAAGCGGCATCTGCCGGAGAAGGTCTACACTTTTTAATTAAAAATCATTCTTCACCGCAAAAAAAGGTGCGTTCACCCCTTGGCCCCCTCTGCGAGGGGGCTCCGCCCGCAGGCGGTGGGGGAGAGAACTGTACGGTTGCCCAATATATTTCGGGCTATGGCAAGGTTCTCTCCCTCCGCTCCTTCGGGGCACCGCTCCCCCTCTGGCGCAAGCGCCACCTCCCCCGTATCGGGGGAGTCTGTCTCGCGGAGGGAGGTTTTTCGACACGCCGAGGAGAGATGTGGCTCACATCTCTCCTTTTTGCGGTGACTGGCAGGTGGAAAGTGCAGCCTTTTCTGCACCACCATAGGATTTGAACCAACCGTCCTTGATCTCACAGACCTTGTCGGCGCGCTCAGCGAGATCTCATCCGGCTTATCCTTGCCGTACACGACCATGCCGTGCCGCACGCCAAGGCTTGTCATTACCTTTTTGCTGACGCTGCGCATCGGCAAGGAGAAAAACACACCGATCCTGCGGTTTGCCTGCATCTTTTCCAATGCGGCATATATGGGCTTTCCGCTGATTCAGGCGCTGTTCGGGGCCGAGGGGCTTTTGTACGCCAGTGCTTATGTGACATTGTTCAATATTTTATTGTGGACCGTTGGCTATGCGATGGTCAGCGGGAAGGTCCGCCCCGGAGAGGTGCTGCACAGCATCCTGACAACGCCGGTGCTCTGGTCCGTTCTGCTGGGCCTGACCCTGTACCTGTGCCGGGTCAATGTGCCGGAGCTTATCCGCCAGCCGCTGCAGCTGGTCGGCAACATGAACACACCGCTCTCGATGATTATCACCGGTATGCTGATTGCCGGCAGCAAGCCGGAAAAGCTGCTGGGCAACCGTGAGATATACCGCATCATTCTGATACGTATGTTGTTCATCCCGCTGGTGAGCTTTCTGCTGTTCCGGCTGCTAAGTGTGCAGGGCATGGTGGCCGAGGTCGTGCTGCTGCTTGAGGCCTGCCCCTGCGCCGCCATCACCTCGGTGTTTGCCGTTCAGTTTGGCTATAACGAGGACCTCGCGGCCGGTTCTGTCGTTATAACGACCTTTATCAGTATTGTGGTGCTGCCGCTTTGCGCTATGGCTCTGACAATGATGATGTAATAAGTATGAAGGCGTACGAATTAACTCATTCTTCATGGTTTGCCAAATTTGCATAGTATTATAGGGACGCAGAATAAATCAAGCCAAGATATTTCAGCATATTTCAACAGCAAAGCGGCACCGCTAAATTGCGGTGCCGCTTTGCTGTTGAAGGAGAAAAAAGAGTTTACGATCAGCCCTTATCTGCGCCGGCGGTAATGCCCTCGACATAGAATTTCTGCATGATAATAAACAAAATCGAGATGGGGACGGACACCAGCACACCGCCTGCACAGAACAGCGCAAAGTAGTTGTTGATGAGCGTTCTCTGCAGCATATTGAACAGGCCGATGGCGACTGTCCAGTCGGTGGAGACGCCGGAGTTCAGAATCATTTTTGCCATGACGAAGTCCGTCCAAGGTATCATAAAGGAGCTGATGATGGTGTACACCAAAATCGGCTTGGACATCGGCAGCACGACCTGAAAGAATATCCGCGCATCGGAGGCACCATCCAGCTTGGCGGCCTCACGCAGGGAAACCGGCGTGGTATCAAAAAAGCCCTTACAGATCAGGTAGCCAAGTCCAGACGAACCGGCATAGACCATGATAAGACCGGCGTAGGAGTTGGTCAGGTTGAGGTACTTCAAAACGAAGTAAACTGCAATCATCGCCAGAACACCGGGGAACAGGTTGACAATGACCGACAGATTCTGGAGCAGCCTGCGCCCCTTAAAGCGGCAGCAGCTCAATGCGTAGGCGACCATCAGCACAAAACAGGTGGAGATAACGCAGGTAAAGCACGCGACCACAAAGGTGTTTACAAACCACCGCGGGAACTGCGCAACGGAATCAGGGTGGAACATGATATTAGCGTAGTTGTCCAGTGTATAACCAGCCGGGAAAAAGCGCCGCACATTGATGCCGCGGTCGGTGGAGAAGGAGGTTGCCACCAGCCAGACAATGGGCACCAGCCAGATACCTGCCAGCAGGGCAAGAACCAGATGGCGGATAACGCTGCGCACACCGCGGACGATGCGCCCCTGGCGCAGCTGCGCCTGCGAGCTACCGGGCAGCGAAACTGTTTGCTGTGTCAAGAGAACGTCGCCTCCTTTTTATTGATGAAGCGGAAGCAAACCAGTGTGAAAATGGCACAGATGATAAACACCATAATGCCGATGACCGCCGCCATCTTATAGTTGTACTGCTCCTGCGTCAGACGGAACAGCCATGTGACCAGCAGGTCCACTTCCTTGGCGCTGGACGATGCCATGGCCTGATCCTTAGTTTTGTAGACATCCTGTGTCAGCAGGTAGATGACATTGAAGTTGTTGACATTCTTGACGAAATCCGTCACCAGCGCGGGCCCCTGCACACTGAGCAGGTAGGGCAGCTTGATATAAATAAAGCACTGCAGCGGGCTGGCGCCGTCGATGGTAGAGGCTTCCAGAATATCGCTGGGGATGTTCATCAGTACACCGGTAGCAATCAGCATCTGGTATGGTATACCGACCCAGATGTTGATCATAATGATCATGAACTTGGCCCAATGCTGATCCGTCAGAAACGGGATATGGTCCATGCCCTGCCCCAAAAGCCCAATGGTTTTGAGGAGATCCGTGACGCCCGCATTATTCATCATGGTATTGAAGATACCGGCATCCGAGAAGAAATTGCGCACCAGCAGCAGCGTGACGAACTGCGGCACGGCAATGGTAATCATAAACAGGGTACGCCAGAGCCGGGGGCACTTCGTCTTTTTGTTGTTGATGAACATTGCCAGAAACACGCCGCCGAAGAAGTTCGTGAAGGTCGCAAAGAACGCCCAGACCAGTGTCCAGCTCAGCACCTTGCCGAATGCATAGCTGAAGGTCATCGACAGCGACTGGCCGCCAAACAGCGAAGCAAAGTTTGCCAGCCCTACCCATGTAAACAGTGCGGCAGGCGGCATGTGCTGCTGGTCGTAGTTCGTAAAGGCAACGGCGATCAAAATGAAGAGCGGTACAATGGTAAACACCACCACGCCCAGCACCGGCAGGGTCAGCAGCGTGACATAAAATTTCTCATTAAGGTAGCAGTTGATGTCCTGACGGAAGCTGTTGGGCTTTTTACCGGCAGCCTTTTGCTGCTGCAGCAGGTAATTCGACTGCACGACCATCATGGTCGCCACGACCAGCGAGGCAATGATCACCAGCGCAATGACGCTGAGCAGCAAAATAGCAAACGAGTTATCGTAATTGTTGACCTCGTTTTTAAGAGTCACCGGGTTAAACTGCATCTCCATCTGGACAGTGCCGAGCGTGCTGAACTTTTTCAGAGCCGGAATGCCGGAGGTGCCCAGAAAATACAGTCCCAACCCCTGCACCAGCGTTACCAGCAGGGCCTTGATGAGCTGTCCATGCCCGATGTAGCCCAGACCCCAGACAAGCAGGGACAGCTTGGTGAAGGCATCGCCGCGGACAAACGCGCGACTGAACTTCTGAATGAAATTTGCTTCTTTTCCGTCGCCACGCGATGGTGCAAGAACCATTTCTGCCACAGAAGTCATCTCCTTTCTTCTTATGCGCGGGATTTGAAAAAAAGCGGGCACGCTGCATAGCCGCTGCGTGCCCGCTGGATTATTTTTTACTGGGTTACGGGTGCGGTGATACCGGCCACGGCATCGTCCACCAGCTGCTGGGTGGTCTTGCCCTGCGTGTCGCCGGAAGCCAGGATCTCGCCCAAGCTCTCGGCGGAGCTCCAGTAGTTGGCACCTACGCGCTGCAGGGTGGCGTAGTCGCTCTG
>ERZ772883.1685-NODE-1685-length-16042-cov-25.893038_pt1 | contig 16042 bp, 7 predicted proteins | sample MGYA00580575_ERZ772883 | MGnify/ENA primary metagenome ERZ772883 (study PRJEB29015, sample SAMEA2737666) | human gut metagenome | biome: human gut; feature: human-associated habitat; material: faeces | place: China | collected 2012 ...
GGTTCTCTCCCTCCGGCCCTGCGGGGCCACCTCCCTCGCAGAGGGAGGCAAGGAGCATCACAAAAACGCGCAGTACCATTCCAAAACGGGCCCGCCAAACAGCATCGCGATCACGATGCCCGCACACAGAAACGGGCCGAAGGCGAAGTGGTCCTTCTTCCCTGCCTTTTTGGCGGCCAGCAGGTATATACCGTACATACCGCCAAAAACAATGCCGAAAAACATCGCCAGCAGCGTATTCTGCCAGCCCAGGAACAGCCCGGCGGCTGCCATCAGCTTGATGTCGCCGCCGCCGAACGCGCCGTCGATGACAAGGCAGAGCAGAAACATCGGCACACTGACGCAGAGCGCACCGATGATGTGCGGCAGCCAGTCGGCAGGGGAGAGCAGCACGCTCACCGCGCCGCAGACCGCCAGCGCCAGATTCAGCCGGTCCGGGATGGTCTGCGTCTCGGCATCAATGAGCGAAACGCTCAGCAAGATCCCGCAGACCGCCAGCGCCAGCAGCGCGGCCCAGCTCATGCCGAACAGCCCGCCCGGCAGGACGTAGGCAGCGCCGTACCGCCAAGTGCAGCCCAGCGCCAGCACGCCGCCCAAAAGCTCCACCAGCAGGTACCGCGCCGGAATGTGCGTACCGCAGTGGCGGCACCGCCCGCGCAAGAATAACCAACTGAACACAGGCACTAAGTCCGGCGCACCCAGCGTGTGGCCGCACTGCGGGCATACGCTGCGGCCCTTCAGCGGGTCCATGCCCCGCGGCAGCCGCCACGCGACGACGTTCATAAAGCTGAACAGCGCCGCGCCCAGCAGAAAACGAATGAGTCCCAACAGAAGCTCAAGCAGCAGCATGGCCCACCCCCGCGCCGTATTGCAGCCGGTCCTCCGCGCGGAAAACGCGGTAACCGCCGTCGGCATCATAGATGGCGTACATGCCGTTCTCCTGATACAGGAGCCGCTGCACGGTGTAGCCGTTCGGGTCGATCTGCAAAAGCGTCACTGTGCCGGGCAGTGAGCCCAGCGTGCGGATTTCCTCGGCAATGCCGTCCGCAAAGCCGTCCGCGCTTGTCTGGTCGGCAAACGTCTGCCCGGCGGAGTAGCATTGGGCAGACACGGCACTGGCCGCCAGCCGCGCAGCCTTGACCTGAGCCAGGGCCTCCCGCGCACGGGCCTGATAGCGCAGCTCCGCCGCGCCGGTCACAATAGTATACAGGACAGCGCCTAGCGCCAGCAGTACGGCGAGCTTTTCCGCAAACGCAGCTTTGGCCCAGCGTTCCCCGGTATGGCGCAGCCATGCGCCCAGTCGTGCTGCCAGCATTGTTACACATCCTCTACCATATAATAACACGCTATTTAGTATAGCGTGCCGGGCCTGTATTTGCAAGAAATTTCACGAAAAAAACTCTGTTTTTTGTTCAAAGCTAACGGAAATTATGGCGAAATCGTGCACAGCTTGCCGCTGACCCACTATATTTGGTGTAAATTTGCTGAAATCTCGCGGAATTTGTTGCGAAAACGTCACATTCCGAGTATAATGCCAATATATATAATCTGATATTGTGTCTAATTGTAACCTTTCACCGGAGAAACGACGGGAGCATCTATGGTGCAGTACAATAAAATTATAAAAAACAAAAAGAAAGGCTTTACGCTGGTGGAGCTGATGGTCGTTCTGGCTATCACGGCCATTCTGGCGGTGCTGGTCGGCGGCGGGCTGATCGCCTACACGCGGCTGGCCCGGTTCGAAAAGAACGAGGCCAACGCCCGCACACTGTTCCAGACGGCGCAGATCTCCCTGACCCGGATGGAGACGGCGGGGGAGCTGGATGCGTTCCGCCGGCAGGTCATGGAGGAGGGCAGCACGGGCGACCACTTCCAAAACGACGTCACCGTGACCGACGCGGACGGCAAAACCCTTGTGAGCCGCACCAAGACCGAACTGAACCAGAACGTGGCCGCGCTCTACTATGACCGCACGGGCGCTGCCGCGGGCAACCATAACGCGCTGGTGGAGCGGCTGCTGGGCGATTACATCTACGACGCCTCGCTGCTGAATGCCTCGATCTGTGTCGAGATCGACGTGCAGAGCGGGCAGGTCTACTCGGTCTTTTACGATACCAAATCCGATAAGCTACGCTTCAATCAGGACGGTGCTACGAATATTTATGACCGCAGCTATGCCCACCGCCGCAATGACAGCCTTGTCGGCTACTACTCTGCCGAGGATCGCGTCAACGTTGTGCAGCTGGTGCAGACGAAGCTGAAGGTCAAGAATCCCCGCCTGACGAACGGCGAGACGCTGACCCTGAGCTGGAGCGGCAACTCCAGCCTCGGCGATCTGGACACCTCCTACACGGCCACGGCCTACGATGCCAAGGATACCAGCAAGACGAAGCCGCTGTTTACCATCACGATCAAGCGCGACACCGCGGGTGCGGCGGATGATAACAAGCAGGTCATCACCAAGATGCCTGTTACGATTTATACGTATGATAATGCGGGCAATCAGACGGAAACCAAGAAAGAACTCTACTTCCCGCTAAGCTACAACAAGGGCAGCTTTGTGCTGACGCTGGACGCCATGGCGGACGCGGCGCTGCTGCGCGCGTGTGAGAACGACGCAAAGGTTGCCGCCACGAGCCTGTACAGCATCACCCGCCTGCTGAACGACCCGAAGGACATCTACATTGCCATGCGCGCCGAGCCGCGGGAAAACTACAGCGACACCTACACAGCCAGCAAAGAGGAAACGACGAACGAGGAAAACACCCTGCTGGCCAAGGGCGGCACGGCGGTCACGGCTGACCTGAAATATTTCCGCCATCTGTACAACCTGCGCTGGTCTGCGGATTGGAAGATTGACGACAAGGGCACCTACACACTGACCCCCCAGGCCAGCAACAGCACCGGCCTGAACTGGACGGGCGGCGGCGTCACGGTCTACTGCGCCGCGGGTGAGAAGTACCCGGCGGCCAAGGTGCCGTCCCTCAATGACCCTGTCGCCTGGCCGACGATCCCGGAGCTGGGCGAAAAAATCGAACTTACGAGCAAAACAACGGTCCTTACAACCAAGACGACCCGTGTGCCCATCCTCAATCTGCAATTGAGCAGCAAGTCCGTTGCAAAAACCGGCAGGGAAGGGCAGAAAGAGCTGACCGACCACTATGTCGGCCTGATTGGTGAGAACAAGGGCAAAATTTCTTACATCACACTGCGCGACCCGGACATTCAGGTCAACGTCAAGACCGAGACCGTCGCCGCCGATACGCTGCCGAACGAAAACCAGCTCAAGCTGACCGCAACCAAATTCGTCACGGCGCTGGCGAAGGAAGACGAGAACTGGCGCGATGTTCGCGCCGTCGGCGCACTCTGCGGCGTCAACACCGGCACGCTGGAAAACTGCGCCCTGACCCGCGGCACGAACTCCTCGACGAGTGCGCTGGTGGCCGCGGCGCTGGCGTTTGGCGACTCCACCACCGCAACGCAGCGCAAAGCGCAGACGCTGGACGCTGGCAGCAAAAGCTATACCTATTATACAGACGAGCCGCGCGGCATTGGCGGTCTCGTCGGCGTTGCCATACCCAAAACAACGGATTCCGTCATGCAGGACCTGACCGTTGCGTCGGACGTGACGGTGGCGGGTCTGCTTGTGGACAAGGACACGCAATCCGTTGCAGAGACCACAGCGGCAGACCAGCAGGCCGAGAAGGCCCGCTACGCTGCCGCGGCAGCCGGGCCGAATGATAAGAACTCCCTCTGGCGCAGCGTCGGCGTGGGCGGCGTGTTCGGCACGGTGGACGCCGCGAAGATGCAGACGACAGACAAGACGAACATCGTCAACAACGGCTTTGTGACCGGCAACGGCTTTACGGGCGGCATCGTCGGCAACCTGTTTACGACGGACACCAGCGTGTCCCAGAGCCTGACGGGCCTGAGGAACAACGGCACGGTCAGCGCGGGCGCCAACTATAAGGGCGATACCGCGGGCGATGCGCGCAGCCTGGTGCTGGGGCAGTTCTTCGGCGGCATTGCGGGCTATTGCAGGGGCGTGATCCTGCAAGGCTGCGAAAGCGTGACCCGCAGCGACCTGACCGAGACCCAGCTCAAGGAGCAGGTCAAGGCGGGCTTCGACACAACCGGGACATTGACCGACGCCAGCCCCCTCAAGGGCGATTTCGTCGGCGGCCTTGTCGGCTACGGCAAGGATATTACGCTGGAGGACTGCAAGACCGGCAAGGGCTACGTGCTCGGCAGCCAGTTTGTGGGCGGTCTGGCCGGCGGCTTTACCGGCAGCGGCGTACAACAGAACGATACGAACAGCAGTGACGTCTTTGGCAACCGCTACGTCGGCGGCATCGTGTCGGTCAACGGCAGCAACAGCCAAATCAGCGGCATGACCAATACGGGTCTGGTCGCGGCCTTTGGAAAGAACGCGGCCTACGTCGGCGGCATCGTCGGCGTCAATGATGCCGACTGGGGCGGCAGTCAAGACCCGAAAGCCACAGCAACCGTGCAGAACTGCGCCAACCGTATGTCCGGCGACAATGCCACCGACACCCGCCGCATCAACCTGTTAAAGGAGCTGAGCAGCTCCGCGGGCAACTACGCCGACTACGCCGACTACGTCGGCGGCATCGCGGGCTGCAATGGAAAAAAAGGCGTTGTGACGTGGGATAAGAGCGGCACCCCGACGCTGGGTGCCATCCTGTACGGCAACAACTACGTGGGCGGCGTGGCCGGTTATAACGATGAAAAGGCGACGATCTCCAACACCTCCGGCCAGAAGCTGTCCATCAACGGCCAGATCGTGGCGGCGGGCAAGGCTGTCGGCGGCATGATCGGCCTGAACTGCGCCTCCACGCTGCCCTCCGCCACTGTGAAGGTCAGCCGCGTGGCGGGTCAGCAGCTTGTCGGCGGCGTCATCGGCGCCAACCTGCCGGTGGGCAGCTTCACCGTGGCGGGCGGCGCGTTTGAAACAGATGTGGCCTCGGGCCGCGTCGAGGCCGACGCCGTCGCGGGCGGCATCATCGGCTACAACCGTCTGCTGAAGGACAAGCCCGCAAAGGTCACGCTGGAGGCGCTGCTGCCGAAGATTGACAAGAGCACCGGCGTGCTGACCGACAGCACCGACGTGAAAACGGCGGACGGCGAGGTCACCCTTGCCAAATTCCAGAACAAGCTCAACCTGCAGGCCGACATCTACGTCGGCGGCATCGTCGGCGCAAACGACGCCAATACGAAGCTGACGATTCAAAATGCAGCCAACGGCGCAACGGAGAATGCCCTGTCCGTCGGCGGCCTGAACCCGTCCAACAACGGCGCGTTTAAAGGCGGCGTATCGCTGAACGCGCTGGCCGGTGGCCGCTATGACTTTGGCACCGCGCGCGGCGCACTGGCGGGCGGTATCATCGGCTATGCCACACCCAACACAACGCTGGAAAGCTGCAAAAACTACGGCACAGTGGCTCACAAGTGCGCCGCGGGCGGCTTTGCGGGCTGGAACGAGGGCACGATCACCGGCGGCAGGATGGCGGCGTCCCTCGGCAACCGTGAAACCGGGTATACCTATCTGGGCGGCGTTGCGGGCGTCAACGGCGGTCTTATTCAGTCTGCCTACCCGGCGCAGGGCTGTGCCGTGCGCGGTGACAGCTATGTCGGCGGCATTGCGGGCGTCAACCTGGGCGGTGACGCTGCGGCAAGCAAGGGCCTCATCATCTGCACAGAGAACAACAGCACTGACACGGTGGAGGCCAACCAATATGCGGGCGGCGTGGCCGGTGCCAACGTCGGCAATATCTCGCTGTCCGGCCAGCTGCAAAGCAGTGTCACCGCTACCGGCTATGCGGGCGGTGTGGCCGGTATCAATACGGATAAGGGCAGTATTTACAGCGCTGAAAACACCACCGGCACGGTCTGGGGCAGCGTCACTGCCGCCAACTACGCAGGCGGCGTGGCCGGTACGAACCGTGCCGAAATCACCCGTGTGGATAACTACGCCTCGGTGCGCGCCAGCACACAATATGCGGGCGGTATTGCGGGCGTGAACGACGAGGGCGGCAAAATCAGCTATTGCAGCCATGCGTCCGGCAATGCCGCTGCGGTCTACGCCACCAACGGCGAGGCGGGCGGCATCGCGGGCAATAATAATGAAAACGCGCTGATTGAGAATGTGCAGGTCAAGGCCAACGTCACCGCGGCCAACGGCACGGCGGGCGGCGTCACGGCCACGAACTTCGGCACCATCGGCCAAGACAGCGGGCTGGAAAACAACAGCAGCGTAAGCGGCTGCACGATCACCGGCACGTCGGAGAGCATCGGCGCTGTTGCAGCGTACAACAGCGCGGGCGCGACCATCCGCAACGTGAAGCTGGCGGCAAACGCCAACGTGCGGTTCAGCACCCCGGCGGTCACCATCGGCGGCCTTGCGGGCATGAACGAGGGCACCGTCACCGGCTGTAAGGTCGAAAACGGCGCGCTGGCGCTGAACGACGGCCTGCGCGCGGGCACCAACACCGTCACGCTGGGCGGCGCGGTGGGCCGCACCACGAAGGACGGCACGGTCAGCAGCACCGAAGTTCTGCTGGACCTTACACAAAATCTTGATAAATATACAAATTTGGGCGGCGTCGCAGGCCAGAACGACGGTACCCTGGAGCAGTGTACCTATTCCGGCACGATGGGCGGCAACGCGGACACGGACGGCCTTGTCTCCGACGGTGCACGCAGCACCGGCAGCACGGTGGGCGGCATTGCCGGTCTGAACAACAGCACGATCACCGGCTGTGAGGTCAAATACATCAAACTGCAGGTCAGCGGTATCAGCAACATCACCACGACCCAGACCGCAGACGAAAAGCTCGCCAGTGCCAGCCATGTGGGCGGCATTGCGGGCCGCAACAATGTCGAAATCGCCAACAGCTATGTCGCCACCGAGCGCAGCAACGGCGCGGGCAGCATCATCACGGCGCGTTACGGCTTTGTGGGCGGCGTTGCGGGCTCCAACAACGGCACTATCAAGGGCAGCGGCAGCAAAACTGTGCAGACCGATTTGATGCCCGAGTTGAAAAAGTGGATCGCTGACGGAGACACCAATGCAATTGTCGCTGCGCTGCGCGGCAACCCGGTAAATGGGACGGGCGCTACAGTTAGCTATGTGTCCAACTTTGTGGATCTCAAGGGCGTTGACACTGTGACGAATAAGGGCTACACGAACGTTTACAGCGACACGGGTCTGGCCGCTAACGATCTGCTTGTCGGCTTGCGCGGCAGCAATAAGGATATGAACAACCTTGCCAGCGGTCACTTGGGCGGAATTACCGGATTCAACGGCCTGAACGGCAGCATCAGCAGCACGGCCAGCGGTAAGTGGTTCGTCTATGCGGATAACGCAGCCCGCGATGATACCACCGTTGGCGGCATCGTAGGACAGAACGAATCCAATGTGACCGGCACAAGTGCGCTGGATACTGTGGTAAACTGCGCTGCCGTGCGTCGATTCAGCCGCCGGACGTTCTGGAAAACGGGCAATAACGCGACCCAAAGGGGTGATATTTCCCAAAGCGATGCCAATGACCGCGATGATGTTAATTACTATGATTCCACAAACCGCTTCAATGTGCAGGTTGGCGGCATCATCTGCAACCAGAACAACCGCATTGGTGACCGGTGGACGCTGACAAACTGTATTAACTTCGGCTCTGTCTATAACAGTCGTTCCGGCAATGCGGGCGGCGTCATTTCGCTTTGGACGAACTACGGCGGCACGCTTCAAAACTGCTACAACTTCGGCGACCTGAAGACGAACTTCAACGACGGCGGCAGTGACTGCGGTACAATGGGCGGTATTGTGGCTTACTATGATGCGCCTGTCTCCAACACGTCGGTCAACGTCCTGTCCTGTCAGAACCATGGCTCGATGAAGTCGTCTATTGATGGCTGGAGCAGCGCAAACGACATCGGTGGCATCTTTGGCAAAGTGCAGATGAAGAACGCCACCGACATTATGACAATCGATCTGTATGACTGTGTCAACGGCAGCACTGTAAGCATTCAAGCCAGATCGATGGCTGTCGGCATTTTTGCTTACTTGGGCCCGTGGGATGGCGTGGACAATCCGAATGTCAGCAGCGTAAAAAAAGGTAACGGCTACAATGGGAATGCCCAGTTTAAAACCATCCCGTATGTTACCATCAATATTGACCGGTGCCGCAACTTTACCACCAATATGACGACCCAAACCGGAAAAGGCGATAATGACAGCACTAATAATGGTAAATATTACTGGATTGCCGGTATTGTCGGCAGCCGGTCCATGGGCGGCTACAGTGTAGCCCCCACAACAATCACAAACTGCTTCTCTGTCGTTAAGGACGATTGGCACCCTGTTGCCTATGACAAGCGTTCGTCCACAGAATTGACAATGAAAGACGGTACGGGTGTTTATGGCGAACACATCGAGGGTCATAACAACTACTATATCGATTCCGGCGCGGCCTTTGCCAATAGCTACAAGAAAATACAAGGTCAATCCCAAACCGCTACGGGCGTAACCGACAGAACCCTGACGCGCATCACAACCGGCTTGTCCACAAGCATCAACTGGGGCACGCAGAACAGTAACTTTACCGAGCGGCAGGAAAACACCAAGTCCGGCAGCCGCAGACTCTTCATCGGTAAGGATACAGGTGGTGGAACGGACGATGCCTATTTTGCTATGCTGCCCACAAGCAGCGACGGCAAACAAATCAGCTACGACATTACAAAACTAACAGGCAGCACGGGCTATATTGGTGTCAAGACCGGGCAGTCTTTTGGTGAAAAATCGACGCGGCGTTATATCTACGATGCCAACGGCGGTGAGCGCGGGCAGCTGCTACTGGTCTACGGTGAAAACGCACAGACGACCAAGGACAACCGCAAGGGCGAACCGGACAATGAGGACATCACGGACGAGGTCATCCAGAACTACTATAAGTACGTGCTGGACAGCACCAAGCCCGCCAAGCCGGGAGAAATCCACGTCAAGGCCAGCCAGGTGCAGGACGCGGACAACAACGTCTATGGCCGTTATGAAGTGACGTGGGACGAGCCGAACGACACGACAGCCAGCCCCGCCGCTTACTACCGTGTTGAAATTCTGCCCTGCGACGCTGCGGGTATTGTCGCACCGGATGCAGATCCCTATCTCAAAGCGGACGTCTACCAGCGCAGCTATACCTTTGTGGCAGATAAAGCGTGGACGGGTTACTTCGTCGTGCGTGTAACGCCCTACAACACCAACGACGACCCGAATCAGCCTGATAACCCCAACACCAGCGGCGTGCAGACCTTTATGCACGCCCTGCCGAAACCGGAACTGGAAGTCCGCCTTGTAAAGCGCTCGGAATTTAACTGGAACGAATGCACGAAGGTCGATGGTAACGAAGAATTTAAATATGAGCAAATTCTTGTGTTGAAAAACTATGAGGACTACCCCAAGGATGAAAACTGGACAGTAACCGTAACAAGAAACGGTGTAACGAACCCTTATACGTTCAGCAGGCAGAATGGGAAGAAGTATATCCGCATAGCGTGGAGTATTGGGGTGACCAAGACCTTTACAGCGCTGGCAACTCCGGCAGCGGGCAGCACCAGCTATTTACGCTCGGCGGAGTACAAGGTCGAAACCTACGTCCCATCCCAATGGCGTGATGTTAACAAAGAAGATGCCAAGAAGAATGAAGACGGTCTGCCTGCGGGCACGCTGACCAAAGCAGAAAACGCGACAGAGTACGTGACCTGCACCGGCCAATCGGCGGAAAACTTTACCGCAACGGTGACTTTCGGCTTCACGCCAACGTTGGCAGACCCGACCCACGGCAGCCCGACCTACCGCGTCATGCTGCTGGCAAAATATCTGGGCAATGACACGGTCAACGGGCAGTCCCTGAACGGCCAGTACATCACGCTGGCCGCGCGGGAGGGCATCGTCACCGAGACACCCGTCACCTTCAATCTGAACAGCCTGCCGTCGGATGCTATGACGAACTACACCGACTTCCTCGTTGTCGCGGTGCCCGTCACCAGCGGCAAGGGCGATATGAAGTATCGCTGGGATGCCACGGCGGAGGAAGTGTCCGCAGCCATCGCCAGCCATGCGAACGAGACAAACGACACCGACAAAGAAATCTGGTGGAAGAACGGCTATGAGATCGTTCGCACGGGCGAGCACAGCTATACCTATGCCCATCTGACGCCGCTCTGCTTCTCCGACGTGAACCGTGATAAGAGTGGGTGGGCAGAACAGGCCACGCAGACGACCCCGCAGATCATCTTCAAGCAGCTGAACCTGAATGTCCTGAAAGCCCCGACGCTGGACAAAAACACCGAAGGAAAAGTTGACGAGAAAACCAACGAGTTGACCTATACGTTCAACTGGACGCAAGAGAACATAGGTACGGAAACGCCGACCTACAGCATCAAGCTCTACGGCCTGTTGACGGACGAGAACGGCAATGTGACAGGTCAGGAGCAAATTGCGCTGAAGGACACCCTGACGCCGACACAAAATGGCAGCAGCTTTACCCTGCCTGTCAACGTGGATACCATGCTGGCCAACGGCAGCGACAGCTGGCGCTATGACAAGGTCCGGCTCGAGGTCACCCGCGTGGCGGCAGCTGGCACCAATGAAATCGGCGCGTCCGCTGTGGCGGATTACAGCGTTAAGCAGCGCCTGCCCGGCATCAGCGCGCCGAGCTCCATCACCCGCGTCAACGGCGAGACCGACAACGCGGATGCCCTGCTCTACACGGTCAGCTGGTCGCCGTCCGACGACGCGCGCATTGGCCACTATGACCTGTGCGTCGTCGATGACGGCGGCAAACCTGTGCTGACGCTGCCCACCACGGGCAACGTCGGCAGCCTGACGCTGGATCTGGAGCAGTATCAGGACGCCGAGATGCGCTTCCGCGTCATTGCCCGCCGCAAGGCTGATAACAATACCTGCTTTGACGGCCCGGACGGCGCGTTGAGCCAGCCCGAGACCATCGTCCGCCGCGCCGCTGCACCCACGGTTACGGCCAGCAGCTTTGCGCCCGACAGCCCGAATCAGGAGACGTTCCTGAACGACCTCAAGCTCAACATGGCGCTGGAGGAAGCCGCACAGGGCAATGTCTACTTTACCGGCTATATCTTCAGCAACGAGAACAATTACAATACAATTGCCGATTTGGCCAGGACATGGCAGAATACCCCCACCGGGCAGGCCAAGTACGAGGCCCAGCAGGAGTTGACCAAAAAACTGGACGAGATGCTGAACAGCGGCGACGCCGAGCTGGTCATCCCGAAGGACAGCCGCACGGTGGGCGGGAGCGCCAGCGCCAACGACACCACCGCCAGCTATACCTTTGTGCCCGACGGCAACGGCTTTACGCTGACGCCCGACCATGCAAAACAATACCTGCTGCCCGCGGTGCGCGTTATGCCCACCGACGGCACGACAGCGTCGAACTGGTTCTACTTCCTGCAGGATGCCGCAAAGGCGCAGCTGCCGGCCATCACGCTGGACGCCCCCGTGGACGCTGCCGAACCGGAACGCGCACTTGGCAATGCCGTTTACAAGCAGGAAGTCAACCTGTACAACGACCCCGAGTTTAAGAGCAATCGCGGTACGGCCCCGCTGGAGCTGCGCCGCTTTACGGTGGAGTGGACCGCGGTGAACAAGTACACCCAGGCCGACGGCACGGTGCGCAACCTGACCGACAGCTATACCTTTACCGTCACGCCGCTGGATAGTAAGACGAAACAGCCCTACAGCATTACGGTGACGACCTACGACAGGGACGTGAAGGACGCAGACGGCAATGTCACGCATAAGCGCGGGGAAATCGAAACCGTTACCAAGACCTATAACGACATAACGACGAAGCTTGAAAAGCAGACCGACGAGACCCGCATCTGGTACGACCTGAGCGTTGAGCCTGTCTACGACAAAGATAACAACCTGACCGGCTGGGAATCGCAACCCTATAACGTCACCGGCACGGTGGAAAAGGACGGCGGTACGCTGTACTACAAGGCACAGACGGTTCCCATGCTGGAGCTGGTGCAGGAGGACGGTGCCGAGCCTGTTTACCGCATCACCCTGCCCGAGCTGCAGGAAAAGGTGCAGGACGACTCGCTCGCTCTGCAAAAGTTCACCGCAAGTGTGACGCTGCAGACGCTGGCGCACTCGGGTGACAACGGTAAAACCGTTGCGTCCGGCAGGGTCAAGGTCCCCGTCAACGAGACGAACACCGCCGATGCGGCGGAGGATGCCCAGAGTATGGACTCCGCGGAGAGCGTCGCGCCCGCCGAGACTGCAGAAAGCACGGCGGCGGAAAGCGCCCCCGCAAGCGTGCCCCCGGTCCTGATGCGGGCCCGTGCGGCACTGCCCATGGCGACCCCGGAGACCGCCGCTGCCCCGGATGAGACGGACGCGGCGGAAACCGCGCCCCCGAAACAGACGGAAACAAGCGACGCATCGTAATTTTATTTCAGGAAAGAAGGTGGCATTATGCACCGCAGGGCACGCAGCATTCTGCGCGGGGAGCAGGGGCTTTCGATGATTTTGGTCCTCTGCATCGGCGCGCTGTTTGTGGCGCTGTCGGCAGCGCTGGTCTATGCGGCCTCCGTGCTGACGGCCAATGCCAACCGCCAGCTGCTGGAACAGGAAGCCTACCAGCTGGCAACCAGCTTTTCCGACGTGCTGGAAGGGGAGCTGAACAATAAGGACAGCGACTTTGCCAAGTTCGTCAATGAGCAGTTCATGTTCTCCCAAAGCTACGGCAAGGACATCTATGACTTGGAATCCCAGCCCAAAGAGTTCGCCTGGAAACCGAACGGCAGCCAGCCTGATGGCGGGGCCGAGGCCATCACGGTAACACTGCGCCGCCGCCCGGGAGACGGTGCCGACAAGCTGAACCAGACGGTGAACAGTACCAATGCCACAGACCTGCGCAACCTGCTCGACACACTGGAGGGCGAAAACCGCAAGGGCATGGAGATCGTCGATTTACAGCTGGATATTACAGTGACAGTCACGAAAAACGGCGAGAGCTTTGCCTTCACGCGGACCTATGACCGCACGGTAAAGTACGACAGCGACGGCAGCCAGGCACAAAACAATAAAAAATTCCCAAAGGTATACTACACAATAAACGACAGTACAACAGAGTATTACCGCATTAACGACCTGACGTTCTACGCCGTCGGCGTCGGTGAAAAGACCATTGATGATAACAACATCAGCAGCAACCGCCTGACGTTCCACTGCGACACCAGCCAGCAGCCCGATTCCATCACCTACACCCGCGGTGCCAAACAGAGCACCGGCACAACACAGGAGTGACCCGCTATGAAACATACTTTACAAAGTCAGCGCGGCGAGACCATTGTGGAAGTGCTTGTGTCGTTCCTGCTGCTGATGATTTTTACGTCGATGTTCGTCGTTTCGCTGCGGTACGCCCGCGCCATGTCCCAAAAGGCCGAGTCGCTGCGGGAGACAGCCTATGCCTTCTGCGCCGGGCTGTACCCGGCCAATAACGCGGCCCCCAGCTGGGTGAATGAGCGGGAAGGGCTGGAGTTCTCCTTTGGCGATTACAATGAATTTACGGTGAACGGCGTCGAGCTGGACAGCGTGGAGACATACGCACCTGACGACGAAAACCCACACAAATTTTACCGCTACAGCAGGAAGTCTAAGGCAGAAGGGACGACCAACCCATGAAGCAGCGTTTGAAAAACCAGAACGGCACAACGCTGGTGGAGCTGATCGTCTGCATGGTGCTGCTGTCGCTCTTTACGCTGGCGGCGGTCACGCTGATACAGCCCAGCGCACAGGCGTACATGGACATCCAGCAGCAGACCCGCGCGCAAAATCTGGCCGATGCGCTCATTGAGACGATCCGCGGCGAGGTGCTCGAGGCGAACGGCTATATCCGCTTCACCGACGGCGCAACGGACCCTAATAATTTGGACAGCGTTTTTTTGTCCAAGGGTAACGACTACAGCAAGGGCACGGCATTGGAATTCAGCGTCTACCCCAACCACATTGAGCTGATCGACAAGGACTGTGTGCCGCCGCTGACAAAGACAGACGGCACAGAACTGCTGACAGCGGAACAGGCCAATGCGCTGAACGGCTACCTGCACATGCGGTTTTACCGCGATGAACTGAATGACGCCGGGCACTACGGCAACCCGCAGCACACAAAAAAGGACAAGGCCGAGGACGGTACTGAGACGGTCACACGGCCCTACGTTGCCTACGGCTACACAACGGCCTATCCCCGGGATGCCTATATGGGGCTGTTCATCAGCGAACTGCATTTCTACGCCCGCAGCTGGACGCAGGACGGCGACGAAACCAAGACCCCGCGCATTACGGCTATGACGGTGGTGCTGACTGTGGCCAAGCGGGACGCCGACAACCAGATCGTGCCGCTGTGCACCCAAAAAGCCATTGTGCAGTTGCCCGGTGAGCCGGTCATCCTGTATGAACCCGGCACCTGGGACGGCAAGGCATCGTCGGAGTCGTGAGCGGTGCCCTCCGGGACGATTTTTGAAAAGTTTATTACAATCCCGGCGGATGTACTGGACAAATTCAAATGGACTTGTTATACTTTAAAACATGAATACCTGTGTGCCGCACAAAATGCAGGAACGTCATGGGCATCAGAGCAGAGAGGATGACTAGGATGGCAACAATTGAAATCAAAATGCTGGGCGGCTTTGAGATCCGTGTGAACGGCAAGCCCGTGCTGGCACAGCTGGCGCAGTCCCGCAAAGCAACGGCGCTGGTGCAGTATCTCGTTTTGCGGCGCGGGGAGCGCGTCTCCCACAAGGTACTGACCGATACCCTGTGGGCAGGGGAGCGGTCCACCAACCCGGACATGGCCCTGCGCGCCATCTTGCATCGCTTCCGCCTTATGATCGACGCGGAGGGTATGGATGAGATGAAGGGCTGCATCGTGACCAGCCGCGGCTACTACCAGTGGAACCCCCATCTGGACTGCAGTGTGGATGTGTTTGAGGTCAACGACCTCTCGGAGCTGGCCCGCAAGGAGAGCGACGCCGAGAAGCGCAGCCGCATTTATGAACAGATCGTCAACCTGTACGACGGGCGGCTGCTGCCGCAGTCTGCGTCCGAGCCGTGGGTCGAAAGCGTCAGCGTGCGTCTGCATGGGCAGTACCGCACAGCCATTTTAAACCTGCTGGAGCTCTGCAAAAAATGGGGCGAGAGCACCCGCATCGTTACGCTGTGTACCCGCGCGCTGGAGCTGGACCCCTACGAGGAGCGCCTTTATCTGGAAAAAATCGTCGCGCTGGAGACGCTGGGCCGCCACGAGGAGGCGGAGGATCTGGCACGCCGCGGCAGCGCCATGGGCTGCCTGCATCATGCCATTGAGCCGGGCCGCGCAGGCTCTGCCTACCGCCAGATGCGCCAGGCAGACCGCAACATGGAGAGTGAGGTCTCCAAGCTGATCTCTGCCCTGCCGGATACCGACAACACGGGGGCCTGTATCTGCGACTTTGAGACGTTCAAGGAAATTTACCGCGTACAGCGCGGCGTGCAGGTCCGCTACGGTCTGCAGGTATTCCTGGCAATCCTGACCGTGGCTCCCAGCCAGAACACCGATGCTGCCGAGACCGCTCTGATGGTGGAGCAGCTGGGCGATCTGATCCGCACGAATCTGCGCCAGAGCGATGTGGCCGCCCGCTACACCGATATGCAGTATGTTGTTATGCTGAGCGGCAGCACCGCCGAGAGCGGCACCAGCCCGCTGGAGCGCATCAAGGCCGCGTTCTACCGCATCCCTGCCCATGGCCGCTACCTGTTGAGCTATAGCCTCTATGTTCCCGAGGCCAAGGCCGACAGCGGGCGCGCCCGCCGCCGCAAAAAGACGGCGAAGAAGGAAAAATAAGTGAGCCGTTAAGCCGTACAGTGAAAGCTGTGCGGCTTTTTCATTACCCTGGCCCCCTCTGCGAGGGGGCTCCGCCCGCAGGCGGTGGGGGAGAGAACCTTGCG
>ERZ772883.1689-NODE-1689-length-16000-cov-20.198683_pt1 | contig 16000 bp, 14 predicted proteins | sample MGYA00580575_ERZ772883 | MGnify/ENA primary metagenome ERZ772883 (study PRJEB29015, sample SAMEA2737666) | human gut metagenome | biome: human gut; feature: human-associated habitat; material: faeces | place: China | collected 2012 ...
GCCTAAACAGGCATGAATTGTCATTAATTGACAATCTTTTCAGAGTAAAGCTTTACCGTTTTCTCAGGCTAAATGCTAATTCCAGTTTGGCTGGAATTTACTTTGCAATTTTACGTCACAAAGAGGCATAAAGAGTGGGAGAGACGGTTGTCTGCCGGTAGCTGGTGGCTATCATCGGTCCGCTTGTGGTGCAGGCTCCTTTCTCAGAAAGGAGCTGGGCGGAGCCCTGAGGATAGGTCCGAAAGATTTTGAAAAGACCTGACGCCCCTATCCTCCGTCGCCTCCAGCGCCACCCCCTTCCTTGGGAAGGGGGGCTTTTACTCTTCGTCGTGCAGCACTGGTGACATAAAGTAAATCCCGTAACGCTGACTATAAAACTCATCGTCGAAGGCGATACCGCCACCCTCTGAACCCTTTGAACCCGTGACGCAGCCGCCCCCCATAATGGGCGCAGAACCTCCGATTTCCCTGATTTGTATACTATGTTTCCCACCGTAAAAATCGGCATTTTCGCACGGTTAAGGTAAGATGAAAAACGAATCATCTGCACTCACAAAACAGGGGGTTTTACTCTTTTTTTTACAAATTCGCCGGAAAATGGTAAAATACAAGAGTCTATGGAGGTGATATGAATGCGTGCTTTATATACATGGGGATGCGCCGCAGCCATCTGGCTGGTGGCGTCTCTTACCGCGTCTGCCCAGACCTTGTCCGTCGGCATGTCGGGAAGCGAAGTGACTTCCCTGCAGAACGACCTGGTAGCGGCAGGCTATCTTGCACGTACAGTGGATGGAGATTACGGTTCCACCACAAAAGAAGCAGTGGCCTTATTCCAGAAGGCCAAGGGTCTGCCGGTGACCGGCAGGGCCGATGATTCCACCAGAGCGGCCATCGAAAGGGCGGCCGGAGCGGGCTATCGTCCCGGAGGCGGCGTGGTGTATGCCGAAGGCAACCGGGGCAGCATGATCAGCGATATGCAGGTCAGGCTCCAGGCGGCAGGCTATTTGAAAGGTGGCATTGACGGCGTATACGGTGAAGATACCACCAATGCCGTGCGGGCCTTCCAGAAAGCAAAGGGCATTCCCGTTTCCGGTGCCATTGATGAAATGACCTACAGCGCCCTTAGAAATGTGGATGCATCCTCAGCGCCTTCTGCTTCCTATGAAGAAAGCGGGGAAGGGGAGAGCTCTTCTGCAGGCAGCAGTTCCCTCTACAGCATCGGCGACAGCGGCAGCGACGTTTCATCGATCCAGCGGAAATTAAAGAAAATGGGTTACCTTGACGGTGCGGTGGACGGCATTTACGGCGGAGATACCGCTTCTGCCGTGAAAGCCTTCCAAAGCGACGAAGGCCTTTCCGCCACCGGCATGGTGAATGGCGATACCCTTTCCCGCATTACCTCCGAATATGCGGCCCAGAGCGGGGAAACTGTGCTTTCGCCGGGGGACTCGGGAAAGAAAGTCATCCGCCTCCAGAACAAACTCCTCCTTCACGGATATAACCCCGGCAGCGTAGACGGAATTTACGGTGAAGGAACTGCCGAAGCAGTACGGCAGCTCCAGTCGGAAGAAAATCTGGCCAGAACAGGCATTGCCGACGGCGATGTATGGGACCGTCTCGACAATGCCCCCCGTTTCACAGGGAATTACAAAAAGGTCTTCCACATGGAAGCCACTGCCTACACCCCTAACGACGGCGACGGCAGAGGCCGCACAGCCATGGGCGGATATGCAGGCAAAGGCCATGCCGCTGTGGATCCCAACATCATTCCCCTGGGAAGCGAAGTTTATATTGAAGGCTACGGCTATGCCATCTGCGATGACATTGGCGGCGCCATCCATGGAAACATTATCGACGTAGGCGTGGACAACTATGACCAGGCCTATAAGTGGGGCATGAAACCAAAGGTAAACGTATACCTGATACGATAAGAAAAAGACCGGGCTTCCGGTCTTTTTTGATGGATAATTAGGATGTAGGCTGTCAACTGGCGCTTTTGGGGAAAATGGTCAATGAATGCAGGCGGCTCTGCCGCCAATATCAATAAAGCCCTATAACCGGGCTGTCGCCCGGGGAAAACCGGCAGCCCACCATGGGGGCGGGAAAGCAATCCCGTAACGCAGGCTCCTTTCTCAGAAAGGAGCTGGGCGAAGCCCTGAGGAACACCGAAAATAAGCAAAGACCTGACGCTGTTCCTCCGTCGCCTGACGGTGCCACCCGCTGGCCGGGCTTTAAGGTGTTCGCTTTGTGTGCAGGCTATGCTCACACAAGAGCCCGGCTCAGAAATCCTCTGCAGGATTTCTGCCTGGGGAAGGGGGCTATAAACTGCGGCGGAGCCGCCACCTTCCCCCTGAGCGGCAGCGAACACAACCTTTCTTTACAACCTGCCGCCGCAGGCGGCCATAACCTCCAGCCCCGCAGGGGCTGGCCATCTTCCCCTCTGAACCCTGTGAACCTTCTGAACCCTCTGAACCCTTTTTCAAGAACTTACGCCCCTATCCTCCGTCGCCTTCGGCGCCACCCCCTTCCTTGGGAAGGGGGCTAAAAACTGCCGCGAAGCGGCCACCACAACCCTCGGGCCGCAGGTCCGTCAAACCTGAGAACCTTCGGGGCGAAAGCCCCGTCAAACTTCAGAACCCTCAGCGCCGAAGGCGCTGTCAAAGAGGCAAAACCACAACCCTCAGCGGCCAAGCCGCTGTCACTAAGACACTACGAAAAGCCTGAAAGAGACTGGCCAGGTAGATCAAGGGTGCACCAAACTGTTTCTTCCTTCATCTGCCGCGTCATAACGACGGTCTCTTTCAGGCTATTCGGTTAAACTCAGTGACAAACCATATTTTCCAAAGCTCCCAACCCATGGCGGAAGGGACCTCAGAACGCATCGAACGGACTCACATCCGGAGCTCTTATGGATTCATCTATGCGAGATGGCTTGCAGTATCGGCAGGAACCGGGTATTTTTGGGCGGCCGCTCCCCGGACCTTTCCTCCACTCTCATCTAATCCATATTATACAGGAATAGATAGAAAAAGAGAATAGAGAAATGATATAATGCATTGCCAATTATGAAACATAAGTGCTGATTATGAATTAAAGAAATGATTCAAGATAAACATCAACGATGCGATTTCATTCCGTCAGGGCAAAACTGGTTTCTATGAGAGCCATGACCTTCTCATCGGACACTGTTTCATCAAGCACCACGGAAATCCAGGTCCTGTGATTCATGTGATAGGCGGGGTAAATACCGGGCATCTGAAAGAGACGTTCACCCTCCTTCGGGTCGATTTTCAGATTGATAATGTCCACCATATCCTCACTGGCGCTTTTATCTACCACACCCCTTTTCACATTCATAATCAGGGCAAACCACTTCCGATTACCCCCATGGCGGAAGGTTCCGTAAGACCGGTAACGAGCCATTTTAGAAAAGGGATAATCCGGCGCCACATGGAATTTGTCTTCCATGAAATCGGTGAGCCGGTTCGCCTGGTCCGACGCAAACAGTACATCCATGCAGCAGGCGCCGGCGATTTCCAAAAGCAGATTCCTATAAGCCTCTCGCACCATATTCACATAGGCCCCGTTCGCCTCCCGACGCCGAAGCTGGTCATACTCCTCTCCCGTCATCTGATCCACCACATGGCCAGTCACAGCGCCGCTTTCCGATACCGTGAGCACCGCCCTGAAATCGCCGTCCATGAAATCCTTTTCCAGCATGAAATCCTGTCCCACATGGCGAAACCCATAATCCGCCATCCGCTCCGGCAGCCACCGCTTCCTCGCAAACACAGCCTGCTCTATTTCCATCATCATCATCTCCCCATAAAAGAATTCTATTTGTATTCTATTCCATCCGGCGGGATATAGAAATAGGGGAGTATGGAAATACATTAAAAATGTCCTTGACAATAGGGCCCCTTATAGTGTATCCTTATACAAGTCAGCTATGTGGAGTGATACTCAAGTGGCTGAAGAGGACGGTTTGCTAAATCGTTAGACCGGTTTACCGGTGCGGGAGTTCGAATCTCCCTCACTCCGCCATAAAAAAGCGTCGATACTTCGGCGCTTTTTTTATTTGTCTGAAAATGACACTTTGCTGCCACTGTCATTTCGAGCGGTGGTACATGGCGAATGGTCAGGCTCCTTTCTCAGAAAGGAGCTGGGCGTAGCCCTGAGGAACACCGAATACGCTGCGTGTACCGAGATTCTTCGCCTGTGGCTCAGAATGACGATGGGCGGGAAGGCAATCCCGTAACGCAGTCTGATGTCTGATATCTAACTTCTATCGTCTAATCTACGCCCCTATCCTCCGTCGCCTAACGGCATCACCTTTCTATATAAGGACGGCTTAGAAATCAAAAACCGGACACAGCGGCATGTGTCCGGTCTTATTTTATTCCAAATGATATTCCTTATACAGCCTTTCCCTGGCTTCCTTATCCTCCAAGGCCAGCTCGATATCATCGGTGCGCCCGTCTGCCTGCAGCAGCTTCAAGAGCTTGGCGAACAGTTCGGCGCCTTCAGCACGTCCTTCAACACGTCCTTTTTTTACTCCTTTTTCAATTCCTTTTTCAATTCCTTCTGCGATTCCTTCTGCACGTTCTTCCATACTCCATTTTTCCAAATCAGCACACATGGCAGCCACCTCCCTGGGGTTGTTTTTATAACGGTTTACTGTTTCTTTTAACGGCTCTAAAATGATGTCATCAACCTTGGACGAACGGAAATCGTTCATCAATTTTCCTATATCATCCTGTCCGTGATAGTCTCCGTTCACATAGATAATATGCTCACCATCATCAAAAGGTCTGTTTAGTTCTTCGATGATTCGATTGATGTGGTAACGGGCCAGTCCTTCTTTGAAAATGTCATTTTCCGTGATAAAAATGACATAGCTTTCAGGAAGCTGGTCATAGGTATTTCCCTTTTTCAAACTGTTTAAATCCAGCAGACTGCTGTTGAAACGGGCCCTTCTGGCTCCGGCGCCTTTATCCGAACGCTGTACTTCGATATCGTACTCAGTTCCCGTAGAATCAATGGCATGTACGTCCATCCGAATCCCGCGTCCCAGGAGGTTTGGAATCGTATCCTCTATATGCACAGATAACACGGTAAGGTCCGGTTGCTCCATTATAATGCGCAGAATACACTCTACGGCAGGTATATTATCTTTCAGACATCGCTTCATGAAATCATCATCCATAAGCCGCCATCTTTTGATAATCTGCAGGGCACGCTTATGACGCCGATTCTGCAGCTCTGATAAGGTCTGTTCGTTCATGGGAGCACCGCCTTTCTCTACTCCTATTATACTTGGAAATCAAAATCGTCACAATGAGGAAATGTTTGGAAATCTGTACTAAAAAGGTGCCAGATAAAAGAGATTAGGCTATCCGCTATCCGCTGACCGCTGGTGGTGGGGACCATGGGAAATGGTGAATAGTAAATGGTAAATGGAGGTGGGCGGCTTCGCCGCCAGTGATTATAGAACCCTGCAACCGGGCTTTCTCTGGGAGAGGTGTCGTAGGCAGATGGGGTGCATTTCCACGGACCGCAGGTCCGGTTGTATGGTTTTCGCTGTGGAGGTCCTGCATAGGACCTCCACAGCGGTCAAAGTTAGTCCTTAGTCTGCCCATAAAAGGGCCTTTCTTGTGTTTGCCTGACCGGTCATAGGCAGCGATGCCGCCGACAGGCGGCATATATATTCATCGCCGTCAGGCGATACCTTCCCCTCTGAACCTTCTGAACCCTCTGAACCTTCAAGCCCTTCAGGGCGTGTCCATAAGCCGCTGTCAAACTTAAGAACCCTCCGGCCTTCAGGCCGGTCCATCTTAAGAACCTTTCTCCTTGAAAATAGGTTATAATGAAGAAAACACATTACACTCATTACTCACAGTCTTTGATTTCATCGGGAGGTCAGGTATGGACGAGGAGGAAAGGCGCCGGCGGCGGAGGGAGAATGCTTTGGGGGCTCTGGCGGCGGCATCTTCGGTGGATGAATCGGTGCGGCGGCTGGCTGAGGTGTATCGGAAGCCTTTGGAATATACGGGGAACCGGAAGCTCTTTGATGACGGCATGGCGAAGCGGCTGGCGAAGGAGAATCTCTTTGCTTCGGGGCGGACGGTGAAGGATCCCTATACGGGGGAGAAGCTGTTTCTTCGGAAGCAGGAGGCGAAGCTGGCCTATGGGCAGAAGTGGACGGAGCATCTGGCGGAGGCGGACCATGTGGAGCCGGTGCACCGTATTTTTGAGGCCCATAAGGATGATGCCTGGGTCACCAGCGGTGATATCAAGGACGCGGTGAACAGTCCGGAGAATCTGAAGTCCATTTCCCGAAAGCTGAATAATGCGAAGCGGGACCGGGCGAATGAGGATTTCTACGGCGATGACAAGTATTTGTCAGATAAGGATATCCACCTTTCCAAAGAGGCGAAGGCGCGGGCCATGGAGGACGGCCGGCAGGCGCGCAGCCATGTGGACCGGTCCCTTGCTTTGAAGGGGGCAGGAAATCTGGCCGCCGAGTTTCACCGCGCCGGTGTGGAGGCCGCAGCGGGGGCGGCGGTATTTTCCGGCGCCATGGCGGCGGTGGATAATGTGGTGGCAGTGATTGAAGGGAAGAAGGAGCCCGGCGAAGCCATCAAAGACCTGGTAAAGGTGGCCGGCACGTCGGCGGCCCTTTCCTATGCTGTCGGCGGCGCAGTGAGTGTCATTTCCCACAGCCTTTCGGCATCTTCCAATTCCCTGGCCCGCATGCTGGGACAGGCGGGGGTGCCGGGGAAGGTGGTGGCGGCGGTGCTGTCCACGGCCGGGATTATTAAAAATTATATCTATGGAAAAATCACCGCTTCCGAGTGTATTGCCCAGCTTGGGGAAACGGGGATTGCCACGTCCACCGCGGCGGCCGGCATGTATGTAGGGGCGGTGGTGATACCGCTCCCCGTCATCGGTTCACTCATCGGCGGCATGGTGGGGTATATGCTTTCGGGAAGGGTGTTTACCGCTTTGAGCGGCGCCCTGGCTTCGGCGAAGCTGGCCCGAAATGAGCGCATCCGCATCGAAAGGGAATGCGGGGAATCTATTCGCCGGATACAGGAGTACCGGCGGCAGCTGGATGAAATCACGGAGAAATATTTCAAAGAGAACCGGAAGGTCTTTGATGAGGCTCTGGGAGATATGGTGTCAGGCTTAAAGCTGGGGGACGCCGATGGCTATATCCACGGGGCCGGCAAAATCATTCAGCAGCTGGGCGGTAAGGTATCATTCCGGAACATGGATGAGTTTGATGAATTGATGAAAAGTGATGACATCATTAAGCTATAAGGAGGTTTATCATGCCTATTCCATTCATTCTTGGCGGTATTGCCGTGGCGGCAGGTCTTGTGGGGGCGAAGAAGGCGCTGGACGCCAGTGATAAAAATGCCCGGGCCAAGCGAATTAATCGCAGGGCGGAGGAGACCTTTGAAAATGCAAAGAAGGAGCTCCTGACGGCCCGGGACGAAGCGGGGGAGGCTCTGGAAAATCTGGGCCGGGCGAAGGTGGAAATCCTTCACGGCAGTGTCACCCGTTTCGTAGATACCTTCGGAAAAATTCACCACGTGGAGCTTACAGGCTCTGCCGGTATGGACGAGCTGTCGGAGTTTACGGTGAATGAGGATGCTTTGAAGGAAATGGGCGAACTGGGAAGCCTGGCTGCCCGGATGGCGTCGGGCACCGTGGAAGGACTGGCGGCAGGGGGCCTCATGGCCTTTGGCGCCTACAGTGCCGCCGGTCTTCTGGGCACCGCCGGCACGGGAGCAGCCATTGCAGGCCTTTCGGGGGCGGCGGCCACCAATGCCACATTGGCCCTCTTAGGCGGCGGGACCCTGGCGGCCGGAGGCCTTGGCATTGCAGGCGGCACCGCCGTGCTGGGCGGTCTGGTGGCGGGTCCTGCCATTGCGGTGATGGGTTTCATGATGGATTCCAAGGCCGACAAAAATCTGGACGTGGCCAGAAGCAACCGGGCCAAAGCCAGAGAGGCGGAGGAGCAGATGAAACTGGCCGGCGATGCCTGTCGGGCCATCGGAAAACGGGCGGACATGTTCAGAAATCTGATTTCCGAAATCGATCCCATTTTCAAGCCGCTCATTGAAAAAATGGAAGCGGTGGTGAAGGAAAGGGGGACGGATTACCGGGACTACGGCGAAGAGGACAGAAAAACCATTGCCATGGCCCTTGCCACCGCCGGCGCCGTGAAGGCGGTGCTTGATACGCCTATCCTCACCAAAGAGGGCGCGGTAACGGAGGACTCCCTTGCGGCCTATGAAAAGGTGGAAGCCTTCCTGCCGAAGGTCGAAGGGTGATGGACTTCCCCTGCATCGCCTGCGGCCTCTGCTGTGAAAAGGCCCGGTATGTGAAAGAACTGAGGCGATTCCTTGACGAAAAGGGGCAGTGCCGCTTTTATGACAGGGAAACGAAGAAATGCTGCATCTATCACCGCCGCCCGGATATCTGCAGTACAGGTGCCATGTATGAGAAAAAATTCCGTGCCTTCATGAGTGAAAAGGACTATGTGCTGGCAAATCTTCATATGTGCCTGGCGCTGAACCTGGCTGCCGGAAAAAGAGATAATGCGGAAAGAATCAGGAAAATCATGGAAGAAATCGAGGAAAGCGCTGATTGAAACATGGGGACTGAAGTGGGAGTCAGGGAGGCACTGGTGCCATTGGGGGCGTGAGATTTCTCCACTTCGCTTCGCTTCGGTCGAAATGACAAGCGTGGGGATGGCAGTCAGCCATGAATATCGTCGGAAATGGGGAGGCCCCTTGACACCGTCATTCTGAGCTCCCGGCGAAGAATCTCGGTACAAGCCGCTTATGAGACAAATGCTATTAAATACCGGTCGGCAGGAAGGAGCCTAACGTTACGTGCTAAACTTAGAGGCAAGAGCATGCAGCTGCCAGCCCAAATCTGCTTGATGCTTTTGGATGCATCAGCAAGAATCACATGACTGTGATTAGCCGCCTCCGGCGGCTTTCCCCCCTTTGGTGCCTACGGCACCACCTTCCCCCCGCAGAGCGGTGGGACAATAAAGCTCCGATAAACTGTAAGCTCATAAGTTACGCTAATTTAAGCACGGGTTGTTGTGCCCCGCCTCCCACTGTCATTGAAGGACGTGGGATTTCTTCTCAGCTCATTTATGATACTTCTGTGTCTACTTTGAATTCCTGAAAGGAGGATTTATGCGTAAGAAAACGATGGCCGACGGTATCCTGGGGATTTCCATGGCCGCGGCCCTGGCGTCGGCGCCTTTCCAGGATAGCAGCCTGGCGGCGGGGGCGCTGTTTCATCTTTCCTTTGCGGCGTCGGTGGGCGGCTTTGCGGATTGGTTCGGCGTGACGTCTCTTTTCAGGAAGCCCCTGGGCGTGCCTTTTCGCACGAATTTGATTTCCAAAAGCCGGGGCAAAATCGTGACCATGGCGAAGGACATGGTGACGGAGGAAATCCTTTCGGAGCGGCGGCTGAAGCGGCTTCTGGTGAACCATGTGCCGTCGGCGGTGGTGGAGCGCTGGCTGAAGGAGCACCGGAATGAGCTCCGGCGGATTCTTTCTGATGGCCTGGAGGCCGCCTTTTCCTCCCTTCATGAGGAATGGCTGTGGCATATGACAGGGAAAAGCCTTTCCGCCCTGCTTCCTGCTATGGACTGGGCGTCTATTCTGGCGTCGGTGATGATCTCCTTTAAAAACTATGAGAAAAAAGAGGCCCTCTCCCGGGCCCTGGCGGAAGAGGTGCGCCGTTTTCTGCAGGATGAGTTTACGCTGGAGGAAATCGGAAATATTTACCGTGCCGCATGGGACCACTATGAGACCCAGGGGCCTTTGAATTTCCACCGCCTCTTCCGAAAGGCCGTGAAGGACAGGGATGAGGAATTCATCAAGGGTATCCGGAAGAAGATTTTCGACCTGGCAGACACACTGACCGACGGGGACAGCGAGGTGAGGAAGGCACTGGGCGAAAAGTATGACGGCCTGCTGGAAAAACTGTCGGAAGACAGCCCCTGGAAGAAGGCGCTGAACCGCAAGATTTCAGGCATGGCGGAAAGTCTGCTGGAGGAAAAGGGGAAGGACTTTTTCCTCAGTGAATGGCAGGCCCATCATGAAGAGCTGGCAGAGCTTTTGGCGGAAAAAATCCTCTCCCGAATGGATGAGATGCTTTCGGACAGTGGGGAGCGGCGCCGCTTCGACGCCTGGCTTCTTTCCCTGGCCCTGCCCCATGTGAAGGAAATCCATGACGCTGTGTCGTCGGTGGTGGAAAAGAAGCTCTCCCAGTACGACGGAGACGCCATGGCCCACCTGGCGGAAGAGGCGGCGTCGGAGGAAGTGGCGGCTATCCGCATGAACGGCTCCCTCTTCGGCGCCCTTCTGGGGCTTGCTTTCTTTGCGGCGGGGGTGATGGTATGAAACGGTATCAGCGGGCGAATCTCCTCATGGGAGTATCTTTCATCCTCTTCCTTCTTGCCTTTTGCCTCAGCTACTGGAGCCCCTGGCAGGGGGAGGCATGGCTCTCGGTGCTCTATTTCCTGGCCCAGTCCTGCTTCATTGGCTGCGTGGCGGACTACATCGCCGTGGAAGCCCTTTTCCGGCGGCCCTTCCACCTGCCTGTGGGCCGGCTCATCCCCAAAAGCAGGGCCCGTATTATCAAAAAACTGGGCGAAGTGAACAGCACCCTCCTTTCCAGGGAAAACCTGCTGAAAAAGGTGGAAAACTTCTCCGCCTCCCGCCTTATCTTCAGCCGCCTGAAAGGCGGAAAGGCGGAAGAGCTGGAAAGAAGTCTCTCCGAAAAGGCAGGGGCCTGGTTCGTTTCCTTCGTGAAATCCCATAGAAACCAGGCGGCCCTCATGGCCAGGGAGGAAGGAGAAAAGAGACTCTCCGAATTCACCGCCTTCGCCAGAGGGAAAATCCTTTCTGAAATCAACCGGGAAGAATGGCTGGACCGGATTCTGGAGGAAGCGGAAAAAAGGACAAAGGATGAGAAAAACAGAATGGCCCTGGCCCGCTTTCTGGAAGATAAGGGCGATGAAGAAGAAAAGGGTTTCCTGGGCTCCCTGGTCTACGGCCTTGGAAAATTCTTCGGCGCCATCGACTACGACAGCCTGGCGGACTCCGCCATGGACGCCCTTGGAGAGGAAATAGAGACCTGGAAGGAAAAGGACAACCCCTTCCGAAAGACCCTTCTTTCCGGCTGGGACAGCATGGTGAGACGGTTCCTGGAAGACGAAGCCACGAAAAAGGCGCTGGAGGACTTCGGAAGAAAGCTCTTCGCTTCCTTCCCTGTGGAAGATAATGTGGAAGAGGCAGTGGACAATTTCCTGAAGGAATGGGGCGAAGGGGACGCTTTCCATGAAAAAATGGTGCCCCAGCTGGAAAAAGCACTCCACCACGCCATCACTGCTGCCGGCCATGACGACAGCTTCCAGCAGCGCATGGATCGGTTTGCAAGGGACCTGGCAGTAGAAATCATCTCCTATGAACATGGCTGGCTGGCTCCTGCCATGACGGAAGTTCTGGAAAACTTCACCGACCACGAACTCAATGAATTCGTGGAATCCAAAGTGTGGGGCGAACTGGAAGGCATCCGTATCAACGGCGCCATCGTAGGGCTCCTGGCGGGCTGCGCTTTCTACGTGTTCCTTCTATGGGTGTGGGTGCCGCTGGTGGAGAAATTGTAAATGGTAAATGGTAAATGGTAAATGAAGGTGGGTGGCTTTATGGACACGCCCTGTGGGCGTGAGGGTTGACGGCTTTATGGACACGCCTGTGGGCGTTAGGGTTCTAAAGATTGACGGGGCTTTCGCCCCGAGGGTTCTTAAGATTGACACGGCCCTTGGCCGTGAGGGTTGTGGTGGGCGGCTTCGCTGCCAGTTTGTAGAAAACCATACAACCGGGCTTCGCCCGTGGGAAAACAGGCCAACCGCGCCTTTGGCGCGTGAGAAATGCACCCCTATCCCCGCCTACGGCGGTACTTCCCCCGGAGGGGGAAGTTTTAGCGGCGTTATGCCTTGTGATGCTTATGAGACTTATCAGATATCGGCGATATCCCCCTTTGGTGGCTGGCGCCACCACCTTCCCCCCAGCTTCGCTGGTGGGACTATGGGTGCTCAGCATTGTGCCACATGATGCCAAGGGTAAGGGGAGAGCGGTTTATTCTGCCCCCTGCATAGGGGGAAGTCCCGCGAAGCGGGATAGGGGGTGGCGAACGCAGTGAGCCAATCAGCAGAATGCTATTCATCGCATATGAAGCCAAGGAAAAGCATAGAGCAGCCTTCCCGCCGACTTGTATTTAACAGCATTTGTCTCATAAGCGACTTGTACTGAGATTCTTCGCCTGCGGCTCAGAATGACGATGTCCGGCGGGAAGGAAAGCACGTAATGCAGACTGACGTCTGATTTCTGATTTCTATCGTCTAATCCACGCTCCTATCCTCCGTCGCCTACGGCGCCACCCCCTTCCTAGGGAAGGGGGCTAACGCTTTTCGTCATGCAGCACCGGTGACACAAGGGGGAAGGATGTAACGTAGGCTCCTTCCTCAGGTGGCAATCCTGCATAGGATTGCCAAGTCGGGCAAAGTTGGCCCTGCGTAGAGCAGCAATGGAGCAACATTGTCATTCTTACCCTCGTACACCCTTTTGCCACTTCGTGGCACTTTCCCTCAAGGGAAAACGAGAAATTTAGAGGGGCCTTCCTTCTGTTTGCCCGACCGGAAAGGAGCTGGGCGGAGCCCTGAGGAATACCGAAAGACCTGAGGCCCCTATCCTCCGTCGCCTATGGCGCCCTCCCTCCAAAGGAGGGGGGCTATAAACTGCCGCGCAGCGGCCACCACAACCCTCGGGCCAGGGGCCCGTCAAACCTAAGAACCTTAAGAACCTTCGGGCCGCAGGTCCGTCAATCTTAAGACCCCTCAGCGCCAAAGGCGCTGTCATTTAAGCCGCTATTTCTAAAGTATAAAAAAGACTCCCATGACAGGGGAGTCTTTTTTAATAAATTTACTTTGCCAGGAGGGCCAGCATGATGCCGCCGGAGATGGCGGTGCCGAAGACGCCGGCCAGGTTGGGACCCATGGCATGCATAAGGAGGAAGATCCTTCTGTTTTCCTGCTGTCCCACCAGGTGGGATACCCTGGCGGCGATGGGGACGGAGGCGATGCCGGCGGAGCCGATGAGGGGGTTAATTCGTCCACCGGAGAGGCGGTTCATGATTCTTGCGCAGATGACGCCGGAACCGGTGCCGAAGGCGAAGGCCACAAGGCCCAGAAGGATGATGAGGAGGGTGCTTCCTGTGAGGAAGGTGTCGGCGGCCATGGTGGAACCGATGGCCACGGTGAGCACCAGGGTGACCACGTTCAGGAGGGCGTTGGAGGCTGTTTCCGCCAGTTTCGTCACTGCCAAACATTCGCGGAGGAGATTGCCCAGCATGAGCATGGTAATGAGGGGTGCCACAGGAGGAAGGAAGAGGTTTACGATGAAGGCCATGACAATGGGAAAGGCGATTTTTTCCAGCCTCGATACGTAGCGGGGCTGTTTCATCATAATATTTCTTTCTTCCTTTGTCGTGAGAAGTTTCATAATAGGCGGCTGGATGAGGGGCATGAGGGCCATGTAGGAGTAGGCGGCCACGGAAATTTGGGGCAGCAGGTGAGGCGCCAGTTTCATGGTGGTGTAAATGGCCATGGGGCCGTCGGCACCGCCGATGATACCGATGGACGCTGCTTCTCCCAGATTGAAGCCCCAGGCATTGGCGCCGATTAAAGCCACGAAGATGCCCAGGTGGGCGGCGGCGCCCAGAATGACCAGGCTGGGGTTGGCAATCATGGGGCCGAAGTCGGTCATGGCGCCTACGCCCAGGAAAATGAGGGGAGGAAGGATGAGCTTTTCCACGCCCTGGTAGGCGTACCAGAAAAGGCCGCCATTGGAAGTCAAAGTAGAGCCCGGCACATTGGCCACGATGCAGGAAAATCCGATGCCCACCAGCAGGAAGGGCTCATATTTCTTCACAATGCCCAGGTACAGCAGCACCAGGCCTGCGGTAATCATGATGAGATTTCCAAAGGACAGGGCAGAAAGGCCGGTCTGGTGGAAAAGTTCCGTCAAAAGGGTGCTCATAAGGGAATCCATGGTTATCAGTCCTTTCGCTCCGGAATGGTTCCCAGCCTGTTCAGGAGGGGGAAGAAATGGAGTACCACGCCGATAAAGGAAATAAAGATGAAACTTAAGAAGAAATCAATCACTGAAAGAATCAGTGCGCCTGTGAGATTATCCGGTAATGTCATCATATATTCATGTTCCTGACCTGCTCATTCGCCTGGCGGATGAGGAGAAGTCTTGTCCTTTCTTCTGCTTTTTCCAGAACCGTCTTCTTCAGAACGATGGATCGTTTCAAAAGGCCGTGCCCGATTTCACCCTGCTCGTCCCAGGCCTTGATGGAAAGGGTCACGTCCCTGTCGGTGATGGCAATAATGGAAGCATGGACGGTGACTGTCATGCCCAGACTGGAGGGGGCAGTATGGACGAAATTGATGGAGAGGCCGATGCTGGCATACTCCTCCGGCAGATAGGGGTCGATGGCTTCGATGGAAGCATCAATGGCCCAGTGAATCAGCCGGGGTGTGGCCAGAAGATTTTTGAAATCGTTGGAGTAATTATCTGCCGCATCCTCGTGCTGGATGACCCGTGTGGCCATGGCATTCTGGCCAAGGGACAGATAATCGGAAAGGTTGATAGCTGTTGTATCCATAAAAGATTCCTTTCAAGGAAAATGGGGTGGTACCGGCCCCGGAGAGCGCCTTGATTTGACATGATTATAGCCGCTGAATTGATAGATGAATAATACAAAAATAATGATGATTGATAGCATATACACTATAATATAGACATTTAATTATAATTTTTAATTTATGAAACGGCACAGGAAATCTGGAGTAAAGCGTGATGAAGACTGAAAAAATGAGGAACAGTAATGTATAAAGTGTAATATATGAATTCTCAAGGAATGATAGATGGGGACTGGCTTCTAATTTCTGGTTTTTGGATTCATTTTGAGACATTTTTTGGGAGGGGAAAAATCGATGAGTCCGAAGGGCGATACCCTCCTTGGACCCGGTGAACCTTCTGAACCCTTACGTGGTATGGTATAATAAAACCGATAACTCAAATTACGAGGAAAGTGTTGAACCATGAATCTCAAAAAATATAAAATTATACTGACCGCCGGTCTTTTGGGGACGTCCCTTCTCTTTGCCGGCTGCGGCAGCAGTCTGGATGATCAGTTCGTATTCGGCAGAAATCGGATTCACTGTGATAACCAGACCATTACCATTTCAACGCCCTTCGAACTTGTTTCCAATGGGAAGCAGGTGGACCTGGGTGACCGGGCGGCTTCTGTGGTGAAGGCAGAAGGGCATAACAATCATCTGCAGATTCTTGTGACCGGCGAAAAAGTGACGGCCGATATGAATGAAAAAATCCTGGTCTCCGAGGCCCAGGATATGCTGAAGGGGAATCCCGCCCTTTCCAATGTGAAGTCTGATGTGAAGGACGTAAAGATTGGAAATCTGGATGGAAAGAAGCTCACCTTTACCTTCACTGAAACAGGCAGGGGAAAGAGCACGGATCTTACGGTGGATGAATATATCTTCACCCAGAAAGATACGGTTTGGCGGGTTATTTATCAGTACAGGAGCGCTGACACCACCGGACAGGCCCTGGCTGAAAGGGTATCCGGAAAAATCGTTCTTGGCAGTGAGTTCTGAAATAGTGGGCTGGTCAGCTGGTGTAGTAGTGGACTAGTGGGATTTACTTATGGCATATATCTGCAGCGTTTCCCGCCGACTGGCAGTTATTGGCATATGTGTCATTCTTGCGGCGTACCGAGATTCTTCGCCCGGGGTCAGAATGACATGTCCGGCGGGAAGGCTAGGGAAGCGCTGATTAAATCGTTATCGGATTTCATTCTTGTATTTTTATTC
>ERZ772883.1694-NODE-1694-length-15961-cov-29.175594_pt1 | contig 15961 bp, 19 predicted proteins | sample MGYA00580575_ERZ772883 | MGnify/ENA primary metagenome ERZ772883 (study PRJEB29015, sample SAMEA2737666) | human gut metagenome | biome: human gut; feature: human-associated habitat; material: faeces | place: China | collected 2012 ...
GACCTCCAACCGGGAATCGGGCGACGGGCGCTATGACATTCAGCTGAAGCCCACGAAAAAGGAACTTCCGGGCATCCTGATCGAGCTGAAAGCGGAGAAGGATTGCAGCGACGAAAGGCTGAAAAAGCTGTCCGAGACGGCCCTGCAGCAAATCAACGATAAGAAATACGAAACCGAGCTGACGACAGCCGGGGTCAGGACGATTTATAAATACGGCGTGGCCTTCAGCGGTAAAAAGGTTGAAGTGGCGGTCGGATGAGGAGTGAGAATTCCAAAGTGCCAGCACGGTGGTTCCAAAGTGCCAAATTGGCACTTTAGGGCAGAAACTATGAATTTAACCATATTGGAGGATGCACGATGAGCACCAATATTTCGAAAAAGAAGCGGGACGATCTGCTGGACAAAATCAAGCAGATTCGTGCCTTTATCGCCGCAGCACCGCAGGATGAGAATACGGGCAACCTGCTCTCCTACCTGTCCGAACTCGAAAAAGATGTGAACGGGAAAAAGTACGGTCTCGTGTTCGAGGAGCATCGGGAGGAAATCGATGAGGTGTTGGATACCCATACGCCGGTGCTGACCGAAGAGGCAGATCTGTTTATTGACCACGGTGGGCAGATGAATTTCCTGCTTGAAGGGGACAACCTTGCCGCACTGAAACTGTTGGAAAAGACGCATCGTGGTAAGATTGACCTCATCTATATTGAAATTAAGACTCGCTATTTGATACAAAATACTGCCGCATAACCGTAGGGGTGTCGCGGTGTCGTTAGGGGCGTCGGTTTCATATAAGTGTTAATTTGAAATGCCTCCAAGGGAGACACTTGAAATTAGTACTTATACGCAGGAGGTGTGAGATGCCTACGATTTCAAAGAAAGAGCTGGAAGATTACCAGCAGTTGTGTAAAGATAGAAATAACGGACGTATTCTTACGCCGGACGGACTAAGGCTTGTGTGCGAGGGCCTGAACAAATACCCAGAAGCCATCGGGAAGCATTTCCTTGAAGTTTTGGCTCGGTTCCAATCTACCGAGAATAAATAATCGCGAAATTTACAAGCCCTGCTATAGAACAGAAATGGAGGTACATAATATGCCAGTAGTACAAGACGCATTTTTCATTCCGGATGATATTGCTACAGGATTAGCAACCGGTTTATATCGTAGAATTGGTAGCGTAGTTCGTTATGCGGTAGGCCCGAACAAGGGACAGATTGTCAAGCATCTAATACCTATCGATTTGAAAGCAGCTGAGGAAGCACAAGGATTAGGAGCGAAAGCTCTTCAGTTTATAAAGCAACATAAAAAAGGAACCATCATCGCGGTAGCCGGTGCTGCGGCAGTAGGTACTGGTGTCTGGGTCTATAATAAAGTGAAGAATCATGAACCGAAGGTGGTGACCGATTTTAGAGCGTCACTTCGTGTGTACATTGATGCTATTCGAGAAGGCAGTATGGACATCGACAAGATTGATAAACTGATGGCCGCACTGGAAGAGTTGAAAAAGCATAAGGACTACGAGAAAATCAGCATTCAGTTAACCACTGAGGAGTTGGAAGTTTTAGTAGGTCACATCTATGAATACACTATCAAACTCGCAGAGGATAATAATGTTGAATTGGCAGTAGATGCGTTGAATACTGCTGAAATGAAGAATTCTGGAACCATCATTAATCTGCAGAACTATCTGAAAGCCCAGAAGAGAATTTTTGAAGCGGCGGCTTAAGTTGCAAGGAGGAATTATGGCAAAGAATATTACAGATTACGTGCGGTCTTGCGTTGATGATTTTAAGCACTTTGTTGGTATAGATAGTTTTCCTGTATTTGATGTGAAGTCAAAGGAAATAACAATAGAAAAATCTTTAAAACAAGGATTTGATTCAACGGCAGCGGTGTTTTATGATATTCCTACAGGTAGACATACTCTTGAGATTTGGTCAAAATTATCCCTCCCACAAATGAATGCTGAGTATCTGGTGTTTCACGAGCTTACCCATATTTGGGATGCAGATGTGTTTTCGCAGAGAGATAAGCTTAAGCACATGTCAAATAAAGGGTACACAGAATATCATGCAGCTCAAATTGACTTTATGAAATTGTTGGGGGCAAAGAACATTGCTGAGCCATTCTCATTTAGCATGAAGCAGACGGTCGAAACCTTCGGTGGTACAAAAACTGCAAAAGGATTTGTTGATATGCCGCGAAATCTCGCAGTGGAGTTGATAAGCAGGGATGATTTTCCAGCTAATATTGAAACTTTGGCAACTACAATGGGAGCAATCTTTAACTACTATGGTAGGCGTTCGATTTGCAAAATGTACGCAATTGATTACGTTGCCAATGAGGACATGAGCGTAATTGCAGGATTTATTGGAGAGGACACTGTTAAAGCGTTAGATGCATTTATGCTCGGCTGGCTAGATACAACAAGAGTATCATTAATCGACGCTCTTTATGGAAAAATGATAGTCGCGTTAGCGCAGAGAAATAATCTCGCATAAAAAATGGGGGCTCCCCATCACCGGATGTTGTCCAGTGGTGAGGAGCCATTTTTGTATATTGGTCAGGCTTGGATTTCCTGTCCATTCTTGAAGGTGAAGCGGATGTCGTTGATGCTGTAGACAGTGGCGAAATCCACCATGCTGTACCAGCCTTCAAAGGAGAACTCTGCCAGTGCATCCGGCATCTGTTCAAAGGCATTCAGGAAGGTTCCCATGTTGGCGCTGGCCGTCTGCTTTTCCTGAATCTCGGCGGTGACCTCTTCCAGTCGGGTTTTGGCCCGGTCGAAGCGCTCCACCAAGCTGTCGTAGCGCTTCTGGTATTCGGTCTGGTTCAGAGCAGTGCGGGCGTTCTCTTGGATGGCCTGCTGTACCATGTCGGAAACTACCTGCGTCTCTTCGAGGAGCTGGGCCTGTTCCGCTTCCAGCTCAGTGGTGTCGAACAGGAGCGCCTGCATCTCTCTTCCGTTGGCGATGACCGCAGCCTTGGTGGCCAGCAGCTTGTTCGCCGCTGAAAGGAAATGCAGTTGGATTTCTTCATCCGTCAGGTGCGGTGTCTGGCAGCGGCAGTCGCCATCAAATTTGTGGTTGCACTGCCAGATGGTCTTGCGATACTTAGTGTTGGAGTGCCAGACCTTTGAGCCGTACCAGCTACCGCACTCGCCGCACTTGATTTTTGTGGAAAAGGCGTGAACTCCGCTGTGGTACTTTTTGCCCTTGCCGCGTTTGGCCATTTCCCGCTGCACCATCTCGAATACTTCAGGGTCGACGATGGCTTCATGATTATCCTCGACATAGTACTGCGGGATTTCGCCTTCGTTGACCTTGGTCTTCTTGGTCAGGAAATCGACAGTGCAGCTTTTCTGAAGGAGCGCATCGCCTTTGTACTTCTCGTTGCTGAGGATACTTTTGACGGTGGAGATGCTCCATTTCTTCTTGCCGCCGGGTGTCGGAATGCTGTCCTTGGTGAGGGTGTCGGCGATGCCGTGGTAGGTCATGCCCTGCAGGAACAAGCTGTAGATGCGCTTGACGATGACTGCCTGCTCCCGGTTGACCACCAGATTCCCGTCCGGGCCTCGGTCGTAGCCAAGGAAGCGCTGGAATGGAACGCTGACCTTTCCGTCTGCGAAGCGCTTTCTCTGGCCCCAAGTGCAGTTCTCGGAAATGCTGCGGCTTTCTTCCTGTGCCAGCGAGGACATGATGGTCAGCAGCAGTTCGCCCTTACCGTCGAATGTCCAGATGTTCTCTTTTTCAAAATAGCACTCGATGCCGTTTTCCTTGAGCTGGCGGATGGTGGTCAGACTGTCCACCGTGTTCCGGGCAAACCGGCTGACGCTCTTGGTCACGATGAGGTCGATTTTTCCGGCCAGCGCATCCGCGACCATGCGTTTGAAGCCCTCGCGGTGCTTGGTGCTGGTGCCCGTGATGCCAGCGTCCGTGTACACATCGACGAACTCCCAATCGTCCCAGCTCTTGATGTAATTCGTATAGTAATCAATCTGGGCCTCATAGCTGGTGAACTGGTCGTCGTGGTCAGTGGAAACACGCGCATAACCGGCGACCCGGCGCTTTTTCTGCTCTGTGATAGGCGTAGCTGTGAAGCGGGTCAGCGTGGCTGGGATGGTGGTAATCTTCTTAGTCGTTTTCGGCATGGCGTTCCCTCCATTTCGCTTTCATGACCTCGCTCATGTGCTTCTTCCGCTCCTCAGTCTGACGCGGCATCTGGCGCTTCTGGACGAAGGTTCTGGAAACCTCGCGCCCATCCCGGAAGTGAAAGACAATCTGATTGTCTGCGGGTACCGTCGCGTAAGCCAGCTGCTGATTGAAAAGCTCCTCGTCAAACTCCGGCAAGCCCATCACGTCCGCGATGAGCGCCTTTAGCGTGTCCTCCCGGATGCCGACCTTGGAGCAGCCCACCGCTGTCGGCGACGAACAGTACCAGGAGCGTACTACCGTCCCATCCACACGCTTGTGCGTCTGGCAGCGATAGTTCGCTCCGCAGCGACCGCATTTGATGAAGTGGGTGAAGGTGTTATAGCATTTCCATCCGGTATCCCGGTCTCGCCGGTACTCACTGACCGCCTTGCGCCGTTCTGCTGTCCAGCTCTCCTTTTTTGCATTCCGGCTCCAATGATGCTCAATGGAGGTTCCATCGGTAAACTCGAAGAGCATCGTGCCGGTGGCTGGAATCGTAATCTTCTCCACCCGTTCCGAGAATGTCTCCTCGTCAAATTCCGGCAGGCCGAGCACCTTGGCGCAATCCTCTTTCAGAACATCCTCACGTATCGTGCCGGAGGAACAATGTTCTCCCTTACGCTTGTTTGTGCCGCAGCCGTAGAAAGTGTAACGCTCCCCAAGCTGACTGGTCTTGGCCCTGTTCTTCCGGGTGTTGCGTACAAAGCTGGCACCGCAAAGACCGCATTTGATTTTCGAGGTGAAGCAGCTGGTGTTGATGCTCCAGTTGGCCAGAGCGCCGAGCTCACGCCGCCGCGCAATCTCAGCCTGCACTGCCTGATAGGTCTCCATCGGGATGATGGCCTCGTGGGTGTTCTCTACGAAATACTGCGGAAGCTCTCCGTGGTTCTTGCGGGTCTTTTTGCTGATAGGGTCAAGGGTATATTCCTTCTGAAAGAGCAGGTTCCCAGTGTAGGTGATGTTTTTGAGGATGGCCCGAATAGAGCTGTTGGGAAAATGCATCCCCTTCATGGACTTGACACCCATCTCCTCCAGCTGTTTTTCCGTTGCCTCTGCCGAGAGGCCCTTCAGGAAATTGTCATAGATGAGCCGGACGATTTTAGCCTCTTCCGGCTCAACGACCAGATGGTCGCCCTCCCAACGGTAGCCGTAAATTAAGAACCGTCCGTTTGGGATGCCCTGCTCAAAGCGCTTCCGGGTGCCCCATTTCACGTTCTCCGAGAGGCTCCGGACTTCCTCTTGTGCGAAGGATGCCAGCAGGGTGAGCATGACCTCGCCGTCACCGCTCAGAGAATTGATGTGCTCCTTTTCAAACCGAACCTCGATGCCCAGTTCCTTCAGGTGGCGGACAGTCTCCAGCAGGTCAACTGTGTTCCGGGCGAATCTTGAGATGCTTTTTGTGAGGATGATATCGATTTTCCCAGATTCACAGTCCTCCAGCATCCGCTGGAATTCCTCGCGGCTGGAGGACTTTGTGCCAGTGACCGCGTTGTCCGCATAGACGCCAGCGTATTCCCATTCCGGATTGCTCTGAATCAGATTACTGTAATAGCTGACCTGCGCTGACAGGGAGTGGTTGAGCCGTTTGGTCTCCATCGAAACTCTGGCGTATGCAGCGACCTTCTTGCGGGTCGGGAGCGATGGAGAAATCGGCTCGATTTTGCTTACTTTTCGCATGAAATCAGCTCCTTTCCGGTACTATACATCGCTCTGAAAGCCCGGAATAGCAAGTAGATTCTGAGAATAACGTTCCCAATAATGGGCGGTATTTTCCCAGCATTTTTGTATCAATTATGGCGTATTGCTCCTCGGTGATGAGGCCGTTTTTCAGCATCGTCCGGAACATACTCATGCTGGCCTGATACCGTTTCTCTCGGTCGAATTGCTCCTCAGTCATGGCCGTCACCACCTTGAAACCGGGCCTGAACATAGCAGGCATGGCAGCAGTATTTCCGTTGGGAATTGCCATAGGCACGGAAGGGCTTCCCGCAGCAGGCGCATGTGAAATCGTAGAACGCCTTTTTATCCACAGCGTCCGGATGCGTATTCCACCAGTGGATGCGGCAGGCTTCCGAGCAGAACTTGACAGGCTTCCTCCCGGCGACCTGCATCAGCGGCTTGCCACAGTTACGGCAGCAGTTTGAAGCAGGAACATCGGTCGTGCCCACAGCGGCCTTGGTGCCTGTAAGCCTTGCCCTGCGGCAGTAGGCAGAGACCTGATTCTTGGTCAGGCCGAGCGCATCAGCAATATTGGCGTATCCGTACCCGGACTGGCGGAGCTCCGCGATTTTGTATTTCTGTTCGTTTGTCATAGCGACCTCCAATCCGAAGGCTCATCCTTCAGTTCCCACTGAAGGTGGGAGGCCGTTTTGAGCGGATATTTGTATCAAAAATAGAAAAAGGGGCCTACAGGATTTTTCCCATAGGCCCAGAATGGTTTATGCGATTATACGCGCTTGGCGTAATCCAGCGCAATCCAGCCCGCGCCGGACTTGAGCTTGCCCCAGCCGGTACTGGAGCCCTGCCCGGACTGCACAGCAGTGATGGTGAAGACCCCAGCTCCGGTGAAACGACCGGTGGCTGCATAGTTTGTCCCCGGCCCGGAGCGGATGTTCAGGTCAGGCACAGATACTCGAACCTTGAAGGTTGCGTCACCGGGAACACCGACAGAGCCTGTCTCGGATGTATAGACGGCATTCCCGTCAGTATTGAAGACGGAGTATCCCGGATTCTTATCAGCACACGCTTTCGCGTTGGCAAGGATTTTATAAGCGCCCTTCTGCGATTTGGAATCCGACCACGTCTTGCGGACGCGATAGAGCTGCTTCTGTGTAGTGACCGTGCCACTAAGGGCCGCTGTGACCTTCGAGGCAAGGTCGCCCATCCGTGCTTACATCCAGTCGCCGGGACAGGATTTGTTGGCAAACCAGCGGTGGACAGTCAGCACCATCTCATCGGCTGCAGGGCTGTAGTTCAGCGTCTTATCTTTGTCGCCGAGCCACAGGAGCTTCTTCTTGCCGTTCCGCTTACAGATGTCGATGCAGAGGGTGATGAGCTTCTGGTAGACCACATCCTTGAAAGCGTAAGGAGCCGTGGTGTCGGAAGCGCACTCTATGGTGACTGCCCGCTGGTCGTTGGCATTGGAGGAGGAACACCACGAGCGGTTCTTCTCCTCGACATACATTCCGACGCGGCCATCTACGCCGATGCCGTAGTTGCAGCTGGCCTGCCGGGATGTGGGCAGAAAAATCCGGCCCAGGGTCTCTACGCTGCACTGGCCAACCACGCAGTGTGGCGTGATGCGGTCAATGGCGTGAGTGCGCTGGCCGGAGTGATTCGGACTGAGCTGGGTGAATGATACGAGCGAACTGTTTGTATATGCCATGTTACTGGCCCTCCTTTCCGCCACGGTCGTGGAGCTGCTCCAGCACATCTTTCAGCTTGTCCGGTACGGGCAGGCCGAGGTGCGCGGCATTCTCCACGAGAGAGACGCCTTCATTCGAGATGTAGAAAAAGATGACTGCTGTGCGCAGGACGGAGCCGCTTCCGATGACCTGCACGTCGAGGATGTTGGCGATGCCCACCAGCAGGAAGATGAGCACCTTGCGGCAGATGCCCTTAAAGCCGACAGCGCTGGAGAGCTTGTGGTCTGCGATGGCGCACATGACGCCGGTGATGTAGTCCACAACGGCGAAGACCACGAGCGCAATGAGCAGGCCATCGCAGCCGCCGAGGAAGTAGCCCAGCCAGCCACCGATGGCCGCAAACACAAGTTGAATGGTGTTCCAGAATTCTTTCATGATGATTTCCTCCTTAAATCACGCGCATTTGTATCGTTCCAGACAGGTTGAAATTGGTGGATGGATTGTTGTAGAGGTAGCCGAGCATCTGCAGATTGGCGGCACTCTTAATTCCATTCCTGCCGCTGATAGCCGAAGCCCCAGATGAGATGACCCATCCATGAAAATGTGAGGTCGCGTTCGTACCGAGATACGCCCCGTATGCCACACCGCCGCCTGCCGCTACGCCTGCGCTGGCGTTCGTGAAGGGAAAGCCGGTAACCTCCAGCGCAGTAGAGGTTGTGGTCGTGCTGAGGAAGCTCCCGTTTGCCGTAAAAGAAAGCGTCACGACGCCGCCAGTGTAGGTGAAGTAGCCTTCTCTCGCGTTATATGTCGTGCTTGCTCCGGCCACAGTCGGTACCCAGGTCGCGCCAATCGACAGCACCTCGTAATAGCTTCCTGTGTACATGACCGTGAGCATACTCCCCGCAAGCCAGCGATAGGCACCAGATTTCGTTACATTGCCATAGCTCAGATAACTGGCCCCTGTACTGTTGATGTTCAGCCTCGGAGACGCCACCGTGTTGGTGTGGGTCATGAGAATCGTCACGACCGCTCCGACTTCCTTTTTGAAATGAGCGCAGGTCACGACCTTGATGGAAGTGGAGGCTGCCGTTGCGCAGGTTCCGTAATAGCTGTGTGGAATCCCGACTACATCTCCACCGAAGGTAGCTGTTCCATCGATTTTGACCGTGCTTCGGAACTCGGTGGCCATATCGACATCAAAGCCGTTGTTCTCAGCCACCTTGCCGATGGCCACGCCTGTCCCTCCGGCTTTGAAGTCCATGACCACAGATGCGGTGGAGACCGTATCGATGACGCTGATGGTCGTGAACGCATCCGTCAGGGTATATTTGATGTCATAGGAGCTTTCTGTCGTAAGGCTGCCGCCAAAGGCAAAGGCCGTATTGTCGGAGAAGGCTTTGCTGGCGTTTGTCCAGCTGGTAGCAGAGCTCTTCTTGTAATAGGTGGCTGTAGTGATGGTGTTCTTGCTGGAGCAGCTGCTGTAGGTGAAATCCACCAGCCCCCGGACATAGGTGCCGGCATTCGTCACCGTACCGGAGCTGTTGCATCGCTGGGACAGATAGCTGGCGAAGGACGGAGCGCTGTAGGCCACCACGGAGATGCTCACCGTTTTTGCTGCAGACGTCCGGCCTCTGGAATCCGTCACCGTCGCCGTGAAGGTTATTGTCCCGGAGGTGTTCAAAAAGCCCGTGGTGAAAGAGGAACTGGTGCTGGAGAAGCCACCGCCCGTAATGCTGTATCCTGTAATCGTGGAGCCATAGGAGCCTGCCGCCCCCGTTGATAGTGAGTGTCGCTTTGGACTTTGTCTGCACGTAAATGCCCCAGCACGAAGGGACGGTGCCGTTGACCCGCGCTGCCGTCAGGCTGGCCAGGCTCGGAACCACTGTCGTAGGAACCTTTAAGGTGATGGTTATCGACTTGGAGCCGACTGCTGTATTGCCGCTGTAGGTGGTGCATTTGAGGGTGCCCGTCCCAGATGTGGCGTTCGGCAGTTGATTTGCCATCGTGAGCGCAGGCCTCCAGTTTACCGTCGTGGCAGTCGTCTTCGTCGAAATCGTCCCCGACAGAGAGCCAAAGGTATAGGTGAGCGTGTGTGTGAATGAGCTGGACACCGGAGTGATGGTAATCGCCACAGAGCTTCCCATCGTCCCGGTGGGCATACTCACATCCGAGGCGCGGGGAATCGAGTCCAGTGTGATATTGGCGCTGGCAGAAATCGTGGAATAGTAAGTGCCGGAGATGGTCGCCGCAAAGCTGAAGACCGCGCTGATGGCGATGCTCTTGGAGCCGTCGCTCTCATGGGTCACGGTCTGCGTAACGGTGTTGAGCAGATGTTCTCCGGTCGTTGTGACGGCGGGAGATGTAAAGCCCTGCGAGGTGCCACCGATGCTTATGGTATTGGCGGTACGAGCGCCAATGTCCAGACGCCAGTCATTGACCAGATAGATTTTTGCTGTGATGGTACTGGTATTCGCCGACACATTCTGCGCCTGCGACCAGTCAATGCGGAGCACATAGTGGCCGCTACAGATGGAGCCGGAGAAGGAACCACTGGAAGCCATGTGCCGTCACCTCCTTAAGATGCCGGGGCTCTCCAGACGATGGAGAGGTTGCCGGATGTTCTTGGGATAAAATCAAACCAGCCACGGTCTTCGTTGCCAAGGGAGAGCTTGTTGCGAATCTCCGCGTTGGTGATGACCAGTGACTGGTTTGAAATGTATGCGATGGTTTGGCCGTTTTCTTTGAAGGCCAGCTGTTCATTGGACAGCTCAGCTGTGAAGGCATTGCCAACCTTGCCAAGTTCGATGAGAGCGCCTCTGAAGCGGATGTATTCCTCCAACAGAGCTTGATTGTCGGAAACCTGACCGGAAATCACATCCAGAGAGGATTGGAAGTCCATGCGGATTTCTGTGCTGCTCTCTGTGATGGATGTCTGGAAATTCTGCTGTATCGTCTCCATCTCCGATTTTGAGATGTAGGTTTCCCGGACGGAGGACTGTATCTGCTCCGAGGTCTTGGTGATTTCGGTGTAGCAGTCCTGCACATTGACCTTCAGCGCGGCAACATCCTCGACCGCCTCCTCATATGCGGTAACGTTCTGGAAGGTGTGCTGGCAGACGGTCAAAAGAACCATGAGACCACCTCCTCAGTTGGAAACGTCACACTGCAGCGTCATCAGGCTGTCGATGTCGGCAGCGGAGAGATAAATGACTTTTCCACTCTTATCGAAGGCCACCGCGTTGCCGTCCTTATCCTGTGCATACCAGGTATAAGTCAGCTCCTGTGACTCTATGGCAGCAGCCCATGCGGAACCGCTGTACTTCATCAGTGTGACAGTTTTTGCAGTGTGGTCGACCTGGTACCAGAAATCGCCGGTGCTCGGAGAAGATGGCGCAGTCTCCGAGATGTTGCCCAGGAGCGGGTCGACTTCCCTCTGATTGGTACGGACGATTATATAGGGCACCAGACCGCCGAGATTGTTCTTGACCGTGAAGCCGCCGATGGAGAGCATCTCGGATACATACGAGTCGGATTTATCCTCCACTGTGATGACGTCCACGTAGTTTTTACTGCTGTAGGTCATGGTGCAACGGTAGGACTGGATGTTGACGATTTCCGAGCCTGAGACCGTCAATGTATCATCCGTGGCTCCGCTGATGTTGACCCACTCGCCTCCGGTATACTTCGCCCACTGGTAGGTACCGGTGGTGATGGCAGTCGCACCGGAATAGGCTGAGGTCGCCAGCAGCAGAGAGCCGCTCTGGTTTTGCACGATGGTTCCATTCGGCGCGTAAATTGAAAAGACGACCGCAGCCGTACCAGTAGCTCCGGCCTTGCCCTTTGTCCATGTGAAGTTCTTTGTGACCGTAATCCCATCAACAGTGAACGTGAGCGGCACCACGCCAGTGAGAATGGAAGTGCCGCCGAGGTTCGCGCTTTTGACGAACGTGAGCACCACCGAGCCTGCGGCTGTAGCCGTGGCCGGAGTATTGCTTTTCACCGTGATGCCCGTGGCCATAGTTCCAACCGAACAGGTGCAGGCTACCTGCTCGATGCCACGAAAGGCAGCAAACGGGATAGTGACGTTGGTGGCAGCGGAAACCGTGCCGCCAGAAGCGCAGGCGATTACCTGTGACTCGTTCCCGACTACGACGGACAATCCACCGGGGCCGGAGCCTCCGGAGTCGCCCTTGGCTCCATCGTAGATTTTCGTGATGGTCACGGTGTCATAGACGTCGGAATCGTTGGTCAGGAGCTTGATTTGCGCTACGTTGTTCGTAAAGACCGCGTGAGAAGGCTTTACGACAAGGGTACCACCGGTGATGCTGGTGTTGTCAGAGGTGGTGGGATAATCAGCCCAATTGCCGGAGCTGTTCCTGTACTGCCACTTGCTGATGGTGACGGCCTGCACCTGGCCGGTCAGCGTAGCTTGGGTAGCGCCGACGATGGTGCCTTCGGTATTGTATTTGAAAACGTAGGTATCCGAGGTGACATAGGCAAGGCGGGCATTTTCCGCATTCTTCACCAGCGTGTAGGTGATGTCAGCGGAGATGTTGACCGTGTTCTTTGTCTCGGAATCGTAGTAGCTGATATAGCAGATGTAGGTAATCATGCTGGAGCCGGAAGCGGCCAGCTTGTTCTGGCTGACCGTCAGGATACCGGCAGAAGCTGCTTCACCGGTGGTCAGAGCAGTCTCGGCGCTGGCTCCGTCCTTTCGCTTCCACAAGATGGTCAGGCCCGTAGCATCCAAAGCGATGGAGGTCTGGTCGAGAAAGATGACCGGAGTCAGGACAAGATGGGTCGCGGCCCAGCTGGGCGTATAGGTGTGCGGCAGCACGTTCGGGTCTTCGCTCTGCGTCTTCGGCAGATTGGAAGTGATATAGGCAGAGAGCTTTCGCTGGTCTGTGATATCCACGAACGTCTGCTGGCTGGAAGTCAGAATCGTAGGCATTCAATGTCCTTCTATATGGTGATTTCACAGTAAAAGGATGTGTTGTCCTGAACATCCTCGGTGGTGACTGTGATGTATTTCATGCCGACATGGGACGCATCCCAATCTGCGTCTGCCGCCTCATCGCCGGAATTCCTGTGCCAGACGAATGAGGAAGCATCCAGCAGCTCTGTGATTTCCTTATCCCATGAAAACACGCGGCAGCGCAGGATGCTGTGCTGGCCCTTGTCCCGGAAGATGTTCACGCCGTCCACATAGGTCTCGGTGCGGTACATCTTCTGTTCGTTGATGGTCTTAATCTCACCAGTCACACCGACGAGCTCATCGGACAAGTCGCTGATATTCTGGTCTTGCTTGGCAGATGCAGAGGAAAGGGTGATGCCGTTGGCCCCAATCGTGATGGTGTTGCCCGCAGGATTCAGGTAATCCACCGTTCGGCTGAGGCAGAGATAGGTTCCGTCAATGCTGTGGGGCTTGGATATACAGCGGACATACATCCGCGCTCGAATGTCCCCGATGTCCGCACCGGCATCCGACTCATCCACAATGGTGAGCTCCATGCTGGTGACGCCTTTGGCCAGCTCCTGCATCCGGGCTTTTGCCTTGCGGAGCAGATTTCCGGGCAGGGTCACATCCTCCCAAATCTCGCTCGTCCAAATCCAGCCGATTTCGGAAACAGCATCCTCGTCACAGACGTAGTTCTTCCCGTCGTTGACGGAGGTGATATCCACGCGCCGGTTGGTCTCAATCTTCTGACCTTCTGCATCTGTTTCTTTTATCAGGGCTCCCAGAGGGATGAGCGCAGAGGCCCGTTCCGTGTGGTCACGGCTGATTTTTACATCCAGCAGGTTTTTGCCGAACTCCACAGTTTGCAGGGAGTGCGTGCTGAAGTCTGCAAGATAATCGAGCACTTTTCCGTTGTCGGTATGATCTATCAGCCGTACTTCGCGGATCCGCGGCCGGAGAATATGCCCGTGCTGGGCAATCTGCTGGACGCGCTCATGGCGCAGGGCATCCCGGAGGCAGAGCGTGTGGCGCAAGCACTTGACCTGTATGTAAACGGCTCTCTCAACTTCTTCAACCACCGCACCACCGTGGATATCCGAAACCGCCTTGTCTGCTTCGATATCAAGGGCCTCGGCAAGAATCTGAAAAAGCCAGGGATGCTCATTGTCCAGGACGCAGTGTGGAACACCGTCACGGTGAACCGCTCCATTGGACGGGCCACCTGGTATTTCGTGGACGAATTTCACCTGCTCTTGAAGGAGGAACAGACGGCGGCATACAGCGCCGAGATCTGGAAGCGTTTCAGGAAGTGGGGCGGCGTCCCGACCGGGGCGACGCAGAACCCGAAGGACCTGCTTTCCTCGCCGGAGATTGAAAACATTCTGGAAAACAGCGATTTTATCTACCTGCTGAACCTGTCCGCGGGCGACCGCAAGCTGATGACGGAGCGGCTGAACATCTCCACCGAGCAGCTTGCCTATGTGACCAACTCCGAGCCGGGCCACGGGCTGCTGTTCTTCAATAATGTCATCCTGCCTTTTGCGGATGACTTCCCGAAGGATACCGAACTCTACAAACTGCTCACCACCAAGCCCAGCGAGGTGGAACATAAATAAAAATACTGTAGATTTTAATAAAGAGAGGTGGTAAAATGTAGCAAAGGAGTGATTGATATGCCATTTGTTTTTGACTCAGCAATACCATCGGCACATAACGAATATGTATGTTGGCTTGATATTATGGGAACCAAGACAAAAATGGAAAACTCCGTAAAAACGTGTTCCATTTTTATATTCAAGCTACATACCGCTGTGTTGGAAGCAATCGAAAAAGGATGTGATATCCAAACCTACCCCGTTATGGACGGCGTGTATTTTACATCTAAACGAAAGAAAGATATGGAAAAAGCTTTATCGTACATATTCAGTACATTGGGCAAGCTGTTTATTGACGAAAAGGAGTTTGAACATCAATTTTTGGTAAAAGCAGCCGTAGCGTATGGACCTATCATTCACGGCTCAGATATTGGGAATGAAATTAATCGACAGTTTGCCAACAATGAAATATATAAACAATCTTTGCTTTTAGGTCTTCCTATGATACAAGCATATAGCGGAGAAAGCAAAGCGCCTCCGTTTGGAGTCTTTGTTCACGAATCTGCACGCGCATTTCATCCGGAGGATGAAACACCATTTATGTTTAAATGGTGGAAATGGTTTCGTGTTCCTAATGCTGGGTGGACTAAGGATCAAACAGCTAAACTGAAAGAAAAAATTGAAAAATATTTTGAAAACTGCAGTTCACAATCTATCTTTTTGGATTATCCTAAAGAGAGAATTGATGCACACAAAAAAGTTGCAGAAGAATATTTTAATAACGAATTGTAATTTCATTTTTGAACCCGCCTCACCTGAGGCGGGTTTTCTTATGCCCAAAATTCAGAAAGGAGCATGAAATGGAGCAGGAAAAGCTGTATGTCATTGAGGAAAAGACCTATGAGGCACATATCGACGAGGAAGTGCATCTCTATGGGCTGCTTCATCAGCTTGCCTTCCTTGCCGGAAAAATCAAGGACCGGGAGGATGTGGAGGCGTTCATTGCGGCGGCAAAGCGGTACGGACAGATCGCCGATGACAAGTTTGACGCTTGGAACATTCCCGGCCGTTACCTGGTGTTCGGCGACAAGGCGGACCTTGCCGGAATGAAGGTGCGGGAACTGTGCGAGCTGGACGCCTTCTATGTGGAGTGCGAGGACGACGATCCCGAACCGGGCGGCGGCTGTCAGGAGGAACACTATCTAATCCCCGGCAGCGGATTCCGGCTGCTGGTGAGCGAACTGCACATGTTTCTGGTGACCTGGTACAGCATCGCCAAGTGTCTGTCGCAGGTGCAGACCGAGAAGGATTTTCTCCGTCTGCAAAAGAAATACGGGAATTATGAAAAGACACTGAACAGGCTGCGCCGCAAGCTGGGTCTTTCTGCTGACAGTAACTTTTGTCAGGATGAATTGGAGGCAGCGGTCATCAAGCGGTTCCGGGCGGAGCTGATTCCTGGGGAGCAGAGCAGCCATGAATAAGCTCACCCATGTCAGCCTCTTTTCCGGCATTGGCGGGCTTGATCTGGCGGCGGAGGCGGCGGGCTTCCGCACTGTCTGTCAATGCGAGTGGGCAGACTATCCCTATTCCGTTCTGAAAAAGCACTGGCCGGAGGTGCCGAGATTCCGGGATATCACAACTTTTACGAAGGAGGCGTTTTTTGAAAAAACAGGACTTGAAACCGTTACTGTCCTCTCCGGCGGATTTCCCTGCCAGCCCTTCTCCACCGCAGGACAGCGAAAGGGCTTTGCGGATGAACGCTACCTGTGGCCGGAGATGTGCCGCGTTATTGCCGAACTGCGGCCCCGTTGGGTGCTTGGGGAAAATGTTGCTGGCTTCATCAATATGGGGC
>ERZ772883.1695-NODE-1695-length-15950-cov-7.989242_pt1 | contig 15950 bp, 10 predicted proteins | sample MGYA00580575_ERZ772883 | MGnify/ENA primary metagenome ERZ772883 (study PRJEB29015, sample SAMEA2737666) | human gut metagenome | biome: human gut; feature: human-associated habitat; material: faeces | place: China | collected 2012 ...
GATATTTGCGAATAACGCGCAGCGGGGCGGGCCGCCTCTGGAGTCGCCGTGCCGCTGGCTTTCTTTGGTACTTTCTTTCGCTTCGAAAGAAAGGACTGCCCCCCTCAGGGCGGCAGCCCTTCCGTCCGCGCCGTAGTCGGCGCGTCAAGCTCTAGCGAAGGAGTTCTTATGACCAAGTTGGCGCACATTGATGCTTGCAGGGGGGGCTTTCCGCTCGCCCCCTGCACCCCTTCGGTTCGCCTTCCGAAACGAATCAACAACCTCATGGGGCTGCACCTACGCTCCCGCGCCAAAGCCAATGCGTCAGCCCCTCACCTTCGTCATGCAAACCTCCATATGAATGGTGATCTTCTCCACCTGCTTTTCTCTCCGTTCCTCCTCAGGAATGGAAAACGTCATAGGCGTCATGCGCAGGAAATCCGCCGACTGCCGCTCGTCCAGCGGGAACTCCGCCCAAACCGTCGCGCGCTCCAGAATTTCCCCGTGAGCCTCCAGATGACGCAGCACCCGTTCGTTGTCATAGTCCGGGTTCCGCAGACGGTCCCGGAACAAATTCCGCACTTCCTTCAAATAATCCGCCCCGGGAATGACTTTGATGAGCACACCACTTTCCCCTAAAACCGATGAAAACGCCTGATAATCCGCCGGAGTCAGCACATCCAGCACCACGTCCATGCCGCCAGGCACAAACGGAAGACGCTTCAGATCGGCCACCATCCAGCATGCTTCCCGGTTTCGTGCGGCGCGCTGGATGCCGTCCCGGCTCAAATCCACCCCAAAGAAGGCGGACGAAGGGAATCGCCGCGCCAGCTCGGCGCAGTAATATCCCTCGCCGCAGCCTACGTCTGCCAAGGTAAAAGAGCGTTCGCCGAACCGCCGTGTCAGCATCCCGGCTACCGTGTCCAGCACCGGCCTGTAGAACCCGTCCGCAAAAATGCGGCTCCGGGCCTCGAACAGCGCCGCGTCGTATTTTTCCTTCTTCTGGTCATGGTTCGGGGCCAGATTCACATATCCTTTGGCGGAAAGGTCGTAGCAGTGGCCGCTTTGGCAGCGGAGCTGCCCGCTTTCCAGCGTAAATTCCGCCCCGCATTTCGGGCAGCACAGCAGCGGAAGCTCCGGCTCCCAGTGCTGAACCAGCTTTTCGATCTTCATTCACACGGCGTCCTTTCCCGTTGCGTTCTTTTCACCGCTATTTTTTCGACAAAGGAGCGGCGTATCCTGCCGCCCAGTGCCGTCCGAAAACCGCAAATCCCGGAAAATTGCCCAAAGAATTTCGTAAAGTTGCCTTTACCCCTTGCAAAACGTCCGTTCATTTTGTAAAATATGGGGTGGGTTTCATCACTATTTTGGGAGGTATATTCTTATGGTCAAAGTTGCGATTAACGGTTTTGGACGTATTGGCCGTCTGGCGTTCCGTCAGATGTTCGGTGCCGAGGGCTACGAAGTGGTCGCCATCAACGACCTGACCAGCCCCGCCATGCTGGCTCATCTGCTGAAGTATGATACCGCTCAGGGTTCCTACTGCGGCCACATCGGCGAAAACCTGCACACCGTTGAGTCCACCGAGAACTCCATCATCGTGGACGGCAAGGAAATCAAGATCTACGCCGAGAAGGACGCCGCCAACTGCCCCTGGGGCCAGCTGGACGTGGACGTCGTTCTGGAGTGCACCGGCTTCTACACCAGCAAGGAAAAGAGCGAAGCTCACCTGAAGGCTGGCGCTAAGAAGGTCGTTATCTCCGCCCCCGCCGGCAAGGATCTGCCCACCATCGTTTTCTCCGTGAACGAGAAGACCCTGACCAAGGAAGACAAGATCATCTCCGCTGCTTCCTGCACTACCAACTGCCTGGCTCCCATGACCAAGGCTCTGAATGACAAGTATCCGATCGTCAGCGGCATCATGACCACCGTTCATGCCTACACCGGCGACCAGATGATCCTGGACGGCCCCCACCGCAAGGGCGACCTGCGTCGTGCCCGTGCCGGCGCTCAGAACATCGTGCCTAACTCCACCGGCGCTGCCAAGGCTATCGGTCTGGTTATCCCCGAGCTGAACGGCAAGCTGATCGGCTCCGCCCAGCGCGTGCCCGTGTGCACCGGTTCTACCACCATTCTGGTGGCGGTTGTGAAGGGCTCCGACGTGACCGTTGATTCCATCAACGCCGCCATGAAGGCCAACGACTCCGCTTCCTTCGGCTACAACGAAGAAGCCATCGTTTCTTCCGACGTGATCGGCATGAAGTACGGCTCTCTGTTCGATGCCACCCAGACCATGGTCACCAAGATCGACGACGACACCTATCAGGTGCAGGTCGTGTCCTGGTACGACAACGAGAACAGCTACACCAGCCAGATGGTCCGCACCATCAAGTACTTCGCGGAGCTGGGCTGATCGCAGCGTCCCGTTCTGTAAAATGCCAATAGACCGCGTCAGCGGCTGAACATGCGTTTTTCCCTTCTTCCGTTTCATCGGAAGAAGGGTTTTTTATGCCGATTTGCAGTCTAAAAGCACAGCAAATGTTTTCATACAAGATTGATTTACGTACCAATCTATGATATGATGCTGACAAGGTTTTCCCAATACTTCCCAATATCCCATGGAAAAACACGAAGGTGGACTGACGGATGCGGAAAAAGTGGCTGATGATTGTAGTACTGTGTCTGATTCTGGCAGGGAGGCAGACCTCAGTGGCAGAGGATTGGTTCAAAAACCTCTCTTTGGGAACCCCGTCGGACGATTTGAGTCCGCACCTTACCACGTCGGGCGTGAATACAGTATTTGGTCTTGTTCCTGTTGATTTGATCGACAGCCGGTTTTATCCGGAAAATGATAACGGCATTACCAGACAGGTAGAGGACGGAAGCGTGATCTATTGGGTTGACAAGGATCGCACTTCCAAGGTCGGCAGTTCCAACATTCAAACGATCCTCAAACTGCCCGAGGGCACCGTCAACGTCAAATGCACGGACGAATCAGGTCAGGTCTATATGAATCAATCCCCCTGGTTCGATTATACTTCGGGGGATTCCCGCCTGACCCTGAATATCCGGCACAAGCAGGGCGAACATATTTTGGAAGGCATTGCCAGCATTTGCGCGACCTACCAATTTCTGGATCAAAACGGAAAGTCCCTGAAGGGCAGCGGCCAGTTGACAATCTACCGTTTCTGTACAGACGACGGCAAGGTCTGTCTGGATTATTTGAACGACAGGGCCTGGCAGTCCATTCCCGCCGATCGCTTTACCTGTTCTACCGATTTTGGCGGTGGCACGGTGGTGATCACCTATCAAAATGGTTTGGCTCATATTCAAGCCATGCAGACAGGCAATGTGAGCGAAGTGGCCGCCCATCAGCTGCCCGGAGCGCTCAAGCACTATACGGTAGCGGCCTACCCGGGCGCTGCGTCTTATCAGCTGACCTATCTGGATTCCTCGAGTGCGTTCGATGAAGCGTCGGCGCAAAGCAATCAACAAAAGCTGGATCAGCAGCTCAGCCAAATGACCCGCATGCCCCTTAACGGCGGCTCCGTTGACCTCATCCTCCATGAAAGCGACCGTATTTTCCAGCACGCCTACACGTCTCAATATCAGGCGAACCTGTATGCCGTTGCGTCGAAAACTCAGCCGGGTCAGGCCACCCTGTGCGCGATTCGCTGGTATGACAGTGCGGGCAATGCGTTGATGACCGAATGGTTTGCCGAAAATGCGGAGGAAATCGCACTGCATCCCAACACCTATGTCTACGAGAAGGCAGAGGACATCCCCGGCAAGTTGGACGGCCCGGCGGTGATCAGCCCCGGCGGCAAAAAGCTCCTGTCCGCAGCATTCCGTCCCCAGACGGGTGACAATTCTTATGTAGTGGATCTGGCGCTGTGGGATAAAGAAGTCAACGCCATTCAGACTTTTGATGAGACCGCCGGTGAGCAGGGAATCGAAATTTACCTGCCCTATCCTCAGGGACACAGCTATGGAATGCCGTTTACCTATCGTGTCATCCATTATTTTTACGATGATCTGACCTGGTACGAACCTGTCAGGAATGTGACCGCCGAAAAGGAAGGAATCCGTTTTCGGGTCAATAGCCTAAGCCCCATTGAGCTTAGCTGGAAGACTGCCGAACAACCGACGCCTACCCCTACCCCGGCCTCTCCCCCGCCCCAGACCGGCGACAGCGTCCCGATGGAATGGCTAATTGGACTGTGCCTTACCAGTCTGTTTGCCATTGCCCTGCTGGCTTTCAAAAAGAAAAAGGCCTGACGGAAAACATTTTCCCCCGCTTTCTCATAGGAGAAGGCGGGGGTTTTCTATGTAAAACCAAATTTTGTGTCGCAGTCAGCAGCGCGGATAAGCACGCGTTTCATTGGTCAATCCAAGCAGGTAATCGACCGAAGTGTCATAGTATTGCGCCAGTTGTATCAAAACATTGATCGGAATTTGCCGGCGTTCTGTTTCATATTGAGAATAGGTATTTTGACATATATGAAGATAAGCGGCGAGCGTGCTCTGGGATAAGTCGTGATCCTCCCGGAGATCCCTCAGCCGCATGCGTTTCACCTCTTATTTTATTACTTTATAACTTATAATATTGATTGTTTACATTTATCTCATTTTGTGATAATATGACACTGTTTGGAGCAATAACGGCTCTCTCAACGTGCTTCACTCAAGCAATAAAATCAAAGTCACATTCCAAGAATCCATTCTAAAAGGAGCGTTTTCCTTCATGAAAAAGCTGGTTGCGTTGATTCTAACTCTCATGCTGGTTCTCAGCTTTGCTACCGTAAGCTTCGCTGCTTCAACTAAAGGTACAGCGGTAGCCGGTACTTCTAAATCCAAGACAGCAACCGCGCTGAACCCCAGCACTTGGACGTCTGACGTAACGCTTTCTCTGCCCAGCGCAGAAGAAAAGCTGGAAACCGATGTGGTGTTCGTGCTGGATGGTTCTTCTTCTGCTGATACCGATGTAGTGAGAGCGTCTCTTTCCCTTCTGAATGCATTGAAAACGGCTGCCGGGGATAGCGGCGCTGCCGTGAATGTCTGCGTTGTGAAGTTCAAGCGCCGGGCTTTCAAATCCGCTTGGTTTGATCTTGCGACGAATTTTGAAGCGATAAAGGCAGCTCTGGAAGATAAATATTCCGGCGGTACAAATATCCACGCCGGCCTTTTGGCCGGTAAGGAAGCCTTGGAAGAACATCAGAATATCTCTTCCAATAAAAAATACCTGGTTCTGGTTTCGGACGGTTCCACCTATCTGTACAGCAAGGATGGGAATTGGGCAAGCGACACGCCGTTTACCCGTTCTTATTATACCAAGGAAAATTATAATGGTTTTGCCGGCGGTTATTGGGATAATGGACTTTATGAGCCGAATAACTATCCTGAGGTCAATGTTGCGCGTCCCAAAAACACATCTGATGTAGCTGCTTGGCAGGCATATCTGAAAGATGTGGAAGCCAGAAATCAGGAAAGCAACGGCGATCAATATGATTATCATTGCGAGTACGACAAAAACTTCAATCAGGGCCTGCCCAGCGACGACTTTAAGTCTCAGCCCTGTAATAAGCGGACTGCCAACAATCGGGATATGGCGTTTTATTATGCCGATCAGGTTTGGCAGCAGATCAAGGAAGCGGGATATAACGCCTACTCTGTTGCAACAAAAGACGGCTCGGCAGGCGAAGGAAATGCCGATGATTCGCATTGCTTTATGAATTACTTGAATGGAGGAAAAATTTTAAATTTCTCCGATATTCAGAATGAGATTCTTTACGCCGTAGACGCCGGTTCCTACGTCACCAACTACATGGGGTATGTGAAGGGTGACTACAACTTCGATCTGGTCAATGAAGCAGCGAAGCTTTATGTTACAGTTGGCGAGGAAAAGCTGAATGCTGTGAAGATCAGTGAGAACGTCTATGGCTTCGGTAAGCATGAAGTCGGGGACGGCGGCGCTTCCTATGACTACGTTCTGACTTATACTCCCGCAGAAGACGGAACTGAAAACTTCCGCTGGGATATCAATGTTCCCGTTACCAACCTCCGTTATGTGCAGCTGCACTATACCGTCAAGCTGATGGCTCCCAAGGCTGCCGTTGGCACCTATGGAATTTATGATCGGGACGGCAGCAAGGGATATGACGGCCTTTATACCAACAATCAGGCTACGCTGTATCCGAAGGCCACCGACGCAGAGGTCGTCGGCAAGGGAGAAGACTTCCAGAAGCCCACGGTTTCCTACACCGTCGCCTCTGTTCCCCAGACTGGCGATACAACGCCTCTGGGTATGCTGCTGGCTTTGGCCGGTCTGGCCGCTGCGGCGCTGCTTATCCTGAACGCCGGACGGAAGCAGCATCCATAAGTTTTTCCTCCATTTTTTCTATGGCTGCGGCTCATGTAGGCCGCAGTCTTTTTTTCTAACAAAAGACCCGTTCTTCTGATCGTTTTTCCCGTTTGTTGTAGTATAGGAAAGAGTGGCTGACCCCGAAGAAGGAAAGCGCAAGCATGATGAAGCGGCAGGAAATAAGGGCATACATTTTTTTGTGTCTGCGGGCGCATTCAAGCGCCTCCAGATTCAAAAAACGCTGTTTTTCCTTTTTCAGTCTGCCGCCAAAAAAGCGGACTTGTGTGCGGCCAACCAGTCATTGCAGCACATTTTTCTCTCCTCCCATGCGCAAAAAGCGGGCCGATCCCCCATCAAAATATTGACAAATCTCGCTTTTCCAACTATGATGGACGGGTATCGAATCGGAGGAGGAATGAACACCATGGCAGCATTGACGATGGATAAACTGGTTGCGCTTTGCAAGGGGCGCGGCTTTATTTTCGCCGGCAGCGAAATTTACGGCGGTCTGGCCAACAGCTGGGACTACGGCCCGCTGGGCGTGGAATTCAAAAACAACGTGAAAAAGGCCTGGTGGCAGAAGTTCGTTCAGGAAAGCAAATACAACGTGGGTCTGGACGCGGCCATTTTGATGAACCGGGAAGTCTGGGTGGCTTCCGGCCACGTGGGCGGCTTCAACGATCCGCTGATGGACTGCAAGGCCTGCAAAGCCCGCTTCCGCGCAGACAAGCTGATTGAAGATTTCACCAAGGGCGAGGAGACCGGCGACGGCTGGACCAACGAGGAGCTGGAAAAGTACATTGCCGAGCATGACATCGTCTGCCCCGTGTGCGGCAAGAAGGATTTTACCGGCATCCGCCAGTTCAACCTGATGTTCAAGACCCACGCGGGCGTGACGGAGAACGCCACCAATGAAATTTACCTGCGGCCCGAGACCGCGCAGGGCATCTTCGTCAATTTCCCCAGCGTCATGCGCTCCACCCGCAAGAAGCTGCCCGCCGGCATTGCCCAGATCGGCAAATCCTTCCGCAATGAGATCACCCCCGGCAACTTCATCTTCCGGGTACGCGAGTTTGAGCAGATGGAGCTGGAGTTCTTCTGCAAGCCCGGCGAGGATCTGGAGTGGTTCAACTACTGGCGCTCCTACTGCCGCGACTGGCTGCTGAGCCTTGGGATGCAGGAGGATCACCTGCGTCTGCGGGACCATGAGCCCGAGAAGCTGGCCTTCTATTCCAAGGCCACCACGGACTTCGAGTTCCTGTTCCCCTTCGGCTGGGGCGAACTGTGGGGCGTGGCCGACCGTACCGACTACGACCTGACCCAGCACCAGAATCATTCCGGCAAGAGCATGGAATATCTGGATCCCGTCACCAACGAGAAATATATCCCCTACTGCATCGAGCCTTCTCTGGGCGTGGACCGCGCCGTGCTGGCCTTCCTGTGCAATGCCTATGAGGAGCAGGAGCTGGAGGGCGGCGACGTGCGTACCGTGCTGCACTTCCATCCCGCGCTGGCGCCCTTCAAGGCCGCCGTGCTGCCCCTGCAGAAGAACAAGCTGGGTGCGCTGGCCAGCGGCATCTACGAGAAGCTGTCCAAGAGCTTCATGGTGGACTACGACGAGACCGGCTCCATCGGCAAGCGCTACCGCCGTCAGGATGAGATCGGCACGCCGTTCTGCATCTGCGTGGACTTCGAGACCGAAGAGACCGGCACCGTTACCATCCGCGACCGCGACACCATGCAGCAGGAGCGCGTGAAGGTGGACGATCTGGAAGCCTACATTGCCCAGCGGGTGAAATTCTAAATCGTGTCCCCTTTTTCGGGCGTGGTCAGGTTTCTGACTGGCTTTCACCGCCCATTTTTGAAAACCGAACAAACGGGTTCCGGCGGGAAAACGCCGCCGGGCTCTCGAACCTGCGAGGGACGGCTCTGCGAATGGGCCGTCCCGTCGCGTGAAGGAGGATTTCCATGTCCCTATCCGCTTGGGATCAACGCCAGAGCCGATGGAACCGGCTTCATCTCTGCGTTGTGCTGCTGTGGTCCATGGCCCTGCTGCTGGAACGCTTTGTAACGGAAAGAGGAACGCTGCTGATCCAGAATGTATTGATCCCCCTCAGCTTTCTCACCGCAGGCGGGTGGATGTTCCGCCGCCGGGAAAAAGCCGGAGCAGACTTCTGGCTTTTAGCCGGTTTCCTTTGCTGGTACGCCGTCACCCGTATTCTGAACGGCTGCCATTACCTGCAGGATGAAAGCGGCTTCCTGCCAAGGCTTGCCTGCTTTATTCTGGCGATCTATCCACTGGCCGCGGAGTGGAAAGCGAATCGCCGGGAAAAGGCGTTTCATTTCTGTCTGGCTCTCTTCACGGGCGTTCTGACCATACTGGCGTGGGTCTCGCTGTACGCGGCTATTCGCGGGGAGCCGGTGCAGCCTTTTTCCTTCGCCCGGGTCATCGGCTTTAACGATGTTTACGGCGCTCGGCTGAATCTTTGGGATCTGCACCCCAACGTGACTGCGGCGATCTTCGTGGCCGGTTTCGGAATGAGCCTGTGCGGCGTCTCCCTCGCCCGGCGCTGGCCTGCCAAAGCGGCCTATGCCGTGGCCGCCGTCAGCTTGTTTGCGGCGGCCAGCCTCACGGTCAGCCGCACGGCCATGATCGCCGCCTCGCTGGAAGCCGCCGGTTTCGTCTTTCTGCTGATCGCCGGGCGACTGCCTTCAAAAAGAAAGGCGCTATGCGTTGTGCTGGCCCTGCTGCTGGCCTGCGGCACAGCCTACGGAGCCTACAAGGGTTATGAAGCCATCGTCAGCGGCGTTGCGTCGGCGAGTCAGGCTTTGCAGCACGCGGCAGAAACGACGCTCCCCACGCCCCAGCCGGAACTGCCCTCCGATGCGACGGAAGACCCCGCCTCCTCTGCGGCTGATTCGATTCCCGCCGTTTCGCAGACAGAGGACAGTTCTCCCGCCAACTCGGCTGGCGAAGGAATCCTTCCCCAGAACCGGGAACTGACGCAGGATCTTCTCACCCTGACCGGGCGCACCAACGATATTTACGGCGCGGCGCTCCCCGTTCTCAAGCAGCGCCCCTCTATCCTGCTGACCGGCAGTCTGGACGGCGAAACCATCGGCATCGCCACCCGCATGGCCGGGCGACCGCTGTATCACTGGCACAACTCTCTGCTGCAAACGCTGATGCTCACGGGCATCCCCGGTTTTCTGGCGGCTGCGGCTTTCCTCGTGCTGGTGGTGATCGCAGGCGTGCGGATCTTCTTTTCCGGCAAAGCGCCGCTGTACCGGCAGCTGCTGGTACTGCCTGTGGCCGGGCTGTGCCTGCAGGGGATGCTGGAAAGCTACCTGTTCTGTCAGGTGGAATTGCCGTTTTACTTCTTTCTGGTTCTTTCCGGCTATCTGCTTGCCTTTGACAGGGAAAACCGGGTACGCCGAAAATAAGGCCCACCCGCGGCAGCGTTCTGCCGCGGTTTTTTCGTATTTGCACCCTTTTCCCCCTTCGTGGTATAATAAATTGTTGCGGCTTATCGCCGGTTGTCATCGTCCTCGGTGCTGTGCACCCTTTTATAAAGAGATTTGGAGTGGTTAAACCTCATGGCAAAGAAGTATGACGCCAGCAGTATTCAGGTTCTGGAAGGGCTGGACGCAGTACGGATGCGTCCGGGCATGTATATCGGCTCCACCGGCAGCCGGGGTCTCCACCATATGCTGTGGGAGATCGTGGATAACGCCATCGATGAAGCCATGGGCGGTTATGCCCATCATGTGAAGGTCACCCTGTACAACGACTGCTCCGCCAGCGTGCAGGACGACGGGCGAGGTATGCCCGTGGACATCCACCCCACCATGGGCGTCAGCGGCACCGAAGTCATCTTCACCAAGCTGCACGCGGGCGGCAAGTTCAATAACGAAAACTATGCCTACTCCGGCGGTCTGCACGGCGTGGGCGCGTCCGTGGTCAACGCCCTGAGCCGTTGGACCACCGTGGATGTATTCCATGACTTTAAGCATTATCAGGCCCGCTTCGAAAGTGTGACTGACCCGGCCACGGGCAAGATCACCGCCGGCCACACCGTGCAGCCCCTGAAGCAGCTGGGCAACACCCGGCAGCGGGGTTCCTTGATCCGCTTTCTGCCGGACGATCGTGTCTTTGAGACCATTCATTTCAATCACGATACCGTCTGCCGCCGCCTGCGGGAGCTGGCCTATCTGAACAAGGGACTGGCCATCACCTTTACCGACGAGCGCATCCCGGAAAAGCCCGCGGTTTCTGCCGAAGCCGACGCGGACGCGGCGGAGGAAAATGCCGAGAACGCCGCCAGCGCGCCTCAGCGCACCCAGACCTTCCTGTTTGAGGGCGGCATTCTGGACTATGTGAAATACATGAACGAGGACAAAACGCCCCTCCACGACGAGCCCATCTACATCGAGGGCAAGCGGGAGGACGTGATCTTCCGGGCGGCCATCCAGTATACGGACAGCTACACGGAGAATGTGTTCTCCTATGTCAACAACATCCCCACCGGCGAAGGCGGCAGCCACGAAACGGGCTTCAAAGCCGCCTATACCAAGGTGATGAATGATTTTGCCCGCCGTCTGGGGGCGCTGAAGGACAAGGATCCAAATCTGGGCGGCGACGACTTCCGGGAGGGCATGACCGCCGTCATGGTGGCCATGGTCAAAAATCCCCAGTTCGAGGGGCAGACCAAGGGCCGTCTGGGCAATACGGAAGTCCGTCCGCTGGTGGAGGCCATCGTTACCCAGCAGCTGACCGCCTATTTTGAAAACCTGAAAAATCAGGAGCTGTGCCAGAAGCTGGTGGAAAAGGCCGTCCGCGCCGCCCATGTCCGGGAAGCCGCCCGGAAGGCCCGGGACGTGGCCCGCACCAAGAACGCGCTGGAGGCCGCCCCGCTGGTGGGCAAGCTGGCCAGCTGCACCGGCCGCAAGCCGGAGCTGAACGAGCTGTTCATCGTAGAGGGCGACAGCGCCGGCGGCAGCGCCAAGCAGGGCCGCGACCGCCGTTTTCAGGCCATCCTGCCCCTTCGCGGCAAGCCGCTGAACGCCGAGAAAAAGCGCATCGACCAGGTGCTCAACAACGAGGAGTTCCGCTCCCTCATCACCGCGCTGGGCACCAACATCGACGAGAGTTTCAGCCTGAACGGGCTGAAATACCATAAAGTCATCATCCTCAGCGATGCCGATCAGGACGGCGCGCATATCCGGGCCATTCTGCTCACCTTCTTCTACCGCTATATGCGGGAGCTGATCACCGCCGGGCATGTGTATATCGGAATGCCGCCCCTGTACAAGATCCAGCGGGGCAACAAGGTGCAGTACGCCTACGATGACGCGGAGCTGGCCAAGCTGACCAAGGGCAGCGCCAAGGGCTACACCCTGCAGCGCTACAAGGGCCTGGGCGAGATGAATCCCGAGCAGCTGTGGGAGACCACCATGGATCCTGCCAACCGCAAGCTGATGAAAGTGACCATCGAGGACGGCGCACAGGCCGAGCGGCTGGTCACCATCCTAATGGGCGACAAGGTGGAGCCCCGCCGGGAATACATCAGCCAGTATGCTGACTTCAACCGGGAAGACAGCTTCACCACCCTGACCGACAGTCTGGAAGAAGGAGGCAAGCGCTCGTGAGCCGCAAAGACGACAAGACCCCGGTCGTAGAAGAAAACATTCTTTCCGTGCCCATGGAGGAGGTCATGCATATGAGCATGATCCCCTATGCCGAGCACGTCATCATGGATCGGGCCATCCCCCGGGTGGAGGACGGCATGAAGCCCGTGCAGCGCCGCATCCTCTTCACCATGAACGAACTGGGCATCACCCCGGACACGCCGTACCGCAAATGCGCCCGTATCGTGGGCGACTGTTTAGGTAAATATCACCCCCATGGCGACATCAGCGTATACGACGCGCTGGTGCGCTTGGCGCAGGATTTCAGCATGCGGGGCACGCTGGTGGACGGCCACGGCAACTTCGGTTCCGTGGACGGCGACAGCGCCGCCGCCATGCGTTACACCGAGGCCCGCATGACCCCGCTGGCCATGCTCATGCTCCGGGACATCGACAAGGACACCGTGCCCTTCCGGCTGAATTTCGACGATACCCTGAAGGAGCCGGACATGCTGCCCGCCAGCTTCCCCAATCTGCTGGTGAACGGCGCGGGCGGCATCGCCGTGGGTCTGGCCACCAACATCCCGCCCCACAACCTGCGGGAGAGCATCAACGCGGTCATCGCCCAGATCGACAACCCGGATATCACCGTGGACGAGCTGATGCAGATCATCCCCGCCCCGGACTTTCCCACCGGCGGCATCCTGCTCAACACCCCGGAGCTGCGGGCCGCCTATGAAACGGGTCGGGGCAAGCTGCTGCTCCGGGCCAAGACCCACATTGAGGACGGAACCGCGGGCCGGAAGCTGATCGTCATTACCGAAATCCCCTATCAGGTCAACAAATCCGCCATGCTGGAGAAGATTCTCCGATTGAGCGAGGAAAAGAAGGCGGCGCTGGGCTGCATCTACGACATCCGGGACGAGAGCGACCGCACCGGGATGCGGGCCGTGATCGAGCTGCGCAAGGACGCGGACGTGGACAAGGTGCTGGCCTATCTGTTCAAGTACAGCGACATGCAGGTCACCTTCGGCGTGAACATGGTGGCCATCGCCGACGGCAAGCCCCGGCTATTGAGCCTGCGCCGGATGATCCGCTACTACATCCGCCACCGGAAGAACGTCATCACCGCCCGCACCCAGTACGAGCTGGACAAGGCCAAAGCCCGGGCCCACATTTTAGAGGGCCTGATGATCGCCGTGGACAATCTGGACGAGGTCATCCAGCTCATCCGCAAAAGCGAGAACCCCAAGGCGGCCAAGGCGGGCCTGATGGAGCGCTTCGGTCTGACGGAGATCCAGGCCCAGGCCATTCTGGACATGCGTCTCCAGCGCCTGACCGGGCTGGAAATTCTGGCCCTGCGCAAGGAATACGCCGAGCTTCTGAAAACCATCGCCGAACTGGAAGCCATTCTGAACGACGAAAAGAAGCTCATGAACGTCATCAAGAAGGAGCTTCGGGCCGTGGCCGATCAGTTCGGCGACGACCGCCGCACCACCATCGAGGAAGTCCACAACGTGGTGGAGGCGCTGGTGAAGGAAGAAGAGGTGGCAGAGGAAGCGCTGGTCACCTTCTCCCGGGAAGGGTATCTGCGCCGCAGCTGGCCCAAGGCCAAAAAAGCGGCCCAGCCTGAGGACGGTCAGCCGGACGATCCGCCCGTGTATTCCTTTGAGACGGACACGGATCACACCCTGTTCTTCTTTACCAATATCGGCAACTGCTATCAGCTGAATGTGGGCGCGCTGCCGGAGATGAACAAGCCCAAGGATCGCGGCTCTCTGCTCAGCGGCGTGCTGGCCGGGTTGGAGAACGGCGAAGAACCCGTCTATCTGATGTGCGCCACGGCGGAGGAGCTGAACAGCCTGCCCGACCTGCTGTTCGTCACGTCTCGAGGCCAGCTGAAGCGTTCCGCCGCCAGCGAATACGCCGTGAAGCGTTCCAAGTTTGGCGCGCTGAACCTGCGGGAGGGCGACAGTCTCCACGCGGTGCTTTCGCTGGACGTTTCCTCCGACGTGCTGATGATCTCCGAAACCGGCATGTGCATCCGTTTCCATGCCGATCAGGTGCCCGCCATGGGCCGGGTCTCCGGCGGCGTGAAGGGCATGACCCTCGACCCGAGCGACCGCATTCTCTGGGTGGGCCAGCCCGCCGCCGCAGATCAGCTGCTGCTCCTGACCGAGCGGGGCTTTGGCAAACGGGTGCCCTACACCGACTACGAGCCGCAGGCCCGGGGCGGCAAGGGCGTAAAGACTTTCTATTACCAGAAGAGCGGCTCCAACGGCTCTCGTATCGCCGGGGTGGCGCTGGTGACAGAGGCGGGCCAGAATGTGGTCATCCACCAGAAGACCAGCCAGCCCACCCAGCTTTCCGCCGACGAGATCATCCTGCAATCCAAGCAGGACCGCGGTATGCCCTACGTCATGGCCCTGATGGACGACACCGTTACCGGCGTATCCCTGGCCTGATCCGATTGCCCCTTGTCCAGCCCTCAAAACCGTGCTACACTATCCCTGTTAATATCAACAAACTGGAGGTATTGACCATGGAACGACCCAACGCGTGGAAACAATATGACGAAGCATCCCTGAACGAGCTGAAGGAGATCAGCCAAAAATACCGGGTATTTCTGGACAACGGCAAAACCGAGCGCGAATGCGTGACCGAAACCGTCGCTGCCGCCAAAGCTGCCGGTTACATCGACCTGAACGATGCCATCAAGGCGGGCAAGGCCCTCAAGCCCGGCGACAAGGTCTATGTGAACTGCATGGGCAAGGCCGTTATGCTCTTCCATCTGGGCGAAGCGCCCCTGACCGAAGGCGTCAACATCGTGGGCGCACACATTGACTCGCCCCGCATTGACTTCAAGCAGAACCCCTTCTACGAGGACACCGATCTGGCCTATGCCGACACCCACTATTACGGCGGCATCAAAAAGTACCAGTGGGTGGCTCGTCCCATGGCCCTGCACGGCGTGGTGGCCAAGAAGGACGGCACGCTGGTGAACGTGGTCATCGGCGAGGACGCGGACGACCCGGTGGTGGGCATCAGCGACATTCTGATCCATCTTGCGGGCGAACAGATGGGCAAGAAGGCCAGCGAGGCCGTTACCGGCGAGGCGCTGGACGTGCTGCTCTGTGGCCAGCCGCTGGCGGGCGAGGAAAAGGAGCCCGTCAAGGCCATGCTCCTGTCCATTCTGAAGGAAAAGTACGGTCTGGAAGAGGAAGACATGCTCTCTGCCGAGATCGAAGTGGTGCCTGCTGACAAGTGCCGTGATTTCGGTCTGGACCGGAGCATGCTGCTGGGCTACGGCCACGACGACCGCGTCTGCTCCTTTGCCTCTCTGGAAGCCATTCTCCGTCTGCCCGCCGTGCCGAAGCACACCTGCTGCTGCCTGCTGGCGGACAAGGAAGAAATCGGCAGCGTGGGCGCTACGGGCATGCGGGCCCATTATTTCGAAAACGCCATGGCGGAGCTGCTGGCGCTGACCTCTGAGCAGTACAGCGACCTTATGCTGCGCCGGGCGCTGACCGCCTGCCGGATGCTGAGCTGCGACGTGAGCGCGGGCTACGATCCCCTCTATGCCAGCTGCTTTGAAAAGAAAAATGCCGCCTATCTGGGCCGGGGCGTGTGCTACAACAAGTACACCGGCTCCCGGGGCAAGTCCGGCTCCAACGACGCCAACGCGGAGTTTCTGGGCCGTCTGCGCAAGATCATGGACGACAACCACGTGGCCTGGCAGACTGCCGAGCTGGGCAAGGTAGACGTGGGCGGCGGCGGAACCATCGCCTACATCTGCGCCCTCTACGGCATGGAAGTAGTGGACAGTGGCGTGCCTGTGCTGAGCATGCACGCCCCGCTGGAGATCATCAGCAAGGCCGACCTTTACGAAGCCGTCAAAGCCTACCACGCCTTCATGCAGGAAGCCTGACAAGGGGCAGCAGGGGGTGACCCCCCTGCACCCCACTCCGCGCCCATAGGGCGC
>ERZ772883.1720-NODE-1720-length-15691-cov-13.102392_pt1 | contig 15691 bp, 16 predicted proteins | sample MGYA00580575_ERZ772883 | MGnify/ENA primary metagenome ERZ772883 (study PRJEB29015, sample SAMEA2737666) | human gut metagenome | biome: human gut; feature: human-associated habitat; material: faeces | place: China | collected 2012 ...
ATAAACTTATTATTTGATTTAAAAGTATCGGAATAGAAAAATAAAAAATAATACTTATTATTAAAAACATTAATACAATTATAAATACTCTTGATATATTTTTATTTATTTTTATAAATTTAGAAAAAGTATTTATTACATATGAAATAATAAAAGATATTATTATTGGTAAAGTTATAGTTTTTAATATAATAAAAATATCTTTTATAAAGAAAAATGATTTTGAAAAGAAAAAAAGAATAATAGTAATTAAAGCAAAATTAATTAATTTAAAATTAAGTTTGCTCAAGATTACCATCATCCTTTCATAATTATTTTTCTATTATAATAGTAGTTGGTCCATCATTTATTAAATTTACTTTCATATCACTTCTAAAAATACCTGTTTCAACTTTTAAATTAGATTTTTTTAATTCTTCAACAAATAAATCATATAAAACACTTGCTTCTTCATGTTTAAGTGAATTTATATAACTAGGTCTATTTCCTTTAGAAGTATCAGCATATAAAGTAAACTGTGATACCACAAGTAATTCTTTATTAAGCTCTTTAGCACTTAAATTCATTACATTGTTATTATCTTCAAATATTCTTAAATTTACTATTTTATTAACAATATATTTTATGTTAGAAATATTATCATTATGTGTAAATCCCACAAAAATTAATAATCCTGAATTAATCTTACCTACTTCTTCTTTATTTACAACAACACTTGCATTTAATACTTTTTGTACTACTACTTTCATTATTAATCTACCTTTCTAATAGTTTCTGTTACGTGTTTTACTTTATTTATTTCTTTTATACATTTATCTATTTCTGTTGTATTATTAACAAATAATGTTACTAAATAAACATAATAAGAAGATTTACTAATAATATTCATACTTTCAACTTGAATATTTATATTATTAACAGCTTGCATTATGTCAAATAAAATATTTTCATTTGATGAAGTATATACAAGAAGTTCAGTATAATATTTATTTTTTGTAACCTTATTAAATCTTGCATCAATTATTTTTTCATCTAAAGTTTCAACATTAGAACAGTTTTTACGATGAATACTAATACCATTAGTTTTAGTAATAAATCCAATTATTTCATCACCTGGTACAGGGTAACAACAACTAGCAATATGTGTTTTTATATTATTTGTATCACCAACAATTATATCATTATCAAAAATTTTATTAATTGTTTTCTTTGGCTTTTCTTCTTCTTTTTCTTCATCTTGTTTTTTTACAACACTTTTAGCACTGTATTTACCATTACCTATATTAAGATATAAATCTTCAAGACTATCTAATTTTAATTCTTTTAAGACTTCATTTAAACTTTCTTGTTTCATAAAATCAGTTATAGCTATTTTTTCTCTTCTTAATTCTTTTTCTAATAAATCTTTACCACTTGTTATATAATCATCTTTACTTGTTTTATTAAAGAAAGCTTTTATTTTATTTTTAGCTTGAGTTGTCTTTGCAATATTTAACCATTCTCTTGAAGGACCTTGACTTGCTTTATTAGTTATTATTCTAATAACATCAGTATTTTTAAGTTCATATGACAAAGGAACCATATTATTATTTACAATAGCCCCGACTGTTTTATCCCCTACTTCACTATGAATGCGATAAGCAAAATCAATTGGAGTTGATCCTTTAGGAAGTTCAAAAACATCTCCTTTTGGTGTATATACATAAATACTATTATTTAAAACTTCATTTGTTACTGTATTAACAAAGTCTTCACTACTTAATTTTTCTTCATTAAGTTCAATAATAGATTTATAAAATTGTAACTTTTGTTCTGTTATGTTTTGCATTTCAACTGAAGCATTTTTTCCTTCTTTATAAGCCCAATGAGAAGCAATTCCATTTTCTGCTATTTTATCCATATCATAAGTTCTTATTTGAATTTCAAAAAGATTTCCATCAGGACCAATTACAGTTGTATGAAGTGTTTGATAAAGATTAGTTTTAGGCATAGCAATATAATCTTTAAATCTTTTAGGAATAGGTTTATATTTTGAATGAATAAGCCCTAAAGCTAAATAACATTCTTGTTCTTTTTCAACTAAAATTCTAATAGCAAGAAGATCATATATATCATTAAAACTTCTTCCTTTATCAAGTTTTTTATAAATACTATAAATACTTTTTGAGCGTCCTTTTATTTCGTGTTTTATTTTATTTTGCTTAAGTAAATTACTTACTTCTTCCATCATATTATTAACATAAGAATCTCTTTCTACCTTAGTTGTATTAAGTTTTTCTGCAATATCAAAAAATATTTCAGGTTTTAAATACTTTAAAGATAAATCTTCTAATTCACTTTTAATTTTATGCATTCCAAGTCTATGTGCTATCGGAGCTAATATTTCTAATGTTTCTTTAGCTTTTTTCTTTTGTTTTTCAACAGGTAATGCATAAAGTGTTCTCATATTATGAAGTCTATCAGCAAGTTTTACAATAATAACTCTTACATCCTCACTCATTCCTACGATTATTTTTTTATAATAACTTGTTAAATATTCATTTTCTGTAGAAATATTTATATTATTAATTTTAGTAACACCATCCACAAGTTTAGTTATTTCTTTACCAAACTCTTTTTCCATTTCACTAATGCTTGTTTCTGTATCTTCTAAAGTATCATGTAAAAGACCAGCACATATAGTTTCTTTATCGGCTTTTATTGTCGTTAAAATATAAGCAACATTTAAAGGATGAATTATGTATGGTTCACCAGTTCTTCTTCTTTGTCCTTCGTGTTTTTCATTTGCAAAATTATATGCTTTATCAATTAGTTTTATATCTTCTTCATCTAAATATGATAAATTACTTCTTAATATTTCATAACTAATATCCTCTTTTTTCATAATTAACCCTTTCTTTATAATATCTTATATTCAAATAATTGCAATTTAATATGTCATTTACTATTTCACTTAAAGATAAATCCTTTTTATTTTTCCAAGAATTAAAAAAATATGAAAATATATCTTCTTCAGTTATATCATTTATACCTAATTTTTTAAAATAATTAACTCTATTTTTTAAAGCAGGTTCTATTCTTAATTTTAAATCTTCAAGTGTTGTAAAATCCATACAAATCATCTTCTTTCTATATATATTATATATGATTATACATAAAATTTAAAGAAAAAATCTAACATTAGTTAGATTAATTTAGTAAAGATTTTATTATTTCTACTTTATCTAATTTTTCCCATGGTAAATTATTCTTTCCAAAATGTCCAAAACAAGTTGTTAAATGATATATTGGTTTTGTTAAATCTAATTCTTTTATAATATTATTTGGTTCAAAATTAAATACTTTATTTATTATTTCTAATATTTTATCTTCAGGTATTTTATTAGTGTTATAAGTATTTATGTATATTGAAACGGGTTTTGACATTCCTATTGCATAAGATACTTGAAGTTCCATTTTAGAACATATTTTAGATGCTACAATATTTTTACAGACATATCTTGCATAATAAGAAGCACTTCTATCAACTTTTGTGTAATCTTTACCAGAAAAAGCTCCTCCACCATGACCACAAACTCCTCCATATGTATCAACAATTATTTTTCTTCCTGTTAAACCACTATCAGCGATAGGACCTCCAAGAACAAATCTACCTGTTGGATTAATATATATTTTAGTATTTTCATTTATCATTTGTTTTGGAATGGTTTTATCTATTATCTTTTCTTTAATATCTTTCTTTAAAATATTTAAATCTATTTCATCATGTTGTGCTGAGATAACTATTGTATCTATATATTTTGGTATATTATTAATATAACACATTGTAACTTGTGTTTTACCATCTGGTCTTAAATATGGTATTTTATTTGTTTTAAAAGCATTATATAACTTTTCTGACAATTTATTTGCTAAATATATAGGATATGGCATAAAACTATCTGTTTCATCTGTAGCATAACCAAACATCATTCCTTGATCCCCTGCTCCAAGAAGCTTAGAATCACTTGATGTATTTACTCCCATAGCAATATCACTTGATTGAGTATTAATGTTAACACTGATTTTAACATTATTACCATTAAACCCTAAATTATCATTATCATACCCAACATCAATAATGGTATCTTTAACAATTTTTTTAATATCAATGTTAGCTTTACTTGTTACTTCTCCCATAACTACTACACCATTTTTATGGGCACATACTTCAACTGCTACTCGTGAAGTACTATCTTGTTTTAAATACTCATCCAAAATAGTATCTGCTATTTTATCACATAACTTATCTGGATGTCCTGGTGTTACTGATTCTGATGTAAATAATTTTTTCATAATATCCCTCCTTTTTACCTTAAAAAGAAAAGTACATAGAATAATCTATGTACTTGATTATCCTTATTTTTCGATTATAAATCGCAGGAATTAGCACCTAATTTAATAGGTTGCCGGATTTCTTAGGGCCTGTCCCTCCATCACTCTTAATAAGGTAAATTTTTATTTACATTTATAATTTTAATCTTATATTTATACTTTGTCAAATGTTTTTTATTTTAATTTTTCTATTGCTTCATCAAAAGTAGACACTTTAATTATTTCAATATCATAGTTATATTTATTTTTTAAATTTATTGCTTCATCATAATTTTCATAAGGACAAATAAAAATATCTGCTTTAGACTTAACAGCACCTTTTAATTTATATTTAACACCACCAATTTCACCAACATTACCATTTAAATCTATTGTACCTGTTCCTACTACTTTTCTATTTTTTGTTATATCTTCATCCACTAATTTATTATAAATACTTAAAGTAAACATAAGTCCCCCACTTGGTCCACTTTCCTTATTTCCAAATTTTAAATTAACATCTTTACTAACATCATAATCATATATAGTAATCATAGATACTCCCATTTTAACTTCATCATTTAACTTTATAAGCTTACTTTTAACATCTATTTCTTTATTATTTCTTTTTACAGTTACATTTATAACATCATTTTCTTTATAATTTAATAAAATATTTTTAATATCATTTAAATTATTTACTCTAACATCATTTATCTTCAATATTTCATCTTGAACTTTTAGATCACTATTACTATGTTCATCAATATAAATTACATACATATTAGAACCAACAACCTTAATAGGTTTATTGGCTTTTTGATATGCTAATTTAACAGAAGAACTTATCGATTCTTTAAAATATAATTTATTTCTAAAATTATAATCTTCTATTGTTTCATTATCATATATTATTTTTTCATTTTTTTCTAAATCAATTCCTTTGATTAATTTTCCTAATGTAAATGTTAAAATATTTCCTTTAGCTTGTTTTACATAAGCACTGTTAAAACTACCATTTTTTTTCTTTTCATTTGAAACACTTATTTTATTATCTATATTAATTGTACCTCCAGTTGGAAAAGTAACTGTATAATCAACAGGAATTAATAAAATAAGCATAATTACTATTGGTAAGAAAAAAGATATTACTTCCTTAGGATTTTTAAAAAAACCTTTAATATTTTTTATTATTTTTTGTATCATATTTTTTCTCCTTAATATAATTATAACAGGAAAGAAGGAATTTTATGAAAAAAAAGATATTTTGCTTTCTTATTGTCAGTTTTTTACTAGTTATTACTTTTAATATTTTTTCTTATTCTAAAGAAATTAACGAAGTAATAAATTTCAGTATTAATCTTTTTATTAAAAATGTCTTTCCTAGTTTATTTCCTATGTTTGTTATTTCAAATCTTCTTATAGCTATTAAAACGCCTAAATTTTTAGGTAATATTTTTAAAGATATCTTTTATAAACTATTTAAAGTTAAAGGTGAAGGAAGTTTTGTTTTTTTTATGAGTATGATAAGTGGATTCCCTAGTTCTTCAATTTATGTTAAAGAATTATTAGATAAAAACTTAATTAATATTTATGATGCTTCAAAAATATTAACTTTTACTTTCTTTTCTAATCCTTTATTTATTATAAATACTGTAGGTGTTATGTTTTTTAATAATAAAGTTTTTGGCTTTTATATATTAATATCCCATATTATAGGTAATATTTTAACAGGATTACTTTTTAGAAATATATATAAAACTAATAATAATACTTTAACTAGTTCATTGAAAACTTCGATTAAAAATTTTTACTATGATATAAATAATACAAAAATATTTAAAGAATTATTAAATGGTATTAAAAAATCTTTAAATATTTTAATTAATATAATTAAATTTTCTAAAATTATAGACTATACAGTAATTATACTAACTGTGGCTTATTTAATAATTAATTTATATATTTAACTAAAATTATTACATTAAAATTAAATTTAAGTCCTTTTCCTTCAAGTATTTTATCAGGTTTATTAGAAATGACTACAGGTCTTAAAAGTATAACAAGTCTTAATATAACTGAAAAAACTAAACTTTTATTATCAACATTTTTCATATCTTTCGGAGGATTAAGCGTTCATGCTCAAATATTTAGCATGTTAGATAATTATAAAATAAATTATTATATATTTTTAATATCAAGACTTATTCATGCCTCATTAAGTGTCTTTATCTGTTTGTTTCTTTATAAATTATAAGGATAAATTATTTTAAATCCTAAATTATATTTTGAAATATTATTATAAAATTCTTCTTTAAAAGTATCATCATTTAACATTTCATCCAAGATAACTGTTTTAAAATATGGAACATCTATGATTAAATAATTATCTTCTTCTATTATGCTAACGCATGAATTATTACATTCATTATCATAATTATTTAAAAAATTAACTTCCATATTATATGGTAAAACATATTTATAATCATTAAACTCTATTTCTTTAGCTAATAAATCTATTTTAAATATTGTTTTAGTATTATCTTTAAAAATTATTTCTTTACATATGCTTGATGATGTACTACAATCAGTCATACTTTTATATCCTTTTGTTAACATTGTTTTATGAAAATCTTTATATAAATCATTTTTAAATTCTGTCACTTTCTTTTCTTCTAATTTTTGATTAGCAAAAGATCTTATTTCATTAACAACATTTAACATTCCCATAGCTATTATCATAAGAAGTGTAAAAGATATGATTAACTCTACAATAGTAATTCCTTTATTGTTTAACTTTTTCATATTACGCCTCACAGTCTACAGAAAAGTTTGATGTATCTTTAGTATTTTCTGTTTTTGTTCTATATTTATATCCATCAGGTCTACTTTCACATTTATTATTTCCTTCTGACATGCAAACCATTTCAGGATCACTTGTAAAAGTATTTTTTCTATAAAAAGTTCCCGTTACTTGTTCACAAGTATCACTATCACTAACATCACAAGGTATTTCCGTATATTCGCTCCATGTATCATTTGTTTTTGTACGATACAAAACAGTTACTGTTTCACAAAGATTTAGATTATCATCATTTACTTCACATACTTCCTCCCTAGTCCAAGGACCTATATTTATATATAATTGATTAACTTTTTCACACACACCCTCTTCTACATTACATGGTTTAAAAGTGTAATTCCAATTACCATAAATATATTTATTACATTTTTTTGAATAAAAATTACTATTAGCGTAGCCATAATCTGTTTTAATAATTAATCTATAAAGTTCATCATTACTGTTATAATTTGGAATATAACTAATATATTTAGCTAATTTTCCATCTGTAAAAGCTGACTTTTTTATTTTTTCAGGATTATATGATGTTAAAATAAGCGTTTTTATATTAAACTTTTTAGCATTAATGTTACATTTATTTAAAAATTCATTACTAAAATTATAATTATTACAACTACCATTTTCAATTAAAGTAACATAGTTATTATTTAAAACATTTGTAAATAAATTATTTTTCGTTGCCGTATTTTCTTTTAAATACTTTAGATACATTACTCTTGTATAAAATAATGCATATTCTGTATCGATATTATTATAATAAAGTCTATTTTCATATTCTCCCACGCTTGGATAAAAATTTGAATACACCGCGATAAATAAAACAAGTATTGCTACACTTACAACCATTAATTCAGTTAACATAAAACCCTTATTATTTTTTTTCATAAAAAACTTCTCCCCAGTCACTTGATTATATTACAATATTATTATATAATATTTTTATAGTAAAAGTAAATAAAAAGAATAAAAGAGGAAGATATTATGAGAGAATTTGATTTTACGAGCACTCCGATTGTAAATATTGTAAATGACATTATTATTGATGCTGTTAACAAAAATGCCAGTGATATTCACTTTGATCCACATGAAAAATTTTTAAAAATTAGAGTTCGTGTCGATGGTGATTTACAAGATTATTCAATTGTAGATAACAAATATAAAAGAAATTTAGTAACTAGAGTAAAATTACTTTCAGGAATGAATATAACTGAATCAAGACTACCACAAGATGGTGCGATAAAAAGTAATATTAATGGGAAAGATTTAGACCTTCGTGTGTCTTGTTTGCCTACTAATTTAGGAGAAAAAGTTGTTATAAGAATTCTTGATTATACAATGAGTTTTGAAGGGCTTGAAAAATTAGGATTTTCTAAAACAAATTATGAACATATATTAAAAATGATAGCTAATCCCAATGGAATTGTATTAATAACAGGTGCTACTGGTAGTGGTAAATCTACAACTGTTTATTCAATGCTTCAAAAACTTAATCGTGAAGAAACAAATATAATAACTGTTGAAGACCCAGTTGAAATGAACATTGAAGGTGTTAATCAAATTCAAGTTAATAGTGACATCGGTTTAACTTTTGCCAATGTTTTAAGATCTATCTTAAGACAAGACCCTAACATTATATTAATCGGAGAAATAAGAGATAGTGAAACTGCTAAAATAGCAATAAGAGCATCAATTACAGGACACTTAGTTTTATCAACACTTCATACAAATAACTCTTTAAATACAATAGAAAGACTTTTAGATATGGATGTTGAAAGATATTTGCTTTCTTCTTCATTAAAAGGAATTGTATCTCAAAGTTTGGCTAAAAGACTTTGTCCTCATTGTAAAAAACTTGTTCCTACAACAGACTGGGAAAAGCAAATATTTAAAAAATCTTTAGGTATTGAAGTTAATGAAACATATAAAGCTGTTGGATGTGATAAATGTCATAAAGGTTATAAAGGAAGAATAGCTATTCAAGAAGTTTTATATATTACTGAAGAAATAAGAAATGCAATAAATGAGGGAAAACCTCGTGAAGATTTACATAGAATGATTTATAAACAAGGTACTTTAACTATTTTCCAAGATGGAATGATGAAAGTACTTGATGGAATCACAACAATTGAAGAAATATTTAGAATAGTTGATGAAGATGATGATATCTATAGTGAAGTTAAAGTTAAAAAACTTGAAGAAGAACAACCTATAGAACAAAAAATCACTAAAATAGATAGAATACCTTTAGAAAGTCAAAATGAAGAAGTTATTAAAAAACCTGAAGTTATTAATAATAAAACACTTGAAAAAGAAAAAAACAATAATAATGACTTTAATTTAGATGACTTTATTAATCAAGATAATGAAAAAGAAAATAAAGATGATGATTTTACACAAGATTTAATTAATTTAATAAATAATAATTAAAGGTCAAGACTCTTCTTGACCTTTAATATTTATTAAAATATTCGTTATATCCTCCTAAACAATTAACAACTTTATACCCTTTATTTGCAAGACTTTTACAAACACTTGCACTTTGAAAACCTTTACTACAATAAATATAATAAGTTTCATCTTGTTTTAAATAATCATCAGGATTAATAAGTAAAAAATTCATAGGAATATTTTTAGAAGTTGGTATAGACCCTAATTTATATAAATAATTATCCCTTATATCTATTATATTAATACGCCCTATCATTTTTTTTAAATCACTAGTTGGTATACTTGAAAGCATAACCTTCCCTCCTGATTTATTATATGAAAATATATTTTATTTAATAATTATATATATAACGAAAAAACAACCTTAAAAGTTGTTTTTAAATTTTTCTATTTCATTGACACACTATTATTTAATAATATAACACCATATATAAATAAGACATCTTTATCTTTAAAATCTATATAGTTTTTTAATATTTTTGGTGAAATATATCTTGTATCTACAACAGTTATTTTCTTATAACCATTAATAAATAATGGTATTAAACTACTTCCATAAGAATCTCTAAACACAATTAATTCTTTAGAAGAAGTACTATTTTCATTTACAATATCAATTAAAGATACTGCACCAGATAAATAAACATCATACTTATCTAAAGATGATAACTTATTTAAATTATAAACACTTTCTTTTTTAGATGTTTCATAATTATAGATATAACTATTATTAATAACGTCATTTGTTAATATTTTTATATAATCTTCTCCTGTTTTAACTGGTAATTGATAATAATAAACTCCTTTAAACATATCAAGTGTTTTTACATCATAACTAGAAATGCTAAAATCCATATTTTCAGCAAAATAATTTGCTATTTTTTCTAAAGACTCCTGTTTCCAATGTGTATCTGTTTTATAATAATCTTCTAAAGTTAACAAAGGAAATATATTTATATAATTTAATGAAGATAATCTATCTTTCATAATTTGTTGTAATTTATCATAATCAAGTTTCAAATTATTTTTATTTATAAAATAATTCTTATCTGGTATTATTGAATAATATATATTATTTGTTTCATCTAAATAATTAGTTTTTATATAATTAATTTTATTAGTTACTCTAACAATAGACTTTTCATTTAAAGGATATATATTAGATACAATATAATCGTTATATAAATATAAATTATTATAATTAGCTTTTGTTTTAAGTTCAATTTTAGCTTTTAATAATCTAAACTCATCTCTTTTTATAAATTGATCTGTTGTATATTTATCAAATTTTTCAAAAAATGATTTATCCAATAAAGTAGTTAATGTTAATTTAGGAAATTGTTCTAGTTTTCTTCTTTCACTTATGGATATTTCGTTATCTTTAGTAAATATATTAATAAACATAATACCTATAATTAAGACTAAAAATACAACACTTACAATAATATTTTTTATTTTATCATTCATAAAGATTCCCCCTTAAAACCTAAAATATAAAAATGGATTATAAGAACTATCTATTAAATATGCCGTTACAAGAAGAAGTAATATTACTAAAAATATTGGTTCTAAAACATTTACAATTTTATTTAAACATTTACTTTTCTTTAATTTTTCTATTATATTTTTAAATAAAGGCGTTGCTCCGAAAATTGCTATAATTAAAACTATTAAATAACTTTTTAAATAATAAATTGTATAATTATTTATAAATACCTCTTTATTTAATCCAAATAAACCTTTTATATTGAAAAATGCTTCATTTATACTTCCGGCGTTAAACATTATAAAACTAATCATAATAATAAATAAAACATAAATATTTCTTAGAAATTTAGGTAATTTAGAAATATATTTACTTAACCATAATTTTTCTATTACAAGAAAAACTCCGATAAATAATCCCCATAGAATAAAATTATATGCTGCACCATGCCATATTCCTGTAAGAAACCAGACAATTAAAATATTTCTAACTAATTTAAGTGTTCCTTTTCTGCTTCCTCCAAGAGGAATATATACATAATCTTTAAACCATGAACTTAAAGATATATGCCATCTACGCCAAAATTCTGTTATACTTTTAGAAATAAATGGATAATTAAAGTTTTCTAAAAAAGTAAAACCAAACATTTTTCCAAGACCAATAGCCATATCACTATAAGCAGAAAAATCAAAATAAACTTGTAACATATAACTTATTGCAAAAATCCAATAAAATAAAACACTTCTTTCATCAACTAAACTAAACTTGGTACACAATTCTCCAAGCATATTAGCTATAAGTACTTTTTTAGCTAGTCCAATTATAAATCTTCTTACTCCTAAAGAAAACTTTTCAATTGTTTCATCTCTATTATCTAATTCATCACAAATTGTTTCATATCTAACAATAGGACCTGCGATTAACTGGGGGAATAAAGACACATAAGTTGCTAGTTTTAAAATATTTTTTTGGACTTTTACTTTTCCTCGATAAACATCTATTACATAACTAAGTATTTGAAAAGTATAAAAAGATATTCCTATAGGAAGTGCAATATTTAAAAAACTAATATTGGATTTAAATATTGAATTAATCGTGCCAATAAAAAGATCTGTATATTTAAATACACAAAGAAGTCCGATATGTATAATTATGGTTATTAAAAAAATTTCTTTACTTTTATATTTATCTATTAATAAAGCACCAAAATACGCTACAAGAATCTCTACTAACATTAAAATAACATATTTAGGTTCACCATACATATAAAAAATAATAGAAAATATAAGTAAAATATAATTTCTATATTTTTTAGGTGTTATAAAATATAATATTATTATCGTGGGTAAAAAATAATATAAAAAACTTATACTTGTAAATAACATAATTTCCTCCTTATAAATAAAGCACCAAATAAATGGTGTTTTATTTTTTAATTAGCTAATAATTCATCTGGTAATTCTATATTATTACTTTTAGTAAGTTCCTTACCTATATTATTATTAACATATTTTTTAAAATTATTATATACAGATGTAGCCCATTCTTCATTTGTCATAACTAGGAAAATAACATTTCCACTATTTGTTATATATAACTTATCAGCACTAACACAAATCCACATATCCATATCAATATTATCTAACATTTCTTGTTTCATTTTTTCTACATTAGCACCATCTTTAACTTTAACAACTGACAATAAATAAGCTTGTGATGTCATAGTTGGACTAGAAATAACTAATGCTTCAACATCTTTATTAGATTGTAATCCTGTATAAGCAGTTACTTCATCCTCATTTTTAACATCAATTACAGATGTAGCAAGTTCTGGTAAATCTACTTGTTTATAAATAGTTTTAATCATACTTTTAATGTCGCTTACACTGTTAATTGTACCTGTCCCTTTTTTATTATTAAATAAAAATAATACTACTCCTACTAACACTACTAATACTAAAATAGATATAAAAACTAATTTTTGTTTATCTTCTTTCATTACTTATCCTCACTTTCTTTATTATATTCCTATTATATCAAAAAAAAATAATATTTCCAATATTTTTTTTATAATTGCATAATAAAAAGGCCTATAACCTTTTTATTTCGTTTTCTTTACTTATAATAACATTATTATCCAATGACTTTGGTGTATAATTAATTATATTTTGTTTTTTTAATAAATCATATATTGTAGGAGCCCCAATAAAACTAAAAATAGCCACCCAAATTCCACTTATTGTATCTAAATTATAAAATGTTTTAGAAAAGAAAACACCAAATGTTAAAGATAAAATTATATTAATTAACCATATTTGACATTTACTTTTAACTATTGTAGTTAATTTTATTTTTTGAATCAAAGCCATTAAAACAACAGATAATACTGCACTTATAGATAAAAGATCTAATAACTTATCTGGGATAAATCCTTCCATAAACCTCCTTATTTTATAGGTATGTTATCTAGTTTCTTTATTAAATCTTCAATAATATCACAACATTCAAGTTTCTTATACACTTCATACATATCTATAATATTTTGTTTTTCATATATACTTATTTCTTTTTTTTCAATTAATAAATTATATTGTTGTATTATATTAGATTTTAACATAACAATAACACCCTTATTAGTGGCATCAAGTGTTTTTTTATAATTTTTTATAGTTTTTACAAAATATGTTAAAAATGAAAATATTAATCCAAATAAAACCTCTATCCAATACTTTAATATAAACTCTATAATAATAACCACCTCTAGTATATATTATGAAATATTAAATATATTGAATAGAATAAGTATAATAAAAAATATAGCTAAATTAATAGCTACATTTATTTTATTCGTTTGTAAATGTAAAACGAGCAGAAATATTAGAATAAGCAGTTCCATTTTGAGGATAAGATGAAAATACACCAGCACTTGTGCTATTACTATACTGAGAGCCACGTGAAAACCAAGGACTAGAAGAAACCACAATTCCAAAATTATCATTATACCACCCATTTGTTTCTGTTAAAGCGTGACCTTGATGTGATGATGTTGTATAATTGTTGAAATATTTATCATTAGGGAATGTAGAAGAAGTAAAGCCTGAACTTCCTATAGTTTTTGAATAACTACCCATAACATAATCCCATGCTCCTCCACTCATATCATATATTCCATATATATTTCCTGTTGTTGATGCTCTCATTCCAAAAGCTGTATCATAAGAATTTGCTGTTGCTCCATTATATGAGCTTCCTGCTTCTGCACCTATTCCTGTTATATAAGTACTATTATTATTTATTCCTACTTCAGTACATAATGTACTACTAATACATCTTCCATAAATACTCTGAGTTAAATATGCTACTGCTCCCCATTCATTATTTTTGCTCATATGGGTATCTACTTCAGTACTTACGAATCCAAAACTATTCCCTGTTTGTTCCATACTTCTACTTGCAAAGAAGAAATTACTTACACTATTATACCTTAAACTCTTTACGCTTGGTTTTATTATTATTCCATTAGCATTACTACATGCTTCATTTGTACATCCTAAATTATTAGAATTTGAACTTGATGCAAGTGTTGAATGACTCAACTCAAATTTAGCATACCAAAATCCACTTAATTGTTTTGTTCCAAAAGTAAATGGATCTATTGCTGTTGCATTTTGTTTTACAAATGTTACATCTATTGCTCCAGGACTTGCTTGTGTTCCTCCATTATAATTACTTGGAGTTACGGCATTAAATCTTGGTATCCATACCCACATTGTTGTTATGTCATCCATACTTATTGGTGTACCAACATTTGAATTTAAATAAGTTTGCCTATTTGCTTCTTTTACAGTTACGGCATTAGCCCAAATATGATTATCATAATTATACCATCTATTTTCTATAGTTTTATTTTTAACATCTGCTTTTTTCCATACTTTATCTGTTCCATCATAATATACTGGTATCATGTTTGATGCTAAAACTGGTGCATTAGCATTACTTGTATCTTCACTTTTAGTAAATGATAATTTATATGGATTAGCACTTGTTCCATCTCCACTTTCTATCATTACTTCAGGTTTTAAATATAAAACTGGTCTTGAAGCAAGAGAATTGTTATTAACGGTGCAATTAGAAACACTGCTAACAGAATGAACATAAAACACACTCCCATTATTACCACCAAACTGAGGCAATATCCACTCACCAATTTTTATATTATATAACCAGTTATTACTAGTACATGTAGTATTATTATAACTAGATAAATTTTGTGTACATTCATCACTTGCTGCGTAGCCATAGTCACTTGCATACATTAACCCTATTTTCCCAGTCCAACTATTTGGATTTGAACTATAATAATATGTTCCACTTCCACTTATTTTTCGTTCATATTGATACATTACATCTTTAGTCATATTAGCATTAGTATATCCTCCAAGATAATATTTGGCATCATCTACCATGTCTATTGCGCCATTATTTGTCAATGAATTATAATATGTTCCATTTAAATATTTCATAAGTGTTGCACCTGTCCA
>ERZ772883.1721-NODE-1721-length-15689-cov-5.727645_pt1 | contig 15689 bp, 8 predicted proteins | sample MGYA00580575_ERZ772883 | MGnify/ENA primary metagenome ERZ772883 (study PRJEB29015, sample SAMEA2737666) | human gut metagenome | biome: human gut; feature: human-associated habitat; material: faeces | place: China | collected 2012 ...
CCACTTGCGGAGAATCTGTCATCTGATTGATCTCATTCTGTTTTCGTATCACATCGGCAGTAGGTGAATATGTGCTTATCTCGCCGCCGGATTCCAACAAACTCGGATTAGCTATTGCCGAGTTCAGAACAGTCAGAACTGCCCCTATTATCATTTGGTCTGTAAGCCTATATTCAAGCTTGTAACAATCTGGATTTCTGCAATCCCAATGCTCATACTTTGAATTGCCGCCTATCCGTGAAAGTCTGTGACCGCATTCGATACAGTATGTACGATTTCTGATTTTCTGTAAATCATCGGATATCAAATTTATGGTTGTTGATTTCTTTACTCGCTTTTCGTTTGCTCTCTTGAAAATATCATCGGGGATCAACTGTGGGTATGTATCATTACCGAGATACTTTTCATTTTCAATGATCCGCTTGACCATATTTTTGTTCCACTTATCCGAAACAGCATTGTAGCGATTTTTCTCTGTTTGCATAAGCTTTGCGATCTCTGACAAACTTCTGCCTTTCAGATACTCGTCAAATATTGCAACAACGGCGTATACTTCTTTTGGCTCGGTTGCTATCTCACCGTTTTTCATACAGTAACCGAACGGTATCGTTCTGTTTTTAGCCATGATCTCGCCTCCTTTCGACCTACAACAATACCACATTTTCTTCTCAAAAGCTATTACCAACAGCAACAAAAAACTGCCTTGCGATTTGACTTGCAAGGCAGTTTGGCTATATTTTTTCTTTAAACTTTAATCCGCTCATCAAATGAAATTCTAGCTCATGTTGACTTTTAACAACTATCTTATCAACAATGCTTTCAAATGCCGTTTCTTCAAACTCTGTCATAGGACTATCTCTTTTTTCAAAGAAGTCGATAAGTATTTCGATCTGATCAAGTGTTTCGTCCTCATCGTCTGAGTGTGTAAACTTTTTCAGTTCTGCTTGCAGCTTATTGATCTTTGCCGTAAGCTCAGTAGTCTGCTCAATGTATTTAGCCTCGTCAAGAAATCCCTTAGTTTTCAGTCTTGCGAGGACGTGAGTTTGTTCTCGAAACTTGGCGATTTCTTTGTGGATATCCATAACCCGAGTTTGACCACTGTATTTTTTCAGTTTTAAATCTTGTAATGCTGTTTGAAGTGGTATAAGGACAGTTTGGTAATTGTACCACAGCTTGTTACACAAACAGATAAAAGCCAAGTAGATTTTGCTTTCCGGTATGCTTCCGTTTTCGCAATCCGATGCATTAACGTCATGTGTACGGCATATCCAGTATGCACCGTTTCTTCGGTTTCTGTGCTTATATGTCGCTCCGCATTTACCGCAGCAAATTTTCCCGGACAATGCATATTCATTGCTTACAAAATCTCTATGTCGAGATAAAAGCAATACTTGCACCTTATGAAAAATATCCTTATCAACAACAGGTGGATTAACATTTTCTGCATAGTATTTCTGTTTCTCTCCGTAATTTCTTTTCTTAACGTGCGGCAGCGTTTCGGTAACGTAACTTTTCTGAAAAAGAGCGTCGCCGATATATCGTTCATTCTTAAGCACGTATTTCACATTATCCGCTTTCCACAAAACCGACTGCTTGCCGCTTTGTATATTCATACTGTTAAGCTTGTCTGCAATTGCCTGCAAACCGTATCCGCTGACATACCATTCAAACATCTGACGAACTATCTGCATTTGATTTTCATCAACTTCCAAATCACCGTTTACCTTTTTAAAGCCGAACGGCGGAGTAGCATTTTTATACGTTCCGTTTTTCATTCTCTTTTGAATACTCCACCGCATATTCTGCGAAATCGAAGTGGACTCTTCCTGTGCCAGACCGCCCATAATCGTTATCATCATTTCGTCGGTCATATTGTCTGTATCAATATTTTCTTTCTCAAAAAGTATCGTTATGCCAAGACTTTTCAGTTCACGGACGTTTTTCAGACAATCTCTTGTGTTCCGGGAAAATCGGCTGATAGACTTAGTGTAAATCCTATCAATTTTACCCCTACGACAGTCCTTTATCATTCGCTGAAACTCGTCACGCTTGTCCTCACGAGTACCTGTTATTCCCTCATCGGCATATATGTCCACAAGCTGTTCTCTGTCAGACTTTTCAAAAGCTTTTTCATAGTATCTTGTCTGTGCCATAAATGAGTTGAGCTGATCTTCGGAATAGCTTGATACTCGGCAATATGCAGCACAACGGATTTTGACTGCTTTTTCTTCTGTTATCGTCGGCTGTATCACCGTTACTGTCGGCATTTCCACACTCTCCTTTACTTTTTACTAACAAGAATACCACAAATCTTTATGGAATGGTATCACCAAACTCAACGAAATTATTTATCCGAACCTGTGCAGTTTTCATACTTATCCGCTTGCCTGGTGACTGTACAGAGAGCCATTACAAACACTCCGATTGTACCTCCTACAAATAATCCGATAATAAATCCTAACATTTCAATTTCTCCTTAAGCTGCGTCTTTTGATGACGCAAATTCTTTGTATATATCTTCTGTATTTCTGTTGATGTAATTCTGCTTTTCGCTTTCTTTAAGAAGTTTATCAAGCTTATCTGCGAATATCCTTGCCATAAAGTCGTTATACTCTGCCTGTCCGAACTTAGTCATCAAAATCCACTCCTATGCTTATTTTCATTGCTTTTTCTACTTTTTCCATAAGTTCAAGATCAACCGAACCCACATAATTTTTCAGACGATATCTGTCTATGGTCCGTATCTGCTCTGCAAGAACGATCGAATCTTTGGGCAATGCTTTTGAACCCTTGATATGGATATGCGTGGGAAGATGATTCTTTTTGGCTGTTGACAGCGGAAGAACCACGAGGGTGGGGCTGTACTTGTTTCCCACATTATTCTGTACGATCAGCACAGGCCGTATACCTCCTTGTTCCGAACCGACAACGGGATCAAGGTCTGCGTAAAAGATATCACCTCGTTTGATCAGCATTTTCCTTCACCTTTTTCTTTAGAGTTTCAAAAACTTTCTTATTCCTTATACAGCTATGAAACGGACAGAACAGCACATTTGTATCTCTGACATACCACACACAGCCGCAGCATGAATGTTTCTTCGATAATCTGATTGTAGGAGCAGGAATATATACTCCAAATTTATTATATTCGTACCGAAAATCTGATTTTTCAGGCTTAACTTTTTCGCTCATATATCAGCCTCCTGACCTTTGTTAATTTATATGTAACAGGCGGTCTGCAAAACACGCAAACCGCCTTTAATTCGTTTTGCCTTCGTCTGATTCATAAATTTCAGACGATTTTCCGCAATATTTATCCCCGATACCCGTTGCGGCGGAACTCTGCAAGCGACCGACAGCTTATCGGTCTCATGGGCATTTCACCCGCTATTTTAGCCCCTACTGGGAAGTATCATTATCCTCACACGTTTCATCGCCTTTTCGGAAAGCTGTTTCGAATTTTGAAACGTCACATTTATCGCTCATCCTTTCGGAGTCTTGGCGTATGGTTTCTTTGGCTGCCGAGATTTCATACTGGCCGTGTGATTAACGTACCTGCAGAGTTGATATTCTATTGTCAAGATGCATGGATTTTTCTTTCCACTTGTATACGGAACGATGTAAGGGCTTTGACAACCATTTATTTTTGAAATTCTATAAGTTTGTGAATCTTGTACAAAATTCGTTCCTTTCTCTTGTGTATATTTTGCTGCGTGGTTTCCAATTCTTTGGCACACTCACGTTCTGTAAGATTCTCAAAATATATCATTTCGATAAGTCTGCGGTCAGATGTTTTCAGCTTTTCAAGGGCAGTCAGAACTTCTTTAATAAGTATTTTTTCAATTACTGCTTTTGTTGTCGGGTCACTATCGGAAATGAACTCATGAAAGTTTTCAAAAGCACCATCCTTGCCGCCAATCAGAATGGAAAACTGTATTTCATGTTTAAAAAACGAGCTATTGTTTTTCTCCTCTCTCCATCCAGCTCTCTTGTACTCCTCGTACACCTCCTGCGATACTTCAACCTCAACTATCTGACCTGTAATGGTGTCATACACGTTTATCGTTTTCTTACTCATTTTTATTCCTCCGTTTTGATTTTTTTGTTTTGAATCAAAACGAAGGCTACGGATATTTAGCTATGTATTGCTGCCAGTATTTAAAAATGGGCATAAAAAAACTCCATTTCAGCTTTAAGCAAAATGGAGTAATCAGAGCAATGCTTAATATAATCTGCTCTGTGAATTTATTATATTGTAAAATCTATTATTTTCATATAGTTTTAGAGTGAATAGCAGCTAATTCGGCGTGAATGGTAAAAAAATAAGGCGAACATTAGTTGTCCGCCTTAAAACAATATTAAAGAAGTTCTGCTAAATCGTCTCTGCCACGTGCTTCGTATAAATCTTTAAGCGTATAGTCACCATGTTTTACACTTCCGTCCCAATATGAAACACTATTGAGTTTTATATCTGTATCTACATCTTTGTCTATTAAAAGTTTAACAACTGCTTTTGAAGAGCTAAAACTGTTTTTCAAACATTCCTTGTCAGGCAATATTTTGTTTTCAATGAACATATCTACAATATCAGATGATGAATATTTTATTGCATATTCTAACTCACTTTGAGTAAAATCATATTTATTATCAAACAAATGTTGCAGCGTATTTTTGTCATCAGATATGATAATTGCATTAATATCATCTTCCGTAATTTTTTTGCCATTTTTAATCATATAATTGTTTTTTGAATTACTGAATTTTGAAATATCAACTTTTGAAAAATCATTGCCTTGTTCAAAAAAGAAATCAAATATTTTTTTATCATATTCGGTGACATCATATTGTCCTGTCGTTTTTCCTACTTCTAAAAAAATATGATAAATCATATTTTCGGATAATTTGTCTTTCCCATCAACGGCGGTTTCATCACCGTTTTCTATTATATAATCATATAACATTTCAAACAGTTCAAAATTTTCGGAAAGTATCGCGCCTGCCAAAACACTGGGATATTTGTGAGTCAAAGGAACAATCTGTTTGTCCAATAAATATTCGCAGACATCATATTCACCAAAAGCGGCAGCACATTTCAGAATATCTAAATATGATTCATAGTGCAAATCATCTGTATCAGCTTTAAGATCAACTTTTTCCTTTGTAAAAAAATAATCAAGCATTTCAACATTTCCACACTCTGCAATATAACTATATGCCGCGTGTGTATCACTTTCGAGCAATTCACATAATCTTTCATATTCATCAGTTGTTCCATAACATGAGGCATAAATCATAATTAAACTGATTTCATCTTCACTTATATCGGTTTTATCAACAGACAAAGTTTTTAAGCAAGAAGAAATATCACCCGATAAAGCCTGCTCAATCGCCTTGGGAATTCCCAATGAATTTCCATCTGAGATATACTTATCAATCATCATTTTTGCTGTTTTGGGAGAATTTAAAAGCTGACTGTAAGGAAAATCCCCTGTGTTATCATTGTTTCTGAAAAAATTTTCTTCTATCTCAGCACCATTATTGATTAGTTCTTCAGCAATCTTATATGTTGTCCATTCATTTCCTACACTTTCTCTGCCAAGTGTCATATATAAAATACTATGACCTTGATTATTCTTTTTGTTAATGTCAAAATCAGGATGATGTATGAACGGCATTGTTCGTATATACCAGCCGTTATATGCCGCATCCCAAACAAGCTGCATATCAGAATTTGGATCAGCACCATTTTCAAAGAGATAATTTGTCATTCTGTATGAATCATTAGTATACATTGCTGTTCCAAGCATATCATCCATTAAGTCTTGGCTTATTTTATCTGATTTGAAATATTCATCTAACAATTCATAGTTTGAAAATGTAACGGCATTTGCAACCAACTTACTAACATCTGAATCCCCAAAAAGTTTATCCTTTGTACCACTTGACAACCCGCACGCTGTTGACAAAATCATAACTCCTGACAATACTAACGCCAATATTCTTTTTGTCATTAATAAAACCTCCCTAGTATAATTAGATATAATGCCGCAGTTATAATACTGCGGCATTATTCCTATAGTATCTCAACTTGCTCTTAGATTTTTAACTCTATTTACTACAAATTCTGTACTGAATATCAGACCGGGGAAGTGATTCCAATCATAATTATCCCTCGTTGACATAATATCGTACATTTGTGCATACTCCATATACCATTCTTCATAATACTCATAAAGATATTTTGTCGAATATCCATCGGTATACTTTGTATCTGCAATTTGTTCTGCTATCAGTCTTAAATCGTTTGTGTTGTTTCCGGTCAAGAGCAATATTCCAAGTACGTCACCTACAGTAAGCTTGATGCCTAAAGAATCAACAACATCAAGTACGGATGAACCTACATTAAGCAAGCTATTCCAATACTCTTTGCTATAAGAAAATGATGCTGCATTATTAGCCAAATTTGTGACCAAGCTATTATACAGAGCCCATGTGTAATCACCATCTACACTAAATGCATTTTCTGCAATAGCATGCTTTAAAAACTCAGTATGAGGAGAATTAAATGCAAAGAAGTCAGTAGCGTCAAAACCATAGATGAAATCGTCAACGGTAAGTAAGTTCGGATCATTAGTATAAAGCAATCTGTCAAGCTTGCTTGTTGAATCGTACTCATATGCTATTCTGGCAGCTTCTTTAGCAGTTTCGTAAACATCCAAAAGTGATTTATTATTCGCCTGAATGCATGCTTTATCTCCGTCTGATTGAGGTTGAGGATTAAATCCATATTTGTTATATGTAAGTACAACTGTAGTAGTAGTTTCCTCTGCTTCAATTCTTCCTATGCCATCTTCTTCATTAACACTGTTTCTTATATACGAAGTGAGCCCATGTTTTTGGTATAAATCCAATTCATTCTCTGTATATCCATTTTGTTCAGGCAATTCTCCGCCATTTATAAAAGCCTCCTTCTTTTGTTTATCATGAAAATCAATAATAATTTTCATTACTATTTCCTCTTCTGAATTCGTATATTTGCCCCATTCAAATCCTGTGGTCCACCAATGATAATCATCACGATTAAATGTGGTATCATCAGTAGAATCGCTTTTATTATCATCTACACCAAATTCATAATGAACCTCAATCATATCCTGTGGAGCGACAGAACGATACCACTTTTCATCATAATAATTGTCTGGATCATAATTGCATCCATAATCATCTAAATATGTATGTTCATAAATAACTGTATCAAAAAACTCAATTCCTAAATAATCACATATATCCTCTAGATCGTAGGACATATCAATTATATTATTTATTAATTCAGACAAATCAACTCCTAAGAAATCGCAAATCTCTATAAGTATATTATCATCGCTCAGTTCTCTTGCAAGCTGATATATTACTTCATTTACGTCAATTCCAAAATCTTCGTAATCGACCAATCCGTTAACAATCGTTTCGACCAGTTCAACAAAATCAGCTACAGTTATCGTTCTTGTATAAACAGTAGGTGTTCTGTAATACAATCCTACTTCTGCACCTGACATTATACCGTATTGACCTTTCCAAAGTTCAAGCATATATTCCTTACCGTCATAGAAGAAACATATTGGGTCACAGTAAATTGAACTGCTGAGAACAGTATCTGCAGCAACATCTATTGATCGGTTAAAACCAAAAAATCGTTGTATAGGGTATTGATCAGAGCGCAGAATTTTCTGCTGTTGATCGTAATTAAAACCTGCAATACGAACCAATCTTCCAAGATCACTTTTAGCTTGCCACTCATCTTTTCTTAAACCGTTTAAGTAGTTGATACTTGTATCACTATTTTCGGTATTTCTGTTTTCATGGCATTTATACTCATAATAATCAACAAATCCGTCTCCGTCAGTATCGCCCGTCTCATCTGTAGGATCAGACAAAATCGGCAGCAAATAGGTCTTATCATAAATTTTATGCTTGAGATCAGTCATGTTAATCATCGAATCATCTTTTTCAATCTGAGCTATATATCTGCCCAAACCATCTTCAACATAGAAAAGATCATTTTTTTCGTCCAGACAATCCTGAAACGATGGCAATTTGACCTTTCCGTCTACAAATTTGATTCTGTCACTGATAAAGTCGATCTCCTGAAAATCATACAAGCCGTCCCCGTCCGTGTCGGCATAATCTGAATATTTTGTAGAATTTGGATTATTCCACATATCCAGAGCTGCTTCCTTATAATCCTCGGTTATAGGCGCATCGAGTGTTACTTTCTGCAAACCTGATGCCAACAGCATATTATATGTTTCAGTATCGTCATCAATTACCGGAACTGAACTGTACATATGCTTAAGAATGTCATTTGAAAAGTTTGAAAACTTTTTAATATGAACGCCATTTGTTTCTTTATAGAGATCAATAGCATAACCGTCTATGTATGCCTTATCAATTTCTGAAATAATGCTTACATTAAAGCCTGCCGTTTTTGCTTCACTTAAATAACTGCGTCCTGTTGATTCACGAAACAATACATTTTTTTGATTAAAAAGATAAAAACAATATGTGGCTCTGTCTTTATCATAATTATCTAAAGCATAATTTAATGCGTCGGAAAGCACACAATTATCCGATAAAGTATTTGTGCTTCTGAGAGTTATGGAGTCAAGTTCTCCTTCAAGACTCGAAATATCTGTAAAGCTGTCATCGGCACAATTACCATCGATCAGTTTATAAGCTGCATCGGATTTTGCATTTGTACATAAAATAACATAAATGTGTGCATCTGAGGACTTCTTCAAAATTATATCCGAAGCGGATATAATGCTTTCCTTTGCCAAAGCAAAGTTTTTCTCTCCTACTGCGTTTCTATTATCTAAGAAAAAGAAAACATTAACAGGCTCACTTTCCTTGATGTGAGTTTTAGTTTCTGTGGTAGGAACACCTGTATCGTTCTGCACCATTTGCATAGCTACATACATAACTGATGAACGTACACTTTGAAATACTTCTGGCTGTTCCTCTGTTTCTGCTTCAGATTCAAGCCAATCATTCAAAAGTTTTTCCATATCAATCACACAATAAGAACCAAGGGAATCTACAGTTGTGCTGAGCGTATTGTTTTCCTCATTGATCTCGGTTGTAACAGGAAGGAGCGTTCCTGTATCCTCAAAGAATTTGAAAATACTATACTTTTTTATTCCATAGAACTCAGAATTTTCAGCCTTTTTAGTATCTGCTTCGACTGCATTCTCGTCATCTATTTTAAATTGTATCACAGCTTCTTCAATTTTGCAACCCTCATCGTAAATAAATTCCGAAAAAATTCCTAAAGTTGCATCATTTGTCATTGCTTTTGAGTAAAGGCTTTCTCTTGCATCAAGATTTGACAGAATATTTCCTGCAGCTTTCATTTTAACCGACACCTCAAAAGGATTTGTATCGGTATTAACATCTGCAAAGCTTGCTGTATCAGAAGGAACATCAACTTCAAAAATATATTCGGAATCTGGCACATCAAAAGTCTGCGGATTTAAAGGATCAAGCCCAAGAGCTATCTCATCACCGTCACTAATACCATCATCATCAGTATCGTACTTTAAAGAATCTGTTCCATATATAAGAGATTCAGCTCCGTCGCTTAGTCCATCCTTATCAGTATCCTCAAGCAGAGGATTAGTTTTAATATTCAATTCTTCTTTATTGCTCAAACCATCCATATCAGAATCTGCGTCAGCGTCTGATATACCTTTCGCCATAGAGTCGTAAACCGTTGGATCAGTGCCTGTCAAATAAAATTCTTCATAGTCTGAAAGTCCATCGTCATCGGTATCAGCTTTTTGAGGGTCGGTCCCTATGTCCTTTTCTAAATAATCCGGAATTCCGTCATTATCGCTGTCTGGAAAACCAACAGAGTAGCCGTTTCCATTGTTTGAGATAAGAATAGAATCAGCTTCTGCAGTTCTGCCATCGTTAGTTGTCTGACGTACAATAAAATATTTTTCACTGAAATTTTCTGTGATTTTATAGCTGTAAAACATAAAATCACTCGTTTCAGTTAATTTACTGTATTTTATATTGTCATCGGACTCCAGGATCTCAAACTTACCGTTCTGTATGGTAGTATTCCAGTAAATATCAATTGCGCTTTCATCTTGATTATACTGTGCATAAGCAGTAAGAACAAGTCCCGTTTCAAGTAAATCAAGAGTTTCAAAGTTTTCGTTGATAGTGACTCCTTTTACTATGCAGTTGGATATTTCTGCTGTTACTCCATTTTCCTTTGAAGCCTTGAATCCAAATGTTTTCGTTTCATTGGCTGCTATCGGGGTTGTTGTAATGTCGTTTGCAATAGAATATGAATTTGCTTCTGCAGATACCAGTCTCGCATTCCATATATCCTCAATTGTAAAATTAGTATCAAAATTGAGTCGCCAAGCTTCTATTGGTTCGGCTGAGAGATTTTGTATTTTTATTTCACCGGTAAAACCGTTACCCCAATCGTTGGTAACATTCAGCGAAACAATATATTCATTTTCTGCTTTATTGGTTCTTTGTGAACAGATTTCAAAAGCTTTTGGAATTTCAAGACCTTCTCCTGTCACACAGTAACCGAAATTCACTTCCTGATCGGGCTGAATTTCATAATTATATCCTGCGTTTTTTATAATATACTGAGTTTCGCTGCTGCTGTAAGCAATGCCGTTCCAAAGTCCGCTTATCTCTCCATGAGCGTCGTATTTCAAAGCCCAGTTTGATATAGTTTCTGAACCTATATTTTTGATTTTTATTTCAATATTCTGATTATTGCCCCATGAGCTTTTAACATCATAATAAACAACATAACCATTTCCTATATAGACAGACGAATTGTTATCAGCGACATCTGCTGCCGAAGCGTAGACCGGAACAATTATGTTGATGAGGACAATAACAGACATGAAAATTGAAATGATTCTTTTTTTCAATTTTTTCCTCCTGATATGTAAAATCTTGTTTTCATAGGAATTCAACGCACAGTTTTCCATGCTGAAAAATTATGATCAGAAATCCGATTGCCGCTCCTATGGTAATGCTTTCTTATATTTTTTTAGTCATCAAAATTAGAAGAAAGTGTTTTTTTGCTTGCTGAATAATGTCCGACAATACTTTCTCCGGGTTTCAGACTGATTGTTTCAGACTCGCCGTCTTTTAAAAGAGCCGGTAAGAATCTTTGAATATTTTTCTTGTCCACATTTCCGTTTTCCCACGGAATAATATCAATTATTCCATTAGGATAAACAACAGTCATGTCGTTTACATTAAGGAATTCTGAGTATCCGCTGTAATTTACAGATGGATTGTAAATTGTAATATCCGATACGTTTGTGAGCTTAAAATCTACTTGCCAACAGTTATATGTATCATCGTAGTACTCCTGTTCAATGACAAGCTTAAGTGCATCACCGCCATAAACCTTAATAGGTTTATCGGTTTTAAATTTAGTAGTTACAGGTTCATTAAATGGTGCCAGTATTCCACTAAAATCAGCAAATATATCATATGTTCCTGCTGTATCTCCTCTTACAATCCAGCTTACAGTGCTCGTTTCTCCACCATAAATAGTACCCATGCTTCTTGAAGCGGAATTATCTGTATTTGTTTTTGCAAGAGACATTCCTTCCGGAAGAGTGATCTTAGCATTGGCATTTCCAATATAGAATTCATGCGAAGCATTGTTTTGTACCGTAAGGCTTACGTTAAAAAATTCCTTAAGCCACGTGAATGTAGTAGATACATCTAAAAGTACAACAGACGGTGGTTCTCCTGGAACTGTTGATGGAATCACTCCAACATACTGGATGTGGTCTGTATTCATATCAAGTATTCCGAATTTCACTCCATTAAATTCAAACCATGAGTCTGTATTTATAAGTTCGCCATCACCATTTACGGTAATTTGGAATTTCTTTGGATTTTGAGGATCATCTGTTTTTACATTCACATTATAGTTGTAAACATACTGATTTTCCGGAGCTGATGTGTCAATACCAAGATTTTCGATTTCCTGCAAGTCGAGCCTTTTAACTTCTATTTTACCTGTAACAAGTTCTCCATTTTCAATGTAAACCGTTGTCCGTGAGCCGCCTTTTTCGATAGTAATATCAGCCGAAACCGGCAAATAACCATCTTTATAGAAACTCATTTTGTATGTTCCAAATGGTGCATATACCGTGGCAACTCCGTTTGAATTTGTATTTACCAGTATATCTCCATCTGGTAGCTCTGCATAGACCATAGCATTAGCTACTGATGTATTTCGTGAAGAATCAACAAGCTGAACCTCTGCATATCCGTAAGTATCCTCATCGTGTACCGTTACCGATATTTTACTGTTTGATGCATTCCCGGCTGAATCCTTTACTGTCAAAGAAGCAGTATATGTGCCAGGATCGGAGTATATATGATTTGCCTTTGCGGAACTTGCTTTACTTCCGTCACCGAAATCCCATTCATAGCTTGCGATATAGTGGTTATCTGAAGATTTAGAACCGTCAAACTGAATTGACATTCCCACAAGTCCGTACAGATCAATTCCTGCGTCTGCAACAGGTTTCACTGTATCTTCGTCAGTAGGAACAGCCATTACCTTTTCACTTGCAACAATATTATTATAACTGTCGATCGCTTCAACGTAATAGAAATAGGTTTGTCCTGCTTTTACATTATTGTCAGTATACTCGTTTAAAATAGTACTGCCCACAAGAACAAAACTGCTGTTATCCGATGAACGCTTGTACAAATTGTAACCAAGCAGAGATGAATCCGTAGTCGATGACCAGTTAAGCTTTATCTGCCAGCCTCTTTCAGTAGCAAAAAGCTTAGGAGCGACTATGGAGCAACTCTTGTAATCATAGGCACAGGTATAGTAACTGCTCTTGTTTCCAGATTTATCAGTTGCCTGAACACGAACGTCATACATTCCGTCTGCCATATTATTCATATCAAGATCGAACTTAACTATCTCCGCATTTTGGGAAAGATTCTGAGTATACATAGTTTCCCACAGCTCTGTTCCCTGAGGAGCAAATTCCACAAGAATACTACCCAGTCTGAAATTATCCTTGCAGGAAATACTCATGGTTCTTCCATTACAGATTTTTGTGCCGTTCTTCGGAACTACGCTTAATATCTGCGGTTTGAACGTATCGTCGGAAACTCCGCCGGATACGATCTCGGATTTTTCACTTTCATTGCCTGCATAGTCTACTGCGGTAACATAGTAATCGTACATTTCTGCAAGCTCTATATCCGTATCAAAATAGTTAAGAGCCTCAAGTTTGTCTTTCAGCAGAGTAAATGTCTCGTCATCGCTGTACGACTTGTATACTCTAAAATAATTTACGTCCTTATCTGTCGGTTCGCCCCACTGTATTTCAAGCTGTCCGTTTACAACTGCGGTCTTAACATTTTTCAGCTTGCTCGGAGCTGTATTGTCCACCGTATATTCTATAACGGGTGACTGCGACGAATCGCTTTCATTGCCTTTAGCGTCCGACGCTTTTGCACGCACGTAAAGAGAACCGTCTGCATATTCGGAAATATCAAGGTCATACTTGACATATGTGCTTGCACTGCCGTTTGCCGAAACGGTATCGACAGTTTCCCAAACCTCTCCGTCCGTGGAAACTTCAATAGCTATACTAGTTACGGAAGCGTTATCCTTTGCATAAATTGTCAGAGGAATTGACTGTGCAAAAGTATTGGCATTCGGATAAATTGCTGTAACTGTCGGAGCCTCAGTATCTTCTCCTGTATAAACGGTTACCGTACTGCTCTTTTCAGAAGCATTATTTGACTTGTCATATGCGATTACATAATACTCGTAATTTTCATCATAAGACAGACTTTTATCCGTATATGTGTTCTTAGTGACCGTAGCTATCTTTTGATCGTTTCTGAATATTTCATATTTAGAAACGCCCACATTATCGGTACAGTTCCATGAAATCACAGCCTGAGTGTTTGTACTGCTCTCAATTTCAAGTACTGGAGTTGTAGGTGGTTCGGTATCTACCGTCAGCTTTTCACTTGCCTCCGAATAATTATCTGTATCGTCAAACGCCTTTACATAGTATACATAAAGTCCGCTTGAAATCGAGTTATCTGTGAAGCTTGTGCCGTTCACTGTTCCGATAAGAATATCGTTTCTGTAAACGTCGTAACCCTCGACCTTAGAATTGTCTGTTGAAGCCGTCCAGTTAAGAACAACAGAAGACAAAGTCTGTGACTTTACTTTGAGTCCTGTCGGCTGAGTATGTGCATTTTCGTCCGGCAGTGTTTTCACCTCAATGATATTAGACCAATCCGATTCATTGTGCATTGCGTCATAAGCAATAACATAATATGTATACGATGTATTGGACTTCAACCTATCGTCAATAAATTCGATTTTGTTTGTACTGCCTACTCTTACACCGTTGCGGTAAACGTCATATCCCGTAACTGCGTTATTATCCATACTTTCGCTCCATTTCAGACTTATAGACGTTACCGTCTGCAAATCGGATTTAAGATTCTTTGGAGCACTAGGAGCCTGAGTATCCATAGCCGTTTCCACAAGCTCATTCCATACAGGCGTTCTGTTGAAAACATAGCCTGTATCCATAGGTTTGTTGATCTCAAGAACATTAAACTTTGAATTTGCACTTGAAAAATTTATTTTTTGCTGCTTTGTTCCGCTTAGTACGACCTTGTGATCACCGGTAGCATAGAAGTTATTTTCATTTCTCGAAATCTGCGTAAAATTGCCTTTAACTTCAAGTATTCCGTTTGTCAAATATCCGCTGTGAGAATAATATGCAGCTGTTACAAAGTTCCTTCCTACTTTTACGAAATCATCTTCATTTGTCATTTTAAGATATCCACAGCTGTAATCATCATAACCAATCGTGCCATCATTCTGAATTCTTGAATTCTGTACTCGTAGATCTCTTCCTACATAAAGCTGTCCGTTATTTATGTACATTGTTCCATAATAGCCCACCGCTACATCGTTGTCTACTTCAAGCTTATGTCCGTTTAAATTGAATGTGTAATCTCTAACATACAGTGAGCCTCCGATTACCCAATCACTGTTAAGTGTCTTGTTCTGATTTATGTTCAGATCATATGACCATGAATTGTCGGCAAGTTCACCTTCTCCACTCAGGTAAATATGTGCACTGCCTACTACAATTGATTCCGTATCATAAAGCTTTGTCTGTACCCACACGTCTGTTGCAAAGATTACTCCTTCTTCGGATGTGTTAGTTATTTCAAGAATGTTAAATCTTGCACGTTTTTCATTATCTCTTGAGTCAAGAGATACAGTTTGCTTTTCTGTTCCGTTGAGAACGATCTTGTGTGTTCCTGATGTTTTAAAGTTATATATTGAATTATCGTATTGATACAGATCCCCACCGATAGTCATTGTTCCTGCTGTAAGTAAATTACTGTGATCAACAGTGGAACGTGTTGCAAATGATCCTGCAACCGTTACTTTATCGGCTTTATTGGTCATATTCAACTTTCCAGGACTTGCTTCGTTTCCTACGGTCTGTATCTTGTAATCTCCGGTCACGACCAGTTCTCCGCCGTTTATCTTTACCTCTCCGCCTGACTGGGTAAGGTCTCCGTTGACGGTCAGCTTGTGCCCGTTGAGATCAAGAGTG
>ERZ772883.1723-NODE-1723-length-15665-cov-4.459577_pt1 | contig 15665 bp, 10 predicted proteins | sample MGYA00580575_ERZ772883 | MGnify/ENA primary metagenome ERZ772883 (study PRJEB29015, sample SAMEA2737666) | human gut metagenome | biome: human gut; feature: human-associated habitat; material: faeces | place: China | collected 2012 ...
CGCAAGGGCCACACCGCCGCGGCCATTGTGGCGGCGGGGCAGAAGGCCCGGCAGGCGGGCCTGGCCCTGTCGGTGACGGCCATTTCCGGGCTTGGCAGCCGGGAGCTGCTGCGGGACCACGCCGTGGACACCGCCCGGGCCCTCAGCGCCATGAAGCCCGAATATATCGGCCTGCTGACCCTGATGGTAGAGCCCGGCACGCCTCTGGCCTCCTGGGTGCAGGAGGGAAGCTTCCATGTGCTCACCGCCCCGGAAATTCTACAGGAAACCGAGCTGTTCCTGCAGCATATCGACAGCGAGGGCAGCGTGTTCCGTATGAACCACGCCTCCAACTACCTCACCCTCCGCGGCACCCTGAATCAGGACCGCGAGGCCCTTCTGGCCCGGGTGCAGCAGGGGCTTGCCGGCCATGGCCTGCGCAGTGAGTCCATGCGTGCCCTGTAACGCCGCCCCGATATTTTCCCGGAACTCAAAAAAGGGCTTGACAAATCCCCCCTCCGGATGGTAAAGTGTGTCCAACATCTTAAAAACCTATGAGTAAGAGGAGTACCTGCAAAGGAACCTTCAAGAGAGTCGCCGATGGTGTGATGGCGGCAGGGGAATATGCAGCGAATGGACTTACGAGGGCGGGGAGAAAGCCATTCCGGCAAGTAATACCCGACGGCATCCGCAGCCGTTACCCCGGCGGAGCGCATGATGGTGCGTGCAAAGCGGGCGCGTTTGCGCCAATGTGGGTGGTACCGCAGGTAACTTGTTTTTTCAACCTGTCCCACGGAAGAATTTCCGTGGGACAGGTTTTTTATTTTCCCACGCAAAGGAGAATCAGATATGCATCTTAAACGAATCGAGCGGCGATGGCGCGGGCCATCCCTTTTCCGGCCCTCAACCGGCCTCATCCCTTCCCACAATGTGATAACAGAACAGGAGATATAACCATGAAAGAGCAGAAAATTCCCTATAAAATTTACCTTTCCGAGGAGGAAATGCCCCGTTATTGGTACAATGTCCGGGCCGACATGAAAAACAAGCCCGCCCCCCTTCTCAATCCCGCCACCCTCCAGCCTATGACCGCGCAGGAATTGGGCGGCGTCTTCTGTGACGAGCTGGTGCAGCAGGAGCTGGATAATACCAACGCCTATATCGAGATTCCCGAGGAAATCCGCAGCTTCTACAAAATGTACCGTCCCTCCCCGCTGGTTCGTGCCTATTGTCTGGAGGAAAAGCTGAAAACCCCCGCCAAAATCTATTACAAGTTCGAGGGCAACAACACCTCCGGCTCCCACAAGCTGAACTCCGCCATCGCGCAGGCCTATTACGCCAAGAAGCAGGGCCTGAAGGGTGTTACAACAGAAACAGGTGCAGGTCAGTGGGGCACAGCGCTTTCAATGGCCTGCGCCTATCTGGGTCTTGACTGCCGGGTGTTCATGGTCAAGTGCTCGTATGAGCAAAAGCCCTTCCGCCGCGAGGTCATGCGCACCTACGGTGCCAATGTCACGCCCTCCCCTTCCGCCACCACTGAGGTAGGCCGCAAAATTCTCAGCCAGTTCCCGGATACCACCGGCTCTCTGGGCTGCGCCATCAGCGAAGCCGTGGAGTGCGCCACCAGCCGCGAAGGCTATCGCTATGTGTTGGGCAGTGTGCTGAATCAGGTGCTGCTGCATCAGAGCGTCATCGGCATGGAAACCAAAATCGCTCTGGATAAATATGGCATCAAGCCCGACATGATCATCGGCTGTGCCGGCGGCGGCTCCAATCTGGGCGGTCTGATTTCCCCCTTCGTGGGTGAGATGCTCCGGGGCGAGGCAAACTATGACATCATCGCCGTGGAGCCCGCCTCCTGCCCCAGCCTGACCCGCGGCAAATACCGCTATGACTTCTGCGACACCGGTATGATTTGCCCGCTTGCCAAAATGTATACGCTGGGCAGCGGCTTCATTCCCTCCGCCAACCACGCCGGCGGCCTGCGCTATCACGGCATGAGCAGCATCGTCTCCCAGCTGTATGAAGACGGCTATCTTTCCGCCCGCAGTGTGGAGCAAACCGCTGTCTTCCGGGCCGCCGAGGAGTTTGCCCGCTGCGAGGGGATTCTTCCCGCCCCCGAGAGCAGCCACGCCATCCGCGCAGCTATAGACGAGGCCGTCCGCTGCCGGGAAACCGGCGAGGAGAAGACCATCGTCTTCGGCCTCACCGGCACCGGCTACTTTGATATGGTCGCCTACGGCAAGTATAACGACGGCCAGATGGGCGATCATATCCCCACCGATGCAGAGCTGCAAAAGGGCTTTGACTCCATCCCCAAATTCCCCGGCAACGAATAAACCGTCTTCCTTCTTTTCGCCTGCATAAAGGGCCCGATGCATGATTTTTCAAAATATGGGCATTCTATCAGGCGAAAAGGAGGGGTTCCATGAACCAGGAAAATCCGCAGCCTTCCCAGCAGTCCCCGCAGGATCTCACCACGGAAAAAATTGTGGAGCTTGGCTCCTCCGTGGTCACCAATCGCCACGGCACCATCCACTGTCTCACCATCATCGGCCAGATTGAGGGCCACACGCTGGCCCCCACCTCCGCCAAAACCACCAAGTATGAGCACATGCTTCCTCTGCTTGCTTCGCTGGAGGAATCCGATGATGTGGACGGCGTGCTGATCCTGCTGAACACCGTGGGAGGCGACGTGGAGGCAGGGCTGGCGCTGGCGGAGATGATCGCAGGGATGACCAAGCCCACGGCCACGCTGGTTCTGGGCGGCGGGCACTCCATCGGCATTCCGCTGGCTGTGTCCGGCAAAATCAATATGATCGCTCCGTCGGCCTCTATGACAGTGCATCCGGTGCGAATGACCGGCACCATGATCGCCGCGCCGCAAACCTACCGCTATTTTGACAAGCTCCAGGAGAGCATCGTCCGCTTTGTGGCGGCCCATTCCCAGATCCGGGCAGAGACCTTCCGGGAGCTAATGCTCCGCACGGATGAAATGGCCAACGATGTGGGCAGTGTCCTCTATGGGGAGGATGCTGTGGCCCTGGGCCTTATGCAGCAGGTGGGCACGCTGAAGGATGCTCTGGGCGCCCTGTACCAGGCTATTGACCAAGAAAAAAAGCAGGGAAATAAAGACTGAATATTGCCAACGATAAAGCGGCGCACAGGTGCAGAGCCTGTGCGCCGCCGCTCTGCTTGTTATTGCAAGAGCCGCCGCATATCCTCTGGGAGGGGGGCGATGACATCCAGTATTTCCCCGGTGACAGGGTGCCTGAGGTGCACCGAATAGGAGTGCAGAGCTGGGCGGGGGATGAGGGACTTGTCCTCCGTGCCGTAGAGCCAGTCCCCGGCCAATGGGTGGCCGATGGAGGCCATATGCAGCCGTAGCTGGTGGGTGCGGCCTGTTTGGGGTACCAGACGCAGCAGGGAAAGGCCGTTTTTGTGCGCCAGAACCTGGTAGTCTGTGTGAGCCGGGGCACCGTTGGGATCGATGCGGCGCTTGAGAAGGGAATCGTTGTCCCGGTCGATGGGCAGGTCTATGCTGCCTGCGGCCGGCTCCGGGGTGCCCAGGCAGATGCCCCGGTACTCCCGGTAGAAATCGCCGGAGTGGAGGAGAGCCATGCAGCGGGCGTGCATATAGCCGGTTTTGGCCACCACCATGACCCCAGTGGTGCCCCGATCCAGGCGGTTGACGCCGTGATACTGGTCGCTGTGGAGGTAGTAGGCCACAGCACCGGCTACGGTGACAGGCTCCTCCGTCAGGGCGGCGCAGTGGACGGTGATACCGGCGGGCTTGTTAAGGATCAGCAGATCCTCATCCTCCCAGAGGATGGAGAGCGGATAGTCTACCGGGTGCAGGTGGGGGTTGTGGCTGGGAGGATCGGATACATCCACGGCCAGAAGATCCCCTGCCCGGCACAGGGCAGCAACGGTGACGGGCATCCCGTTGAGGGTGATGCCGCCGCTGCGCCATTTTATGGATTTCAGCAGGGAGGAGGAGAGGGCAAAATGCTGCCGAAGCAGGCGTTTTACCGGCAGACCCGCCTCCCGGTCGCTGACAATGTGGGTGAGTACTCTCATAAAGCGTGCCTCCAGGGTAGCGTTTTGGGAAAAATTGTGGTAAAATGAAAAAATCAAGTAAAAAAGGAGCTGATTCAATGGCATCTAAGGTATATTGGGCGGATCTGCGGGCGGATTTCCGTGAAAATCTGCAGCAAAAGCTGACGCGTTTGATGAAAACCGCCGGAATGGGCGAGATCGACTTTGAAAACAAATTTGTGGCCATCAAGATGCACTTTGGCGAGCCGGGTAATCTGGCATTTCTGCGGCCTAACTGGGCGAAAACCGTGGCGGACTTCGTGAGGGAGCGGGGCGGCAAGCCGTTTCTGACAGACTGCAACACCCTCTATGTGGGCGGACGCAAGAACGGCCTGGATCATCTGGACTCCGCTATGCTCAATGGGTTCAATCCCATGACCACCGGGTGCCAGGTGATTATCGCCGATGGCATCAAGGGCAACGATGAGACTGAGGTACCGGTGGCCGGTGGCGAATATGTGAAGAATGCCAAGATCGGCCGGGCGGTGATGGACGCCGATGTGTTTATCTCCCTGACCCATTTTAAGGGGCACGAGTCGGCGGGTTTTGGCGGCGCGCTGAAGAACATCGGCATGGGCTGCGGCAGCCGGGCCGGGAAAATGGAGCAGCACAACGCCGGAAAACCCCATGTGGAGCAGAAGCACTGCGTGGGATGCAAAATGTGCACTAACATCTGCGCCCACAGCGCCATCACTGTGGAGGACCGGAAGGCAGCCATTGACCACAGCAAATGCGTGGGCTGCGGACGCTGCATCGCCATCTGCGCCCGCAACGCCATTACCGTGAATTTCGATGAATCCCACACCAACCTGAGCCGGAAAATGGCGGAGTACACTAAGGCGGTGGTGGATGGCCGGCCCTGCTTCCACATCTCCCTGGTCATCGACGTGTCCCCCAACTGCGATTGCCATGCGGAAAATGATGCGGCCATCGTACCCAATGTGGGGATGTTTGCCTCCTTTGACCCGGTGGCCCTGGACATGGCCTGTGTGGACGCAGTGAATGCACAAACGCCCGTGCGGGACACCGCCGCCGACGACGGAGACTGCCACGACCATGACCATTTCCACCGCATCCACCCGGACACGGACTGGAAGAGCTGCCTGGAGCATGCTGAGAAGCTGGGCCTGGGCACCCGGGAGTATGAGCTGGTGAAGATCTGACCGACTTTTACGCCGCCTGAATTTGTGCGCTCCTTTAATAAATGTGAATAATCTGAAAAGATTTTCTCTTTCGACACAATCATCTTGATTAAAAATTTTACTTATGGTAAAATTAGTTAACATAATTAATTACAAGAGGATCGGAAGAAAGGTGAGAAGGTGAAAGAGAAATTTGTCCCCACCTATGAGGGGGATCTGCGAAAGCACGCGCTGCAGGTGCCGCGGTGCATCAGCGAGTGCAGCGGCATCCGGGTTTTCGGACGGCGGATCAAGTCTTTGGTTTTTTCTACGGATGTTGCCATCATCAAGAATATCAATGCGGATGCGGTGATCGCCGTATACAATTTTACACCTCAGCCCAGTATAACGCAAGCCATTATCAGCGTATCAGATGTGCCGGTGTTTGCGGGGGTGGGCGGCGGCTATACCAATGGGCAGCGGTCGGTGAACATGGCGGCAGCGGCAGAGCAGCTGGGAGCTTTCGGCGTGGTGTGCAATGCGCTGATCACCAACGAAGCCATCCGGGATATCAAGAGCGTGGTGGAGATTCCGGTGGTGTTTACAGTGGTTTCGGAGCATGTAGATCTGGAGAAGCGGCTGGCGGCCGGTGTGGACATTGTGAATGTGTCCGGTGCGGCCCGAACGCCGGAAATTGTGGCAGAGATTCGCGGGAAATACCCGGAGCTGCCCATCATCGCCACCGGCGGGCCCACAGACGAGACGATCCTGGCGGCTATTCGCGCCGGAGCTAACGCCATTACATACACGCCGCCTAGCAGCAAGGATCTGTTTGCCAAGGATATGCAGGAGTACCGGGACTGGTATGAGGCCCACCGCAGAGAGGTGGACGAGATGCTCAATGAGGAATAAAAAACAAAAGTAAAAAATCGGAGAGGAAAGTCCTCTCCGATTTTTGCGTCATTTTTAGGTTACATGGCCAAGTAGGCATCGCACTTCTGATTTGCTTCAAAGGCGATTTTTTCCTCATCGATGGTAGTGAGCCGACCGTGCTCCACGGTGACCTTGCCGCCTACCACCGTGTAGTCCACGGGGCCCCGTACGCCCACAGTGCCCAGGACGGACTTGGGATCGTAGCAGGAGCCTACCAGCTCCAGGCGGCGGCTGTCGATCAGGAAAAGATCGGCGCACTTACCCACGGCGATTTGGCCGATGTCATCCCGGCCCAGCAGGCGGGCGCTGCCCCGGGTAGCCATCTTGAGAATGTCATAGCCGGTGGGTGCTTCGCGGCTGGAGTTCAGACGGTGCAACAGGAAGGCCACACGCAGCTCCTCCATAAGACTGGAGCCATCGTTGGAGGCGCTGCCGTCTACGGCCAGACCCACGGGCACGCCCAGCTTCAGCATCTCGGGGATCCGGGCAATGCCGGAGGAGAGCTTCATGTTGCTGATGGGGCAGTGGGCGACACCTGTGCCGGTCTTGGCCAGCACACGCAGTTCCTCATCGTTAAAGTGGATGCCGTGGGCATACCAGACGTCATCGCCGATCCAGCCCAGGCGTTCCATGTATTCCAGAGGCCGGACACCCTCGCGCTGGAGCATGAAGTTCTCCTCATCCTTGGTCTCGCACAGGTGGGTGTGCAGGCGTACACCGTACTGGCGGGCCAGGATGGCGCTTTCGCGCAGCAGGTCGGCGGAGACGGAGAAGGGGGAGCAGGGGGCCAGGGCTACGCGATGCATAGCGCCGTAAGAAGTGTCGTGGTATTTTTCGATGACCCGGGCGGAGTCCTTCATAATTTCATCCACGGTCTGAACCACGCTGTCGGGGGGCAAACCGCCGTCCTTCACGCTCAGATCCATGCTGCCACGGCTGCAATACATGCGGATGCCCAGCTCGTCGGCAGCGGCAAACTGGGTGCCCAGCAGATCACCGGCGTGGGCGGGGAAGACATAGTGATGGTCGAAGCAGGTGGTGCAGCCATGCTTCATCAGCTCACCCATACCCGTCAGGGAAGAGAGACGGATCACTTCATTGTCCAGATTTTTCCAAATCTCGTACAGGGTCTTCAGCCAGTCAAACAGCTCCATGTTCTGCACCTTGGCCAGGTTCCGGGAGAAGACCTGGTACAGATGGTGATGGGTGTTCACCAGGCCGGGATAGCACAGCATGTGGGAGCCGTCAATGGTCTGATCCGCCGCAGCATCCAGGTGGGGGGCGATTTTCTCAATGAATCCGTCTTTGCACAGGACATCTACATTTTGCAGCACCTGGTCGCTGTCGTCACAGGTAACAAGCTGGGAAATGTTCTTGATCAGCAGGGTAGACATAGTTTATCCTCCTTTATTCATAGAAAAAAGAGCAGGCCCTGTGCGGGCCTACTCTTTTTATACGGTGTCAGCGTTCCTCGCGGAAGTAGGAGAGACCGAGGGACGCAGGGGGCTGATCCTCCCGCTTCTTACGCAGGGAAACAACAATCAGCACCACCAGGGTGATGGCGTAGGGCAGCATCTTGTACAGCTCCTTAATGGCCATCTGACCGCCGGGTGTGGGCAGATAGATGTTCAGGATGTACAGGCCGCCAAATAGGATGGAGGCCAGGATGCTGACATTGGGACGCCAAATGGTGAAGATGACCAGTGCAATGGCCAGCCAGCCACGGTCACCGAAGGCGTTGTTGGACCAAACGCCATTGGCGTAGTCCATAACATAGTACAGGCCGCCCAATCCTGCAATCATGGAGCCGATGCAGGTGGCCAGGTACTTATACTTGGTGACATTGATGCCGGCGGCGTCGGCGGTGGAAGCGCTCTCGCCCACGGCGCGTAGATGCAGGCCGGGACGGGTGTGGTTAAGGAAGTAGGAAGTACCCAAAGCCACGATGATAGCCAAATACGCCAGGAAACCGTAGGACAGGAACAGTTCGCCGAACCAGCCGGTGGTGGTGGCGCCGGGGAGTGTAGTCTTAAAGCAGATACTGGTATTGGTCAGGGCAATGGAGGGAACATTGCTGCCCGTGAGCTTGATGAGGGAGCCGCCAAAGAAGTTGCCGACGCCCACGCCGAAGGTGGTCATGGCCAGACCGGTAACATTCTGGTTAGCACGAAGGGTGACTGTCAGGAAGCAGTACAGCAGGCCCATCAGCAGGGAGCCCAGCAGGGAGCTGAGGATGGGGATGAGCACTGCCAGGAAGGGATTCAGCGCGCCGGATGCGGATTGCTCATAGAAGAACGCACCGATAACGCCACTGATGCCGCCCACATACATGATGCCGGGAATACCCAGGTTCAGGTTGCCGGATTTCTCGGTGAGGATTTCGCCGGTGCTGCCGAATAGCAGTGGGATACCCTGCATGACAGCACGGGGGAAGAATGAAATAAAGTTAAAAGTCATCCGTTACGCCTCCTTCTTGCTGCTCTTACGCAGGGTGACCTTGTAGGTGATAAAGAACTCGGTTGCAATGATGAAGAAGAGGATGAAACCGGTCAGAATATCAGCAAAGGAATGGTTCAGGCCCAGGGAGCTGGATACCTCGCTGGCGCCGCGATCCATGGTCACCAAAAACAGAGAGGCAGCGATCATGATAAAGGGATTGAACTTAGACATCCAGGACACCATGACTGCGGTAAAGCCACGGCTGTCCACGATGGTGGTGGTGAGGGTGTGGTCGATGCCGGCGGTCATAAGGAAGCCCATCATGGCGCACAAGGCACCGGAGAGCACCATGGTGCGGATGATAACCCGATCCACCTTAATGCCGGCGTAGCTGGCGGTACGCTGGCTTTCGCCAACCACGGCGATCTCATAGCCGTGCTTGCTGTACGTCAGATAGATGTACATGAGCCCGGTCATCAGGGCTACAATAAGGATGGGCAACAGGAAATCGTTGCCAATGGAGGGCAGCCAACCAGCCCGGGTATCTTGGTTAATGATGCCGATCTTGCCGGCACCCTTGGGAACCTCCCAAATAATGATGAAGTAGGAGGTGAGCTGCATGGCGATGTAGTTCATCATCAGGGTGAATAGGGTCTCATTGGTGTTCCACTTGGCCTTGAAGAAGGCGGGCAGGAAGCCCCAAATGGCACCGGCCACCAGAGAAGCAATGAGAGAAATCACGATCAGCAGAGGCGTGGACACCTTGTCACCCAGCAGGATCATACAGCTGGTGGTGGCCAGGCAGCCGATCATCGTCTGCCCCTCGGCACCGATGTTCCAGAAGCGCATCTTGAAGGCGGGGGTCACGGCCAAAGAGATACCCAGCAGAACGGCCATATTACGGAAGGTCACGCCGATGCGGCGGGAGGTGCCAAATGCGCCGGAAAGAATGGTGGCATACACGCTGAGAGGGTTTTTGCCGGTGAGGATCGTGGTGATCAGACCACAGAAGATCAGCGCCAGCAGCAGAATACCGCCGCGGATCAGAAGCGCCCTGGACAGAGGCAATGTATCACGCTTTGAAATTTGAAATAGGGATTGCTTCTTATGCATCTTCCTTGCCTCCTTCCACGCGGGTCATCAAGGCGCCCACTTCGCGCTTGTCGGTCTTGCGGGCGTCTACTACGCCGGAGACTTGGCCGCCGCAAAGGACCACGATCCGGTCGCACAGCTCCAACAGAACATCCAGGTCCTCGCCTACATACACAACGGCGACACCCTTCATCTTCTGCTCGGTGAGCAGGTTATAAATCGTATAAGAGGTATTGATGTCCAGGCCGCGGACAGCGTAAGCGGTCATCAGCACGGAGGGCTGCTGGGCGATCTCACGACCCACCAGGACCTTCTGCACGTTACCGCCGGACATACGGCGAACGGGGAAGCTGGTGCTGGGAGTGACCACCTCCAGCTCCTGCCAAATGCGCTGGGCCAGTGCCTCGGGATCCTTACGATTCAGGAACACGCCCTTGCCCTTGCGCCAGGAGCGCAGCATCATGTTGCCGGTCATGCCCATGGAACCCACCAGGCCCATGCCCAAACGGTCCTCAGGGACGAAGCTCATGGCGATGCCGCTCTTGCGGATATCCATGGGATCCAGGCCCACCAGGTCTTTTTCCTCGCCGGTTTCCGGGCTATGGAAAAGGACGGAGCCGGACTTGATGGGATACAGGCCCGCAATGGACTCCAGCAGCTCACGCTGACCGGAGCCGGCGATGCCCGCGATGCCCAGCACTTCGCCGGCATTGACGGTGAAGGTGACATTGTCCAGGCGCTTGACGCCCAGCTCATCGTATACGGTAAGATCCTTTACCTCCAGCCGGGGGGCAACATTCACCGGGTCGGGACGGTTGATATTCAGGGTGACGCTGTGGCCCACCATCATATCGGTGAGGGACTGCTGGTTGGCATCCTTGGTCATCACATCGCCGATGTACTCACCCTTGCGCAGCACAGCTACTCGGTCGGACACATCCAGCACCTCGTGGAGCTTGTGGGTGATGATGATAAGGGACTTGCCGTCATTTTTCATGTTGCGCATGACGGCGAAGAGCTTATCGGTCTCTTGGGGGGTCAGCACGGCGGTGGGCTCATCCAAAATGAGAATGTCGGCACCGCGGAACAGAACCTTCACGATCTCCACGGTCTGCTTCTGGGAAACAGACATATCGTAGATCTTCATGTCGGGGTCGATGTCGAAGCCGTACTTCTGACAGATGTCCTTGACCTTTTGGCGGGCACTGTTCAGGTCCAGCTTGCCCTTCAAGCCCAGGATGATATTCTCCGTGGCGGTGAAAATGTCGACCAGCTTGAAGTGCTGGTGGATCATACCGATGCCAAGGTCGAAAGCATCCTTGGGAGAGGCGATGGTGACGGGCTGGTCGTGGACATAGATCTGTCCCTCATCGGGGAAGTAGATGCCGGAGAGCATATTCATCAAGGTGGTCTTGCCGCTGCCGTTTTCGCCCAGCAGAGACAGGATCTCACCCTCGTACAGATCAAGGTTCACATCTTTGTTTGCGATGACCTTGCTGCCGAAGCGCTTGGTGATGTTCTCCATTCTAATTGCGCATTTTTTTTCCAAGGCTGTCATCCTTTCTTTCGGCGCAGTTGGCTGCAACACCTCGTAAAACGCCGGGGTTAGATTCAATACACCTTATTTTAACATACATGTGAATGATTGTAAATCGCAATTTACAAAAAAATTGTTAGGTATATACAAAAAATGTTAGGTTACACAAGAATAAGAAACGGTCTTTGTGCGATTTGCCGATTGAGTAAAAATAGTGAGGTGAACCGCCGCGGGAGAGATAAAAAAATTACCCCTGGGGGGAGGTTTTGGGGTCAATGGGCGGCGACCCCTCAGCCAGCTTGGCGGCTCCACTTACGCAGGGGAGCCAGGGGTCACGGATTGCGAGGGCGCAGAGCGCCCTCGCAATGACAATATAAGGAAGGGACAGAAAAAAGATGGGCTGCCGGAGCAGCCCATCTTTTGAATTATGCTGTAAGAAATTACATCTTGGTGTTCAGCAGGGTAATGCCATCGATCTGCAGATCGAAGTAAGGAGCGGAACGGTCGCTGGACTCAGCGAAGTAACCGTCCTTGATGGCCTCGGTGTCGCCGGTGTAGTTGGCATCGGTGTCAACATCGGCCTTGTAGGAGGTGATGTGGCCATCGCCGTCAACCTTCAGAGTGTCGACCTTGAAGGCGTTCATCTTGTCGTCGGCACGGGTGGTGAAGGTGGACACATCAAAGACATGCAGCTCGCCCTTCTCCAGCTTGGCCTTAGCGGCCTCGATAGCCTCGGCAGTGCCCTTAGCGGCAACAGCGTCATTGATCTCTTCCAGAACCACAGAGCCAGTGGCCAGGGTGCCGGTCCAATCGGTGTCGATGGTCTTGCCTTCCATGACAGCCTTGATGGCATACTCATAGTAAGGAGCCCAGTCGATGCGGGAGGAGATGATGTAGGTGTTGGGGCCGGCTTCCTTGGTGGAGCCGTTGTAGGAAACATTGGGGACCTTGGCGTTCTCGCAAGCGGTGGGAGCGCCGAAGGAGTCAGCGTGCTGGCTGATGAGCTTGCAGCCATTGGCGATCAGCTGCTGAGCGCCTTCCTTCTCCAGAGCCTCATCGTACCAGCTGCCGGTGAAGGTAACTTCCATGGTGGCAGTGGGGCAGACAGAGCGAGCGCCCAGGAAGAAAGAGGTATAGCCGGAGATAACTTCCGCATAGGTGAAGGCGCCGACATAGCCGATCTTAGCGTCCTTCTCAGTGAACTGACCGGCAGCGATCATCTCATTGAGCTTCATACCGGCGGCAATACCGGCCAGGTAACGGCCCTCATAGATGGAAGCGAAAGCGTTGTGATAGTTCTTCAGACCCTCGGTGTGAGCGCGGGTACCGGTGGAGTGGCAGAACTGGACATCGGGATACTTCTTGGCGGCGTCGATCATGAAGGGCTCATGGCCGAAGCTGTCGGCGAAGATGATGTTGCAGCCCTGCTCAGCCAGGTCGCAAGCGGTGTCGTAGCACTCCTGGCCCTCGGGAATGTTGGGCTTGAGGATGTAGTCAGCATCGGTCAGACCCAGATTCTTGATGGCCTTTTTAGCAGCGTTGATGAAGTTGAGGTCGTAGGTGGAGTTTTCGTCGTGCAGCGTGATGAAGCCGACCTTGACCTTGGCCTTGTCAGAGTCGTTTTCCTTCTTGCCGCAGGCGAACAGGCTCAGAGCCATGACCAGGGCGAGAAGCAGTGCCAGGAACTTTTTCATTCAATTTTCCTCCTTTTGAATATGTGACAGCCGAATGGAAGAAGAGTAAATTTTTCGACTGCCTGAACAACGGGTATGCGCCCGGCATTCACTAAGAATAAAATCATTATAGCGTATGCCCCCCAAAAATTCAACCTGGAATTTCATTTTTACCAAATTATTTTTTTAAATACCAGTCATAACTTGTAATAAATGATCATAATTGTGAAAGCAACTAAAAATAATTATAGTAATTTGTGAAGATTGAGAATTGACAAAAGACGCAGGAGCAAAATCTCCTGCGTCTTATACGGATATAACGAGTGGTTGGAAAGGCTAAAACCGGGTACCGGTCTTACCGGCGATACCATGGCAGCCATGTAGCCATGGCGCTTTTTGACAAAAGCGAGCCATGATTTCACGAGACTATCGAAAAAACCTCCGGTTTTTCAGACAAAAGGCTTGCAGTCTGCTGCGCGCATAATTTTGAGCCATTGGCTCAAAATTCCACACTGGCAGCCTGAGAGGTATTTTTCCCCACGCACATGTCGCGGTGAAAAATAATCTCATTTTTTCGCGTCTGCGGACGCGAACTCTGCGAGGCTTTTTTACAAGCTGATTTCATGTTAAGGACGGTAATCGCCTTACACAGAAATCACTTCTCCATCGGACTGGTACTCGTAGAAAATCACTGGTGGATGCGAGTACCGGTCTTGCCGGCGATACCATGGCAGCCATGCAGCCATGGCGCTTTTTGACAAAAGCGAGCCATGATTTCAAGCTAAGGACGGTAATCGCCTTCGAGATATTTCGAACCTCCGGTAAATCGGTGCATGAAGAAGCTTACTGGTGGATCCGGGTGCCTGTCTTACCGGCGATACCATGGCAGCCATGCAGTCATGGCGCTTTTTGACAAAAGCGAGCCATGATTTTATATTAAGGACGGTAATCGCCTTATGCAAAGCCCATCCATTCATTTAGTGAGTGCTTAAAGGGGCTTACTGGTGGATACGGGTACCGGTCTTGCCGGCGATACCGTCCTTGGCCTTCTCCAGCAACGTGATAAGAGCGGTGCGGCCGGGTTTGGACTCGGCGAACTTTACGGCGGCCTGGACCTTGGGCAGCATGGAGCCCTTAGCGAACTGGTTCTCGTCCATATAGACCTTGGCCTGGGCGGGGGTCAGGTCGTCGAGGCCCTTCTGGTCGGGCTTGTTGAAGTTGATGGCCACCTTCTCCACGGCGGTGAGGATCACCAGTACATCGGCATCCAGCAGCTCAGCCAGCAGCTCACTGCCGAAGTCCTTGTCGATGACGGCGGGAGTGCCGTAGACCTTGCCCTCCTTGCGCACCACGGGGATGCCGCCGCCGCCCACGGCGATGACCACATGACCGGCGTTGAAGAGGGCCTTGATGGACTCGGCCTCCACGATGTCAAAGGGCTTGGGGGAAGGAACTACCTGGCGATAGCCGCGGCCGGCGTCCTCCACCATGGTGTAGCCCTTCTCAGCGGCGATGCGGTCGGCGGTCTCCTTGTCGTAGAAGGCACCCACAGGCTTGGTGGGATTCTGAAAGGCGGGGTCGTCCTCAGACACTACGGTCTGGGTGACGATGGTGGCCACGGGCTTGGTCATACCGCGAGAGGCCAGCTCGTTGCCGATGGCCTGCTGCAGGTGATAGCCGATGTAGCCCTCGGACATGGCACCGCACTCGGGGAAGGGCATGTCGGCCTTGATGGCGCCGGCCTCAGCTGCGGTGGACAGCCCCAGGTTGATCATGCCCACCTGGGGGCCATTGCCGTGGGCAATGACTACTTCATTGCCTTCGGCGATGAGGTCCACGATGGCCTTGGCGGTATTGCTCACTAGGGCCAGCTGCTCAGTAGCAGTATTACCCAGGGCATTGCCGCCCAGGGCGATAACGATGCGCTTGCTCATAATTATTCTTCCTTTCCTGATTGTGAAAAGATCGCGATAGCGGGAGCGTTTGGCAGCACTCCCGCTATCGGATGGTTCAGGTCAATTAGTGCAGCTTGCGATGGCTGTCGGCAGCATCCAGATCCATCAGGACTTTCACGGGATCCTTCACCTGGGACATGAAGATCATAGCGGCAATGATATAGGGCTTGTAGGAAGCTTCCTTGTACAGGGGCACGATATAACGGTCGAACACGGAGTTGTCCACTTCGCCTTCCTTGCAGCTCAGGCCGGTGATGTCGGCGGGCAGGCAGTGCATATACAGAGCCTTGCCGTCCTTGGTGAGCTTCATCATTTCCTCGGTGCAGGCCCAATCCTTATGCTCGGCATTCTGGGCCAGGAGCTTCTTCTCCAGGGCGTCGATGCCAGCCTGATCGCCGGCGGAATACAGCTTGGTGCGCTCTTCCATGGCGGCGAAGGGAGCCCAGGACTTGGGATACACGATGTCGGCATCCTTGAAGGCCTCGGCCATGCTATTGGTCTTGTGGAACTTGGAGCCGTACTTCTCGCAGTTCTTGCGGGCCACTTCCTCCACCTCGGGCATCACATCGTAGCCATCGGGGTGAGCCAGGGTAACATCCATGCCGAAGCGGGTGAACAGACCGATAACGCCCTGGGGCACGGACAGGGGCTTGCCGTAGGAGGGAGAGTAAGCCCAGGTCATAGCGACCTTCTTACCCTTCAGGTTCTCCACGCCGCCAAAGTAGTGGATGACATGGAGCATATCGGCCATGCACTGGGTGGGGTGGTCCACGTCGCACTGCAGGTTTACCAGTGTGGGGCGCTGCTCCAGAATGCCGTCCCGGTAGCCCTCCTCCAG
>ERZ772883.1729-NODE-1729-length-15634-cov-24.547083_pt1 | contig 15634 bp, 16 predicted proteins | sample MGYA00580575_ERZ772883 | MGnify/ENA primary metagenome ERZ772883 (study PRJEB29015, sample SAMEA2737666) | human gut metagenome | biome: human gut; feature: human-associated habitat; material: faeces | place: China | collected 2012 ...
GGCGCAGAGGGTAAGGGCAAGTACAGGTTTCTTCATCATAGGACCTCTTTTCTATAATTTATATACTTATTATAAGGGATAGGAAGCGGAGAGGAAAGACGGTTAGTGTATTAGTGAGAAAGGGAGACAGTGGGACAGTGAGACAGTGGGACAGTGGGAGAGTGAGGGGGTGTTGGCTTCTGGCTTCCGACTTCCCACCCGCTCTTCATTCTTCGCTGCGCTCAGGATGAAGAGTGGGCGGGAAGGAAAAGTACGTAACACTCCGCCGCGAAGCGGCATATATATTCATCGCCCCAAGGACGATGTCACAACCCTTCCCCCTTTGGTACTTCGTACCACCTTTCCACCCGCAAGCGGTGGCACAATGAATTCTCCGGCCGAAGCCCTGAGGATAGGTCCGAAAGAACTGATACCGCTATTTTTCGACGCCTAATGACGCAGCCTTCCCGCCGACTGGTATTCACTACCGATTTCTTCAACTACGGCACTTACCGAGATTCTTCACTGCGTTCAGAATGACGGCGAGGGCGGGAAGGCAAGTACGTAACGCTTACTTCATAATTATCGCCCCCCCGAGGGCGATACCACAACCTTCGGGCCCTGGGCCCGTCAAACTTAAGAATCCTCCGGCCTTTAGGCCGGTCAATCTTAAGAACCTTTCGCGCCCGAAGGGGGCCCCCCTGAACCCGTGGGGCGCTTCGCACCCCACCTTTGTAAAGCAAATTTCCTTGACAAGTCTCTTTTCTTCCTGTATAATGATTCTCGTTGTGGTGATACTATGTCTATAGAAAATATCGTTGAAAAGGGGGAGCTCCTGGACCGATACGGGGCGCTCCTGACAAAGCGCCAGAGGGATTGTCTTGATTTGTACTATAATGAGAATCTGACTCTGGCGGAGATTGCGGAACATTTTCATATTTCCCGGCAGGCGGTGCATGATGCCATGCGTCACGGGGAGGAGCAGCTCATGACTTATGAGTCCGTTCTTCATCTTGTTTCCATGAGAGGGGATAAGGAGAAGGCGGCCAGGGAGCTGATGGAAATGATTCCGGATCAGTATCACAGGAAGGCTCGTGTACTGATAGACTGTTTATGGGAATGAAGGTGACCTTATGCCATTTGAGAGTTTAGGAGACAAGCTGCAGTCTGCGTTCAAGGATCTGCGGGGAAAAGGGAAGCTTTCGGAGAGTGATATCGACGGGGCCCTCCGCGAGGTCAGACGGGCGCTTTTGGAGGCGGATGTCAATTTCAAGGTGGCTAAGGATTTCATTGCCCATGTCCGTGAGAAGGCCATGGGTGAGGAGGTCTTCGGCAGCCTGAAGCCGGACCAGACGGTGATTAAAATCGTCCGGGATGAGCTGACGGAGCTTCTGGGGGGCACCCAGAGCAAAATCACCCTGTCCTCTACGGGGATGACGGTGATTATGCTGGTGGGTCTCCAGGGGGCCGGCAAGACCACCACCGCCGGCAAGCTGGCGCTTATGTTCAAGAAGAAGGGCCACCGGCCGCTTCTGGCAGCCTGCGACGTGTACCGTCCGGCAGCTATCAAGCAGCTGGAAGTTCTGGGCCAGCAGACTGATGTGCCGGTGTACCGGATGCCGCCGAATGTGGATCCGGTGCATATCGCTTCCTATGCGGTGGATACGGCGAAGTCCTATAACCGGGATATCGTCATCCTGGATACGGCAGGGCGCCTGACCATTGATGAGAAGCTCATGGCGGAGCTCCGGAATATCAAGGCCGAGGTTCATCCCCAGGAAATCCTGCTGGTGCTGGATTCCATGACCGGCCAGGATGCAGTGACCACGGCGAAGGCATTCGATGAAAACCTTGGCATTGACGGGACCATCTTGACAAAGATGGACGGCGATGCCAGAGGCGGTGCAGCTCTTTCCATCAAGACTGTCACCGGTAAGCCTATCAAGATGATTGGCGTTTCCGAAAAGCTGGACGGCGGGCTGGAGGATTTCCACCCGGACCGTATGGCGGGACGTATCCTGGATCTGGGCGATCTGGAAACTTTGATTGAAACGGCCCAGAGAAATATGGATGCCGAATCCCTGAAGGATGCGGCAGGAAAGATTCGGAAGGGTGAGTTCACTCTGGACGATTTCCTGCGTCAGCTGAAGCAGGTGAGGAAGCTTGGCTCCTTCCAGTCTATTCTGGGCATGCTCCCGGGAATGGGCAAGTTCAAGGACCAGCTGAAGGATATCGACCTGGACGGCAAGGAAGTCAAGCATATTGAGGCTATCATCCTTTCCATGACCCCTGCAGAAAGGGCGAATGTGAAAATCCTGAACGGCAGCCGCCGCAAGCGTATCGCCAACGGCGCCGGCGTGAAGATCCAGGATGTGAACCGCATGATGAAGCAGTTCGCTGAAATGCAGAAGACCATGAAAAAGATGAGAGGCAAGAAGATAAATCCATCCAAGTTGGGAAATCTGTCCGGTTTCCCCGGGATGTTCCATAAATAACCGAGACCAATTCAAGGAGGTGAATTTCATGTTAAAAATTCGTTTGACCCGTATGGGTGCTAAGAAGAATCCTTTCTACCGTATCGTAGTTATCGACTCCAGAGAAGCAAGAAACGGCGCTCCCACCGATACCATCGGCTGGTACGACCCGGCTAAACTGGACGCTCCGGTAAAGATCGATGAAGAAAAGGTTCTTTCCTGGCTTGGAAAAGGCGCTCAGCCGACCGACACCGTTCGTTCTATCCTGAGAAAGAATGGCATCCTTGCTAAGTTTGCAGAAGCAAAGAAATAATGGGGGCCGCGTATGAAAGAATTAGTGGAAACACTTGTCAAGGCTCTGGTCAAGAACCCTGACGCCGTCTCTGTGACCCTGGTCCAAAAGGGCAGCCTGGAAATTTATCAGGTCCATGTTGCCCCGGAAGACATGGGGAAAGTGATCGGTAGAAAAGGCCGCATTGCCAATGCAATCCGCACCGTTGTCAAAGCAGGCGCCCTGCGTGAAAACCGCAAGGTGGCTGTGGATATTATTTGAGAGGTGCCTCAATGGAAGAAATGCAGATTCTTGTCCCGGTGGCTGTGAAATCCAAGCTCACTGAGACATTAAAGACCACTCTGCTCAACGAAATCGGGCAGAATATCAGCCGTGTCGAACACGATATGGCTCAGCTTGAATTCGAAGCAAATGGCAAGCTGGCTGAACAGGCCAAAATCAACATTCAGGCCGTCGCTCCTCTCCGTGCCCAGTACGAAGCCCAGAAAGCCCGTATGCAGCAGGTGAAGGATAAGCTGAATGCTGACAAGGAACACCTGGAAAAGCTGGCCATCGGTGCTGAACTGAACCGTCAGCCCATGAACAGGATCGTCACCGTCCATGTGGGGGATGACATGAACGCCTTAACCGGCGGAGAAATCCTGGTTGAAGATGGAAAGATCATCGCTTTCCGCAACTGATATGAAACCCGATGAAATGATAATCGTCGGCCGAATCGTAGCCCCGCATGGTGTGCGGGGTGATTTGCGTATTCTTCCCGATACGGACAGGCCGGGGATTTTTAAAAAACTCAAAACCATCTATATCGGAGGAAAACCTTTCCGCCTCCTGTCCGCCCGTCCCCACAAGAATGTATACATTCTCCATGTGGAAGGGGTGGATGACAGGAACATGGCGGAAACCCTGATTTCCAAACTGGTGGAAGTTCCTTTCTCGGAACTCCCCCGAAGGGAAAAAGGGTCCTACTACTACTTCCAGCTCATCGGGCTTAACGTAGTAACGGAAGACGGAAGGGCTGTGGGGACTGTGAAGGAAATCATAGAAACCGGAGCCAACAATGTGTACTCCATCAGCACACCGGAAGGAAAGGAAATCCTGATTCCGGCCATACCGTCATGTGTTCTTTCCATAGATATAGAGGCAGGACGTATGACGGTGCGCCTGCCGGAGTGGGAATAGCTTATTTTACGACGACCCGCCGCCTTTCATAAAGGTTGGCGGAAAGTCCTTCGAGGCTGTCATCTTGAAAATTGATATATTATCCCTCTTTCCGGAATTCGTGGAAGCATTCTTTCACCAGAGCATGATCAAGCGGGCTTTGGAAGCGGGACTGATAGAAATGGCTGTGACCAATCCCAGAGACTTTACCAAAAGCCGCCACAGACAGGTGGATGACACCATTTACGGCGGCGGTGCAGGCATGCTCATGATGTGCCAGCCCCTTTTTGATGCCTGCCATCATGTGCTTCCTGAAAAAGGACCAAGGGATCGGGTCATTTTCCTGTCACCGGCAGGAAAGACCTTCACCCAGGACCGGGCCAAGGAACTGCAGCGGGACTATGACCATCTGGTCCTCATCTGCGGCCACTATGAAGGCGTGGACCACCGGGTGGAAGAACACCTGGCGGACGAACTCATCTCCATCGGAGACTACGTCCTTACCGGCGGCGAACTGGGAGCCATGGTTATCAGCGACGCCGTGGCCCGCATGGTGCCCGGCGTGCTGGGAGACGCAGGAAGCGCAGCCAGCGATTCCTTCTATGAACCGATCCTGGAATACCCCCAGTACACCAAGCCCGCTGACTACAACGGCTGGAAAGTGCCGGACGTACTCCTTTCCGGCCACCATGCAAACATTGCCCGGTGGAGAAGGAAAGAAGCCCTCCGCCGCACCATGACCTGCCGCCCGGACCTTCTGGAAGGGCAGGAACTTTCCAAAGAAGACAGGAAGCTCATGGAAGAAATCAGGGAAGAAAAGGAGGAGTGACCATGGCACCTGTATACATAGGTCTCATCCACTATCCTATTTACAACAAACACATGGAAGTCGTCACCACGGCACTCACCAACTACGACCTCCATGACATTGCCAGAACGGCAAAAACATACGATGTGAAGAAATATTTCATCGTGCATCCTGTGGAAGCACAGCGTGAAATGGCCCTTCGCATCATGAATCACTGGAAAACAGGCGGCGGCGTGCACTACAATGCCAATCGCAAAGAAGCCTTTGAAGAAACCGAACTGGTTCCTACACTGGAAGATGCGATTTCATGGATTGAAAAAGAAACCGGCAAAAAACCGGCTATTGTCACCACCGACGCCAGGGTGTATCCTAATACTATCTCCTACGCAGCCATGCGCAGGAAAATCCACGACGAGGATACCCCCATCTTCATTCTCTTCGGTACAGGCTTCGGCATGACCAAGGAAATGATGAAAAAATTTGATTACATTGTGGAACCGATTTATGGCGCCGGCACTTATAACCACCTCTGTGTGAGAAGCGCCGTGGCCATCATCCTCGACCGCCTTCTGGGCGAACCCTGGTGGAATAAAAAGGAGGAATAATTTACTATGTCCGGACATTCCAAGTGGGAAAACATTAAGCGCAAGAAAGGCAAAACCGATGCCATCCGCGCCAGAATTACCACCAAAATTTCCAAGGAAATCACCATTGCAGCCCGCATGGGCGGCGGTGATCCCGTAGGCAACATGCGTCTGAAACTGGCCCTCACCAAGGCTAAACAGAACAACGTGCCAAAGGAAAACATTCAGAGAGCTATCGCTAAAGGCGTAGGCGCTGCCAGCGGTGCAGGCTTCGACGAAGTCACCTACGAAGGCTACGGCCCCGGCGGTGCAGCAGTCATCGTAGAATGCAACACCGACAACAGAAACAGGGCGGCAGCCGACATCCGCCATGCCTTCACCCATCACGGCGGCTCCGTAGGCACCCCGGGATGCGTATCCTGGATGTTCAAGAAAAAAGGCTCCATCATCGTCAGCAAAGAAGCTGCCGACGAAGACACCGTCATGATGGTAGCCCTTGACGCTGGTGCAGAAGACGTGTCCTCCAACGAAGACAGCTATGAAATCACAACCACCCCGGAAGAATTCCTCACCGTATCCGATGCCCTTGAAAAAGAAGGCATCCCCGTAGAGGCCTCCGAAGTGGCTATGGTTCCCGATAACTACGTCAAACTGGAAGGCGACGCAGCCCAGACCATGGCTCACCTCACCGCTGAACTGGAAGACCTGGACGATGTACAGGAAGTGTACACCAACGCCGAACTTCCGGAAGATGAGGAATAAGAAACTAAAAAGACTCCCTTCGGGGAGTTTTTTTAGTGGGAATTTTTGTGAGTGAGACGGACAGACGGTCATATGGTGCGGAAAGTAAATTCCGTAACATAAGGCTCCTTCCCACCGACCGGTATTTACCGGTTTATGTGTCACTATCGGTTCTTACCGAGATTCTTCGCCGGTGGCTCAGAATGACCGTGAGGGGGGGAAAAAGGAAAGCATATAACGCAGTCTGACGTCTGATTTCTGACTTCTATCGTCTAATTCACGCCCCTATCCTCCGTCGCCTATGGCGCCACCCCCTTCCTAAGGAAGGGGGCTTTGGCACTTCGCCATATACTACCAGTGACACAAAGGGTAAGAACGTAACGTAGGCTCCTTCCACAGGTGGCAATCCTGCATAGGATTGCCAAGTCGGGCAAAGTTGGCCCTCAGCCTGCCCATAAAAGGGCCTTCCTTTTATTTGCCCGACCGGAATGGAGCTGGGCGACAGCCCTGAGGATAGGTCCGAATATTTGGAAGATACTTTTGTCCCAAATCAGGTCCTTTCAGGGCCTCGGCCTTTCTGCGAAAGGCCGCTATCATCCGTCGCCTACGGCGCCACCTTCTTCCGGAGGAAGAAGGCTTTCTCACTTCGCCATGCAGCACTGGAGACACAAGGAAAATCCCGTAACGCTGTCTTTATACTCATCGCCGAAGGCGATACCACCACCCTCTGAACCTTCTGAACCCTTTGAACCCTCTGAACCCGAGCCACGGAGTGGCTCCATGGCCGCCACCACCCTTTGAATCCACTTCATCCAATTTCACCCTACGCATACCTATGCCAAAAAGGCATTTAAAAATAAATTGATTGCAAGGAATAAGAGGGCGTTGTATACTGTAATCGTTAATGGAAAGAATTCCTATCCAGGCGGGTTCTTTCTTTTTTTACGGGGCGGCGCTGCTGCTCTTTCTGTCTATGGGAAGGACAGAAATTTCATTTTATTCTATTGGGGTGCAGGAGGTTTTATTTTGCTTACAACAATTAAAAAATGGGTGACCGGAGTGGCGCTGATTAAGCAGATTGCTATCGGTCTTGTTATCGGTATCGTGATTGCCCTGTTTTTCCAGCCGGTGATTCCGGTGGTGAAGATTTTCGGGGATCTCTTCGTGAAGGCCCTGAAGGGGGTAGCGCCGGTTCTGGTGTTCTTCCTGGTCATGAACGCCATGGCCCAGAAGAAGGAGAGTAAGGAGAACAGCATTCAGCCGATTATCGAGCTGTACATGATTGCCACCTTCTGTGCGTCCCTTGTAGGAGTGGGCATGTCCTTTCTTTTCCCCACCACTTTGAATCTCACGGTGGCGCCGGATGCGAAGCTGGCACCGCCAAGCGGCATTGTGGAGGTGCTTCATTCCCTGATTCTGAGCGTGGTGGACAACCCGGTTTCCGCTCTCATGAACGCCAATTACATCGGCATCCTGGCCTGGGCGGTGATTCTGGGCATTGCCCTTAGAAATACCGCCGGCGACGTGACAAGAAGCTGTCTCAATGATATTGCCGCTGCCATTACGAAAATGGTAAGCTGGGTCATTCATTTTGCGCCTCTCGGCATTATGGGCCTGGTGGCCGATTCCGTGGGAACCGCCGGCCTGTCTGCCCTCCTTGGCTATGCACAGCTTCTGGGGGTGCTCATCGTTTCCTACGCATTGGTGGCCTTTGTGATGAATCCTTTCATCGTGTACCTGAAGACCCACAAGAATCCCTATCCCCTGGTCTGGGCTACGGTGAAGGACAGCGGCGTGTACGCCTTCTTTACCAGAAGCTCCGCTGCCAATATTCCGGTGAACCTGTCCCTCTGCAAAAGACTGGGACTGAATCCTGACACCTACACTATTTCCATTCCTCTGGGCGCCACCATCAACATGGCCGGTGCGTCCATCACCATTTCCGTGCTGGCCCTGGCAGCCGCCCATACCCTGGGCCTTGCCATCGACCTGCCTACGGCCTTCCTGCTCTGCATCGTTTCTTCCGTCGGCGCCTGCGGTACCTCCGGCGTGGCAGGGGGCTCCCTCCTCCTGATTCCGGTGGCCTGCGCTTCCTTCGGCATTGGAAATGATATTTCCATGCAGGTGGTGGCTGTGGGGTTCATCATTTCCGTCCTGGAAGATGCCTGCGAAACGGCACTGAACAGCTCCAGTGACGTCCTCTTCACCGCCACCGCCGAATTTGCGCAGCGGCGGAAAAAAGGAATCCTCCGGGCAGAAGATATGGTTCCGAAAGAAAAATAATAGATTTGAAACGGTATCCTTCGGGATGCCGTTTTTAGTTGCTCAAAAATAATATGAAAAAATTCGATATAGTAATTGACAAGAACGAAAATGTTTGATATAGTATTTGTAACGAAGAAAGTTACAAATATACAGCTAAGCTGATTTCATCGATTACAGAAAGAAGGAATTCACATGGAAATTACAATTTTTGGCAAAGGAAATATGGGAAAGGCCATTGGCGGCAATTTTGAAAAGGCAGGACAGAAGGTCACCTACGCAGGCCATGATTTCAAGGGAGCTCTGGGGGATATGGTGGTACTGGCCGTTCCCTACGGCGCCGTGGACAGCATCCTTTCCGCCCATAAGGAAGAACTGGCAGGCAAAGTGCTGGTGGACATTACAAACCCCGTGAACTTCGACACCTTCGATGGTCTGGTAGTACCGGGAGACTCCTCCGCTGCCGCTGAAATCCAGACGAAAGTGCCTAAGGCCCTTGTGGTGAAGGCCTTCAATACCACCTTTGCCGGCGTCCTGGCAGCAGGAAAAGTGGGAGACAAGGAACCGACCGTGGTGCTGGCGGCTTCTGACTCCGAAGAAGCGAAGAAAAAGCTGGCCGAAGCACTGGGAGGAAGCGGCCTTTCCGTAGTGGATGCAGGCCCCCTGAAACGGGCCCGTGAAATGGAAGCCCTGGGTTTCCTGCAGATTTCCCTGGCAGCCAGAGAAAAGATTTCCTGGACCGGCGGTTTCGCAGTGATTCATTGATTCCTTTCATAAGCTGTCAAGAAGGCGGGCTCAGTGCCCGCCTTACTTTTATGCCGATAATCTGCTATGATAAATGTAAAATACAGGTTTCTGTGAAATCAAGGAGGTACCATGCAGATTTCCAGTCAATTTACCATTGCCATCCATATGCTTTCCTACATCGCCCTTTACCAGCATAAGGAAAAAGTTACCAGCGACGTGCTGGCCGCAAGCATCGAAGTGAACCCGGTCATCATCCGCCGCCTTCTCTCCCGCCTCAAAGGCGCAGGCATGATTACCGTCTACCGCGGCACCGGCGGCACCTTCCTGGCCAAAGAGCCAAAGGACATTACCCTCTTTGATGTCTATGAGACGGCGGAAAATCTGAAAGAAGAAGGTCTCTTCCACTTCCACGAACACCCCAATCCCAAATGCCCCGTGGGCAGAGACATCCACCGTGCCCTGGACGGCCGGCTCCACGAAGCCCAGAAAGCGATGGAAGAAAAACTGGCATCCTTCACTCTGGCAGACGTCATAGGGGATATAAAAGTGTGAATTTTAGTGGGCTGGGGGGCTAGTGTGCTGGTGAGCTAGTGGACTAGTGGACTAGTGGACTAGTGGACTAGTTTGAGACACTATCGGCACGTACCGAGATTCTTCGCCTGGGGTCAGAATGACGATGGGGCGGGAAGGTTAGTGCGTAATGGGGTCTGTCTGACGTCTGATTTCTGATTTCTATCGTCTAATCCATGCCCCTATCCTCCGTCGCCTACGGCGCCACCTTCTTCCAGAGGAAGAAGGCTTTCTCACTCCGCCATGCAGTAATGGAGACATAAAGGGCAAGCACATAACGCTGTCTTTATACTCATCGCCGAAGGCGATACCACCACCCTTTGAACCTTATGAACCATTTGAACCCTTTGAACCCGGCCGCGGAGTGGCCCCATGGCCGCCACCACAACCCTCAGCGGCCATAGGCCGCTGTCAAACCTCAGAACCCTAAGAACCCTCAGAACCCTCACGCCGCAGGCGTGTCCATAAGCCGCCGCCACAACCCTCGCAGCCGCAGGCTGCGTCAAACCTTAGAACCTTCGGGGCCGAAGGCGCCGTCAACCTTTCCTACTGAACCTTTTGAACCCGGGCCGCGAAGCAGCCCAAAGGAGGTGTCTCCATGTTTGAACGGATGATACTGATGATTTTCTCCCTTCTGGGAATCCTGAACGGCGCTTTCCTGTCCGTGATTTTCAGGAGGAAACGGTTTTATTTCTATATAGCACTAAGCTGGCTGATTTCCTTTCTCTCTGCAGGCTATTTCCTCTGGTATGCCCGGGGCTATGACGGGCTGGGACTCTGGTCGCTGTATCTGGGGTACCTGGCCTGCGGGCTTATGGTGGCGGAAATCATAGCACTGCCCTGCCTGTTTTTCCTTTCTTTCCTCTCCATCCCGAAAAGGCTTTTGACGGCAGTGCGGCGGCTTTCCCTTTTTGTCCTTCTCTTTGCGGCGGGCATCGGGGTATATGGCGCAGTGGACGGAAATACCAGTGAGCAGGTGGAGCATCTGGACGTATATGTGGATAATCTGCCTCCTGCCTTTGAAGGCTACAAGGCGGCCCAGATGACGGATACCCACATCGGCCCCTATTTCCGGTATACCGACCTTTCCGGAGAAATTGACCGGGCCCGGCAGGAAGGGGCGCAGGTGCTCTTCTTTACGGGAGACCTCATCGACGATGTCCGCCATATGCCGGAGGCTGCAGATACGCTGTCGGCAAAGTACGCTGACTTCCCGGACGGCATTTACTATGTGTGGGGAAACCATGAGTATTACCGGGGAAAGGACTACATTGAAGAGGAGCTTCTGAAGACGCCGGTGAAGCTTTTGGTGAACGAGCATGGCGCCATCGAAAGGGGCGGGGCGTCCCTCTATGTGGCAGGAGTGGACTATCCCTGGTCCCGGGGAAAGGCCATGGAAATAGAAATGGATTCCATGGCCGACGAAGCTTTCCAGGGAATTCCTGAGGGGGCGCCGGTGGTTTTTCTGGCCCACCATTCCGCTTTCCTGGATGAGGGCTTCCGGAAGGGGGCGGCCATCACACTGACCGGTCACACCCACGGCACCCAGTTCGGCCTTTTCGGAAGGCCCATTATCACGCCCTTCACCTATACCCGGGGCCTCTACAGTGACGGCAGAAATGTGGGCTACGTGTCCCGGGGTGATGCCAGCTGGTTCCCCTTCCGCTTCGACTGCGAAAGGGAACTTGTGATTCTGACTTTTCACAGGAAATAAAAGGGCTGAGGATGCTATCAGACAGGCAGACTATCGGACATCAGACACGCTATTGTCATTTCGACCGCAGCGAAGAGGAGCGGGAAAAATCTCCCTCCTGTGGTACGGGTTCCATTGGGGTGGGAGATCTCTCGACTCAGAGTCTCAATAGAATTTAAACCATTTGCTTCCATACCGGCATGCAGCTCCGCTCGAGATGACAGTTACGGCGGGCTGCTCCTATGTCATTTCGACCGCAGCGAAGCGAAGTGGAGAAATCTCCCTGCTCTACGCTGCGTGGTTCCATTGTGGCAGGAGATTTCTCGGCTCAGAGCCTCAATAGAGCTGGAAGTATTTGGCTTCATATCGACATGCAGCCCCGCTCGAAATGACATGAAGGCAGGCAGCTTATACTCATTGGGAGGGGACGCGAGCACTGCGTTCAGAATGACGGGCCCCGCAGGAAGGCTCCGCGGCGTCTGAAGCCTGATGTCTGACCGCCTGACCGTATTTTCCTCTCCAATGTCATTTCGAAACTAAAATCAACAAAAAAGGCTATGAAGAAATGCCTGATATTTCTTCATAGCCTTTTCATTATGCAATTCAGCTCTTGGAGGAGGACAGGGTGGTGTCGATTTTATTTTCCGGCTTCTGGGAAATCTGTACGATTTCGCTCCGAATCTGCTCCATTTCATCGTTGTTGTCCTGGGTGAGGGCCTCAAGGGTCACCGCTGTTTTGTCTGCATTGGTAAGAGGGGTCTCAATGGTTTTGGACATGGTATTGTAGGACAGGGCGATTTCCTTGCCTCCCTTGGCGGGAGTAATCACCAGGCGGCCGCCGTCTACGGTGCCGGTGCCTGACAGGGAGCCGTTTACTTCTTTGCTGCCCTGCTGCACTTTATGTTCTACGGTAATGGTTTTATCATCGTTTTTGGTAAAGGTCACGGTTTCCAGGTTCCGTATATGGTCGCCGGACCAGTTCACGCCGGCGTCCTGCACACCCCACCAGGTACCCTGCCAGGGACCGCCGCTGATGAAATGGACGTAGGCAAAATAACCGCCGCCCCCCAGGAGCAGGATGGCAATCACAATGGCTGCCAGGTATTTCTTCATTCTTCCACATCCTTCAGGTAAAAAAGAGTATATACCTTATTATATAAAAAAAGAGGAATGAAAAAAAGAGAGAATTTTTATTTCCATGAAATGAATGAAATAGGGGTTCCTGCAGTTCAAACGGATTTCATACTTCGTATAATAAAAACGGGAAATAGCCTGTAAACGCATTTAAATGGCCCTGGAAGCGGTTTTATGGTATAATAAGCATAACAAAGCAAGTTCCCAAAGGACTGCCAGCATTTCCTGAAGTCCTTAGGGGAGCGCTGATTTATCCGGCGCTTCCCTTATTTTTATGCCTCAACAAAGGAGGACCTATGGATTCCATTGAATGGAAGGAAGGAAAAATCATCAATACGCCCCTGGAAGGGCAGATGAAAAATTCCTACATTGACTATGCCATGTCCGTCATCGTCACCCGTGCGCTGCCGGATGTCAGGGATGGTCTGAAGCCGGTTCACCGCCGTATTCTCTATGCCATGAGCGAAGCCGGCATGCTTCCGAATAAGCCTTACAAGAAATCCGCCCGTATCGTGGGCGATGTACTCGGTAAATTTCATCCCCACGGCGATTTTGCGGTGTATGAGTCGGCAGTCCGCATGGCCCAGGATTTCTCCACCCGCTATCCCCTGGTAGACGGCCACGGCAACTTCGGCTCCGTGGACGGCGACTCTCCGGCGGCCATGCGTTACACCGAAATGCGCATGTCCAAAATCACCTTGGAAATGCTCCGTGACATCGACAAGAATACGGTGGACTTCATGCCCAACTACGACGGTTCCCTGCAGGAACCGGTGGTGCTGCCTTCCCGTATCCCCAACCTTCTGGTGAACGGCTCCTACGGCATTGCTGTAGGCATGGCCACCAATATCCCGCCCCACAACCTGTCGGAAGTGGTGGACGGGCTTTCCGCCATGATTGACGATCCCGATATTTCCATCGAAGGCCTTATGAAATACATCAAGGGCCCCGATTTCCCGACTGCCGGCATCATCATGGGCAGGAAGGGCATCGACGATACCTACCGCACCGGCCGCGGCTCCATCACCGTCCGGGCGAAAACCGCCATCGAAGATATGCAGAAGGGCAAACACCGCATCGTGGTCACCGAGCTCCCGTATCAGGTGAACAAGGCCCGCCTCATTGCGTCCATTGCAGACCTGCAGCGGCAGAAGGTGCTTGACGGCATCACCATGCTCCGCGATGAATCGGACCGCACGGGCATGCGCATTGCCATCGAGCTCCGTGCCGACGTGAGTCCGGAAATCATGCTGAACAACCTCTTCAAGCATACCCAAATGCAGATTAACTTCGGCGCCATCATGCTGGCCCTGGTGGACGGCCATCCCCGCATCCTGAACCTGAAGCAGATTCTTTACTATTACCTGAAACACCAGGAAGAAGTTATTACCCGGAGAAGCCGCTTCGAGCTGGATAAAGCCAAAGCCAAGGCCCATATTTTGGAAGGCCTGCTCATCGCTCTGGATCACATCGACGAAGTCATCCGCACCATCCGCGAATCCAGAACCGATGAAATCGCAAAGAATGCATTAATGAGCAAGTTTGACCTTTCCGACAAGCAGTCCACCGCCATTCTGGATATGCGTCTCCGCCGCCTCACCGGACTGGAACGGGACAAACTGGAAGCTGACTACAAGGATGTGAAAGAAACCATCGCTTACCTGGAAGACCTCCTCTCCAGCAGGGATAAAATCATGAACGTGGTGAAGGACGAACTGCAGGACGAGAAAAAGAACTTCGGCGATGACCGGCGCACCGAAATCACCGACGCCCAGGAAGATTTCACCATTACCGATCTGGTGCCCGACGAACCCATGACCATTACCCTCACCAAGCAGAACTACATCAAACGCATGGACTCCGCCGATATCCGGGTACAGAGAAAAGGCGGCCGCGGCGTGTCCGGCATGAAGATGAAGGACGAGGACTATGTATGGAAGATTCTGAACACCTCCACCCATAACCGTATCCTCTTCTTCACAAACTACGGCAAAGTGTACATGAAGACTGCCATCGACCTGCCCAAGTCCGGCCGCACTGCCAGAGGCAGCGCCCTCATCAATTACATCCCCAGCCTCTCCAAAGGCGAAAGGGTGACGGAGCTTCTGGACATCGACGCCGCCGGCGAAGATACGAAGTACCTCCTCATGGTCACCAAGAAGGGCTATGTGAAGAAGACGGAAATCGCGGAATACAGGAACATCAATAAAAACGGCCTCATCGCCATCCGTCTGAACGAGGGCGACGAACTGGTGACAGTGCTCCGCGTGAAGGGTGACGAAGACGTCATCCTAGGCACCCGCTTCGGCATGGCCATCCGCTTCTCCATTAACGACAGCGAAGTAAGGGCTCTGGGCAGAGCCGCTGCCGGTGTCCACGGCATCCGCCTCTCCGACGTAAGCGGCGTGGAAGATGAAGTGGTAGGTGCCGTCATTGCAGCGGACAAGGACATCTTCACCATCTCCGCCGACGGCAACGCCAAGAGAAATAAAGCCGATGCCTATCGCATCCAGGGAAGAAACGGCATGGGCGTCCGCAACTTCAAGAAAGGCTTCGAAGTGGTAGCCCTGGTGGCCGCCGATGACAATGATGAACTGGTAGGGGTTTCCGAACAGGGCATCACCATCAAAACCAAAGCCAGCCAGATTACCAGCAAGAAAGCCAAAGCAGGTCAGGGCGTCATCCTCCAGAGACTGGAAGACGGCGACCGCATCGCCTCCATCGACGTCCTTTCCGGCGATACGGAAAACGAAGAGGAAGAATAAAAAGAAATCCTTTGATGAAATAAAGAGACAGTGAAGAAATGACGATATTTCTTCACTGTCTCTTTTGCGCTGCGGTCGAAATGACAGGGGCGGGAAAGACAGTCAGACGGTCAGACATCAGACGTCAGACGCTGCGGAGCCTTCCTGCCGGGGCCGTCATTCTGAACACAGTTTTCGCCCCTCCCAATGAGTATAAGCTGCCTGCCTCCATGTCATTTCGAGCGGGGCTGCATGCCGATATGGAGTCAAATGTATATATACTCTATTGAAACTCTGAGTCGAGAAATCTCCCACACCAATGGAACCCGTACCTCAGGAGGGAGATTTCTCCACTTCGCTTCGCTGCGGTCGAAATGACAGGGGAGCGGCTCACCGTAACTGTCATTTCGAGCGGGGCTGCATGCCGATATGGAGTCAAAAGTATATA
>ERZ772883.1735-NODE-1735-length-15578-cov-34.143851_pt1 | contig 15578 bp, 12 predicted proteins | sample MGYA00580575_ERZ772883 | MGnify/ENA primary metagenome ERZ772883 (study PRJEB29015, sample SAMEA2737666) | human gut metagenome | biome: human gut; feature: human-associated habitat; material: faeces | place: China | collected 2012 ...
CAGAACGAAAAATTCGCGGCGCATCTTGGCGCATTCTCATTTGGAAATAGTATAACCATCATCATCATGCATGAATATACCGATTCTGTTTCCTTATGCAAAAAGGCGACGGGTGTGTTTACTATACGCATTTTAACCGATTATAATAGGAAGAAAAATTTTGCGAAAGGGCTTTACAAACCGTCGGAGCTGGTGTATAATCATGCCATCGACGCAAGACATGTGTTTTTCATCCAACTGGTTTCCCATTTCCATCGGTTTCAATGGCGCACGCCGTTGAGCATACAGTTATTCCAATAAAAAAGGAGGTTTCCCCATGAAGAAGTTCCTGTCTACCCTGCTCGCGCTGACGATGCTGCTGGCACTCGCCGCTCCCGCGCTGGCGGAGAACCCCACCGTGACGTACTACGTCCGCGGCGGCACGGCACAGTACGAACCGTATCTCTACGAAACCCTCGTTGGTCTCCAGAAGATTCAGGAGATGGCGGGCGTTGACATTGACTGGACGGTCGTGTGCGGCAATGGCGACGAAATCAAGGCGCAGTATGTGGCGATGATGGCATCCGGCAACTACCCGGATATCATCCAGTGGCAGCACAACAACAGTCTGGGCTACGTCGGCGGCGTGGCGCAGATGTACGCCGACGGCATCATCATCGAGCTGAACGATGTCATCGACCAGTACATGCCCAACTACAAGAAGCTGCTGGAGGGAAATCCGCAGGTCGCCAAGACGCTGATGGATGACGAAGGCCGCTACCTGTACTTCACGCCCATCAACCCGCTGGTGACTGACCTCGAAAAGGCGTCCGTCACGTGGTGGGGCTTGATGATGCGCAAGGACTGGCTGGAGAACGTGGGCATGGAAGCGCCGACGACCATCGACGAGTGGTACGACGTGCTGACCGCGTTCAAGGAAGGCGACCCGAACGGCAACAGCGAACAGGATGAAATTCCCTTCGACGCCGGCTCTGGCGGACTGCTGCTGTTCATGCCCGCGTTCGGCATCACCAATGGCTGGTATGTGAACCCCGAAACCGGCAAGGTCGGCTACGGCCAGTACTCCGAAGAATACAAGGCATATCTGGAAACGATGGCGAAGTGGTACGCCGAGGGTCTGGTGCAGAACGTGTATGCGGACGAAAACGGCACGCTCGCCGATTCCGCTGACCCGAACCTGTACGCTGACCTCGCGGGCTCTTGGAAGGGCCTGGCGAACTACTGGGAGCAGCGCCTGCCGCAGGTGAAGGAAAAGAACCCCAATGCGGATTTCGTCGCCGTGCAGTGGCCGGCGTGCGTGGATGGCAGCGGCGTGTCCTATGCGGACAACTACGGCATGAGCTACGGCGACCGCGTGTCCACCGTCATCTCCACCGACTGCAAGAACGTGGAAGCGGCTGCGCGCCTGATTGACGCCATGTACTCCGAGGAAGGCACCAACTGCACGACGTGGGGCACGGAAGATTCTGACCCCATCAACGCCAAGCAGGACTGGACGAACGGCCACGGCACCTACACCATCGACCCCGAAACCGGCAAGAAGGTGGAAACCGAATGGGCGAACACCATCTGCGAAAACTTCTACGATGGCGCGTTCCCCGTCAAGTTCCGCTATGCAATGTCCCACGTGAGCTTCCCCCGCTGGGGCGCGGCTGACTACACGATGGCGACCCGCGAAGAGAAGTATGTGGCATCCTCCTGCCTGTGGGCGCAGGCCTCCAACGCGCTGGAATATCCGGCGGCGATTAACCTGACCACCGACGCGCAGAAGGCGGTTGCGGAAATCGACAACATCAGCAACTACATCAACGAAATGACCTACAAGTTCATCACCGGCGCTGAACCGCTGACGAACTTCGACACCTACATGGACACCCTGCAGAAGATGGGCATCGAGAACCTGATTCAGCTGCATCAGGAAGCATACGACAGCTTCATGAGCCGCGGCGAATAAGCAATCTGACGGACTCAAGGGGGTCGCCGGGCGGCCGGCGATCCCCGCTTTCTATATAAAATCAGCAGAATTTTGCCACAAAACGCTTTATATATATCTGTGTTCATGGTATGATAGACATAAACGTGAGTACACATATGTACAAGGGAAAGGGGATAGCACCATGCGGAAATGGACTGCATTGCTCTGCCTGATTCTGGCACTCTGCCTGCTCGGCGGCTGTGCGGCGAATCAAGAGAAGGCGAAAGTGCCGATTTCGTGGTATCTGCGGACGGATGATGTCGACCTCTATAATTCGCTCAAAGGCATTCAGGTGATTGAGGATGCCACAGGGGTGGATGTGACGTTCCAGTCGCCGCCAAACAACTCGGAGGATGCGTATAAGATGATGGTGATTTCGGGCAATCTGCCGGATGTCATCATGTGGAATCACGACGTGAGCATGGACAGGATGTACGCCGAAGGGCTGATTATCGACCTGACCGACCTGATTGCTCAGTACGCGCCCAACCTGACCCGCATCTACACCGAGCGCCCGGAATTGCGCAAGCAGGTGGAGACGGCGGACGGCAAGATGTACTACTTCCCATCCATCAACCCGATGCAGACGGTGGAGGAAATCTGCCGCAATTGCTACAACGGGCTGATTATCCGCGACGACTGGCTGAAGAAGCTGGGGCTGACTGCGCCGATGACCATCGACGAATGGTACGAGGTGCTGACGGCGTTCAAGACGCAAGACCCCAACGGCAACGGCTTCCCGGACGAGATTCCCTTTGACGGCTGGGGACTGCCGTACTTCCTGCCCGCATTCGGCGTGATGAACACCTTCTGCATCAAGCGAGACGGCACGGTGGCGTACGGCCCGATGGAGCCGGAATACAAGGCGTATCTGGAAACGATGCACAAGTGGTACGAAGAGGGTCTGCTGGGCAGCAACTGCCTGATTCACTCCGACGCATGGAAAACGGAGAACATCGTCAACGACCTGACGGGCGCGTTCGTGGGGCTGGACAATGCGTGGCGGTACTATCTGCCGCTGCTTCAGGAGCGCGCGAATGCATCCGCGAGCTTTCAGGCGATGCCGTGGCTGAAGGCAGACGATGGCATCCGCTACACCGCGTGCGCCGAGGCGGCGGGCAACATGTCATCCACCGTGACCGTCATCACCTCCGCCTGCAAAGACCCCGTGGCGGCGGTGCGATTCATTGACTACATGTACTCCCCGGAGGGCAGCGATTTGCTGACGTGGGGGATTGAGGGCGAAACATACCGCATCGTCGACGGCAAGAAGGAGCTGACCGAAAAGGCGCTGACCGTGGACGAGGAAAACGGCTGGCTGACGCTGTACACCTACGCCATCGGGCACACCGCCTTCCCGAAGTATGACGGCGAGACGGTGGTGCTGGCGAGCTACCCCGAAGAGCAGCTTGTTGCCGAGCGGACATGGGCGGATGCGTCCACCGCGCTGATTTACCCGCCCTACATCAATTTCAGCATGGAACAGCAAGCCTATTGCGACAGCCTGATGGACGAGATGGAGACCTACATCACCGAAATGAGCATCAAGTTCATCACCGGCGAAGAGCCCCTGACCAATTTTGATGCCTACGTCGCCCAGCTGACCAAAATGGGCATCGACAACGTGCTTGCCATCTACCGCGACGCGTATGTGCGGTATATGGAGAAATAACGGCATGTTTCGGAGAAATAAGCCCAAAGCAACAAAAAAGACTATTATAATAGAAGAAACAGTAACAAACATCGGAGGAAAACCAATGAACATTCTCGACTACGCTGCCAGCGTCCCCACCCCCGCCGACTGGACAGCCGCCTTCCAGCAAGCCATTGCTGACCTCCGCACCCGCGGCGGCGGCACGCTGATTGTCCCCGCGGGCGACTACCACACGGGCGCAATCCGCCTGTACGATAACATGACGCTGCACATCGAGTCCGGCGCGGTGCTGCGCTTCCATCAGGACGCATCCGCCTTCCCGCTGATTGACCTGGAGTTCGAGGGCATCGCAGGACTGGCGCATCAGCCGTGCATCTACGCCGAACACGCCAAGAACGTGACCATCACCGGCTATGGCACGCTGGATGGACAGGGCAGCTACTGGTGGACGCGCCAGCGGGCAGGGCAGAATGCACATCCGCGACCCTACCTCGTGTGCTTCAACCACTGCGAGCATGTGACGCTGGAGAACGTGACGCTCACCAACTCCCCGGCGTGGACGGTGCATCCGCTCTATTGCCGGAATGTGGTCATTCGCGGGCTGAATATCAAAAATCCGGCGGATTCCCCCAACACCGACGGCATCGACCCCGACGGCTGTCAGGATGTGCGCATCCACGACTGCACGATTGACGTCGGCGACGATTGCATTGCCATCAAGTCCGGCACGGAGGATACGCCGAATCGGCAGGTGTGCGAGCGCATCATCATCAGCAACTGCCACTTCCTGCATGGGCACGGCGGCGTGGTGCTGGGCAGCGAAATGTCCGGCGGCATCCGCAACGTCGTGGTGTCCTCCTGCGTGTTCTACGAGACAGACCGCGGCATCCGCCTCAAAACCCGGCGCGGGCGCGGCGGCACGGTGGAGGGAATCCAGCTGAATAACCTCGTGATGGAAAAGGTGATGTGCCCCTTCGTGTTCAACATGTACTACTTCTGCGGCGCGAACGGCAAGATGAAGCATGTGTGGGACAAAGCGCCCTACCCGGTGACGGATGCTACCCCCTGCCTGCGCGACGTGGTGATTTCCGACGTACGCGCGCGCCAGTGCACCGCCTGTGCGGGCTTCTTCTACGGCTTGGCGGAAATGCCGGTGGAGGGGGTCAAGATGCAGAACGTGGTGGTGGAGATGGTGGACGGCGCGCCCGGCCGCCCCGCCATGATGGACGGCTGCCCCGAAATGCAGCGCGCGGGCTTCTACCTGCGCAATGCGGCGGATGTGGATTTGCGCGGCGTGGCGGTGCGCGGCGTGCAGGGCGACTGGCTGGACGCGGATGACAGCGTGCAGCTTACCGCGTCCGCAGACACGAACTCTTTGCAGCAATAAAAATCAACTATGAGCGTGTGGACTGCGAAGGGGTCAAGGGGGCGACCGCAGACGTTCGTCTGTTTTCATGCCCCCTTGTCGCTCCCGCAGGAGCGAAATCCCCCTGCGAGAATAAAAATCAATCTGCTCATATCAGAAATACCTGATGCGAGGAACACGATGATGAAGCAATATCAATTGTGGTACGATGCCCCCGCCAAGGACTGGAACATCGCCCTGCCGCTGGGCAACGGTCGCATGGGCGCAATGGTTTTCGGCGGCACGGTGCTGGAGCGAATCAGCCTGAACGAGGATTCCTGCTGGTACGGCGGCTTCCGCGACCGCGTGAATCCCGATGCGAAAAAGTACCTGCCCGTGGTGCGCCAGCTGCTCAAGGAGGACAGAATCGCCGAAGCGCAGCAGCTTGCCGAGGAAGCGCTGACCGCCACGCCCGACGGCGAGCGCCACTACGAGGTGCTCTGCGACCTGATTCTCCAGCAGCTGGACGGCGAAACGCCCGAAGGACTGCACGGAATGCGCAATCTGCGCGGGCAGGACATGTCGCGCCACGAGCGCCCCGTCAGCGGTTATCGGCGGGCGCTGGATATTACGGACGGCGTGCATCAGGTGTCGTATGTCCGCAAGGAGAAGCAAATCCGCCGCGAGTGCTTCCTGTCTGTGCCGCATCAGGTGTTTGCGATGCACCACGAGGGCTTCTCCAGCCGCGTTCTGCTCCGGCGCGGCGCGTATGTCAACCGCATCGACAAGGTGGATGAGCATACCATCCTGCTGAGCGGGCAGGCGGGCGACGGGGGCGTACAGTATATGGCAATGTGCCGCGCGGTGGGCGAGGGCGTGCACGTCATCGGCAATACGCTGCACATCGGCGAAACGGCGGATATCTACCTTGCGTCGGCGACCTCCTACCGCTTTGCGGATTTGCGCGCGGCGTGCCTGTCCCGGCTGGAGACGGCGACGGCGGATGGCTACGCGGCGGTGAAGGCGGCGCATGTAGCGGAGCACCGGGCAGTGATGGCGCGGTGCACGCTCGCCCTGCACGGGGAGGATGCGCTGGACAATCTGCCGACCGACCAGCGCCTTGCCCGCTATGCGCAAGGCAATGCAGATAACGGCTTGGAGGAATTGTATTTTGCCTTCGGGCGCTATCTGCTCGCGGGATGCTCGCGTCCCGGCACGCTGCCGGCGAATCTGCAGGGCATTTGGAACGACGATTTCCACCCGGCGTGGGACGGCAAGTACACCATCAACATCAACACGGAAATGAACTACTGGTGCGCGGAGGTGTGCAACCTGACCGAGATGCACCTGCCGCTTTTCGACCACTTGCGCCGGATGCAGCCGCACGGGGCGCAGGTGGCGCTGGGCATGTACGGCGCGAACGGCTGGGTGGCGCACCACAACACCGACCTGTGGGGCGACTGTGCGCCGCAGGACACCTACTGCCCCGCGACATACTGGCCGATGGGCGCGGCGTGGCTGTGCCTGCACATCGCGGAGCACTACCGCTACACGCTGGATGCGGATTTCCTGCGCGCGAACTACGACCTGATGACCGGCGCGGCGGATTTCTTCCTCGACACCGCGATTCTGCGGGAGGATGGCATGTATACCGTCAGTCCGTCGTCCTCGCCGGAGAACGTGTATATCACCCCGTCGGGCGAAAGCGGGACGCTGACCGACGCGGCGGCGATGGACGGGCAGATTCTCCACGCACTGATGTCCGCCATCGAGGAATGCGGCGCGGTGCTGGGGACGGATACGGCGCGCTACACCGCCTTCAAGCAGAAACTTGACCCCGTGCAGGTGGAAGGCGGCCGCATCAAGGAGTGGCTGCGGGACTGCGAGGACGCCTGTCCGGGGCATCGGCACATCAGCCACCTGTTCGCGCTGTATCCCGGTCGGCAGATTACGCCGGATACGCCGGAATGGTTCGCGGCTGCCCGCGCGACGCTGGAAAAGCGGCTGTCCTGCGGCGGCGGTCACACCGGGTGGAGTCGCGCGTGGATTCTGTGCCTGTGGGCGCGCTTGCTCGACGGCGCGAAGGCGGGGGAGAACATCCGCCTGCTGCTGGAGCGCTCGACGCTGCCGAACCTGCTGGACAATCACCCGCCGTTCCAGATTGACGGCAACTTCGGCGCGACGGCGGCAATGGCGGAAATGCTGGTGCAGAGCCACGAGGGCTTCCTGCGCCTGCTGCCTGCCGTCCCGGCGCAGTGGCAGAAGGGCGAAGCCGTCGGCATCCGCGCGCGCGGCGGCTACACGGTGGATATTGCATGGGACGGCGCGGAGTATCAGGCGGAGATCACCGCGTCGTTCCGCGGCACGCTGATTCTCTCCGACGGCAGGAGCTTCCCGCATGAAGCAGGGCAGGTGCTGCACATCACGGCGGAATAATCGCTGTATCCAAAGAAAAAAACAACAATAACCATCAATTATGAGCGTGTGCGCTGCGAAGGGGTCAAGGGGGCGACCGCAGACGTTCGTCTGTTTTCATGCCCCCTTGTCGCTCCCGCAGGAGCGAAACCCTTGCGCAACACAAAAAATCTACAATGCAGAAAGCAAAACTTCTGCAACCAGACACCCTCATCAGGAGAAAGAAAATGACCATCTACATTTGCGGCGACTCCACCGCCGCCACCTACCCGCCCGAAAACGCACCCATCACCGGCTGGGGTCAGCTGCTCGGCGACTACCTGCCGAACGTGAACGTCGTCAACAAAGCCGTTGGCGGCCGCAGCACCAAGTCTTTTCTGGCGGAAGGGCGCTTGACGGACATTGAGCGCACCATCCAGCCCGGCGATTTGCTGCTCATCCAGTTCACCCACAACGACACCAGCGATTTGGTCTGGCGGCATACCGACCCGAACACGTCTTTCTCGGCGAATCTGGAGATTTATGTGGATACGGCGCGGCTGCACGGCGCAATCCCGGTGCTCGTCACGCCGATTCCGCGCCGATACTGGCGGGATGGCGAGCTCGTGGACGCGCACGGGGCGTATCCCGATGCCATCCGCCGCTTGGCGAAGAAGCGCAACATCCATCTTCTGGACGTGACGGCGGAGAGCATGGCAAAATTCCGCCAAATGGGCGAGGAAGCGACGTATCCGCTGTACATGAACGTTGAACCGGGGCTGTACCCCGCCTATCCCGACGGGTCGAAGGACGACACGCATACCCAGCGTGCCGGGGCGGAGTTTTTCGCGAAAATGACGGCGGATATGCTAATACTATTTTCAAATTCATCTGCGCCATCTGCTTGCGCCTTTTCATTTGAAAATAGTATGAAAAAACATGGAATGATAGGAGAATAACGATGTATATCATTGCCAAGGACGGTTCGGGGGATTTCACCTCCCTTCAAGCGGCGATTGATGCCGTGCCCATGAGCAGCCGGATGCCCACCATCCTCCTGCTGCGGATGGACGAGTACCACGAAAAGGTGATTGTGAACAAGGACAACATCCGCATCATCGGCGAAGCGCGCGACCGCACCGTCATCACCAATTCCGGCTGTGCCAAGGATTTGGACGCGGACGGAAAGGAGAAGGGCACGTTCCTCAGCTACACGTTTCTGGTCACGGGGAATAACGTGGAGGTGGAGAACCTGACCATCCGCAACGACGCGGGCGACGGCTCGCTGGTCGGGCAGGCGGTGGCGGTGTATGCGGCGGGCGACCGCGGCGTGTGGCGGAATGTGCGGATGATTGCGCATCAGGACACGCTGTTCTGCGGCCCGACGATGCCGAAAGTGGCGCGGGATGCTCTGCCGCGGCTGATTCCGGAGGGGGTCACGTCCGTAGGGGACTGCCCGCTGACGCTGAACCGCCAGTATTTTGAGGACTGCTATATTCAGGGCGACGTGGACTTCATCTTCGGGCCGTACCGCTGCTGGTTTGAGCGCTGCACGCTGTTCATGAACAAGCGCGGCGGGCTGTACACGGCGGCGAATACCCCGGAGCAGTCGCCGTACGGGCTGGTGTTCCACAATTGCAAATTGACGGGCGAGTGCGCGCCGGGTCAGGCGTATCTGGGCCGCCCGTGGCGTGCCTTTGCGCGCACCGTGTTCCTGCACTGTGAGATGGACGAGCATGTCAGTCCGCAGGGGTTTCAGGACTGGCAGGGCGGCGCACCCGTCACCGAGCGGTACGCGGAGTACGGCACGACCGGCGCGCGCGCAGACCAGTCCACACGCCATCCCAAGCAGAAGCGCATGACCGAGGCGGACGCGGCGGCGTACACCATTCGCGAGGTGATTGGCGGATACGACAACTGGCATCCGCAGCACCGCACGCCGACGTGGTTCCTCTGCGGCGACTCGACGATGGCGGATTATCCGGCAAATGCCGCGCCGATGACGGGCTGGGGACAGGCACTGAAACGCTTGGTTCCGGAAAACGTGTTTGTGGAGAACTGCGCGGTCTGCGGGCGCTCCAGCAAGTCGTTCGTGGCGGAAAAGCGGCTGAATTTTGTGGAGCTGTGCCTGCGCAAGGGCGACAAGCTGTTCATCCAGTTCGGGCACAACGACGAGAAGCCGGATGTCGACCGCGCGACGGATGCGCATGTCACCTATCCGGAGTATCTGGGCATGTACATCGACGCGGCGCGGCGGCAGGGCGCAGAGCCGATTCTGCTGACGCCCATCGCGCGGCGGCGGTTTGACGAGAACGGCAAATTGCAGCACACGCACGGGGAATATCCGGCGGTGATGCGCGATTTGGCGGATTACCGCGGCGTGCGGCTGCTGGACATGGAGCGCGCGAGCGAAAAGCTGCTGACGGCGCTGGGCAGCGAGGGCTCGAAGGTGCTGTTCAACTGGCAGGAGCATCACCTGAACTACCCCGACGGCGTGCAGGACAACACGCACCTGAGCGACACCGGCGCGGTGCGGATGGCGCAGATGGCCTTGAAATTGTTGGAGGAAGCGCAATGAAGGAATTTCTGCCGAAATCCGCCGCGAAAATGGCGGATTGCCTGATGAAGCGTTATGGCCTGCTGACCAGCCGCTGGAGCTATGACTACGGCGTGGCGTGGCGCGGCATGGAGGCGCTGTACGCCATGACGGGCGAAAAGAAGTATTTCGATTACATCAAGGACGCGATGGACACGTTCGTGACCGACGAAAGCGGCGCGATTCGCGACTACACGCTGGATGAGTTCAATCTGGACTACATCTGCAACGGGCGGCAGCTGCTGTATCTCTACAAGGCGACGGGGGATAAAAAGTACCTGCGGGCGGCGGACGTGCTGCGCGACCAGCTGCGCCGGCAGCCGCGCACATCCGACGGGGGATTCTGGCACAAAAAGTGCTACCCCTACCAAATGTGGCTGGATGGGCTGCACATGTCCGCGCCGTTCTATGTGGAATACTGCCTGATGATGGAGGAAGATGCGGCGGGCATCCGCGACGCGGCGAAACAGCTGCAATTGGCGTATGAGCACACCTATGAGCCGAAAACGCGGCTGAATCACCACGGGTGGGACGAATCCCGCGCGCAGCAGTGGTCAGACCCGGAGACGGGGCGCTCGGCGCACGCGTGGGGGCGCGCTGTCGGCTGGTATATGCTGGGGCTGGCGGATGTGCTGGCGCTGCTGCCGGAAAATCACGAATGCTTTGAGCCGCTGCGGGCGCTGATGGAGAAAATCAGCGCCCGGATGCTGGAAATCCGCGTGGATGGCGCGTGGCTGCAAGTGCTGGACTGCCCCGGCCGTGAGGGGAACTACCTCGAATCCTCCGGCTCGTGCCTGATGACGGCGGCGATTTTGAAGGCGGCGGCGAATCATCAGCTGCCTGACTGGATGCTGGCGGCGGCGCAGGAGAGCTTCCGGGCGATTCAGCGGCATTTCGTCGGGCAGATGCGGGATGGTACGCTGTTTCTGGCGAAAACGTGCTACGGCGCGGGGCTGGGCGGAAAAACGGAGGCGTACCGCGACGGGTCGTACGACTACTATATTTCGGAAACCGTAGGCAGCTACGATATCAAGGGGACGGGCGCGTACATTCAGGCAGCCTGTGCCTACGAAGGGAGTGAACCCCATGCTTGACCAGCGCTTGGCAACCCGTGTGGAGAATTTTGTGAGCCGCCTGAAGCGCGAAAGTGTGTGTATGCACGGCTTCATCCTTGACGTGCGGGGCGAAGTGAAGGCGACGGCGTACTATTCGCCGTTTGAGGAGGGGAAGGCGCACCGGATGTACTCGGTGTCGAAATCCATGACGGCGCTTGCCATCGGCCTCCTGCTGGACGAAGGAAAAATTTCGCTGGATGACTGCATTGCCGACTACTTCCGCGACTTCCTGCCCGAAAAGCCGGATGCGCGCCTGATGCGCCTGAAAATCCGCGATATGCTGCGGATGGCGACGTGCTACCGCGCCACCGTCTACCGCGAAACCGACGACGACTGGACGAAGCCGTTCTTCACCGCCGCATCCACCCACGAACCGGGCACGGTGTTCCACTACGATACGGGCTGCTCGCAGGTGCTGGCGGCGCTGGTGGCGCGGCTGACCGGGCAGCAGGTGATGGACTACCTGACCGCGCGTGTGTTCACGCCCCTTGGCGCAGACGACGAGAAGCATTGGCTGCGCGACCCCGCGGGCACCTGTCAGGGCGGCACGGGGCTGTGCATGTCCCTGCGCGATTTGCACAAGGTGACGCGGCTGGTGATGGACGGCGGGCGCGGAATTCTGCCGGAATGGTTCTGCCGGGAGATGACGAAAAAGCACATCGACAATTGCCTGTGCGCGAACGAGGAAGAGCGCTATGGCTACGGCTGGCAGGTGTGGATGACGCGCGCGGGCTGGGCGATGTACGGCTTGGGCGGGCAGCTTGCCGTGGTGTGCCCGGAGAAGGATGTCTGCCTGTGCACGATTGCCGACACGCGCCTTGACCCCATCGACGTGCAGCGCATCTACAACGCCTTCTTCGACGAAATCTACCCTTACTGCGGCATGGAGGACATGTCGCCTGTGCGCCTGTCGCCCGAAATTCAGCCGCTGGGGAACAATCCCGCGTGCGCGCTGGATGCGTCGCCTGTGTACCATTTCGCCGCGCCGAATCCGCTGGGGCTGGCGTGCGTGGAACTGCGGGGAAACACGCTGATTTGGGAGAATGCGCGCGGGCGGCATCCGCTGCAATTCGGGCTGGGGGAGAACCGCGTAAGTGAATTTCCCGGATGGCCGGGGCGCACGATGTTATCCTCCGGCGGCTGGGTGTCGGCGGATGAAAACGGGAATCTGCTGCGCGTCCGCTGCCAAATCATCGACGATGCCCCCTGCGGCGTGGACATGCTGCTGCGATTCACGGGCACTTGCCTGACGGTGCAGGCGCGCAAATCCTTCGACCCGGCAACGAATGCGTATGAGGGCGTGGCGACGGGGTACGCGGAGTGAAGGGACACGAACCAGAGGCTCACCTGAAAGGGAAGCTGTCAGCGCAATCTGACTGAGGGGTTAGAGCGGCGGGGGACAACCCCTCCGGCGCTGATGCGCCACCTCCCCTTGCAGGGGAGGCTTGGGTTCTTTTCCGCACAGGAAAAATCCATATAAATAGGAAACTTTTCGTTTAGAACGACTTCAGGAGGAAAGGCGCAATGACGGACGAACTGTACCTCCCCGACCAAGGCGACGGCAGCTACCGCAATCCCGTGCTGTGCTGCGACTACTCCGACCCCGACGTGATTCGCGTCGGCGACACCTACTACATGACGGCATCCTCGTTCAACTATGTGCCGGGGCTGCCGATTCTGACCTCGGCGGATTTGGTCAACTGGCGGCTGGTGAACTACGCGCTGCCCAACATCCCCGAACCGGGCTACGAAATCCCCCGCCACGCGTGCGGCGTGTGGGCGCCCGCCATCCGCTGGCACGATGGATTTTTCTACATCTATTACGGGATGCCGGACGAGGGCATCTACATGGTGCGCGCGGCGGATGCCTGCGGGCAGTGGGACGCGCCGAAGCTCGTGCGGGCGGGCAAAGGGCTGATTGACCCCTGCCCTTTCTGGGACGACGACGGTAGGGCGTACGTCATCCACGCCTACGCGAACAGCCGCATCGGGTTCAAGAGCCGAATCGGTATCTTCCCGATGAGCGCGGACGGCACGCACGCCATCGGCGAGGACAAATTCCTGTTCGACGGCACGGCAAATCACCCGACGATTGAAGGCCCGAAGGTCTACAAGCGGGATGGCTGGTACTACATCTTTGCTCCCGCGGGCGGCGTGGCGACGGGCTGGCAGACGGTGCTGCGCAGTCGGCGGATTGACGGTGAGTACGAGGACAGAATCGTCCTGCGGCAGGGGAACAGCCGCGTCAACGGGCCGCATCAGGGCGCGTGGGTGACGGCGGCGGATGGCAGCGACTGGTTCATCCACTTCCAGAGCCGCGGGCTGTACGGGCGCGTCACCCACCTGCAGCCGATGGCGTGGCAGGCGGACGGCTGGCCGATTATCGGCGAACCCGTGGCGGGCGAAACGTACGGCACGCCGGTGGAAACGTGGCGCAAGCCGTCACAAACGCATCAGCCGCCGCTTTCGCTGCAATGCAGTGATGATTTTGCGGATTCGCTTGGGCTGCAATGGCAGTTTATGGGCAATTGGCGCGCGGATTTTTATGCTGTGGACGGCGGATTGACGCTTGCCGCCCTGCCCGCACCGAACGGGATTGTGTGGAACTGCCCGCATGTGCTGACGCAGAAAATCGCCGCGCCCGCCTTCACGGCGGAGGTGACACTGGATGCCCGCGCGCTGCAAATCGGCGAGCAGGCGGGCTTCGGGCTCATCGGCGGGCAGTACGCGTACATCGCCCTGCGGCGGACGGCGGCGGGGATGCGACTGGTTTTCGTGCAGTCGGACGGCGAGGCGCATCAGGAGCGGGTGTGCGAGGAAATCGACGCGCCAGCGGAGCAGCTTGCCCTGCGGATGGTGCTTCAGCCGACGGGGGACGACACGGCGCGCGCGGCGTTTGCGTATCAGCATCAGGGGGATTGGCGGCGCTTCGGCGAGCCGTTCAGCCCTGCGCGGCACACATGGGTCGGCGCGCGGATGGCGCTGTTTGCGATGTCGCTGGACGGCGAGAACCACGGCGGCGCGGGAAAATTCGGGCCGTTCCGGGTGACGAAAGCGTGACGATGTAACCTCTTGCCGCAACTTGGCGCGGCGGATGCAACGGGGAAAATCCGGCGCGCGGGCGAAAAGGGAGCCTCAGGGGCGGGGAGGGGCGAATCCGGCAGCCCCTGAGGCTTCTGCAAGTGCGTTTTTCCGGCGAAAATCCGGCGCATCCGCCCCATTTTCATCATAACAACAGAAAATTTCAACCCACGCTCCCCGCACGTGGAGCGACGGCATGTTCGCCGCTGGTGACGATTTCAAAATCATTTCAACCCACGCTCCCCGCACGGCACGGAAATCAATTTTCAAATTGTGGAAAATGTGCTATACTGTACGCATGGACAGAACAACACTGATCGACTTCTTTGAGAAAGTCGAGACGAACGAGGAGTACAACGGGTACTTTTGCAGCATCGCGGAAGCATCGGAATTGTGGTGCTGGGCAGCCTGTGCGGGTTCAGGAACGTGAGCCAGATCCATCATTGGGCGAAAAATGCGCGCGTGAAGGAATTTTTGAAGGAGAAATTCCAAATAGAGCATATTCCGTGCTACTTTGGGCTGTTGACACTCTTGAAAATGGTAAAGCCTGACACGCTGAACCAATGCATGATGAAAAGGGCTTCACAATTCTTGCCAGAAAATGAAATTGAAACAACTATTTCGCCGGATGGCAAGACGATTCGTTCTACCGTTGGCAAGAAAAACATGGATAGCCCACTGCACATTATTAGTGCGCAAATCTGTGAAATTGGCGTTACGCTGGCTTCCGAAGCCGTCGAAGACAAGAGTAACGAAATCCCGGCGGTGCAGGAGCTGCTGAAAAAATGGACATTGAGGGCTGCCTGATTGTCGCGGATGCACTGAATTGTCATCAGAAAGCGGCAGAAGCTGTCGTAGCGGGAAAAGCAGATTATCTGCTGGATGTCAGGGCAAATCAGCGCAATTTGGAAGAAGAAATTGCCGAATACGTCAAGAATGATGACCTCCGCGGTCGCATGGACAAGAAGCGGACGGTGGAAAAGAACCGCGAGCGGATTGAAATTCGGACGGCGTACACGACCGATGATGCTGAATGGCTATGCGGGAAGAAAAAATGGAAGGGGCTGTGCTGCATCGGCGCAATCCGAAAGGAAGTCGAAGTTGACGGCAAGCGCACCGAAGAGTGGCACTACTACATTTCCAGCCGCAAACTGTCGGCGGAAGAACTGCTTCATCATGCACGGATGGAGTGGGCGGTCGAGTCGATGCACTGGCTGTTGGATGTTCATTACGGTGAAGATTACTGCCGGATTGCAAACAAGACAGCACAGCAGAATCTAAGGCAATCCCGCACAAAGAAAGAACAGCAAAAAGGTTGGGAAAGATGTATAATAAAGAGGTGAAGAAGCAATTGACGATGAGTCTGATCAGCGACGAGCTGGGGCAGGCATCAACGAAGAAGAAAGAGTTTCTGGGAA
>ERZ772883.1736-NODE-1736-length-15572-cov-9.881227_pt1 | contig 15572 bp, 11 predicted proteins | sample MGYA00580575_ERZ772883 | MGnify/ENA primary metagenome ERZ772883 (study PRJEB29015, sample SAMEA2737666) | human gut metagenome | biome: human gut; feature: human-associated habitat; material: faeces | place: China | collected 2012 ...
ATTGTAGTGGTATGAATCAGTAGGTCGTCAGTTCAAATCTGACTAGCGGCTCCAAAAAAATAAGAGTTTTGATTTAATCTTGACTTTTATTTTTTTTATGTGTATAATTGTTAAAAAGACAATGAGGTGATTTATATGAAATGTATTAATTGCAATAAAAATATTAAAAACAAAAATAAATACTGCTCAATTAAATGTCAGAAAGAATATGAATATAACATATTTATTAAAAAATGGAAAAATGGTGATATAGATGGTATGAGGGGAGAGTATCAAATATCAATGCATATAAAAACTTATCTATTTAAAAAATATAATAATAGATGTGCAAAATGTGGATGGGGAGAGGTTAACCAATATACAGGCAAAATACCACTGGAAATAGATCATATTGATGGAAATTATAAAAACAATAGGGAAGATAATCTAAGATTGCTATGCCCTAATTGTCATTCTTTAACGAGTACATATAAAGGAGCAAATTTTAATAATGGGAGAAAAACAAGAAAAAAGTATGCAAAAATATCTTGAGAATTATTAGTGATTTTGAAAATTATTCAAAATAGATTTAATACCTTGTAAAATCCACAAATATATGATATAAATAAAAGAAAAAAACGAGGAAACAAATGGAAAAAAATAAAAAAGCAAAAAAGCAAACATCATTTATGAAAAATGTATTAATGCTTATGATAGCACAAGTAGCTATAAAAATTTTAGGCTTTTTATATAGATTAGTAATAATAAATATAGAGGGCTTTGGAGATACTGGAAACGGATATTATGCTACAGGTTACCAAATATATTCGCTTTTATTAACCCTATCATCTGTAGGTATACCAACAGTAATATCAAAATTAGTATCAGAAAGAGTTGCAATAGGAGACCACAAAGGAGCACATAAAATATTCAAAACAGCTCTAAAAACATTTACAACTATAGGAATAATAATGTCTTTGGGATTATTCTTTGGAGCAGATTTCATAGCAAAAAACATAATAAATGTTGAAGGCGTTAAATATACACTTATGGTACTTGCACCAGCAATTATGTTTGTTGCAGCAGGAGCAGTTTTAAGAGGCTATTTTGCAGGATTAGGAACAATGAAACCAACAAGTGTTACACAAACTCTTGAGCAATTTTTAAATTGTTTACTTACAATAACATTTGTATATGCTACAATAGGCAAAGATACAGCAATAATGGCCGCAGCAGGAAATTTATCTAGTACAATAGCTATAATAATAGCCTTTATTTACATTGTATTATTCTACAAAAAGCAAAGACCAGAAATTTTAGAAGACTGCAAAAATCAAACTGTACAAATGGAAACAAAAACAACAAAGCAAATATTAAAAATAATATTTGCTGTATCAATACCAATGACAATAGGTTCACTAGTAGCTGAATTAAATGGAACAATAGATACCTTAACGGTAAGCAACTGTATACAAAAAGCATTCCAAGGATTAGAAGGTGGAAAAGCAGCATTAGAAGCAAAAGCAATGCAATTATCAGGAATGGTATCAAAAATAGAAACCATTATAAGATTACCACTTGCAATAAACGCGGCTTTCTGCACAGCACTAGTTCCAGCAATAGCTGCATCACTTGCTAAAAAAGACAAGGAAACAGCAGTAAAAAGATTATCTTTTTCATTCTTTTTAACAATAATAATTATTTTACCTTGTGCTATAGGACTTATAACACTTGCAGAACCAATATTAAAAACCATATATCCAAACTCTTATGAAGGAGCAAGAATCCTTCAAATAACATCAATATCTATGACATTTGTTGCACTAAGTTATGTTATAAATGGAGGATTATATGGATTAGGAAAAACACATATACCAGCAATAGCATTAGCAATAGGAGCAGGAGTAAAAACAGTTTTAAATATTATTTTAGTAAGTAATCCTAAAATAAATATATTGGGTTCACCAATAAGTTCAACAATCTGCCAAGGAATAAACTTTACAATATGTAGCTTTTATTTAAGCAAATACATAAAGCTAGATTTAAAATTCACAAAACATATATTAAAACCGCTATTTTCTGCATCAGTGATGGGAGTAGTAGCTTACGGAACACATCATGCTTTACTAGGAGTAATAGGCAATTCAAAAGCAACAATACTAGCAATAATGATTGGTGCATTAACTTATGGTATAATGATAATTATAACAAAAACACTAAATAAAGAAGATATGTATATGATACCTTTTGGAACAAAAATATATAAAATTTTAGTAAAATTAAAAATATATAAAGAGGAGAATACATAAATGAAATTAATTTCATGGAATGTAAACGGTTTAAGAGCAGTTTACAAAAAAGGTTTTTTAGAGTTTTTTAATGAAATAAATGCTGACATATTTTGTATTCAAGAAACAAAAATGCAAGAAGGTCAAATCAATTTAGATTTAAAAGAATATAATCAATATTTTAATTATGCTACTCGAAAGGGATATTCAGGAACAGCGATATTTACAAAAATAAAACCAGAAAAAGTAAGTTATGGAATAGGAATAGAAGAACACGACCAAGAAGGAAGAGTAATTACATTAGAATTTAAAAATTTCTATTTAATAAATTGCTATACACCAAATTCAGGCCGTGAACTTGCAAGACTTGATTATAGAATGGTATGGGAAGAAGAATTCAAAAAATATCTAAAAAAACTAGATGAAAATAAGCCAATAATTGTATGTGGAGATTTAAACGTAGCACATAAAGAAATTGACTTAAAAAATCCAAAAACAAATAAAAAAAATGCCGGATTTACAGATGAAGAAAGAGAAAAAATGACAAAACTAATAGAAACAGGCTTTACAGATACTTTTAGATATTTATATCCAGACAAAGAAAATGCTTACACTTGGTGGTCATATATGGGGCATGCAAGGGAAAAAAATGTTGGATGGAGAATAGATTACTTTTTAACATCTAATAGAATAAAAAAACAGATACAAGAAGCATATATATTTGATAAAGTACTTGGTAGTGATCATTGCCCAATAGGCTTAGAAATAGGAGGAATGTTCGATGAAAAGTTTTAAAAATGGAGCAAAATGGATTTATTGGTTTACTCTAATTGTAGCAATAGTAATAGTGTATAAAGTTTTGGATAATTTTACAGGCATTGGAGAATGGCTAAGTAATTTAATAAAAGTTATAAAACCATTTTTAATGGCAATACTTGTAGCATACCTATTATATATACCATGCAGAAAAATAGAGGGAGTATATAGAAAAAGCAAATTATTAAAAAATAAAGCAAGAAGTTTAGCAGTTGCAACTACATATATTTTAGTAATTCTAATAGTAGTTTTATTGATGAACATTTTAATACCAATGCTATCAGAAAGTATAACTGATTTGGCTTCAAACTTACCAGGCTATTATGATAGTGCAATTCAGTATATTGAGGATTTGCCAGAGGACAATATATTAAAAAATGATGTTGTTCAAGATGCGATTGAAAAGCTACAAGAAATAGATATAGCACAGTTGTTAGATTTAGATAACTTAACTATGTATATAGAAAAAGTAATAGGAATAGCAAGTGGAATATTTAGTATTTTTGTAACAGTAGTAGTTTCAATATACATATTGCTTGAAAGAGCAGAAATATTAAAATTTGTGAAAAGATTAAATAGTAGCTTATTTAATGAGAAAAAGTGTGCAACAATAAATAGATATTTTGAGAAGGGAAATGAAATATTCTTTAAATATATTTCAGGTCAAGTATTAGATGCAATAGTTGTTGCAATAATAATGTCTGTGGCTTTATCAATAATGAATGTAAGATATGCTTTGCTACTTGGCTTTTTAATAGGATTATTCAATTTAATACCATATTTTGGAGCGATAATAGCTGTAATTGTGGCGTGCTTAATAACTATTTTTACAGGTGGTATTACACAGGCAATATGGGTTGCTGTAGTGCTTATTGTGTTACAACAGATTGATGCTAATATTGTAAATCCAAAGATATTAAAGGATGCGTTAGAGATAAGCAAAATATTAATTATATTTTCAATAACTGTTGGAGGGGCATATTTTGGTGTGCTTGGAATGTTTTTAGGGGTGCCTGTAATTGCAGTAATAAAAATGATGTTGGATGATTATATAGAAAGAAATGAGAAAAAAACGGTTCAGACGGAATAAAGTATATATAAGCTAATGTACTCTATAATTTTTATTTAAAAAGTATTGACATTAAAAATTAAATAGTATACACTTTAAAAGTAAATTTTTTTTGAAAAGAAAAGCACATTGAAATTTGAATAATTAAGGCAAAGTATAAGCAAAATATTGCTTGTAAGGCTTACAAACAATAAAATTCCTATGTGTAATTTTAAAAAAAAGGTTTACAAAAAACAAACAACAAAAGTAAAAACTTAAAAATTTTTTAAGGAGGAGAACAGAGAATGAATTTTAAAATAAAAAACAATTCTGGTATAACACTTATAGCCCTAATTGTAACATTAGCAGTAATAATAGTATTATTGGGAGTAAGCATAAATGTGTTTGTAAATAGTGACATAATAGGGCATAGCGAAAAAACGGGACAAGCATATACAAATGCTTTGGAAACCGATAAGACTATAGGAAATGACGGAGTAACAATAAATGGTAAAAGATATGCAAATATGGAGGATTTTGGAAGAGGAGAAGAATTAATTGAATCAAACATACCGGGAGGAACAAAGGTAGATGAAAACAAAGAATATGTAATAGAAAGAGAAACAAGAACAGCAGTAATTCCAGGAGGTTTTACTATATCAGGTAAACATAGTGAAAGAACAATAGAAGGCGGATTAGTAATTTACTTAATAAATGATAAAACAGAAGAAGATATAGCTAAAATAGACTGGAATGATGAAGCAACACTAAAGCATTTGAAGGAAACTTATGACCAATTTGTGTGGGTACCAGTAACAGATGCAAATAAAATGTTTATGTGTCAAGCAAAAACAGAATCAGACTCAGGATGTGATTTAAAAATAGAGGGAAATGAAGTAATATGCCAAACACATAAAACAGCAGATGCAACAAAATCAAAGAAGATGGCAGGAAGATTATATGCAACAAGCACAGGAGAAAATTTTAATAGTAGTTTAACAACCCAAACTTATAATGCTAACAGTGGCTTAAGAGAGCCAGCAATAGTAACTGGAAATAGTACAGGAACAGGCACCAGCTATGATGGAAGTAGCACTGATAACAGTATAGGATTAACTTTAGCGACATTACAAGAAGAATATAATAGTGCAGTAAAAAAAGTAATACAAAGTGGAGGCTTCTGGGTAGGGAGATATGAAACAAGTGGAATAGATAGTTCAAATGATGATACAGCAGTAAGTATAGTGGCAGGAAAAGGAACAAGTGATGGAATAAATAAAAGAAACTGGTATAGAATGTATAAGCAGCAACAGAACTATGCAAATAAAAAAGGACTAGCAACTGAAGAAAATACAAGTATACAAAGTACCATGATATTTGGAGCAGCCTATGACCAAACAATGTTATTTGCAAATTGTGCATCAGAAACAACTCCAAAAAGAGATTATTCAGCAGTAAAAACAGGAAATGTACCAACAGATTGTTATAAAAACATTTATGACTTATGTGGAAACTTAAGTGAATGGACAACAGAGGCGTACTCTACCACTGATCGTGTTCACAGAGGTGCCTATTTCGACATCAGTTATTCAGCTAGCTACCGCCTCAGCAACTATCCGACTCTCAGCAGCAGCAACTACATTCGGTACCAGAGCCACACTTTACGTAACGCTAACAGAACCTCTACCAACAGACTATCAACAAGTTTCATATTTGGAATCTACAGGAACACAGTACATCAATACAGGATATAAAGCAAATTATAATACTTCTGTAAGAACAAAGGTTATGTTTAATGAAACATCAGCAAGTCAAGGCATTTACTGCTCAAGAGACGAATCAGTTAGATCAAATACATATTCACTATTTATTGTTGGAACTGCATTTAGACATGACTACAATTCATCACAAACGGCCACTTCGCTTAAAACATCAGCAAATACGGAATATGAAATTTCTTCAAATAAAAACATATTAACTATTAATAATAAAGTATATAATACAGCAACATACGCAAGCTTTTCAGCCTCATATAACATGACATTGATGGCTAGTACAGTAGGAGGAACAGGATTAGCTAATTACCTTAACGGAAGAATGTATTATTGTAAAATATATGACAATGATTTACTAATTAGAGACCTTGTACCATGCTACAGAAAATCTGATAACAAACCTGGATTATATGATATTGTAAATAACGTATTCTATACAAATGCAGGCACAGGTGAATTTGCAGTTGGACCAAATGTATAAAATTTAAAAAAATTAGAAATACCTCTTGCATATATTACAAATTTATGGTAATATAGAGAGGTATTTCAAATAGGGGTATAGTGTCAATGGTAGCACATCGGTCTCCAAAACCGCTTGTGAGGGTTCGAATCCTTCTACCCCTGCCATGCAAAAAAAAGTTTTAACTTTTTTGCAAAAAAGTATTGACAAGTGTCAAAAAATATCTTATAATTAATCTCGCGTTTGAGAAATGCTCCCTTAGCTCAGTTGGTCAGAGCAACCGGCTCATAACCGGTGGGTCCAAGGTTCGAATCCTTGAGGGAGCACCATTTTTATGAAAACTAAATATATGGATAGGTGGCCGAGTGGCTAAAGGCGGCAGACTGTAAATCTGTTCTCATACGAGTACGATGGTTCGAATCCATCCCTGTCCACCAAATGTAACTTGGAAAAGTTACATTTTATTTTAATCTAAGACACAAACAGAAGTTCTATAAAGGAGGACTTATGACTTTTAATATTCTATTAATTTGTGTGAAAAATATAATAAATACAAAGTCACCATATAAAAAAAGAAAAAGAGGAAACTCGTAAAAACTTCCTCTTTTTGAAGTTTACTTTCTTTGAATGTACCCAAACACAAGCCCTAAAGCAAAAGAAGTAGTGCAAAGAAGCAACCATCGAATCATAGTAATTATCCAATCCGTGCTAAGGGATGTGAACGTGAGTGCAATAGCAAATATTGAAAATACTATTGCAAACAGCAGGGTAGGCCCCAAAAAAGACTTCATGACGTGTCCTCCTTAAAATTCTTCGGAGGTTTACGCCTCCGAATGATTACAAAAATTATTCAAAGGCGTAACAAATAAATGCTACAATAATATTATATTATATTTACATAAAAAAATCAAATGAAAAACTTTAACATAATATATTGACTAAAATTTTATTTGAAAGTATAATACAAAGATGAGATTTAGGAATTTTTTAAGAAAAAACAGCTAAAATGTTACATACCAATGTTGAGAAAGGAAGAAAAAATATGATTGAAATGCTTAAAACTATAGGAAAATCAGTACGAGAATATAAGAAACCTGCAATAATTACCCCACTACTTGTAACTTTAGAGGTAATCATGGAAGTTGTTATTCCACTACTTATGGCTGATTTAATAGATAAAGGAATATACGCAGGGCAAATGAGTGAAATATTAAAACTTGGAATAATTCTAATTTTAGCATCACTATTATCACTAGCATTTGGTGTTCTATCAGGAATTACTGCTTCAAAAGCTTCAGCAGGATTCGCTAAAAATTTAAGAAAAGATTTGTACTATAAAATACAAGAATTTTCTTTTAACAATATAGATAAATTCAGCACATCAAGCATAGTAACAAGGCTTACAACAGATGTATCTAACGTGCAAATGGCATTCCAAATGATTACAAGAATAGTTGTAAGAACACCATTAATGTTAATATTCTCACTAGTTATGTCGTTTTCAATAAATACAAAATTATCTTTAATATTCTTGGGATTAATTCCAGTAATAGGCTTTACTCTATACTTTATAATCAGTAAAGCACATCCAGTATTTGAGAGAGTTTTTAAAAAATATGATGTATTAAACAACGTTGTAGAAGAAAATACAAGCGGAATTAGGGTTGTTAAATCTTACTTACTAGAAGAAAGCGAAAAGAAAAAATTTGGGAAAATATCAAATGATATATATAAAGATTTTAGCAAAGCACAAAAACTAATGTCTTTAACAAACCCAGTTATGCAATTTGCTGTATACTTAGCAATAATCCTAATATCATGGTTTGGTGCAAAAATTATAGTAAATACAAATATGACAGAATTAGAAGTAGGTCAGCTTACAAGCTTGATTACCTATGGAATACGTCTTTTAACAAGCTTAATGATGCTTGCAATGCTACTTGTAATGAGCACAATGGCAAGAAATTCAGCAGAAAGAATATATGAGATATTAATTGAAGAACCAGATTTGAAAAATCCAAAGAAACCAATAAAAGAAATAAAAGACGGAGGAATAAAATTTGAGAATGTATCTTTTAGTTATGTAGGAAATAAGAAAAAAGAATGTTTAAAAAACATAAACTTAGATATTAAATCAGGAGAAACTGTTGGAATAATTGGAGGAATAGGCTCAGGAAAATCAACATTAATAAGTTTAATTCCAAGACTCTATGATGCAACTGAGGGAAAAGTTAAAGTAGGAGGAAGAAACGTAAAAGAATATGATATTGAATCTTTAAGAAACGATGTTGCAGTCGTTCTTCAAAAAAACGTACTATTTTCAGGAAGCATAAAAGAAAACTTAAAGTGGGGAAATAAAAATGCAACAGATGATGAAATTATTAAAGCTTGCCAATTAGCACAAGCAGATGGATTTATAAATGAATTCCCAGACAAGTATGATACACATATAGAGCAAGGAGGAACAAATGTATCAGGAGGTCAAAGACAACGTTTATGCATAGCAAGAGCCTTACTTAAAAAACCAAAAATATTAATACTAGATGATTCAACAAGTGCAGTAGATACTAAAACAGATAGCTTGATTAGAAAAGCTTTTAAAGAAGAAATACCAAACACAACAAAGATAATAATTGCACAAAGAATAGCATCAGTACAAGATGCAGACAAAATAATAGTTCTTGATAATGGAACATTAAATGCAGTAGGAACTCATGAAGAACTATTAAAAACAAATGAAATATATAAAGAAGTATATGAATCACAAGTAAAGGGAGGCGATAATGATGAAAACAGCTAATAGGAGACCAGGAGCTGGGTTAAATCCAAACATGGTAAAAAACAAAAAGCAAACAGCTAAAAGATTGTTAAAATACATAACCAAAAGCTACACGAAACATTTAATTGTAGTATTTATATGTATTATACTTAGCTCAGTAGCAGGCGTTGCAGGTTCAGTTTTCTTAGGAACATTAATAGATGATTATATTTTACCATTATTGCAAACACCAAACGCAGTGTTTACAGGCCTTTTAAAAGCAATAATTACAATGGGAGTAATTTACTTAGTAGGTGTAATATCAACTTTTATATATACAAGAATAATGGCAAAAATTTCACAAGGTGTTTTAAAAGAAATAAGAGATGAGATGTTTAATAAAATGCAAACATTTCCAATCAAGTATTTTGATACTCATACACATGGAGAAATAATGAGTTATTATACAAACGATGTAGACACTTTATCTCAAATGATAGCACAGAGTTTGCCACAATTCATAGCCTCAATGACATCTGTAATTGCAGTATTTATTGCCATGATTATAACAAGCATACCACTTACAATTTTTATAATAGTATTCATTTTCTTAATGCTAAACATCACAGGAAAAGTAGCGTCAAAAAGTGGTAAATACTTTGTAAAACAGCAAGAAACATTGGGAAAAGTAAATGGATATATTGAAGAAATGATAAACGGGCAAAAAGTAATCAAAGTATTTACTTATGAAAAAGAGGCAAAAGAAAAATTTGATCAAATAAATGATGAATTATGCGAAAATATGACAACAGCAAATAAATTTGCCAATATATTAATGCCACTACTAAATAATTTAGGAAACCTTGAATATGTTTTAGTTGCCATAATTGGTGGAGCTATTGCAATTAAAGGAAATGGAGCATTAACAGTAGGATCAATAGCAACATTTTTACAATTAACACAAAGCTTTAATCAACCAATAATGCAAATGTCAAATCAACTAAACTCAGTAGTTATGGCATTAGCAGGTGCAGGAAGAATATTTGAATTAATAGATACAGAACCAGAACAAGATGAAGGATATGTAACACTTGTAAATGCAAAGAAGATAGATGGAAACATTGTAGAAACAGAAGAACGTACAGGAATGTGGGCATGGAAACACCCACATCATGATGGAAGCATAACATATCAAGAATTAAAAGGCCATATAGAATTAGAAAACGTAAACTTTGGATATGAACCAGGAAAACTAGTATTACATGATGTATCACTATATGCAAAACCAGGTCAAAAAATAGCATTTGTTGGAGCAACAGGAGCCGGAAAAACTACAATTACAAACCTAATTAATAGATTCTATGATATTGATGATGGAAAGATTAGATATGATGGAATAAACATAAAGAAAATAAAAAAGACAGACTTAAGAAAATCACTAGGAATGGTATTACAAGATACAAACTTATTTACAGGAACAATAAAAGAGAATATTAAATATGGAAAAGCAAATGCAACAGATGAGGAGGTTATAGAAGCAGCAAAACTAGCTAATGCAGACGACTTCATAAGAAGACTACCACAAGGGTATGATACAATGCTTACAGCAAATGGAGCAAACCTATCACAAGGCCAAAGACAACTTCTATCAATAGCACGAGCAGCAATAAATGATCCACCTGTAATGATACTAGATGAGGCAACAAGTTCAATAGATACAAGAACAGAAAAAATAGTTCAAGAAGGCATGGATAAATTAATGCAAGGAAGAACAGTATTTGTAATAGCACATAGGTTATCAACAGTAAGAAACTCAAAGGCAATAATGGTATTAGAGCATGGAAGAATAATAGAAAGAGGGGACCATAACGAACTAATAAAACAAAAAGGAAAATATTATCAATTATACACAGGTGCATTTGAGCTAGAATAATTCCAATTAAATTTATTTAAAAACCTTGAAACTGCACCAATTTACGTGTATAATAGTATTGTTTAGGAGGAATAAAATGGAAACAATAAATTTGAAAGATACATACTTACATTTTTTTGAAAGTAAAGGACATAAAATTATACCAAGTGCACCAATAATACCAGAAAATGATCCAACTTGTTTGTTTAATACTGCCGGAATGCAACCTTTAGTACCATATTTAAAAGGTGAACCACATCCAGAGGGAACACGTTTAGCTGATGTTCAAAAGTGCTTTAGAACAAACGATTTGGATTCAATAGGCGATACAACACACCATACATTTTTTGAAATGCTTGGTAACTGGTCTCTAGGAGATTATTTTAAACAAGAAGCAATTACATGGAGTTTTGAGTTTTTAACTAAATACTTAAAAATACCAGTAGAGCGTTTAGCTGTAACAGTTTTTAAAGGAAATGACATTGTTCCAGCAGATAGCGAATCTGCCGAGATTTGGAAAAAGAATGGAATTAAAGAGGAAAAAATTGCATTTTTAGGAGAAGATAATAACTGGTGGCCAAACATGGAACTTACAGGACCTTGTGGACCAGATACAGAAATTTTTTACTGGAGAAGTAATGAATCTATTCCTGAAAAATTTGATCCAGATAATGAAAACTGGGTAGAAATATGGAATAATGTATTTATGCAATATAACCATGACGCAAACGGAACATTTACTCCACTTAAAAATAAAAACGTAGATACAGGTCTTGGAGTAGAAAGAGTAACTGCAATATTAGAAGGCTATACAGATAACTATAAATCTTCTGTATGGAAAGATGTAATATCAAAAATTGAAAGTATTTCAGGTTTATCTTATGATGATTCAAACAACACAAAAGCAATGAGAATAATTGCAGACCATATAAGAGCAGTTGTAATGATAGCAGGCGATGACGCAGGAATTAAGCCATCAAACACAGACCAAGGCTATATTTTAAGAAGACTAATAAGAAGAATAATTAGATATGCTAAAAAATTAAACATTGATATAAACAGCAACTGGGAACAAGAGTTAGCCGAAATGATAATTGAAAAATATTCAAAATATTATTCAGAACTTGAAAGAAACAAAGATGTAATTTTACAAGTTCTAAAAGATGAAAAAATAAAATTCAATAGAACATTAGAAAAAGGCTTAAAAGAGTTTGAAAAAGAAACAAGAAACATAGAAGGAACAAAAATAAATAAAGACATAGCTTTTAGATTATATGATACTTATGGTTTCCCTATTGAACTTACAGAAGAACTTGCTAAAGAAAATGGACTAACTGTTGATACAGAAGGATTTAAACAAAAATTCGCAGAACATCAAGAAAAATCAAGAGAAGGAGCTACACAAAAATTCAAAGGAGGCTTAGCTTCAACTGGAGAAATGGAAACAAAATATCATACAGCAACACACCTTTTAAATGCAGCTCTAAAAAAAGTTTTAGGACCTCATGTACACCAAAAAGGAAGCAATATAACAGCTGAAAGAATGAGATTTGACTTTTCACATAACAGTAAAATGACAGACGAAGAAAAGCAGAAAACAGAAGACTTAGTTAATGAATACATAAAAATGGCAATACCAGTTGAAAAATTGGAAATGAAAAAAGAAGATGCAATAAAAGCAGGTGCTGAAGCAATGTTTGTTGATAAATATGGAGATATAGTATCAGTCTATAAAATTGGAGATGTATCAATGGAATTGTGTGGAGGACCTCATGTACATAATACAAGTGAACTAGGCCATTTCAAAATTAAAAAAGAAGAAGCATCATCAGCAGGGGTACGTAGAATTAAAGCAATATTAGAATAGAATATGTTTATTCTTAAATAATAAATTTTTAAGGAGTGATTAAAAATGCAAGATTGTATTTTTTGTAAAATAATAAATAAAGAAATCCCATCAAGCATAGTATATGAGGATGATGAAATAATTGCATTTAGAGATATACACCCAGTAACACCTGTTCATATATTGGTAATTCCTAAAAAACATATAACAAGCTTAGCAAATCTTGAAAAAGAAGATGAAGCCGTTGTAGGAAAAATATATGGAGTTATAAATAAAATCGCAAAGCAAGAAGGCATACTTGAAAAAGGCTTTAGAGTAATAGTAAATTGTGGAGAAGATGGCGGACAAGAAGTACAACATCTACACTTTCATTTACTTGGAGGAAAAAAATTAGGCGTAAAAATAGCATAAAGCAAAACTACTCAAAAGGGAATCCCAATTGAGTAGTTTTTTAATACAAAATATGTAAAAATACATATCTTATATTATTGGGGGTGGAAGTAATATTTAATCCACCCGAGAAAAGCTAACTAACTAAAATTAGCATCCTCCACAGCCATTGTTACCTCCGCAACAGCAGCAGATTATTATTAAAAGAATTATAATCCAGCAGCAATCATTTCCAAATCCGAAACCGCCACATCCGCATCCTCTATTTTCTGGCATACTACTTTCACCTCCTGATAAAGAAAAAATCTTAAGTTTTTTTCATTCGTTATGTTATATAGTATTCTTGCTTAAAAAAAAGTGTTACAAATTTTAAAATAAATTATCTTGATTTTTATTCCCATTTAACATATAATCTTAAATAGTAGGTGAATCAAATGTTAGAAAAAAATCAAACTTATAAAGTAGAAATTATAGACAATGGCTATCAAGGAGAAGGAATAGCCAAAATAGATGGAGTGCCAGTATTTGTTCAGGGAGCAATAAAAGGAGAAAAGGTTGAAATAAAAATACTAAAAGTTTTATCTAATTTTTCTTACGGCAAAATTATTAATATAATAGAAGAATCAGCCTATAGAACTAAAACTGATTGTAATGAATATTTAAAATGTGGAGGATGTAATTTAAGGCATATTAAATACGAATATACATTAAAAATTAAAAAAGCAATGGTTGAAAATTGCTTATATAAAGCTCTAGACAGAGAAGTAAAAGTAAACGATGTAATTGGAATGGAAAATCCATTGCACTATAGAAATAAACTGCAATACCCGGTTGGTCTAGATAAAAACAACAAACCAGTAATGGGAGTCTACTCACAAAGAAGCCATGATATAGTACCAGTAAACAACTGCTATATTCAAAATGAGGAATGTAACAAAATTGCAAATGACATATTTGAATTTATAAAGCAAAACAACATATCAGTATATAATGAAAAAACATTAAAAGGAACAGTAAGACACATTATAATTAGAATAGGAGTTAGAACAGGTGAAATTTTAGTTACTATAGTTGTAAATGATAATAAATTAAGTAAAGAGCAGGAATTGGTTAAGTACTTAATAGAAGAACACCCTAATATAAAATCTATTGTAGAAAACTATAATAACAAAAATACAAATGTAATACTAGGAGACAAAAATAAAGTAATATATGGAAATGGGCATATATACGATATTTTAGGAGACTATAAATTAAAAATATCTCCATTATCTTTTTACCAAGTAAACCCAATTCAAACAGAAATACTATACAACACAGGAATAAAATTTGCCACATCTAATGAATTAAATAATGCTAAAAAAGATACAGTTGCACTGGATTTATACTGTGGAATAGGCACAATAGGCATATTCGCCGCCAAAAATTTCAAAAAAGTATATGGAATAGAAATAGTAGAGCAAGCAATAGAAGACGCAAAAGAAAATGCAAAAATAAATAACCTAGATAATACAGAATTTTATGCAGGAGACGTTGAAAAAATATTACCAGAAATACTAAACAAAATAGAAAACAAGCCAGAAGTAGTTTTTGTAGATCCTCCAAGAAAAGGACTAGACAACAAAACAATAGAAACGCTAAAAACACTAACTCCTAAAAAAATAATCTACATAAGCTGCAACCCAGCAACTCTAGCAAGAGATTTAGGACTACTAGAGGAAAAATATGATATACAAGAAATACAACCAGTAGATATGTTCCCGTACACATCACATGTGGAGTGTTGTGTGTTGCTATATCTAAAGTTTTGATGCAATAGTCCAATTTGATGTTTTAATACGTTATAAGTAGGTATTCAATATAAATAGCTGCTAATTTCAAAAAAACCACAAAACAAACGTTTGACAATATCCTAAAAGTGTTATATAATAGCAAAAAACAAATAAGGATGTGGTGTTATGCAAGAATATTAAAAGATTGCAGGTGTAAAAATATAAAATAGGAGAATATACTATGGATAAAGCTAAAACAATGGAATTTATAGTGAAGATATTGAAGCAATATCAGATGAAGATTTGAAAGCACAATTGGACTGGGATGGAAAATTATCTATTATATAAAAACATACACCAGAAAAGGAAAATTTATGAAGTTTATTGAAAATATAAAATCAAAAATTGAAGAATAATTTCAAAAGTATTTCAACAACGAAGAACTATCAAAAACTGAACAATATATTCTAATGGGACTATTAGCGAAGGAAGCTGATTTAATTGGAACATATACTGTTAAACATTTAA
>ERZ772883.1742-NODE-1742-length-15541-cov-24.558956_pt1 | contig 15541 bp, 14 predicted proteins | sample MGYA00580575_ERZ772883 | MGnify/ENA primary metagenome ERZ772883 (study PRJEB29015, sample SAMEA2737666) | human gut metagenome | biome: human gut; feature: human-associated habitat; material: faeces | place: China | collected 2012 ...
CAATGGTACTCGGCGCGTTGAACAGCACCGCTTTTAGATACTGCTTGATGTTGCGCACTTTGGTTGTGTTCTCCCTCATGCAATCCAAAACAAACTCAATATGGCTGCTGTTCAGCTTCAAAAACTTGGATTTCACCAATTCGGCGGGGTAGTCGTCCCCGGCAATACGGATTGTCTTTCGGGCTGTGCAGACGGTTTCCAGCATAAGGTCAACAATCTCGTCCAAACGGTCTTTGTCAATTTTGCAGTTTTGAATGAGATGGTCGTATTCGATATTGTCCTTGATAATCTCCCTGTAAATCTCTACTGCGCTATTGCTTTTCGCTTCCGTTCTTTTCCTTTCCGGCGGCGTAGCCGCTTCGCCATGCGCAAAGGGCAAGGGGTTTAGGGAATGGAAAGGAATGGAATCGGTACTTGATAAATCAGTAATTGATTGTTCTTTACTTAATATATCTTTATTTAATTGCGTTGGATTTTCCAACGTAGGTTTTTCCTGCGTAGGTTTTTCCAACGTTGGATTATCCAATGTTGGATTTTCCAATGTAGGTAAATCCAATATAGGCGGCTGTCCGCCGCTGGTAGCTGCTTCCGGCTCTCGCGGCTGCGGCTGCTCGTATATGACGTAATCTGCGCCCCGCAAGCGTCCCTTTTCGTCGCGCTCCCGGCTGCGCACGATATATCCGGCTTTTTCGAGTTCCTTTACCGCTTCGCGGATTGCGTCGATCTTCTCCCGGTTGATATGGGATAAGCCCGCAAGGGTATAATCCCAATCTTCGGGCAGCGAAAGCATTTGCGACAACAAGCCCTTTGCCTTTAAGGACAATTCCTTGTTTCGCAAGTGGTGGTTGCTCATAACGGTATATCCCGTATTTCGCTCCACTCTGAAAACTGCCATATTTCCTCACTTCCTCTCTTGGTATGCGTGGACAATTAGAAAGCCGTTTTCGGCTGTTTTGGTATTGCAATATGCCCTTTGCCGTTTTCGCGTCTGCAAAGCCGCATGGCACAAGGGCTTTTGCCCGTCTATTTGTCCATGCTGGCGTGCGTTTTCCGCGTCCTTTTGCCGGGGCAATAGGGACACTCTTTGAAAACGCAAAACTCATATTTCCACCCGGGGCGGTAGAAACGGCAAGTGCCGCAATCTTCATCATCTCCGGCACAACCGGATTGATAGCGGTCAAATCCCGGCTTCTGCTGCATGAGCAATTCAAACGCCCGCTGCTTGCCCTTTGTGAAATACATTCCGGCTGCACCTCCTTTCCTGCGGGCATAAAAAAACGGCGTTACTTTCTCCCCCAAAGGGGTTAAGGTAACGCCGTTTGTGTGCGTATTCAGTTTTTAACACATTCCCTGTCTATCCGCTGTCCGCAAAACCATTGATTTTATTAGCTTTTTGCCGCTATCGCTATCACACCTCATTATTCCAGCGGCCCGGATTTCAAGCCATGCTTGCAGACATTGAAGCCGGGAAAGTCGGCACCGTCATAGTCAAGGACATGAGCAGGCTGGGGCGTAATTACTTGCAGGTGGGATTTTACACGGAAATGCTGTTCCCTCAAAAGGGCGTGCGTTTTATCGCTGTCAATGACAACGTGGACAGCGCAAACGGCGGCATGGACAATGATTTTACCCCTCTGCGGAACTTATTTAACGAATGGCTGGTGAGAGATACGAGCAAGAAAATCAAGGCAGTAAAGAAAGCAAAAGGCATGAGCGGCAAGCCTGTAACCAGCAAGCCAGTCTATGGCTATCTCATGGACAAGGACGAGAACTATATCGTTGACGAGGAAGCCGCCCCGGTTGTCCGGCAGATTTACCAGCTTTGCCTTGCGGGAAATGGCCCGACCAAGATTGCCCGTATGCTGACGGAGCAGCAAATCCCCACGCCGGGGACGCTGGAATATCAGCGGACAGGCAGCACCCGCCGTTATCACCCAGGCTATGAGTGCAAATGGGCGACCAACACCGTCGTTCATATCCTCGAAAACCGAGAGTACACCGGATGTCTGGTGAACTTCAAAACGGAAAAGCCTTCTTATAAGGTCAAGCACAGCATAGAGAACCCCGTCGAGAAGCAGGCCATTTTCGAGAACCACCATGAGCCGATCATCGACAAGGAAACATGGGAACGGGTGCAGGAGTTACGCAAACAGCGCAAACGCCCGAACCGCTACGATGAAGTGGGGCTGTTCTCCGGGATTTTGTTCTGCGCCGACTGCGGCCATGTGCTGTATCAGCAGCGGTATCAGAACAAAGACCGCAAACAGGACTGCTACATCTGCGGCAGCTACAAGAAGCGCACCCGCAACTGTACGGCGCACTTTATCCGCACCGATCTGTTGACCGCTGGTGTCCTGGCAAATCTCCGGCAAGTGACCGAATACGCAGCCAAGCATGAGAGCCGGTTTGTGAAACTACTTGTCCAGCAGAACGAGATCGGCGGCAAGCGAAAGACCGCCGCAGCCATCAAGCAGCTTGAACAGGCGCAGGAACGCATTTCTGAAATCAGCCGCATTATCAAGCGGCTGTATGAGGACAATGTAAACGGCAAAATCAGCGATGAGCGTTTCATGGAACTGTCGGCTGACTACGAAGCCGAGCAAGCGGAGCTGAAAAAGAGAGCCGCCGCCCTGCAAGCCGAACTGGACAAGTCACAGGCAGCTACCGTCAACGCCGAGAAATTTATGGGCATTGTCCGCAAGCACCTTGCCTTTGAAGAACTGACCCCCACTCTCTTGCGGGAAATGATCGAGAAAATTGTGGTGCATGAGTGCAGCTATGATGAGAACGGCACCCGCAGGCAGGACATTGAGATTTATTACAGCTTTGTCGGCAAGATTGACTTGCCCGAATAACCGCCCGACCTATCCGACACAATGGCCAAGTGTCGGATAGGAACGGCAAAATTTTTTGCACTTCTATTGCTTCTTTATCACACATAAGCAAAGGATTACGGGCTGTAGTGGCAATTGCGGCGCTGGATGGTATTCCCGAAGGTTGACACGCCCTTGCGGGCGTGAGGGTTGATGGCGCCGCCGGGCCTGTCGGCCCTGGGCGCCAAGGGTTCTGTCCGGGACCGGCTCCGCCTCCCGGACAGTTTGAGGGCCTGCCGGCCCAGGGGAGTTATATAGTATCGCTGCGCTGGCGAGGTGGGCGCCTGCCGGCGCCGGTATAATCCGCCTGTCGGCGGATGTGACTGAGTTTCATGCAGCTATTGCCGCGAAGCAGCATATAAAATGGCGCCCCCAGGGGCGCCGTACTTCCCTAGCGGAGCGTTACTTCATAACTCCCGAGGGCGGAGCCCTCAGAACCTGTCCGGAAGGCGAAGCCGATTCCGGACAGAACCCTGGCAGCCCAGGGCCGACAGGCCCGGCGGCTGCCTCAACCCTCGCCCGCGGAAGCGGGCGTCAACCTTCGGGAATACAGCTGCTCTGCCGTTAGTGTCACAAAAGCAAAAAAAATCCCCGGATTGCTCCGGGGACTTTTTCATGGTTTTCAAGCTTCGATATCCACAGTATCCGGTCTGCCTGCATCATCAAGACCGAGATAAGCCACTTCTCTTACATGTCCGTCATAAGTGAGGGTTACATGATAATGGAAAGTCTGGCCATCGAAAATCTCATCGCCCAGCTGGATAGCTGTGGTATAGCTGTCCGGACGATATTCTCTGACTGTGTCGCCAACTACCGGGAACTGCAGGAAAATGTATTCCGCACCCTGGTATGTTACGCTGCCGTAAACACGCTTCAGATCTGCTACAGCGTATTTATCTACGCCGCACACAACAATACTTTTTTCAGTTACTTCTGCCATGTTTATCACCTCTACGACCAATTTATAGCAACGAACGATTGCTATTTCCTTATATAGTTTACCACTTTTTCATGATAAACAGAAGATTTTTAAGGGAAATATTTCACTTTTTCTGTAAAAAAGGAAAAACTCTTTTTGTAAAGGAAAATGGATGAAATTTCAATTTCCTTACTGTCCGCCGGCAGCTTCCCTCTCATGGCTGTGATGGCCGTCACAGACGCAGTGGAGCTTATTTTTGAAAATTTCGCCCATAATGCTGTATAACTCCTTCAGGGCCTCGGGATTTAAGGAATAAAAAATATTCTTGCCGTCCCGCCGGTCGATGATGAGGCCCGACTCAACCAGCACCTTCATGTCATGGGACAGGGTGGGCTGGGTGATGGCAAAGGCCTGCTGCAGCTTGCATGCGCACTGCTCCCGGCAGGAAAGCATGTCCACGATTTTCAGCCTTTTGGGATCGGAAATGGCCTTCAGAATTTTGGCGGTGTCAATATAAATCTTTTCCATACTGTCTGAACTCCTGTGATAAATAGAATTATTTCTATAGAGAGAGTATCAAAGAAAGGGGAGTTTGTCAAATGGGGGTAGAAAAAGGGTTCAGAAGGTGCAGAGGGTTCAAAGGGTTCAGAGGGGGTGGTATTGCCCTGGCGGGCGATGATTATAAATGCCGCCGCAGGCGGCATTCCCCTTTGTTATCTTTATCAGATTTTTTCCATAGGAAGTGCCATGAAGTGAGGATAGGAGGAGAACAGTCAGGCTGTACAGACAGGGAGTAAATAAATCGTAAATCCAATGAAACTCATCCTGTGAAGTGGGCTTGTATTTTACTTAAAGGTGTGGCAGGTGAGAGGGATTGCGCCGCCGACAGGCGGTATATATTTATCGACGCCAAAGGCGTCGATACCACCACCCTCTGAACCTTCTGAACCTTTTGAACCTTTTGAACCCTGATTTCATAGAGGAAACTCATATTTCCTTATGAAATCAACGGTCTCTTTACCCCTTTTTATGTTATAATTATAGAGACTATCTATGAAAGGAAACGACCATGGGAACTATCATCAGCATCATCAACCAGAAGGGCGGCGTAGGGAAGACCACCACGGCGGTGAACCTGTCGGCGTACCTGGCAGACAAGGGGAAGAAAACCCTTCTTATCGACGAAGATTCGCAGGGAAATTCCACCAGCGGTCTCAGCAGGTCCGTGGATTTTGAAAAGAGCCTGTATGATGTGCTGCTGAATGATACGGCTCCGGAGGAGGCGGTGGTGAAGACGGCCATCCATAAGCTGCACCTGCTGCCGGCGTCCATCGACCTGGCGGGGGCGGAAATCGAAATCGCACCGCTGCCGGAAAGGGAGTCCCTCCTGAAGCGGAAAATCGAGCCCCTCCGGGAATCCTACGATTACATTCTCATCGACTGTCCGCCGTCGCTGGGGCTCATGACGCTGAATGCCCTGGTGGCCTCCGATTCCATTATCATTCCTATTCAGGCGGAGTTCTACGCCCTGGAGGGGCTGTCCCAGCTGGTGAAGACGGTGCAGGTGGTTTCCCGTAAGATGAATCCCCGCCTCCACATCCTGGGCATCCTTCTCACCATGTTTGACGGCAGGACGAACCTGTCCCTCCAGGTGGCGGAGGAAGTGAAGAAATATTTCGGCTCCAAGGTGTTCCGCACGGTGATTCCCCGGACGGTGAAGCTGTCGGAGGCGCCCAGCTTCGGGGAGCCGGTGCTCACCTATGCGCCCAAGTCCAAGGGCGCGGAGGCCTACAGGAAGCTATGTCGGGAGGTTTTGAAACGTGAATAAGAAGAAATTGGGACGGGGCCTCGGCGAGCTTCTGGGAGACGCCCTGGACGATACAGGCAGGGTCATGGACATTTCCATTGATGAAATTTCACCAAACCCCTGGCAGCCCCGGCGGGATTTTGATGAGGAATCCCTGAATGCCCTGGCATCATCCATCAGGGAAAACGGTCTCATCCAGCCGGTGGTGGTGCGGAAGAAGAAGGACGGCACCTATGAGCTGGCAGCCGGCGAAAGGCGCTGGCGGGCGGCAAAAATGGCAGGCCTTACCGTTATTCCCGCCATTTCCAAGGAATACGATGACCGGTCCATGGCTGAAATGGCGCTGGTGGAAAACCTGCAGCGGAAGGATTTGAATCCCGTGGATGAAGGCATGGCCTACCGGAAGCTCATGGACGAATACGGCCTCACCCAGGAGGGCATTTCCAAAAAAGTGGGAAAGAGCCGTCCCTACGTGGCCAATATGGTCCGCCTTCTGGACCTGCCGGAGGAAGTGAAGGATTTCCTTTCCAAAGGACAGCTCACCGCCGGTCAGGCAAGGCCCCTCCTGGGGCTTGAAAGCGATGCGGAAAAGGTACAGCTGGCCCGCCGCATCGTAAAGGAAGGCCTTTCCGCCCGGAAGGTGGAAGACATCATCCGTGAAGGAAAGGAACCGAAGAAAAAGGAAGATCCGCCGGCAGCGGCCTTTATGAAGGCGGTGGAAGAAAAACTGGGCCTTTCCGTGGGGTCCAAAGTACGTATACGCATAGGGAAGGGGAAGAATGCCCACAAAGGCACCATTTCCATTTCCTTCAGTAATGACGAGGAATTTCAGCGCATCGCCGATATTCTGAATCAGAATCATGAGTCTAGATAGGTGGAGTTTCTGCAAATATGATGAATCCCAATGCATTCATGTATGCCGCAGTCGGCATCATTGTTATTATTTTTCTTTTCATTCTCCTGCAGTATGTGCTGCTTAGAAATAAGGTAAACCGTCTTTCCAAGAAATATAAATATTTCATGAACGGCGAAGACGGCGGTTCCATTGAACTGAAACTGTCCACCGAAGTGAGGGAGCTTCGTGAAATGGTGGCTTCCTCTGAAAATATGCTTCACCAGCAGGAACTGCTGGCCACCATGCAGCTTCAGTCCTTCCAGAAGGTGGGCCTGGTGCGCTACGACGCCTTCGACGATACCGGCGACAAGCTGTCTTTCTCCCTCACCGTACTGGACGGAAAGAACAACGGCTTCATCCTCTCCTCCCTGGCCGGCCATGATACCTCCCGCATTTATGCGAAAAAAGTGGTGAACGGCCAGTGCCGGGAAGCCCTTTCTTCGGAAGAGGCGGAAAGTATCAACATCGCCCTGGACACCCTTATGCCGGACATGGCGGAGGGAGCAGCGGGCCAGGCAGCTCCGGCAGCGCCGGAATCCCAGCCCCAGCAGCATAAGATTGACATGGCCAAGGGAAAGTAGAAAGCTTCGCTGCAGGCTCTGTAAAAAGGTTCAAAAGGCGCAGAAAGCTCAAAAGGCGTAGAAAGCTCAAAGTGCCCAAATGGTGGAGGCGGGAGCGACCTGAGAATCCGGTGAGTTGGTGACAGCCGTGCTGTAGGGGAGTGCTGACGACCGGAGTATCCTGTGACACGCTTCACATCGTGGCGAAGGTGGTGCCGCAGGCACCAAAGGGGGGGCCGCCGAAGGCGGCATACATACTCATCGCCCGAAGGGCGATACCATAACCCTCTGAACCCTCTGAACCCTTTGAACCCTCATGCATTCGGGAATACATCCGGATGTGCAAATTGAAAGACATGTAATGCCCGGAATATGGGGATACTTCCGGCAGTTGATTTCATATAAAAGGTAATCCATGAAGAAAACAGAAAACAAAGACACCGGAGAAGTAACCTTCTCCTTTACGGACAAAGAAATCAAAAAACTGAAAATTCTATCCCTGGCAGGCGCTGCCGTTTTCGTTTTAAGCCTGGGCACAGCGGTGTATGCCGCCGTTTCTATGAACTCTTTGAAGAGTGAGAATGAGCTGTACAGGAACCAGCTGAAAATGGCGGAAGAAAAGATGGATGCCCTGTCTGATAAGACAAAGACCATTGAAAAGCTGTCCTCCCAGTTGCAGGACATGATCCAGGCCAATAACAACGGCGCAGGACAGAATATTTCCGCCTCCGGCGAAGGCGGCCAGGGCGGCGCTTCCACGGTGCCCGATAAGGCAAGAAATGTGAAAGCCTCGGAACATGAAAATGGCGCAGACAGCGAAGACCATGAGATTTCCACCCCCGGCGAACTGTTAAGCAGCATGAGAAAACTGGATAAACGTCTGGACAGCCAGATTAAAACTATGATAGTCCTCCGGGAAAAACTGATGAATGAAACCTATGGCATGCAGGCCCCCTTGCTCCATACCTCTTCCACCACCCCCGACATGTGGCCCGTGAAAGGTACCATTTCCAGTACCTACGGCTTCCGGTCAAGCCCCGGCGGCATCGGTTCCACCTACCACGAAGGCATTGATATTGCCGTGGATTACGGCACACCTGTGGAAGCCACTGCCTCCGGCGTGGTGACCCAAGCCGGCTGGGTAGGAGGCTACGGCAACCTTGTAGAAATCAAACACGATGGAGGCCTTGTCACCCGCTACGGTCACAACTCCGCCCTTCTGGTCACCGTGGGCCAGAATGTGGAGCAGGGCACCGTCATCGCCCTGGCCGGCAGCACAGGAAACAGCACCGGACCCCACTGTCACTACGAAGTCCGGATTAACGGCGACGCCGTGGACCCCACCTACTTCCTTCCGGGAAACTACTGATAAAAACGCAGCGCGTCATAAGGACGGGCTGCGTTTTTTGAAATGTTTCACGTGAAACAATGGGGCGTAAAGAATCTCAGGTTCAGAAGGTTCGGCCCGCCAGGATCGGAACGCAGCCCGATGGCGGCTTGAATCCGGGCGCCGCAGGTGCCTGAACCCTTACTCTTGCGGGAATGGACCCTGTCATCCCTTTCCGCCGACCGGCATGTACCGGCATTCCCTCACTTACTGTTCTTACCGAGATTCTTCGCCGGAGGCTCAGAATGACAATCCCCGGCGGAAAGCGGATTGCGTCCAGCAGACGCTGTCCCACTATCCCACTGTCTCACTGTCCCACTATCCCACTAGCTCACTAGTACACCAGCTCACTAATTCACTCATAAGGAGTCCCCCATGACCGATACCATTGAACAAGCACAGGAACTGCTTTTGAAAGGCGATTTTTCCGCCGCCCTTGCCATGTATACCCGTTTGTATAAAGGTCCTTACAGCGATGAGGACAGAGGCACTGCCGCCATCATGCTGGCCCAGATGTATGCCTGCGGCATGACAGGAGAGGTGAACGATAAACTGGCCGATGATTTTCTGGCCAAGTCCGTGAAGCTCCAAAGTCCCCTGGGCCTTTTCATGGTGGAATCCAAGGACCCGGACATTCCTTCCGCTGATTTCGAAAAGCTGGTGAAAAAGCTGAAAAAACTGGCGGATAAGGGGAATACCTTTGCCATGATAGAAATGGGTCTCATGTATGAATATGGCCACCACCGGAGGGTAAACCTGAAAAAAGCGCTGGAATGGTACGAAAAGGCTGCCTCTCTGGGCCATGTGGACGCCATGGTGCGGGCCGGATGGATTCTTGAAAATGAAGATTTCAAGGAATACAATGAACACAAAGCCTTCCTCTGGTACCTGAAGAGCGCCGCCATGGCCTATGGAAACGGCGAATGCCAGCTGGGCTGCTGCTACCGTGACGGCATCGGTACGGGAAGGGACATGAGCCGTGCCCTCATCTGCCTTAAAAAAGCGGCTGCCCATGGTTCCACTGAAGCAGCCATGGTGCTCTATGAAATCTATTCCGGAGAAGGCATGGAATACGAAGAGGACAGCCGGTTCCGGGACAAAGAAAAGAGCTTCACCTATTTGAAACTGGCGGCGCAGCGGGGCGAAGGCGAAGCCCTCCTGCGTCTGGGCCAAATGTATTACAAAGGGGAAGGCACAAAGGCGGATTCGGAAAAAGCGGAGCAGTGCTACCGGAAAGCCTGGGACGCAGGAAATACCGTAGCCGGCACCATGCTGGGCCTCATTAATATCTACGGCAAAGGAGACCCGGAAAGCATGAAAAAGGGGATTTCCTATCTGAGCCAGGCATCCCAGGAGGGGGATAACGATGCCTTCCGCGAACTGGCATTGTGCATGCTCTATGGACGGGGTGTAGATATCAATGAAGAACTGGGACTGAAAGTACTGGAAAACCTGGCGGAAGAAGAAAATGAACCGCTCAGCATCACAGCCCTGGGAAACTGGTATATGAATCAGAAAGATCCGGAAAAAGCGCTGCCCTATTTCAGACAGGCGGCGGATCTGGGCGAACCAAATGCAGAATTCGCCCTGGGGTACTGCTACCTTTCCGGCACCGGAGTCCCCCGGAACCTCAGAAAAGCCCAGGAACTCCTCCAGCGCGCCGCCATGAAAGGACAGGCGGAGGCAGAAAAAGTGCTGAAAACTCATTTTTCATGAAACACAGTGGTATCATGACGAACAGGAAACTATACGCAAATAGTTTCCTGTCGGTAAGGAGTACAATAGTATCAAGCCGAACAGGAAACCCTTTGTGAATAGTTTCCTATTGAGATGAAACACATTGGAGCCGCGCCGTATAGGAAACCCTTCGCAAATAGTTCCCTAATGAGATGAAACACATTGGAGCCGCGCCACTCTGTCATTTCGAGCGGAGCGAAGCGGAGTCGAGAAATCTCCCATCGGAAAGTTTCCTGTCGGCAAGAAGCACCATAGCGTCACTCCGGATGGGAAACCCTTCGCAAACAGTTTCCTGTCGGTAAGAAGGACAGTAGTGTCACGCCGGACAGGAAACCCTTCGCGAATAGTTTCCTGTCGGTAAGGAATACTATAGCGTCACGCCGAACAGGAAACTATACGCAAACAGTTTCCTGTCGGTAAGAAACACCATAGTATCACGCCGGATGGGAAACTTTTAGCCAATAGTTTCCTGTCGTAATGAAGCACAGTGGAACTACGCCGCACAGGAAACCGATTTCAAAAGAAAGGAGCCAGACCATGGCAGAAGGAGAAAGACTTTTTTTACAGGGAAAAATTGATGAAGCCTATGAAGAACTGCTGAAGGAAAAGAGCGGCCGGGCCCTGTACCTTCTGGGGCTCATTGAACGGGAAGGCTATGGCCACCGAAGGGCGGACGAAGAGAAGAGCCGCCATTTCTTTGAAGAAGGAAGAAAGCTGGGAGATCCTCTCTCAAGCCTCTCCCTTTTCCAGGGCGAAACGGGGAAGGACATGTGGGACACGGTGAACCAGGATTTCTCCCGCGTCCTTCTGGCCGCCAACCGGGGCGACGTGCTGGCCATGGACGAAGCCGGCCTTTTCTATATGGGCAGCGGTATCATCCTGGATTATGAAGAAGGGGTGAAATGGCTGGCCAAGGGCGCTTTCTATGAATACTGGAAATCCCTCTATGACCTGGGCATGTTCTACCATGAATACAATTTCACGGAAGACAGGGAAAAGAAAGCACTCACCTGCTTTCAGAAGGCCGCCGAATTCCACGACAGCGAAAGCGAATACATGCTGGGCCTTGATGGAGCCATGAAGGCCCGGACGGATAAGGATCTGGAAAAAGCCATTTCCTGGCTGGAAAAATCCTTTGACCACGGCAGCGAAGAAGCGGCCCTCCTTCTGGGAAAATTGTACGAAGGAACCGTGGATACAGACATGGAAATCAGGGAGTCCCCGGAAAAAGCCCGCCGCTGGTACGAAAAAGCGGCAGGGCAGGGCAGCGGCGAAGCCATGGCGGAACTGGCCTTCTACTATGAAAAGGGAATCACCGTGGAAAGGGATATGAAAAAAGCGGTGAATCTTTTGAAAGACGCTGCCATCAACGGATACGAAGAGGGCCTGTTCTCTTTGGCCCTCCTCTACCTGGAAAATGGAAAAGAAGATGAAGCACTGCCCTACATGGAAGCGGCTGCAGCCAAAGGAGAAGAACGGGCCCTCTACATGGCAGGCATGATGTACCTCTATGGCAAAGGTACAGAGCCGGACAGGGAAAAGGGCATAGACTATCTGAAGGGCGCCGCAGACCAGGGCTCCGAAGAAGCGGTGGAAGAACTGAAGAAACAGGGAGTATATGCAATTTAGCGGGCTGGTTGGACAGCTGTCCGCTTACCGACGGGCGCTGGAGCGTATTCCCGAAAGCAAGGGGGGTCAAAGGAGTCGGGACGCCTTTGGGCCTGTGGCCCTCGGCGCCCGGTTCAGAGGGGAAGAAAAAGATTCTTAAGATGGACGGGGATTTCACCTCGAGGGTGTTGGTTTGACAGACGCTTCGCGTCTGAGGGTTGTGGTAGCGCCCTGTGGGGCGCCATATAAATGCTGCCTACGGCCGCTGCCACCTTTCCCTTTAGGAGAAGTACCGCCGCAGGCGGGGATAGTGGAGCATTTCCAACGGGTGCAGCCCGGTTGTATGGTTTTCCACTCCGCGAAGCGGAATTATAAGACTCATCGCCCAAAGGGCGATACCACCACCCTCTGAACCCTTTGAACCTTCTGAACCCTTTGAACCCTCACCGCTAAAGGGGAAACGACTCACTATGATTTGTGCGTCGCTTTGCTCCTTCAAATCATGTTCGCTGTGCACGCCGCAGGCGTGTCCAATGGCGATACCACCACCCTCAACCGCCGAAGGCGGCTGTCGCCCCCTGAGCGAAAGCGACGCAACCCTTCTACACAACCCGCCGCCCACAGGCGGCCATAACCCTCGGGACGAAGTCCCGTCAACCCTCACGCCCGAGAGGGCGTGTCCAAATATCCACAAGAAACGAGGAATTACAATGACGGAATTGGAAAATGCTGAAAAACTATTTCAGGCCTATCAGGTGAAAGAGGCCTATCCTCTCTTCCAAAAGTTGGCGGAGGAAGGAAATGGCAGGGCCCTTTATTTCCTGGCCCTCTATGAACAGTACTACCTGGGAGCGGCGCCCTTTTCTCCTGAAGGAGCCATCGAAAAAGCCCTTAAGGGGGCCCGGGCGGGAGACGGCCTCTGCGGCGTATACTGCATGCTCCATTTCGACCTCCTGAGCCATGAGGCCTTCCATGAAATCATGGACGCCAAAGAAAAGTGGATTGACGCAGCGAAGAAGGAAAGCGATGTCTTTGCCCTGGAAGCCCTGGGCTGCCTCAGCGTGGTGCATGGCAAGACGGACGAAGAAGTGCACACGGGCCTCCATCTGCTGGAAGCGGCGGCCCTGCAGGGATACTGGAAAGCCTGGAACGACCTGGGCCAGTTCCATGACCGCCATGTGAAGGATAACAATCCTCTCCTCAAAAAATACGTGGACGATAAGAAATCCCTGTCCTCCTACCGGAAATCCATGGAAGCCGGCTATCCGGACAGCATGAACCGGCTGGCCTATTTCTACTACCTGGGGGACGGAGTTGCGAAAGATGAAAAGGAGGGCATCCGTCTCTTCAAGAAGGCCTTTTCCAAGGGCCATCTGAAGGCAGGCACCGCCCTGGGCATGCTCTACCTCTTTGATGAAAAGGGAGGAAGCAAAAAGGAGGGCTTCCGGTACACGAAAAAGGCGGCGGAAGGGGGAGAGCCCACAGCCATGGGCAATCTGGCCAACTGCTATGATTATGGTAACGGCACGAAAAAGGACCGCCGCCTGGCCAAAGAATGGTATCAGAAGGCCTCCGACGCCGGCATGGATTCCTCCACCACCCAGCTGGCGGTGATGTACCACGAAGATGGAAATGACGGAAAAGCCTTTGCCCTTTTCCAAAAGGCCGCAGACCGGGGATTCCCGGAAGCCATGGGCTGGCTGGCCGCCTGCTATCAGTACGGCTGCGGCACCGAGCCAAACAGTCTGGCAGCGGTGCAGTGGCTGGAAAAAGCGGCTGCTCTGGGAAGCTCCGAGGCGGAAGAAGCACTGCAGTACCTTCATCAAGAATTAAAAGGAAATGAGTTATGAACCTTCAGATTTCAAAAAAATTCTCTGGAATCCTTCTCTCCGCCCTTCTGGCCGGAGCTTTGACCATTCCTGCTTTTGCGGAAGAAGGAAATATAGAAGACCTGCTTCTCCAAAGTGCACTGGCCGCCGGCAGGGAAGAGGGGGCCGTTCCGGCCCAGGCTGAAGAAAAGGCGGGGCCCCAGGAAAAGCTCATCCTCCTCACCTGGCAGGAGGACCCGGAATCTGTGCGCTACGAAGTGGAAATTTTCCGGGGGCTTCCGGAAAATCTGGACAGGAACAGCCCCGTGGAAAACCACCTCTACGACAACCAGCGCATTTACACGAACCAGGTGCTGGTGGACCTGGCTGCCTTTCCTCCGGGGGAAGCCCCCCTTTACTGGCGGGTGCGGCCCATTGACGCCAACTGGCAGGGCATGGGTCCCTTCTCTTCTCCCATGGAAGTGAGAAGCACCATGAAGCCGGTGAGTCGAAATGCCCCTTATCCCCATGTCTACCATCCTGGAAATGGCTCCACCCTGCTCTATCCCGTCTATTCCTATGCAGGAAATCCCGGCGCTGCCAGTTACGAAGTGGAAGTGACGGACCGGTATCCGGAAAATCCGGATGGCACGGCGCCGTCAAGGTACCGGGTATTTTCAAAAACAACCACCCTTTCCAATGTGTACGACGACAACCCCCGAATCGGTACCTTCTACTGGCGGGTGCGGGGCATGGATGAAACTGGAAACCCCCTGGGCATCTGGAGTCTTCCGGAAAAGGTGAGGACAAACCCCGAAGAACACTTCGAAGTCGGTATCTTCGGCGACAGCATCACCCAGGGCGGCGGCCACCTCTACCACAGTCCCGCCGACATGGCCTACAGCTACGTCACCTACCTTGATTTCCCGGCCGTCAACATGGGAAGAAGCGGTGACACCACAGAAATGATGGAAGACCGCTTCGACCGGGACGTACTGCCCTTCCATGTGAAATACCTCCTTATCATGGGAGGCATTAACGACCTTCGCATGGGCGCGGACCCCCAGAAGGTTATCGGCCATCTGGAAGCCATCCGGAAGAAATGCGAAGAACACCACATTGTGCCCATCCTCCTCACCATCGTTCCCATTAATCCGGAAAACATCCAGAAATACTACGGCGACGTCACCTACAGCGGCTGGAAGGAATCGGTGGACACCGTAAACAGCTGGATCCGTACCCAGCCCCACATCGACACCGCCGCCCCCTTTGCGGACTACCCCGTCATGCCGGGAGAACTGGCCATGGACGGCATCCACGGCGACTGGAACGCCAAGCAGATGATAGCCGGAGAAATCAATCGGCACATGGGAGAGTTCAGGAAATAGAGGGCCGCTGTCTGCTATCCGCTGTCCGCTTACCGCTTATTGTTGGAGGCTTTCCCGCTGAATGCTGTCATTCTGAGCCTCCGGTGAAGAATCTCGGTACGCGGCGTAGATGAGGCAATCGGTAGGAAATACCGGTCGGCGGGAAGACATCAGACATACTGTATTCCCGAAAGCAGGAGGAAGGTGGGCGCTTTTAAAAATGTAGGACGCCATTATGATATAACCATACAACCGCCCTGCGGGCGAAAGGAAAACAAGCAAACCTCGCTACGCTCGTGGAAATGCACCCCTTCTGCCGCCTTCGGCGGTGTCTCCCCCGGAGGGGGAGATTTGTGCTCCGTTCAGCTTTTGTTCTCATAAGCATCTTAAGGCATAGCGCCGCTAAAACTTCCCCCTCCGGGGGAAGTGGTGCGAAGCACCAAAAGGGGTGCATTTCCAGCGGGCGCAGCCCGGTTGTATGGTTTTCCATTCCGCAAAGCGGAATTAAAAAACTCATCGCCGTCAGGCGATACCTTCCCTTCTGAACTCTTTGAACCTTCTGAACCCTCTGAACCTGGGC
>ERZ772883.1762-NODE-1762-length-15393-cov-3.042052_pt1 | contig 15393 bp, 14 predicted proteins | sample MGYA00580575_ERZ772883 | MGnify/ENA primary metagenome ERZ772883 (study PRJEB29015, sample SAMEA2737666) | human gut metagenome | biome: human gut; feature: human-associated habitat; material: faeces | place: China | collected 2012 ...
GGCGGGGTTTTTTTCGATCTTCCGGCGGATATTCGCCATGTTCACGCGGAGAATCTGGTTGTCATATGCCTTGTTCGGCCCCCAGATTTCGCGAATCAGGTAATCATAGGTCAGCACACGCCCGGCGAAGCGCCCCAGCAGCGCAACCAGCTTGAATTCGTTCTGCGTCAGCCCCGCGTCGCGTCCGTCGATATACACGCGGTATTTGTCATAGTCGATGACCAGCCCGCGCGCGGTAAAGCGGTTTTCCTTCGCGATGCTCGCGTTGCCGCTCGTCGTGCGCGTATGGCGAATCGCCGTGCGCAGCCGCGCCAGCAGCTCGGATGTGCCGAACGGCTTGGTGATGTAATCGTCCGCGCCTGCGTCCAGCGCGCGCACCTTCTCGCGCTCGTCCGTCCGCGCGGAGACGACCACCACCGGCATCAGCGACCATGCGCGGAGCTGGGTCAGCACGTCCATGCCGTCCATATCCGGCAGGCCGAGATCGAGAATCACCACATCCGGGCAATGCGAGGTGAGCATGCTCAGCGCCTCGCGCCCCGTACCCACGATGATGGATTCATAGCCGTTGGCCTCCAGCACCCGGCGCATAAAGCTGCAAATGGCGCGGTCATCCTCGACAATCAGCACTTTTCCTCGTACAGCCATTGTTATTCCTCCCCCATCGGCAGCACAAACGAAACGCATGCGCCGCCCGTCGCTCGATTTTTCGCTTTCATCGTGCCGCCGTGCGCCCGCACGATGCTCATGCAGACCGAAAGCCCGATGCCCATGCTCCGCCGCCCGTCGCCGCGCAGCTCACCCGCATGGGGAAACATCTCTTCAAACAGCTTCGGCAGCACGGCAGGTTCGATGCCCGCGCCGTTATCCAGCACGCTGAATTGCGCCAGATCGCCCTCCCGCCGAATTTGAAGCTCGATTTCCGTCGCGCCTTCCGCATGGAGCACGGCGTTTTCCATCAGGTTAATCAGCACCTGCTCGATCAGCGTCGCATCCATCGGCACCATCAGCAGCTCGTCCGGCACACTGACGCGAACCGGCAGCGTGTTGAACCGCTTTTTGAATTTGCCCACGGCCTCGGCGGCGATTTCCTCCGCGGCCTGCGGCACCTTGTCAATCTGCACCGCGCCCTCGTTGAACCGCGTGATGGACAGCATGTTTTCCACCAGCCGCACCAGCCACTGCGCGTCGTCGCGAACGTGGCCGATCAAATCCTTTTTCACTTCGTCGCTGAATTGGTCGTAGTTTTCCAGCACAGCGGAGGATGAGCCGATGATCGAGGTCAGCGGCGTGCGCAGATCGTGCGACACGGAGCGCAGCAGATTCGCCTTCATCTTTTCCTTCTCCGCTTCGGATTTCACGCGCTCCTGCCGCTTCACCTGATCGGTCAGCATGCCGACAACGATCGAAACGGCGAACATCGTCACAAACGTGAGCGGATAGCCGGTGATCGTGAAGTTGAACGCGAAATACGGATAAGTGAACGCATAATTCACGCCGATGACGGAAACCACCGTCGCCACCAGACTGAACAAAAAACCATCCGTCAGGCGGGCGACCAGCAGCACCGCCAGCATAAAGACCATCGGCACCGCGCTGTCGCTGTCGCCCATGTGCGTCAGCAGCGTGCAGACCGCCGCCGCCACCGCCAAAATGCCGAGCGTAATGCCAGCGTCGCAGAACAACTGCCGCCTGCTCTGCCGCTTGGGAATCATCATTTCCCGGAAACTGCCCCACCATTTAGAAAGGGATGTCGGCATCCGCGCCGCCTCCTCTTGCCGTACTTCTTTTCATGATGTTTTATTATAGCATGCGCCGCTATCAAAATCCCGTTAAGATTGAGAGAATTGTCCATCTGCACAAATCTTGGCCGCGAAACTTATGAGCTTGCGTCCTTTCTTTCGCCGCAAAAACATGCTATAATCGCTCCTGCTTCCGGGGAAACCTCCCCCGGACGTTTTTCATGCGCATCGATTGTAGAAAGGAAGCCTCATTGTTTATGCCGCTTGTCATTGTCACCGTTTTCTTTATTGTGCTCTTCTCCTGCGAAGGCATTGATCGCCTCAGCCGCGAGAGCGACGACCAGCAGGCGCTGCGCCGCTACCGCGAGCACGAGCATCGCGCCCGCCCGACCAGCGACCATTATCTCGATCTGCTCGGTTAATCCGCGTTTTTTTGAAGAAGCTGTTGACGGGATAAAAACTGCTCGTCGATGTTTCAGAAAAGTATAACGCATAAGCAATAGCGTCAGTCAAATCGGGACTGGCGCTCTGTTTTTTTGTAAACGAAAGGTTATTGACAAACAATTTTGCTACATCTAAAATACAAGCGTCGTTTGGTGTGACATAATTCGTGACATAATCAGAAAAACAATGTGCCGTGGAAACCCTCTCGCGACATAAATATGACATCATTTGGCGTTCAGAACGCGAAAAGAGGGCTGCACCTCTTTCAAGATGCAACCCTCGTTTTTCAAACAATATCTGATTTTTCTCAGCCGAAGTACCGCTTGAGCAGCCCCTCAAAGGCCTTGCCGTGGCGGGCTTCGTCGCGAGCCATCTCATGCACGGTGTCGTGGATCGCGTCGAGGTTATGCTGCTTGGCCAGCTTCGCCAGCTCAAACTTGCCCTCGGTCGCGCCGTTCTCGGCCTCAACGCGCATTTCAAGGTTCTTCTTGGTGGAGTCGGTTACGACCTCGCCCAGCAGCTCGGCGAACTTCGCCGCATGCTCGGCCTCTTCATACGCGGCCTTCTCCCAGTAGAGGCCAATCTCCGGGTAGCCCTCGCGATGCGCGACGCGCGCCATCGCCAGATACATGCCGACCTCGCTGCACTCGCCCGCGAAGTTCGCGCGCAGGCCGTCGAGGATCTCCTGCGGGCAGCCCTTGGCCACGCCGACCACATGTTCGGCCGCCCAAGCGCGCTCACCCTTCTGCTCGACAAACTTGCTGGCCGGAACGCCGCACTGCGGGCACTTCTCCGGCGGGTTCTCGCCTTCCCAAACATAACCGCAAACCGTGCAAACCCACTTTTTCATACCTGTTTCCTCCTTAACATTTTTGTTCTCTGTTGAGCCGCCGGGAGCCGTTAAACGCTCAGCCCTCGCCGGTTGACGCCTTTTGCCTGCTCAGGCAGTCCTTGCAGACGCCGTGAGCCGTTACCTCGCACCAGTTGACGCGGTGCCCGCAGCATTTCGCGGCTTCCGCCGCCATGCCGGTAAAATCCGCCTCGATATCGTACACGCTTCCGCACTGCTCACACACGAAATGCATGTGATTGGTGCGGATGTATTCGTATACCGCGCTTTTCTTCCCGAGGGAGAGCCTGCGAATCAGCCCCATTTCCGTCAGGTGATCCAGCGCGCGGTAGACGGTCGCCGTTCCGATACCGTCCAGGCCTTCCAGAATCTCGTCGGCGGTGAGGTGACAGCGCTTCGCGGCCAGGATATCAAGAACCGTCTGCGCCTGCGCGCTGATCTTGGCCTTCATCGCTTATCACCTCGCTTAGTGAGAATCTGTATCATCATTATAGCCACGATTCTTCTATTTGTCAAGTGTTTTCGAAAAGTTTTTGAGAATTATTCTCGTCTTTCAATTCGACATAAAGCGCGGTTTACTTTGTGCGGCAGAAAATGAGGATCGCCGCGAGCGCAACCACGCAAACCACGATAAACACATCGAGCACGGGGAGCGGGATGTTGATTCTATCGTAAATCTGTTCTTTGAGATTTTTCTGCTGTTTGGTTTCTTCCACGATTTTATCAACCATCGCTTCATCGATTTTCTTTTTGGACTTTTTTTCTTCGCTCATCCTATCATTCCTCTCTCGAATCCAAAAATCCGCCACGCATGACACGCGGCGGATTCAAAGGGGGGCTTTTTTACTTCTTCGCCAGATACTTACGCAGATCGAGCGCAACAGCAATAATGATAACCAGACCCTGCGCAATGTAGGTGTAGGAAGATTCCACGCCGAGGAACTGGAGAACAATCTTCAACACCTCGAACACCAGAACGCCGATGAGGATGCCCGGAATCGTGCCGACGCCGCCGTTGACGGAAACGCCGCCGATGGTGCAGCCCGCGATGGCTTCAAGCTCCCAGCCCTGCGCGGTATTGACCGAGCAGCCGCCGGACTTCGCGCAGACGAGGAAACCGGTCAGACCGTAGAGCGCGCCAGCCAGCATGTAGATCAAAATTTTGCTTTTGTTGACATTGATGCCCGCAACCTCAGCCGCATTCTCGTTGCCGCCGATGGCATACATATACTTGCCGTAGCGGGTCTTGTTATACAAGAACCACATGAACAGGCCGATGAAAATCGCGATAATCGTCAGGTTGCTCAGCATGCGCGTACCGACGTAGCCCGTCGCCAGACCCGTGTAATCGCTGCGCAGACCGCCAATCGGAATCGCGCCAGTATACACAAGGCAAGCGCCGTAAACCAGCGTCTGCATACCCAGCGTCGCGATGAACGGCGGCACTTTGAGGAAAGCGATAACAGAACCGTTCACAGCACCGATCAGCGCGCACAGCGCGACGACGATCAGCAGAACCACGAACAGCGGCATCTCCGGCATACCCGGATAGAAGCGCTGGTCGTAATTGGCGCGCTGCATCAGAATACCGGAAAGGCAAGCCGCAAGGCCAGCCACGCGGCCAGCGGAAAGGTCGGTGCCCTTGGTAATCAAGCATCCGGAAACGCCGCAGGCAATGATGAAGCGAACAGCGGTATTGGAAAGCAGGTTACGAATGTTGTTCGCAGAAAGGAAGTTCTTGTTCTGTGTGCTGACGAACACGGATGCGAGGAAGATCAGCACGATGATGATGTTTTCGGAAAGCCATTTGCCAATGGATTTCACGCTGAATTTCTTGCCCATAATAAGTCGTTCTCCTTTGCGTTACTCAGTCTGCGGCTGTCGGCTGCGTTTCAAACTGCGTCGCCAACGTCATAATGTTCTGCTGATTGGCTTCCTTGCCGTCGATGAAGCCCGTGATTCGACCATCGCACATGACCATCACGCGGTCGCTCATGCCGATGATTTCACTCATTTCGGAGGAAATCATAATGATGCTCTTGCCCGCGCGCGCCAGCTCCTCGATGATGCAATAGATTTCGTACTTCGCGCCAACGTCGATACCGCGCGTCGGTTCGTCCAAAATCAAAACGTCCGGGTTGTTCGCCAGCCAGCGTCCAATCAGCACCTTCTGCATATTGCCTCCGGAGAGAGACTGAATCTGCGTTTTGGAAGAAGGTGTCTTGATGTTCATCTTCTTCACGTTATCCTGAACAAGCTGCTCGATCTTCTTGTCGTTGATGACAATGCCCATATCGAGATACTGGTCGAGGCTTGCCACGGAAATGTTATCCGCAACGGAGAGCACACCCATGATACCCGTCGCGCGGCGGTCTTCCGTCAACAGCGCAATGCCGTGCTTAATCGCATCTCGCGGACGGGAGATTTTGATTTCCTCTCCCTTGAACTTAATCGTGCCCTCGTTGTGCGCGCGAATACCGAAGATGCCTTCCATCAGTTCGGTACGCTGTGCGCCAACCAGACCCGCCACGCCAAGGATTTCACCCTTGCGCACTTCAAACGAGCAATGACGGAACGAACGCGGATTGATGGAAGTGAAGTCCTTCACCTCGAAAACCGGTTCGCCCGGCACGTTGTGGCGCTCCGGGAACAGGTTGCTTAGCTCACGGCCAACCATTTGGGTAATGATCTTGTCCGTCGTCAGCTCCTTCGCGTCCCATGTGCCGATGTAGTGGCCGTCGCGCATGATGGTCACTTCGTCGGAGATGCGCAGAATTTCGTCCATCTTGTGGCTGATATAGACGATTGAAACGCCCTCCGCTTTCAAATCCTCGATGATGCGGAACAACGCTTCAACTTCGTTTGCCGTCAAAGAAGAGGTCGGTTCGTCCAGAATCAGCACCTTGCAGTCCGCCGAAACCGCCTTGGCAATTTCAACCGACTGCATCTGCGAAACGGAGAGATCGCCCAAACGCTGTTTGGGGTCGAAATTCATCCGAACCTTTTTGAGCAGTTTCTCGGTGTCTGCATACATCTTTTCATGATCGACCACCGGGATAACGCCCAACAGCTTCTTCATCGGGTAGCGCCCGATGTAGATATTTTCAGCGACCGAACGCTCGGGAATCGGTTGAAGCTCCTGATGCACCATCGCGATGCCCATGCTCAACGCTTGAAGCGGGTCGTTGATGTCAACCTTTTTGCCCTCGTAATAGATTTCGCCCTCGTCCATCTTGTAAATGCCAAACATGCATTTCATCAAGGTGGATTTGCCAGCACCGTTCTCACCCATCAGCGCGTGAACCGTGCCGGGTCTGAGCTTGAGCTGCGCGTGATCGAGCGCCTTAACGCCCGGGAACTGCTTAACAACTCCGCGCATCTCAAGACGATACTCCGCCATGAACGTGTCCCCCTTTTGCTTATAAAAGAAGGTGCCTGCGCACAAAGCGCACGCACCTCCTTTGATTTTACCTTTACAAGAATTACTTGGTGACCTTCACGTAGTCAACCCAGTAGTACTTCTCAAGGGTCTCGCCATTGGCGGCCTTGATGGCAGCGTCAGCGGCGGTATGGCTCTGGCCGATGTGGTCGTTGAGCACGGTGCCGGTGATCTTGCCTTCCTTAACCATTTCCTGCACTTCGTCCAGCGCGTCAACGCCCACGAGGTAGATGTCCTCGCCAACGGTGCGGCCAGCGTCAACGATCGCCTGATAAGCGCCCAGCGCCATCGCGTCGTTGTTGCAGAAGATAACGTCAACATCGTTGCCGAACTGCGTCAGCGCGGTCGCCGCCAGTTCCTGACCCTTGGTCTGATCCCAGTCGCCGCGCTGCTTGTACAGCTCCTTGGTCTTCAGGCCAGCGTCTTCAAGCGCCTTGATGGAGAACTCGGTGCGGTACTTCGCATCAACGTTCTCCGGGTCGCCCATGATCATCACGTAATCGACAACGCCGTTGCCGTTGAAGTCGCCGTGATTCTCGGTCTCGGCAATGATTTCGCCCTGGAAGGTGCCGGACTGACGAGCATCGGCGCCAACGTAGCAAATCTTGTCGGAGAGCTTCATGTCTTCCTCGCTCGGCTCACGGTTGATGAACACAACCGGGATGCCGGCGGCGTCGGCCTTCTGAACGACGGTCGCGGCGGACGTGCTCTGCACGAGGTTCAGAATCATAACGTCAACATTGTCGGCGATGAAGCCGTCAATCTGGTTGGTCTGCTCGGCCTGATCGTTCTTGCCGTCCATCACGGTGATGTTCTCAGCCGGGATGCCGCAGTCTTCGGTCAGATAACGAACCAGCTCAGTGCGATACAGGGTCATGAAGTTGTCGGCAAACTGATAAATCGCAATGCCGATCTTCGGAGCCGCCTGCTCAGCAGTCGCCACGCCGCAAACCATAACGACGAGCAGAGCCATTACCAGAGCAAGAATCTTTTTCATGGGAAACACCTCTTCTTTTTATTTCAACGGGAATCCTCCCGCTGAGTAACGAAACCACGCCGAACGATCAAGCCGAATTCTTGAAACAAATCAACGATTTTGTTTTTTATTTTTTATCGTTCTTGACGTTTGTACATTTATTATAATCAACGTTTCACCAGATGTCAACGGCTTTTTTTAAGCGACTTGAATAGTTCTTCCCGCGCGCGGCGCGTCATTTCGCATGGACATCATATCGAATTTCGGTGTAATATCAGGCTTTTCCCGCGTTTTATCCGCCGCCGCCCCGGCCGCGCCCAAAAGGGTAGTATAATATTTCATACCCTGTTTTTTCCATGTTTTCCGCAATTCGAAACTTTTCCTTGCAAACCCCGCCCGTATCGTTCATAATATCATTGACACAGGAAGGAGTTTTTTTATGTATTTGTCTGATATCAAGCGCGACGACCGCTTCGAGGGCTACCTGATCGTCCGCTCCGCCGAGCAGCGCGCCAGCGCCAACGGCAAAAACTATCTGGATATGACGCTGGCCGATAAATCCGGCTCGATCAACGCGAAGATGTGGGATGGCACCGTTCAGCCGCCGCTGGCGGGCAGCATCGTCAAGGTGCGCGCCACGGGCAACGAGTTCAACGGCCGCATGCAGCTTCGCGTGGAAAAGATTCGCGCCGCCGAAAACCGCGATCCGGTGGATATGTCCGCCCTCATCCCCTGCGCTCCGCGCGACCCGAACGAGATGCTCGACGAAGTTGTCCGCGCGGCGGATCATATCGCCGACCCGGATCTGCGCCGGATCACCTGCGAGCTGCTCGACCGTGCGGGCGACAAGCTGCTGACCTTCCCCGCCGCCAAGCAGATGCACCACGCCGAGCGCAGCGGCCTGCTCCACCACACCACCACGATGCTCCGCGCGGCCAACGCGATCATGTCCGTCTATCCCCAACTGAACGCGAGCCTGCTGATTGCGGGCGTGATCGTCCACGACCTCGCCAAGATCGACGAGATGGACGCCGACACCCTCGGCCTCGTTTCCGATTACAGCGTGGATGGCAAACTCATCGGCCACATCGTCCGCGGCGTGGTCAACATCCAGCTCGCCGCCGAAAAGACGAAGGCGAACCCCGGCAAGGCGCTGCTGCTTCAGCACATGGTGCTCTCCCACCACGGCATTCCCGAATACGGCAGCCCGCTTGCGCCGAAGTTCCCGGAGGCCGAGGTGCTCAACACCATCGACACCCTCGACGCGCGCCTGTATGAGATGGACGAAGCGCTCTCCCGCGCCATCCCCGGCGGCTTCTCCGAGAAGGTCTGGGGGCTGGATAACCGCCAGCTCTACCGCATCCCCGAGGACGAAGTCAAATAACGGGGAAACGACGGGGCTCCGCCCCATGCCCCGCCAGAAACCTGAGGTTTCTGGACTTCCCTCTTTTTATCGCTTCGCGATAAAATAGAGATGATTGTTTTTGCTGCAATAACAACAGAAAAGCCGCTCGACGAGCGGCTTTTTATATATGGGAAATGCAAGAACCTCAGGTTCTTGCCGGAGTCTGAGACAGAGCCTCAGCGCTCCCCTTCCTTCTCCAGCGCCTGCGCGCCCAGCAGCAGCGCGCCAATCACGCCGGAATTGACGCCCAGCGCGGGCGGCACGATATAGCTGTCGATTCCCTCGGGCGTGATGCTCGGGGAGGAGACGTAGCCGCCCAGCAGTTTAAGCACCCTTTCGCGGATTTTGGGGAACAGATGCATCTGCTGCATCACGCCGCCGCCGAGCACGATCACCTCCGGCGATACCGTGACGATCATGTTCACGCACATCTGCGCCAGATACGTCGCCTCCAGCTCCCACGCGGGGTGATCCTCGGTCATCAGCTTAGCGGAAAGCCCCCAGCGCTTTTCAATCGCGGGGCCGCTGGCCAGCCCTTCGAGGCAGTGCCGATGATACGGGCATACGCCGTCGGGCATGGAGTCGCTCTCCTGCGGTGCGAGGAGCATGTGCCCCATTTCCGGGTGAACCAGCCCGTGGACCACCTTGCCGTCGATCACCAGACCGCCGCCGATGCCCGTGCCCACCGTCACATACAGCAGGCTGCCGCGCCCCTTGCCCGCGCCCATGGCGTATTCCGCCAGCGCCGCCGCGTTCACGTCCGTGTCGATGCCCGTCGGCACACCCAACGCGTCCTTGAGCGTGGTCATCAGCGGATACTGGATCCATTCCTTCTTCGGGGTCTTGGTGATGCTGCCGTAGGTCGGCGAATCCGGGTTCAGGTCCAGCGGGCCGAAGGAGCCGATGCCCAGCGCCTTCACGTCGAATTTCCCGATAAAATCCACAATCTGCGGCACGGTGACGTCGGGCGTGAGTGTCGGAAAGCTGGCGCGCTGAAGCACGCCGCCCTGCGGGTTGCCGATCGAGCAGACCATTTTGGTTCCGCCCGCTTCCAATGCGCCAATGAGCATAATGTTCCTCCTTCGCCGCGCGCCGCATCGCGTCCGCCCCCTGTGGGCAGACTGATTGCGTCCGCGCGCGCTTTCTCGCTCTTTTCTCTGATCCATAATACGCTAACCCCGCGCGCGTGTCAAATGATATTTTGGCGATACGCCTTGTTTTTCCCGAAAGATTTCCCGAAAGATTTCCCAAAGGATTTTCTGAAAGCTTTTCTGAAAGGGGGCGCGCTTTGTGGCGAAAACCGATCTGCTGACCGGCGACGTGCGGGCGCTGACGCTGAAAATCGCCGCGCCCAGCGTCGCGGCCATGCTCGCCGCCTCCGTCTGCCCGCTCCTCGAAGCGCTCGTCCTCTCCGGGCGGGATGCGTCGCTCTCCGCCGCCGTCGGCGCGAGCCTCGCGCTGATCCTGCTGGAGCAGACCGTCGGCTTCACGCTCGGCATGGGCGCGGGCAGCTTTGTCAGCCGCTGCATCGGTCAGGGGCGGCGCGAGGCCGCCCGTCGCGCCGCCTCCACGGCGTTCTTCGCCGCGCTGGGGCTTTCCGCCCTGCTTTTGGCGGCCGGGCTTCTTTTCGCCGCGCCGGTTCTGCGTCTGCTCGGCGCGCCGGAAAGCGCCGTCGCCGCCGGTCTGCCTTACGCGCGCGCCGTCTTCGTCAGCGGGCCGCCGCTGTGCGGCGCGCTGGTGCTAAGCAGCCTGCTGCGCGCGCAGGGGAAAACCCTGCCGAACATGGCCGCCGCGCTCGTCGGCTCGGCGCTGGGCGCGGCGCTGCTGCTGCTGCTCTGCGGCCGCATGGGGCTGGGCGCATCCGGCGCGGGCATGGCCATGCTGGCGCGCGAGGCCGCGACGCTGGCCATTCTGCTCGCCTACACCCTGCGCCACGGCGAGCTGATCCGCCCGTCGCTTCGCCGCGTCCGCCTGACGCGCGCCGTCTTTTCGGAGATCATGCGTTCCGGCCTGCCGACGCTGCTGCGTCAGGGCGCGACGAGCGTGTCCGCCGCGCTGCTTTCCCGCGTATCCGCCGGGTTCGGCGCGCCCGTTCTGGCGGGCATGGGGCTTTGCGCCCGCGCAATCATGCCGTTCACCTCGGCCGTCATCGGCTTCGGTCAGGGCTTTCAGCCGGTCTGCGGCGCGGCCTTCGGCGCAAAGCAAACGGCGCGCTGTCAGGAAGCCTATCGCTTCTGTCAGCGCGTCGCGATTGCGTTTTCTCTGGCGGCCGGTTTGGCCTTCTTCATCTTTGCACCGGCGCTGGCCGCCCGTTTCGCGCCGGACGCGCAGGCCGCCGAGGCCGCCCGCCGCGCGATCCGCCTGCAAAGCGTCGCCTTCCCCGCGCAGAGCGCCGTCATTTTGATGACCATGCTCACGCAGGCCATGGGGCTCACCCTCCGCGCCTCGCTCGTCGCCACCAGCCGGCAGGCGCTCTTTTTCCTCCCCCTGCTGGCGGTTTTGCCGCGCCTCTTTGGTCTATGGGGGCTGCTCGCCTGCCAGAGCGCCAGCGATTTGGCCGCGCTCGGCTTTTCGCTCGCGCTGACGCGGGGGCTTAGAGGTTCCTCGTCCGCACGGTTCGGATGTTCGGATGCTCGGACAGCGTGCCGATCACATCCACATAGCTCATCTTAGCGGGCATGGAGAGCGTGTACAGGTTGGTATACAGGTTGCCCTCCGGCCTGCTCTCCGCGTGAAAATCCACGTCCAGCACCTTTACGCCCAGGTTCATGAAGTACTCGTTGAGGAACGCCAGCGTCTGCGCGCGGTGGATAAACTGCACCTCCAGCCGCTTGAGCGTGTTGACGTGTACAATGCGCTGCATCAGCCGCAGAATCACCAGCACGATCGCGCCCGCGGCGACCGCCATCAGAATATAGCCCGAGCCGACCGCCAGCCCGATGCAGGCCGTGCACCAGAGCGAGGCCGCCGTCGTCAGGCCGGAAATCTTTCGGTCGCTCATGAAGATCGTGCCCGCGCCGAGAAAGCCCACGCCGGAAACCACCGACGTGGTGATGCGTCCAAGGCTCACGTCCACCGCCGCGCTGCCCAACGCCACCGCGTCCGCAACCGCGTGACGTTCGATCAGCGAAACCAGCGCCGCGCCGACGCACACCAGCACGTGCGTGCGCATGCCCGCCGGGCGGTTTTTGATTTCGCGGTCGATGCCGATCACCGCGCCGATCACCACCGCCACGAAGATGCGCATCAGCACCGCCGCCATGCTCAGCGGCTGGCCGAGCGTTGTCAATCCGTCAAAAAAAACCCTCATGTCGAGCTTCCCTCCCATTCGCTGCCGCGCGCAGAATTTTCGATAAATCCGGTGGGGTTATTATACGGTGAATCCGATAGGCGCGCAAGGCGTTGACGCAATTTTTTTCGCGTTGACAGCCCCGCCGCGCCGCATTACAATGGATGGATAAACGAGCCCCGTCCAAAAAGGAGGAACCGACCCTTGAAAAAACCGACCGCCGAGGAACTGGCCGTTCTGCGCGAACGCGCCGAGCGCACGTTCTCCCGCTTTCCCGTTCTCCCGCGCCGCGAGGACGGGCGCATGTCGCCCGAATCGCGCCTGCGCTTTGAATTGACCATGGAAACCATTCTGGAAAAGAATCGCGCGCTGGGCGCGTGCGTCGTGCTGCGCCGCCCGTCCGGGGCGCACGAGACGTTTTGCTTCGGCACGGCGCGCCTGCTGGGGCGCGTCCCCGTGACGGAGGAAACCTGCTTCCGCGTCGCCTCCGTCAGCAAGCTGGTGATGACCTTCGGTGCGCTGGCGCTGGTCGAGCGCGGCGCGCTCGGGCTGGACGACGATCTTTCCGCCTGTCTCGGCTATCCCGTCCGCAATCCCCGCTTTCCGGATGCGCCCGTCACCCTGCGCATGCTGCTCACCCATACCGCCTCCATCCGCGACGAGCGGAATTACGGCTCGCGCGGCAAGGGCGTGAGCGCACGTGACAACCATATCATCAAGGGCATGAAGGCCCTGCACCTGCTGGCGGCCCTGGCCTGGGCGGGCGGCATGCAAAAGGGCTGCACCCTGCGCGAACTGCTGGAAAACGCCGACAACTGGCTGCCCGCCAAACCCGGCGAGGCCTTTCATTACACCAACCTCGGCGCGGGCGTGGCGGGCGCGGCGATGGAGCGCGCGGCAAACCGCCCGTTTGACGATATCATGCAGGAGCTCGTCTTCGCGCCGCTTGCCATCCGCGCCAGCTATGTCCCCGGCCGCATCGCGCCCCGGTCGGATTTGGCCAACGGCTACAGCATGCGCTTCCCCGTCCCCATCCGCAAATACAACGCGCAGGCGCTTTCCCGGCGCAAGCCCGATCCCTTTGACCCCGAGCGCGATTATCTCTGCGCCGCCGGGCGGCTGATTACGGACAGCGCGGGCATGGCCGCCCTGCTGGGGCTGCTCGCCTCGCACGGGGAAATGGGCGTTCTCTCCCGCGCGTCGCTCGATCTGATGCGCGCCCCGCAGGATGGGCTGGGCGGCGTGGGCGCGGTCGGGCGCGGCCTGAACGTCGCGTATCTGCCCGGCGTGTTCCCCGGTTTTTCGCTCGTCGGCCATCAAGGGGTGGCCTACGGCATGTGCGCCGAGCTATTCGCCGATCCCGCGACCGGCGCGGGCGTGGGGATCATGACAAACGGCGTTTCCCTCGAGCGGAGCACGCCGCCGCTGATGCGGGTCGGGTTTGATCTGCTGTCGCTCGGCTTTGCCGCGCTCAGAAACGCATAAGCGCCAACGGGCTTTGAGCGCGCTCACGGCGCGGATTGACCCTGACACAATGTTGTCACAATGTTTTAATGTTTTTTCCTTAAGTCTACCATTTTTTCTTCATACAGTCCTCCTATAATACAGCCATCGCCTGAAGGAAAGCGGGCAAGCGAAAGCCGCTCCCTTCCGGCGAGACCATTCGCGATTTAACCCCGAAAGGAGATCATTCTTATGCGTAAATCCATTCGTCCCCTGATTGCCCTGACCGCCGCGCTGGCGCTGACGGTTACGGCCGGCATGAGCGCGCTGGCTCAGGCCGATAACAACGAAAAACATTTCAGCGTGATCGAGGCCGCCTCGAATGAGGATTCCCTCACCATCCCGGAGATCGCCAAGAAGTGCGGCACCTCCGTCGTGGCCATCGAGACGGAAACCAAGGTGGTCTACAACACCTACGACAACGACTATTACAATCCGTTCGGCGGCATGTTCGGCTATGGCTTCGGCTATGGCTACGGCAACCGCGGCGGCCGCGGCGGCACGCAGGAATACACCCAGAAGGCCGCCGGTTCCGGCGTCATCATCTCTGAGGACGGCTACGTGCTGACCAACAACCACGTCATCTCCGGCGCGGACAAGATCACCGTTTACGTCAACCCCGGCGACGGCAGCGAAGAGAAGACCTACGAGGCCACGCTCATCGGTTCCTCCGAGAGCAACGACATCGCGGTGCTCAAGATCGACGCGACCGGCCTGAACGCCGCGGCCTTCGGCGACAGCGATCAGCTTGAGGTCGGCGAGCTGGCCGTGGCCATCGGCAACCCGATGGGTCAGGTTCACGGCTCTGTGACCGCGGGCATCATCTCCGCCGTCGAGCAGGAGCTGACCATCGACGACGTGACCATCAACGCCATTCAGACGGATGCAGCCATCAACCCCGGCAACTCCGGCGGCGCGCTGTTTGATTCCTACGGCAACGTCGTCGGCATCGTCTACGCCAAGAGCTCTTCCGTGAACATCGAGGGCATCGGCTACGCCATCCCGGTCAACAACATCAAGGATCTCGTCGCACAGATGATCAACGACCCGGATTCCGTCAAGGATCAGACCAAGGGCAGCCAGATCATGCTGGGCATCACCATCCGCGATATCACCGAGGAAATGAGCAAGCAGTACTCCATGCCGGTCGGCGTGTATATCACCGAGGTTTCCAGCATGAGCGCGGCTGAACGTGCCGGCCTGCAAAAGGGCGACATCATCACCGAGTTTGCGGGCGAAACCGTGACCTCCGCGGATGACCTGAACGCCATCAAGGCCAAGCAGACCTCTGGCGACACCGTTTCCGTCAAGATCGACCGCAACGGCAAGACCCTGACGCTTGATCTGGTCGTGCCGCAGCCGACCGATGTGGATACCTCCAGCAGCAAGTAAGCGCGGAGCTTCCATCCATATAGATACACATTCTCTATTCTTCATTCTTCATTCTCCTTTGTAACAGCCGGGGCCGCTTTTCCCATCGGAAGAGCGGCCCCGGTTGTTTTTATTTCATGCTTGTGCTATGATGGGTGTGACTCCTTCCGTCACGCCTACGGCGTGCCAACGCGCCCGTTATCAAAATCTACTCATTTCCCGAATCCAGCAAGCTCATCTCTCGGAGGCTTTCATGAAACATTTCGCGCTTTTCCTCTGTCTGCTCTGGCTCGTTCCCTCCTGCGGTTTGTGCGAAAAAATCCTCTGGGAGGACGAGGCGGGGCAGGTCGTCTTGGGCGACGACGGCAACGTTC
>ERZ772883.1767-NODE-1767-length-15356-cov-2.596039_pt1 | contig 15356 bp, 10 predicted proteins | sample MGYA00580575_ERZ772883 | MGnify/ENA primary metagenome ERZ772883 (study PRJEB29015, sample SAMEA2737666) | human gut metagenome | biome: human gut; feature: human-associated habitat; material: faeces | place: China | collected 2012 ...
ACTTAATGTGGCCTTCGTGCGAGCCCAGGACTTGACCGAGCGGAAAACTCGCCCTGCCCCTCCCGACCGGAGCGTATGCAGGGTTTGTGTGCGAATCCTCGTGCCCGTTGACCGACGCCGGGGTCCCCGCCATAATACTTTCGATTCACGCACGAATCCGCTGCCAGAGACAGCCGGTGCAAACGGGCATCGCCCGCGAGCTTAATGGGACTTCCCGCCAGCCGAGGTGGTCGAGTAGATATGTCTTCTCGCCCCCGTCGCTCATGCAGCGCGGGGGCTTTCTTTTTGGACATGCCCCCGTCACGTCCTTGTGGCGGACCGTGCCCGGAAAGAATTCGAGGAGGTGTAATTCATGCCCCAGCAGTACAAAATCGACAAGGTTGCAGAGATCGAGTCCCGTATCGCCGAGAACGCCGGTCTGTTCGTCGTCAACTACAACGGTCTGACGGTTAAGCAGGCTCAGGAGCTGCGTCATCAGCTTCGCGAGTGCGGCGCCGAGATGAAGGTCTACAAGAACAACCTGGTCAAGATCGCTCTCAAGAACCAGGAGCAGCCCGAGATCGACGAGATCCTCGCGGGCCCCGTCGCTTATGTGTTCTACGAGACCGAGCCGGTCGAGGCCGCTAAGGCCCTTAAGGACTTCTCCGCTAAGTCCAAGGGCGTCCTTGAGATCAAGGGCGGTATCTCCGACGGCAAGGCCGTTTCCGCTGATGATGTTAAGGCTATCGCCGAGCTGCCCACCAAGGATCAGCTTCTCGGCCAGATCGCCGGTCTCATCTCCGGTTTCGCTCGCGACATCGCTGTCTGCGTCAACGGCGTTTCCTCTGGTCTCGCTCGTTCGATCCAGCAGGTCTCCGAGCAGAAGGCAGCCTAGTTGCTGTTTTCACCCGCGGCGGCAACGCCGCACCCCTGGCGCATTCGCGCCGTGTTTTAACTGATCTCCGTGCATCCGCACGGAAACCGAAAGGACTTAGAAATGGCTAAGCTTACCACCGATGAGATCATCGATGCTCTTAAGGAAATGACCCTTCTCGAGGCTTCCGAGCTCGTTAAGGCTATCGAGGACACCTTCGGCGTTTCCGCCGCTGCTCCTGCCGCTGTTGTCGCCGCTCCCGCTGCTGGCGCTGCTGAGGCCGAGGAGAAGACCGAGTTTGACGTCGTGCTCGAGGGCTTCGGCGACAACAAGATCCAGGTCATCAAGGCCGTCCGTGAGCTCACCAACCTTGGCCTGAAGGAGGCCAAGGAGGTCGTCGAGGGCGCTCCCAAGGCTGTTCTCGAGGGTGCCAAGAAGGAGGACGCCGAGGCTGCCAAGGAGAAGCTCGAGGCTGCTGGCGCTGCTGTCACCCTCAAGTAATCAGGCTTTCTCGCCAGATTTCTTTGCAGACGGGGTTCGCATTGCGAGCCCCGTCTTTTTTGTTTTGGCCCCTCTATTTTGCTGGCTCGGTATGCAAATTGCTGTCGTTTGCGGCGCTTTGGAATCGCTACCGTTGGGCGATAAAATTGCACCATTCGCGCAATAATTTGCGTTGACCTGCTGAAGAATGGCGCTTGCCTACATTAACGTTAATTAACGGCGGTAAGATAAACCGGTATCGCAATTTGGTCTGCGGCCGCCGTGCCGCACGCACAGGGCGCATTCTGCGCCTGCGAAAGGATCCTTGAATAACATGAAGGCAATCATCCCCGCCGCCGGTCTTGGCACGCGTTTTCTGCCTGGCACCAAGTGCACGCCCAAAGAGATGCTGCCGGTGCTCGACAAGCCGGTCATCCAGTACGTCGTCGAGGAGGCGCTCGACCCCGAGGAGGTCGACGACGCCATTATCGTCACCTCTCCCGGCAAGCCCGAGTTGCTGAGCTACTTCCAGCCCGATCGTTCGCTCGAGAACCTGCTGCGCGAGCGCGGCAAGGATGCTTATGCCGACGCCGTCGCCCATGCGGGCGGTATGCCGGTCGACTTCCGTTATCAGTACGAGCCCAAGGGCCTCGGCCATGCTATCCGCTCTGCTGCCGACGCCGTGGCAGGGGAGAACTTCCTGGTTCTTCTGGGCGACTACGTTGTGCCAAACCGCGACATCTGCGACAAGATGCTTGCTGTCTCCAAGGAGCACGGTGGCGCTTCGGTTATCGCCGTCGCTGCTTGCTCGCCCGAGGAAGTCAGCCGCTACGGCGTTATTGCCGGCGAGCGAGTCGGTTCGCTCGAGGGCGCCGAGGGCGTTGCCGATGCCGAGCCGGGCGCTGTCTGGCGCATCGGCGGTCTGGTCGAGAAGCCTGCTCCCGAGGCGGCTCCGTCCAACCTGTACATCGTCGGCCGCTATCTGCTGAGCCCGCTGGTCATGGACCTGCTCGCCGACCAGCAGGCCGGCAAGGGCGGCGAGATCCAGCTCACCGACGCCATGGCCCGCTCGCTCGACCGCGAGGCCATGTACGCTGTCGTCATCGACCCGCTCTCGGGCTACGACACCGGCACCCCGTCTGGCTGGATGGCCACCAACGCCCTCATGGCCGCAAGCGATCCTCGCTTTGCCAGCGCCTTCTGGGACGCCATCGACGAGCGCGGCGGCTTGATGCGCAAATAAGCCTTCGAGCATCGACATTTACGGGTGCGGACTTCGGTTTGCGCCCGTTTTTTTATAAGAGCTGCGATTGCTAGCTCTCTGTTCACATAAAATATATGAACAGATGTTCGATACACATACATCTACCTGCGTGTTTTCTGTTGAAAAACTTTGCTACTCCAAAAACTCAATCGCGTCAAGGCTTTTCTTGCCCAACGGTCGGTACCTGATAAACTATTAGGTTGCGATAACTGGCGAAGCTATGCCTCGCCAATCCACCGAGCATTTCCGTGAAGGAGGAAAAACCTGGTGACCTACGCATACACTGCCACTGAGCGCAAGCGCGTCAGCTTCGGGAAAATCCCGGAGGCCATGGAGCTCCCCAACCTTATCTCTGTTCAAAGGGAATCCTTTGAGCGTTTTAAGGACGAGGGCCTTCGTGAGGCGTTCAAGGAATCCAGCCCCATCCAGAGTCAGAACCATGTTCTCGAGGTTACCTTCGGCGAGCATCAGTTTGGCGATCCCGCGCACACCGTCGAGGAGTGCCGCGAGAAGGACATGACCTATCAGGCTCCGCTTCTGACCGACGTCCGTCTCACCAACAAGGAGACCGGCGAGATCAAGGAGCAGCTCGTCTTTATGGGCGACTTCCCCATGATGACCGATCAGGGCACCTTCATCATCAACGGTACCGAGCGTATCGTCGTCTCGCAGCTCGTCCGCTCCCCGGGCGTGTACTACAGCTCCGAGATGGATTCGGGCAAGCAGATCTACAAGGCCCAGATCATCCCGTCCCGCGGTGCCTGGCTCGAGTTTGAGGTCGACAAGCGCGATCAGCTCATGGTCTCCATCGACCGTAAGCGTAAGCAGAGCGCCACGATGTTCCTGCGCGCCCTTGGCATCGCCGTCACCAACGACGATATCATCGAGCTGCTCGGCAACTCCGATGTGATCAAGCGCACCCTGGAGCGCGACACCGCCCTCACCCGCGAGGATGCCCTTATCGAGATCTACCGTCGCCTGCGCCCGGGCGAGCCTCCCACCGTGGACGCTTCCCGCAGCCTGCTCGAGGGCCTGCTCTTTAACCCGCAGCGCTACGATCTGGCCCGCGTCGGTCGTTACAAGGTCAACAAGAAGCTCAACCTCACCACCGAGGAAGAGGTCACGGTGCTCACCGACGAGGATATCGTCGCTACGCTGCGCTACCTGCTGTCCCTCGCTGCCGGCGAGCAGGGCTTCAAGGTCGACGACATCGACCACTTTGGCAACCGCCGCATCCGCACCGTCGGCGAGCTCGTCGCCAACCAGTTCCGTATCGGTATGAGCCGTATGGAGCGCGTCGTCCGTGAGCGCATGAGCTCCCAGGACATCGACGAGATTACCCCGCAGTCGCTCATCAACATCCGTCCGATCGTGGCCTCCATCAAGGAGTTCTTCGGTTCCTCGCAGCTCTCGCAGTTCATGGACCAGGCAAACCCCCTGACCGGTCTGACCCACAAGCGCCGTCTGTCCGCACTCGGCCCTGGCGGTCTTGCCGGCCACAAGTCCGGCTCCAGCCGCCGCACCAACGTGCCGACGGCCGTCCGCGACGTTCACAACTCGCACTACAGCCGCATGTGCCCGATCGAGACCCCCGAAGGCCCCAACATCGGCCTGATCGGCTCGCTCGCCCTCTACGCCCGCGTCAACGAGTATGGCTTCATCGAGGCCCCGTTCCGTCGTGTCGAGAACGGCGTTGCCACCGATCAGATCGACTGGATGACCGCTGACGAGGAAGAGAAGCACGTCATCGCGCCGGCCAACACGCCGCTCGATCCCAAGACCAACGAGTTCATCACGACCGATGCCGAGGGCAAGCTTGTCCGCCCGCACACCGTGATCGCCCGTACCCGCGACTTCGACGGCTCCTTCGGCGCTCCCGCCGACGTGCCTGTCGAGGACGTCGACTACATGGACGTCTCGCCGCGTCAGATGCTCTCCGTCGCAGCCACGCTGATTCCGTTCCTCGAGCACGACGACGCCAAGCGTACGCTCATGGGCGCCAACATGCAGCGTCAGGCCGTGCCGCTGGTTCACCCTGCCGCTCCCTATGTCGGTACCGGCATGGAGCGTCGCGCCGCTCTGGACTCCGGCGAGGTCACCCTGGCCAAGAACGCCGGCGAGGTCATCTTTGCCGACGCTGCCAAGATCATCGTCAAGCATGCCGGCGGCATGGACGAGTATCACCTGGCCAAGTACCAGCGCTCCAACCAGTCCACCTGCATCAACCACCGTCCGCTCGTGCGCGTCGGTGACACCGTTGAGCAGGGCGAGCCCCTGGCTGACGGTCCTTCGACCGATCATGGCGAGCTCGCACTGGGTCAGAACCTCACCGTGGCATACATGCCGTGGGAAGGCTTCAACTACGAGGACGGTATCGTCGTGTCCGAGCGTCTGGTGGCCGAGGACCTGCTGACGACCATCAACATCACCCGTCACGAGATCGACGCCCGCGACACCAAGCTCGGCCCCGAGGAGATCACCCGCGAGATCCCGAACCTCTCCGAGGACATGCTTGCCAACCTCGACGAGGACGGCATCATCCGCATCGGCGCCGAGGTCGGCCCTGGCGACATCCTGGTCGGTAAGGTCACGCCTAAGGGCGAGAGCGCTCTGACCGCCGAGGAGCGCCTGCTGCGCGCCATCTTCGGTGCCAAGGCCCACGACGTCCGCGACACCTCCCTTAAGATGCCTCACGGCGCTTACGGTCGCGTCATCGACGTCGTCCGCTTTAGCCGCGAGAACGGCGACGATCTGGCCCCCGGCGTCAACGAGCAGGTGCGCGTCTACGTCGCCCAGCGTCGTAAGATCCAGCAGGGCGATAAGATCGCCGGTCGCCACGGCAACAAGGGCGTTATCTGTAACGTTCTGCCGGTCGAGGACATGCCCTACATGGCTGACGGTACCCCGATCGACGTTATCCTCAACCCGCTGGGCGTTCCCTCGCGTATGAACGTCGGCCAGCTGCTCGAGTGCCACCTTGGCTGGGCCGCTGCCTGCGGTTGGGATACCGAGGATGCCGACTCCGACAAGTATGTCCCCGGTCCGTTCTTCGTCTCGACGCCCGTCTTCGACGGCGCCAAGGAGGACGAGATCGCCGAGGTCATCCGTCGCGCCAACAAGAACATGCTCAACAAGGCCACCGCTGCCTTTGGCGATCACATGCGCCCCGAGTTTGTCACCCAGCTTGACGAGCGCGGCAAGACCCGCCTGTTCGACGGCCGCACCGGCGAGGAGTTCCGCGAGCCCATTACCGTGGGTACGTCCTACATCCTCAAGCTCGGCCACATGGTCGACGACAAGATCCACGCCCGTTCGACCGGCCCTTACAGCCTGGTTACCCAGCAACCGCTGGGCGGCAAGGCTCAGTTCGGCGGCCAGCGCTTCGGCGAGATGGAAGTTTGGGCACTGTACGCATACGGTGCTTCCAACGTCCTGCAGGAGATTCTGACCGTCAAGTCCGACGATACCGTGGGCCGCGTCAAGACCTACGAGTCCATCGTCAAGGGCGAGAACGTTCCTGTTCCGGGTATCCCCGAGTCCTTCAAGGTTCTCGTCAAGGAGATCCGTTCCCTCGCACTGGACATCGAGCCCATGCACGATGCCGACGAGGACGCCTCCGCCCCTGTGACCGCCGAGGAGACCTCTGCTCTCGACGACCTGGCTGCGCTCGCCGGCGTTGACACCGACGTCGAGGCCCAGGATGCCGAGACCGCCGAGGCACCCGAGGCTGTCGCCGCCACGACCACTGATAAGGAGTAGTTGACTGTGGCAGATTTCGAAGCTACTGATTTTGACTCGGTAAAGATCTCCCTTGCCTCCGCCGACCAGATCCGTTCCTGGTCGCACGGTGAGGTCAAGAAGCCGGAGACCATCAATTACCGTACCCTCAAGCCCGAGAAGGACGGCCTGTTCTGCGAGAAGATCTTCGGTCCCGCCAAGGACTGGGAGTGCTCCTGCGGCAAGTACAAGGGCATCCGCTTTAAGGGCATCGTCTGCGAGCGCTGCGGCGTCGAGGTCACCTCGGCCAAGGTTCGCCGCGAGCGCATGGGCCACATCGAGCTCGCCGCTCCCGTGTCCCACATCTGGTACTTCAAGAGCCCCACGAGCTTCCCGATGAGCCGTATGCTCGACATCAAGTCCAAGGACCTCGAGAAGGTTCTGTACTTTGCCAGCTACATCATCACCGAGGTTGACTATGAGGCCCGCGAGGCCGACGCCGACGACCTGCGCGAGGAGCTCGCCGCCGATCTGGAAGAGATCGATGCCGAGTGCGCCCGTCAGATCGAGTCCCTCAAGGAGCAGGGCGACCCCGAGAACTTTGACGAGTTCTCCGACGAGGAGCCGCTGACCCCCGAGGAGATCGCCTCTGGCATCGTCGACATCGAGGAAGAGTGCAAGGACGAGAAGCAGCTCCGCACGGACGCCTTCAACGCCTTCATGAAGCTCACCGAGCGCGACCTCATCTCCGATGAGCCGCTGTTCCGTGAGATGACCCGTTACTACTCCATGTACTTCAAGGGTGGTATGGGTGCCGAGGCTGTCCGCGACCTGCTCGCTGCTATCGACCTCCCCTCCGAGGCCGAGAAGCTCAAGGCCATCATCGCCGACGAGGATTCCCAGAAGCAGAAGCGCGAGAAGGCCGTCAAGCGCCTCGAGGTCGTTGACGCCTTCCTGAAGGGCGGCAACAGCCCCGCAAACATGATCCTGGACGTCATCCCGGTCATTCCGCCCGATCTGCGCCCGATGGTCCAGCTCGACGGCGGCCGCTTCGCCGCGTCCGACCTCAACGACCTGTATCGTCGCGTGATCAACCGTAACAACCGACTCAAGCGCCTGCTCGACCTGGACGCCCCTGCGATCATCGTGAACAACGAGAAGCGCATGCTCCAGGAGTCCGTGGACGCCCTGTTCGACAACGGCCGTCGTGGTCGCCCGGTCTCTGGCCGTGGCGGTCGCCCGCTCAAGTCGCTCGCCGAGGCCCTCAAGGGCAAGCAGGGTCGTTTCCGTCAGAACCTGCTGGGTAAGCGTGTCGACTACTCCGGCCGTTCGGTTATCGTTACCGACCCCAAGCTGCTGCTGCACCAGTGCGGTCTGCCCAAGACCATGGCGCTGGAGCTCTTCAAGCCCTTCGTCATGAAGCGCCTGGTCGAGCTCGGCAAGGTCGAGAACATCAAGGGCGCCAAGCGCGCTATCGACCGCGGTGCCACCTTTGTGTGGGATATCCTCGAAGAGGTCATCGACGGCCGCGTCGTGCTGCTCAACCGTGCACCGACCCTGCACCGTCTGTCCATCCAGGCCTTTGAGCCGGTGCTGGTCGAGGGCAAGGCTATCCACCTGCACCCGCTGGTCTGCTCGCCCTTCAACGCCGACTTCGACGGCGACCAGATGTCTGTCCACGTGCCGCTGTCCAGCCAGGCTCAGGCCGAGGCCCGCGTGCTCATGCTCTCTGCGAACAACCTGCGCTCGCCGGCATCCGGCAAGCCGGTTAACATCCCTTCGCAGGACATGATCATTGGTGTGTACTACCTCACCCAGGTCCGCGACGGCCTGCCCGGCGAGAACCACGTGTTCGCCAGCTTCGACGACGCGCTGCACGCCTATGACTGCCGCTCCGAGGTCGACATGCAGGCCAAGATCCAGGTCCGCGTGTCCGCTGCCGATGCCAACGTCATCAATGAGGACGGCACCCGTATCTTCCGCGTCAAGAACGGCAAGAACGAGTTTGTCGACTACGATGTCACCGGCAATAAGACCGCGCGCTTCGAGACCTCTATCGGCCGCATCATCTTCAACCGCCAGTGCCTGCCCGAAGACTATGAGTTCATGAACTACAAGATGGTCAAGGGCGATGTGGCCAAGCTGGTTGCGGACTGCTGTGATCGTTACCCCGAGGCCAAGGTCGGCCCGATCCTCGACGCCATCAAGTACTCCGGCTTCCACTACGCTACCCGCGCCGGCCTCACCATCTCGGTGTGGGACGCTCTCATCCCTGCCGAGAAGCAGGAGCTGCTCGATCGCGCCCAGGCCAACGTCGACCAGATCAACGAGTACTTCGAGGAGGGCTTCATCAACGAGACGGAGCGCCACATCGAAGTCGTTAACGAGTGGACCGCTTGTACCGACAAGGTCGCAGCGCTCATGCTCGACATGTTCGACGAGGAGAACCCGCTGTACATGATGGCCGACTCCGGCGCCCGTGGTTCTAAGACCCAGCTGCGTCAGCTCGGCGGCATGCGTGGCCTGATGGCAGACATGTCCGGCGAGACGATCGACCTTCCCATTAAGGCGAACTTCCGCGAGGGCCTGCTGCCGCTCGAGTACTTCATTTCGACCTACGGCGCCCGTAAGGGCCTGGTCGATACCGCATCCCACACCTCGGACTCTGGTTACCTGACCCGTCGTCTGGTCGACGTGGCCCAGGACGTCATCGTCCGCGAGGAGGACTGCGGCACGCACGAGGGCGTCACCTACAACCTCATCATCCCCGGCACCACCGACCTCAACACCGACCTCGTCGGCCGTTGCTTCATCGAGGACGTCGTGGCTCCCGATGGCACCGTGCTCTTTGAGCAGGACGGCTACATCGAGAAGGTCGCCGACATCCAGAAGATGGTCGATGCGGGCCTCAAGAAGGTCAAGCTTCGCGCGCTGCTCACCTGCCGCTCCAAGTACGGCGTGTGCCAGAAGTGCTACGGCTGGGATCTTTCCACCCGTCGTCCGGTCGCCATCGGTACCGCGGTCGGCATTATTGCCGCCCAGTCCATCGGCGAGCCCGGTACGCAGCTTACGATGCGTACCATTCACTCCGGCGGCGTCGCTGGCGTCGACGATATTACGCAGGGTCTGCCTACGGTCAGCCGTATGTTCGATATCGTCGGCAACGTCAACGAGAAGATTCTGGGTCGCGAGGCCGAGCTGGCTCCGTACTCCGGCCACCTCTCGATTAAGCCCGAGAAGTCCGAGTACGTGCTGACGCTCACCGACTCCGAGGACCACACCCGTGTCCTCGACGAGCGTCGCGTCCCCGCTTCGGTTCGCTTTATGCCCGAGATCGAGGACGGCTGCGAGGTTCGCGCCGGCGACCAGATCACCAAGGGCTTCGTCAACTTCCGCAACCTGCGCAAGCTGACTGACATCGAGTCGACGATGCACACCTTCGTCGAGAGCGTCAAGGACGTCTACACCAGCCAGGGCGTCGACCTGAACGACAAGCACATCGAGGTGCTCGCACGTCAGATGCTGCGTCGCGTTCAGATCACCAACCCCGGTGACTCCAAGTACCTGCTTGGTCAGTACGTCGACCGCTACGAGTTCGCCGACGAGGTCGAGCGCGTTGCCCGTCTGGGCGGTCAGGCTCCTGTGGCCGAGCCCGTCATCCTGGGTACGCTCAAGGTCGCGTCCAACATCGACTCCTGGCTGTCGAGCGCTTCGTTCATCCGTACCGCCGGCGTCCTTACCGAGGCTGCCATCGAGGGCAAGGTCGACCACCTGCTCGACCTTAAGTCCAACGTCATCGTCGGTAAGAAGATCCCGGCCGGTACCGGCCTCAAGCCGTACGCCAACGCCAAGCTGACGTATCGTACGGCCGACGGCTACGTGGACATCGACGGCCCGGCTTCGCCCAACGCCAAGTCGCTGCCCGAGTGGGCTCCTGTGGAGCTCAAGGACCTGGACGAGCAGCTCCCGCAGCAGCTCGACTGGGCCGGCTACGACGAGTTCGGTGGTGCTGACGGTTCGTTCACCCGCAACGGCCACACCATCTCCGCCGAGAAGGCTCGCCTGTACCTGTTCGACGACCTGGGCGTGTCGCAGCGCTGGACCAACAAGTTCAGCGAGGTCGGCATCGAGACGGTCGGCGACCTGGTCGGCAAGTCCGAGGAAGATCTGCTGCGCATCGATGGCATCGGTGCCAAGGCGATCGAGGAGCTCCGTGACGGCCTCGAGGCCCACGACCTGCTCTACATCCTCGAGAACAACGACGACGTTGCCGACGAGGAAGACCTCTCGCAGCTGCTGCAGATGGTCTTTAGCCCCGACGGTCCGGACGACATCCTGCTGGGCACCTCTGCCGCGCCGACGCATCACGCCGACGCCGACGAGGAGCTCCTGGGCGCTCCGATCGACGACAAGAAGGCTCCCGCCAACGGTGCCATCAACGAGGACATGGCGTCCCTCGACGAGCTGCTCAACCAGCTCGTGGACACCGACGACGCCGAAGAGGCCAAGGACAACGACGAGGAGTAACTTCCAAGTACGTTAACCGCCCTTCCAAAGACCCGTTTCCCAACAGGGAAGCGGGTCTTTTTTGTTGAAGAAAACCTGCCAAAAGGGGATAGGTTTATTTTGGTAGGTTATTCCTGCTTGAATTTGAAACATTTCGTCCGGCCAGAGCGTATCTATAGTGAGGGCCTCAGCAAGAAATATCAGCATCACCGGGAGGTGATTATGGAAGAACAAGCTTTTAGACAGGCGGTCGAAGATCACCGGGATGTCGTGTTTCGAATCGCATTGACGTACCTGCGCGATCGCGCCGATGCCGACGATGTTGCACAAGACGTCTTTCTTAAGTTGCTCAAAAGCGATGGACACTTTGAAAGTCGGGAGCATCTTCGCCGCTGGCTTATCCGGGTCACGATCAATGAATGCAAATCGCTCTTTCGAAAGCCATGGAGGCGTGTGGAGGATATTGAGAACCTGGCCGATTCGCTTTCGACGGCGCAGGAGGAGTCCAAGGCGGTCCTGTCAGACGTTATGCGACTTCCGGAGCGATTCCGTGTTCCCATCGTGCTCTATTACTATCTGGGCTTTTCGACCTCAGAGATTGCCGAGTTACTGCATGTGCCAGCCGCGACCGCTCGAACGCGTTTAGCTCGTGGTCGATCGAAGCTCAAATTCATCCTAGAGGAGGGCGACCGTGAAATCCAATCAAATCAAGCAGGCCTTCGAGTCCATCCAAGCCGATAGCGATCTTGCCGACCGTGTTATTGATGCTGCGGCTGGAAAGCCGCTTCGTCGAAAGGGTCACGCGAAACCTCTGTATGTTGCCGTAATCGGATGTCTTGCCGGAGTGTTGGCGACCGGAGGGGTCGCCTACGCCGTTGTCAATTCCAGCTATTTTGCCTCAGCCTGGGGAAACCACGGCAATGGGGATTCCATTACCTGGACCAACGGAGGCTCATCGGGAACTAAATATACCTACACCAGAGAGTTTGGTGATGGCATCGCGCCCCAAAGCCTGGAGGGTGCAGTCCAGGAGGTTAATCTGTCCGTCGAGGGTAACGGCTATACGCTTGATATCCATGAGATGGCTATTGACCAAAACGGCTGCGGAGCCGTGACGTTTACGTTGTCCAATCCAAATGGCGTTAACTACTACAAGCCGGCAGCAGAGACAGGCGAACTTGTTCTCTATGGTGAAGAAGAACAAGGCATCGGTACACCCAGCATGAACTTCGGCGAGGAATGGGCTGACACACGCTGCACAATTGATAAGGACACATCAAGCGACACGGTCATTAATGGCACGATGTACTTTGCCTCGTGGAATCGCGAGCGAGATTTGGGACATGCGGTCACCTGGAATATCAGCTGGACGGAGGGCAAAGGTGAGGATGCGAAGGTGATCGAGGTATCGACGCCAGAGTTTAACGTCGGAGCGCACGTCGATACAAAGGAACTCCGCTCTGATGACTCGCCTCTCGAGATTAGCCCGTTTTCCATCCAGACGCACATCGATGATCTGGGCTATGAAGCAGTTGATCATAAACTGACCGTCAGCTACAAGGATGGATCGGAGCAGATTATCGAAGATGACGACGCAGGGGCGTACAATTTCTATGTTTCGATGGCACGCAATAGCGGAGAGAACATTTGGGTGCCGACAAAACTGATCAATGTCGATCAAGTGGTCTCAGTAACGCTTGAGGGCACGAGATACACATCAACAGGAGAGACCGAAACAGAAGTACCCTTTACCATCGTCTATTCGTAAGGTCTAGGCCGCTTCCTGCTAGAGGAAGCGGCCATTTTTGCGTTACATGGACGGCTGGAATGGGCACTTGCGCACAGGCGGGGATTCCTTTTATGGAGGCTTTGCGGAAATATGGCTATTTTGGGATACGCCCGGCGGCGTGGTCTGTTGACGGCACAGCTAACGCCACGTATCCTATCGAACTGCGTGTTTCGTAGGGGGATGCTGACCCCTCGATTCAAGCCGTTGCACTTTACAGAAAGCTGGAATCATTCGAGAAGGAGTACGCTTTGCCTACTATTAACCAGCTGGTTCGCCAGGGCCGTCGTTCCGTGCCCAAGAAGTCCAAGAACGCTGCTCTGCAGCACAACTCCCAGAAGCGCGGCGTGTGCACCCGCGTCTTCACCACGAGCCCCAAGAAGCCGAACTCGGCTCTTCGTAAGGTTGCCCGTGTTCGCCTTGTCAACGGCATCGAAGTTACTGCTTACATCCCGGGTGAGGGCCACAACCTGCAGGAGCACTCCATCGTGCTCGTCCGCGGCGGTCGTGTCCGTGACCTCCCTGGTGTCCGTTATCACGTCATCCGTGGCGCCTACGACGCTGCTCCGGTCCAGAACCGTATGCAGGCCCGTTCCAAGTACGGTGCTAAGCGCCCCAAGGCTAAATAAGCCAGATAACGTTTTGATACTTTCGCCGTGTGCCGCCTAAGCGCCGCACGGTAGACACTTAAGGAGATTTCACATGCCGCGTCGTGCAGCAGCTAATCGTCGTGAGGTTCAGCCTGACGCCGTTTACAACAACCGCCTGGTGACTCAGCTCATCAACAAGGTCCTTCTTGACGGCAAGAAGGCCACCGCTGAGCGCATCGTTTACACCGCTTTCGAGATCGTTGCCGAGAAGTCCGAGGGTGGCGACGCTCTCGCTACCTTCAAGAAGGCTATGGACAACGTCAAGCCTACGCTCGAGGTTAAGCCCAAGCGTGTCGGTGGCGCTACCTATCAGGTCCCGATGGAGGTCAACTCCCGTCGTTCCACCGCTCTGAGTATCCGCTGGATCGTCAACCTCTCCCTCCCTCGCAAGGAGAAGACCATGGCCGAGCGTCTCGCCAACGAGATCCTCGACGCTTCCAACGGCCTGGGCGCTTCCGTCAAGAAGCGTGAGGACGTCTTCAAGATGGCCGAGGCCAACCGCGCGTTCTCTCACTATCGTTGGTAAGTTAAGGTAAGGAACTAACATGGCTAAGCCTAAGTACAAGCTTTCCGATACCCGTAACATCGGCATCATGGCCCACATCGATGCCGGTAAGACGACCACGACCGAGCGTATTCTTTACTACACCGGTAAGACCCACAAGATCGGTGAGGTCCATGAGGGCGCTGCCACCATGGACTGGATGGTTCAGGAGCAGGAGCGCGGCGTAACCATTACCTCCGCTGCTACCACGTGCTTCTGGAACAAGGACGGTAAGGACTACCGCATCCAGATCATCGACACCCCGGGCCACGTTGACTTCACCGCCGAGGTCGAGCGCTGCCTGCGCGTCCTCGATGGCGCTGTCGCCGTCTTCGACGCCGTTGCCGGCGTTCAGCCCCAGTCTGAGACCGTTTGGCGTCAGGCTTCTACCTTCAACGTTCCCCGCATCGCCTTCATCAACAAGTATGACCGCGTGGGCGCTGACTTCTTCAACGCTATCGAGACCATGAAGGATCGTCTCGACGCTAACGCCGTGGCCGCTCAGGTCCCGATGGGCGCCGAGGACAACTTCTGGGGCGTCATCGACCTGGTCACCATGACCGCATGGGACTTCAAGGCCGACGACAAGGGCATGACCTACCCCGAGCCCATGGATGCCATCCCCGCAGAGTTCGCCGACGAGGCCGAGCTGGCTCACCAGGAGCTGGTCGAGGCTGGACGAGATCCCGGCTGAGTTTGCTGACATCGCTGCCACCAAGCGCGAGGAGCTCCTCGACGCTGCTGCCAGCTTTGACGACGAGCTCATGGAGAAGATCCTCATGGAGGAGGACTTCACCGTCGAGGAGCTCAAGGCTGCTCTGCGCAAGGGTGTTCTGGCCAATGAGCTCAACCTCGTCTTCGTGGGCTCCGCCTACAAGAACAAGGGCGTTCAGGAGCTGCTCGACGCTGTCGTCGACTACCTGCCCAGCCCGCTCGACGTTGAGGCCGTCACCGGTACCGATCCGGACACCGGCGAGGAGATCCAGCGTCATCCTTCCTTCGACGAGCCCTTCTCCGGCCTGGTCTTCAAGATCATGACCGACCCGTTCGTCGGTAAGCTCACCTATGTCCGCGTTTACTCCGGCCGCGCCGAGTCCGGCTCCTACGTTGTTAACGCTTCCAACGGTCAGCGCGAGCGCCTCGGCCGCATCCTCGAGATGAACGCCGCCGAGCGTATCGACCGTGACGACGCTGCCGCCGGCGACATCGTCGCTTGCGTCGGCTTCAAGAACTCCACCACCGGCGACACCCTGTGCGCCGAGGGCAAGGAGATCGTCCTCGAGAAGATCGAGTTCGCTAAGCCCGTTATCGACGTTGCCATCGAGCCCAAGACCAAGGCCGAGCAGGACAAGATGTCCCTGGCTCTGACCAAGCTCGCCGAGGAGGACCCGACCTTCCAGGTGTCCACCAACCACGAGACCGGCCAGACCATCATCGCCGGCATGGGCGAGCTGCACCTCGAGATCATCGTTGACCGTCTGCTCCGTGAGTTCAAGGTTGACGCTAACGTTGGTAAGCCCCAGGTCGCCTACCGCGAGACCGCTGGTCACGACGTC
>ERZ772883.1768-NODE-1768-length-15339-cov-8.156962_pt1 | contig 15339 bp, 9 predicted proteins | sample MGYA00580575_ERZ772883 | MGnify/ENA primary metagenome ERZ772883 (study PRJEB29015, sample SAMEA2737666) | human gut metagenome | biome: human gut; feature: human-associated habitat; material: faeces | place: China | collected 2012 ...
TCGAGTTTATCAACCTATTTTATCAGTTTAGGCTTGCACAAATCATAAAAATATGAAAAAGTTATTGGCTCTAATAATCATCTGCATCGCTATGCCCGTGGCGGCACAGGCGCAACGTCTCGACGTGAGCCTGCTGACGTGCTTTCCCGGACAGGAGGTGTTTGAACTGTACGGACACACAGCCATCCGTATCACCGACGGCGCGACGATGGATCGCGTGTATAACTTCGGACTGTTCTCGTTCAACCAGCCCCATTTCATCTACCGCTTTGTCAAAGGCGAGACCGACTATGCCGTAGGAGGATACCCCACGGAATATTTCACACCAGAATATGCCGGCAGAGGCTCTAAGGTCGTGGAACAACGTCTGCGGCTGTCTGAACAACAGGCATTATGGCTATTCAACGAACTTGAACGGCTTTGCCTGCCCGAAAACCGCGAATATCGCTACAACTACGTGCTCAACAACTGCGCCACGCGGCCGCGCGACCTCATCGAGCAAGCCGTAGGAGGCATATCCTACCCGCCGTCGGAGCATCCCGATGCCACCTACCGCGACATAATGACGCACTACGACCGCAATTACCCGTGGTATCAATTCGGCACCGACCTTGCCCTCGGACAAGGCATCGACCGCCCTATTTCCGTCCGTCAGCAGATGTTTGCCCCAATAATACTGATGAAGGAGATGGCAGGCGCTACCTATAAAACCGCCTCCGGACAACGCGTGGGCATCGTTGAAAGCACAAGCACACTCGTGGAAGGCAGCGAGAACGCCGTTCTGCCGCCCACACCATTCCTGCTGTCACCATTGTTTGTATGCTGGCTGGCATTCGCGCTCATCGCCGGTGCCACAGTCTTCGGCGTAGTGCGACACAAGCAGATGCGCTGGCTCGACACAGTGTGGTTCACGCTGACCGGACTTACCGGATGCCTCGTGTTCTTCCTTATCTTCATCTCCGAACACGAAGCCACCTCACCCAACTGGCTCGGCTTTTGGCTGAACCCGTTCTGCCTGTTCCCGGCAATTACAATTTGGATAAAATCAGCAAAAAAGTGGGTATATTCATATCATTTTCTTAACTTTGCGCTTGTTTTGATATTGCTTGTCGCGTGGCGGGCTTTGCCACAAACGGCAAACGCAGCATTTTTCCCGCTGATGCTTTGCACGTTAGCGCGTTCAGCAGGCTATATCGTAAACTATAAGAGATGCGAAAAAATAAGCAAGTAAACCGACTGATATCCTCAATGATATTCTCGCTCGTGGCGATGTCTGCCTTGTCGCAGGTGTCGTCGGGGCGTCCTACGCTCATTGTGGGCATATCAATCGACCAACTTCGCGGCGACTATCTCGACCTGCTCCAGTCGCAGTTTGGCAACGGAGGCTTCAAACGCCTCATGGCTGAAAGCGCGCATCTGGACAACGTGGTGTTTGACATGGCACAGCTCGACAAGACGACGTCGACAGCCGTAATCTACACCGGCACTTATCCCAACGTCAACGGCATCACCGGCGCCACAGTCTACAACGAAGAGGCGCGCCGCGTAACGCTGATTCTCAACGACCCTAAATTTATTGGCAACGCCACCGACGAGACGCTCTCGCCAATGGCGATAAAGGTGTCGACCATCAGCGACGAGCTGCGTATGGACAACAACGGCATCGGCGACGTATACGCCATTGCCCCCGACGCACAACAAGCCATTCTGATGGCAGGACACGCTGCCAACGGCGCTTTCTGGATAAGCGACAAAACAGGTAAATGGGCTTCGTCTACATTCTACAAAGACTACCCTACAACCATCTCGACCCGCAATATGCTGATGCCTCTGCGCTCACGCCTCGACACGCTGACCTGGCGTCCGAGCATGGACATCAACAAATATCCCGACATTCCTCTCCACCGCACGTTCTATCCTTTCAAATACACGTTCAAGGACGGCGACGGCGTAGAGAAATTCAAGAGTTCGGCTCTCGTCAACGAGGAAATAACCTCGGTGGCCATCAATTGTCTGAACGACATGGCTCTGGGCAAACGCGCCACGGTCGACATGCTCAACATCGCATACACCGCAGCACCCTACGGATATGCGTCGGACAACGACAGCCGCATCGAGCTGCAGGACAAATATCTACGTCTCGACCATCAGCTTGAGCGTCTGTTTGCCGCCATTGAGAAAAACGTTGGCGATAACGCCTGCATCTTCGTGACGCCGACAGGCTATTTCGACGACATGTATGCCACCGACCCTCGGTTCAACATCCCGACAGGCGAATTCTCGTCGAAAAAGGCTGTGTCGCTGCTCAACATGTACCTGATGGCGCTCTACGGCAACGGAAGCTGGGTGAACGGATACTTCAACGAGAGAATCTATCTCAACGAGAAACTTGCAAAAGAGAAAAACGTTTCGGTCGAGGAACTGCGCAAAGTGTCGGGTGCATTCTTGCGCCGTATGGCTGGCGTAGACGAGGCATACTCCGTCGACGAGGTGCTCGACAATCCTGTCAGCGAGACACTGCTGCGGCTGCACAAGTCAATCACGTCGCAGGAAACAGCCGACGTGTTTCTGCAAATCGCGCCAGGATGGAAAGTGCGCGACGACTACAACAACCAGCAACAGCTGAAACAAGTCAACATCAACGCTGTCTGCGCGCCGGCATTCATCATTGCGCCGGGCGTAAAGCCTCAGAAAATCACATCGCCAATCGATGCGGCGCTGCTGGCGCCCACCGTGGCACGCATCCTCAGAATACGCTCGCCCAACGGCGCGCGCATGATGCCGTTGTCGCTTAAAGACTAAGCGGCACTACAGCGCCGTGTGCCTCAGGCGCGACAATGGATTTCCCGAGGCACGACAATACGATTATAAACAAAAAACTAAAATACATTATGGGACTCAATGATTTCCTGAAAAAAATTTTTGGAAACAAGTCGCAGCGCGACCTGCGCGAGATTCAACCAATCGTGGCTGAAATCAACAAGATTTACCCCACGTTGGAGAATTTGAGCAACGACGAGTTGCGCGACCGCATCACCAAAATCCGCGCAGCACTCAAAGACAGCGTTGCCGACAAACGCAAAGAGATTGCCGACATCAAGGCTGAAATCGAGAATGTGGAGTATGAAAACCGCGAGCCGTACTGGGAGAAAATCGACAAAATCGAGAAAGACATCCTTGAAGTGCTCGAAGACGAGCTTAACAAATATCTTCCTGAGGTATTTGCCATCGTGCGCGACACCGCACGCCGCTTCGCTCAAAATGAATCAATCGAAGTGACCGCGTCCGATTTCGACCGCGAGCTCGCCGCCCAAGGCAAAGACTTCATTGAAATCAACGACGGCAAAGCCATCTACCACAACCACTGGATGGCAGGCGGAAACGAGGTAACTTGGGACATGATCCACTACGACGTACAGCTTATCGGCGGCATCGTGCTTCATCAAGGCAAAATCGCCGAGATGGCAACCGGAGAGGGAAAGACACTTGTGGCAACGCTGCCTGTGTTTCTCAACGCCTTGACAGGAAACGGCGTGCACATGGTCACCGTCAACGACTACCTCGCCAAACGTGACTCCGAGTGGATGGGTCCGCTCTACATGTTCCACGGTCTTTCTGTTGACTGCATCGACAAGACAGAGCCCAACTCCCCGGAACGCCGCCGCGCATACAACGCCGACATCACATTCGGTACAAACAACGAGTTCGGTTTCGACTACCTTCGCGACAACATGGCAACATCGCCTGCCGACCTCGTGCAGCGTCCACACAACTTCGCCATCGTCGATGAGGTCGACTCAGTGCTTATCGACGACGCCCGCACGCCGCTCATCATCTCCGGTCCGGTTGCCAAAGGCGACGACCAGATGTTTGACCAGTTCAAGCCGAACGTAGAGACAGTGGTCAACGCGCAACGCCGCCTTGTGACATCGCTGCTCACCGATGCCAAGAAGAAAATTGCATCCGACAACAAGGATGAGCGCAAGGAAGGCGCACTGCTGCTCTTCCGCGCCTTCAAGGGTCTGCCTAAATACGGTCCGCTCATCAAATACCTGAGCCAGGACGGCATCAAGCCTCTCCTACTTGAGACCGAGGCTTTCTACATGCAGGACAACAACAAGCAGATGCCTATCGTCACCGATCCGCTCTACTTCGTAATCGACGAGAAGAACCGCAGCATCGAGCTGACCGACAAAGGTATCGACGTGCTCACCGGCAAGACCGACGACCCGACTTTCTTCATCCTGCCCGACATCACAACACAGTTGGCAGAACTGGAGAACGAGAACATCTCCGACGAGGAGAAGGCCGAGAAGAAATCACAGTATGCACAGAACTATGCCATCAAGGCTGAACGCGTGCACACTGTCAACCAGCTGCTCAAGGCCTATACCCTCTTTGACCGCGACATCGAATACGTCATCGACGACGGAAAAATCAAAATTGTCGACGAGCAGACAGGACGTATCATGGAAGGCCGCCGCTACAGCGACGGTCTGCACCAAGCCATCGAGGCGAAAGAGGGCGTGAAAGTGGAAGCCGCGACACAGACCTTCGCAACAATCACCCTGCAGAACTACTTCCGCATGTATCACAAGCTTGCCGGTATGACTGGTACCGCAGAGACTGAGGCAGGCGAGTTCTGGGACATCTACAAACTCGACGTCGTGACCATCCCGACCAACCGTCCGGTGGCACGCATCGACATGAACGACCGCGTATACAAGACAAAGAAAGAGAAATACAACGCCGTAATCGACGAAATCCAGAAGATGGTAGAAGCTGGACGCCCGGTGCTGGTCGGAACAACATCTGTGGAAATCTCCGAGTTGCTGAGCCGCATGCTCCAGCTGCGCCGCATCCCTCACAACGTGCTCAACGCCAAGTTGCACCAGAAAGAGGCTGAAATCGTGGCACGCGCCGGACAGAAAGCCGTGGTGACAATCGCAACCAATATGGCGGGTCGTGGTACGGACATCAAACTGACTCCTGAAGTAAAAGCCGCCGGAGGTCTGGCAATCATCGGTACGGAGCGCCACGAGTCACGCCGCGTCGACCGCCAGCTGCGCGGACGTGCCGGACGTCAGGGCGACCCGGGTTCTTCAGTGTTCTTCGTGTCGTTTGAAGACACCGTGATGCGTCTGTTCGCAACCGACAAGGTTGTCAAGATGCTCGACCGTCTCGGACTTAAAGAGGGCGAGCCTATCGAGGCCGGCATGGTGACCCGTTCAATCGAGAACGCACAGAAACGCGTGGAAGAAAACAACTTCGGCATCCGTAAACGCCTGCTTGAATATGACGACGTGATGAACGCACAGCGCAAGGTGATCTACTCCCGCCGCCACCATGCATTGATGGGTGAGCGTATCGGCATCGACATCATGAATATGCTCTACGAGACTGCCGGCAACATCGTGAAGCGCTACGGATCGCAAAGCGACTACGAGGATCTGCGCATGGACGTGCTTACCACATTCGGTTTCGAGCCTTCATTCACTGAAGATGAATATAAGAAGATGGGCACAGACAAGCAGGTTGACGCCATCTACCGCCAGGCAATCACCACATTCAACCAGCGCACAGAGAAGATGGCAGAGGCTGCCATGCCGGTGATTTCCGACATCGTGGAAAACCACGGAGGCAAAGGTCTTGTGCGCGTGCCTATCACCGACGGCAAGCGTGTGTTTGGAATCACTGTCGACCTTGAGGAGTCGTACAACGAAGGCTGCAAAAACATCGCCAAGGCTTGGCAGAAGTCAATCTTGCTGATGAGCATCGACGAGGCATGGAAGGAGCACCTGCGCGAACTCGACCAGTTGCGCCAGTCGGTTCAGAATGCAAGCTACGAGCAGAAAGACCCGCTGGTAATCTACAAAATCGAGTCGTTCAAGATGTTTGACGCAATGCTCGACAACATGAATGCAAAAGCCGTGGCTTCGCTGACACGCGGTCAAATCCCAGTGCAGGCACAAAGCCAACCGCCACGCGAGCAGCAGGCTCCAGCGCAGGCTGAAGAGGCAACAGAAACCGACAACAGCCCACGCATCCCGGCACCGCGCTACAGCAACACGTCAGTGTCGCCGTCGATGCCTACGGCAGAACCGGTGGCAGCGCCAGAACGCCGCGACGACTACCGCAAATACACCGCCCACAAGGAGGAGTATCCAGGACAGGACGAGCAGCGTCAAGCAGCACGCGCTCCGCAAGGCCCACACCACACCGACCCTATCAAAGTAGGACCGAAAGTGGGACGCAACGACCCATGTCCATGCGGCAGCGGCAAGAAATACAAGAACTGCCACGGCAAAGGACTTGTTTAAGCCTTTGACTAAAGCATAACTCAAAAAGAAAGCACTTCCTGACATCGCGTCGGAAGTGCTTTCTCAATTATATAACCAAAAATCCTAAACATGAATCAGAATGCGACCGCACGCTTCTCTGTACCCAGCAAGCCTCCGGCAACACCGAATCCACCGTCTACGTTGCTGTGTATCTGCACAGCCTCCGTCTGTGCGTCGTTAATCAACTGCAAATAGACCTGATAGAGCATCACCGACTTCAGATAGTAGTATAAATCCTCGGTCAACGACTGCAACTCCACCTCCACTATCCGCTTACCCACATCGCCTTTGCGCAGACGAGTGGTCACCGTGCACTCATAGTCTGAGCCACCAGCAGCCGTGCCGGCAAACACGTTGCTGAAATCCTTATACCATCCTTTGCGGGGCTTCGACAGCCGAATATCCTGGAACAAAGGATCGTAGGAATGATAACAATCATTGGTGTCATACACCTTCTTGCCGTCGACAACCTTCTCCGTGAGGCTGCGCACGTTGAGACGGTAATAGCCCGACGGCTCCAGCCCCTTCATCCTCAGAGAGATGTCGACCACCGTGTCCTGTCCACCGTCAAAATACCCGGTTTCAAGTTGGTCAAGCAGATGGTCCTGCTGATATTTCCGAGTCCTTACAATCTCAACTGTCGGGGCAACCGTAGGCATTGTGAAATTTGCCGATGCCGACGGAAAATTCTGTTCAGAGGCAGAAACCGCAATCACATCGCCAGCCTTCGGACGATAGTCGCTGCGGAAACGGCAATGCTCGGCATCGTAGACCATCTCCACCGGAGAGGCGCCGTTGACCGAATATGTCACCGTGGCAAACCGCAGCGTGGCAGCCTTCAGAAACGTTTCCTCAACATCCGTTCCTTCCGTGCCGACAACACCCGTGCGGTATGTGCGCGCCACGATCGCCTCCAGCGTAGTGTCGGGCGACGCCACCATACTTATCGCTATCACATTGAGGTTCTCTCCTCCCTCGTCAAAGCCAAGCTCTTTCTCACATCCCGTGAGCACCACCGCAACGATGCTCAACGCTGAAATCAAATATTTTAACCGTTTCATATTGTCAGAATTTTAATGTGTAGGTCAACGACGGCATAAACGGGAACATACAAATGCCTTTCAGCACATATTTATTCTCGTTCTTTCCAATATAAACGCTGTTGATGTTCTGTTGGTTGTACAAATTATAGAACGACAAGTTAACTTCACTCGCACCGAACCCTCGATGACTCACCGAATAGGTTATGCCGACATCAAGATGATGCACGTCGGGAAGCTTGTAGTTGTTGCGCTCACGATAAGTTGTAAACATGCCCGGCATTTCCGCCCAATGTGCGGCGTCATCACGATTCTGCATATATTCCTGTTCTTTAAACGTGCTGGATTCCGGTCTGAAACTCGGATCCCATTCCTGCAGCACGCCGCCATACATTGATGTGTTTGCCAATATCCCGCGGCGGCCGCTCTGATAAGTCCACGACGCCGACAGTTTCCAATGCTGTCCCAGCCGCTGCACCACTACAATGTTGAAATTATGGCGTTTGTCGTTGCCAGCAAGAAACTCGCGTCCGCCGTTCAGTTCCTGCCCCGGGCGGTCGAATGTGCGCAATGATTTAGCCCATGTGTAGCTCACCCAACCAGTAGTGTTGCCCACGGTGCGTTGAGCCATCAGCTCCACGCCGTAGGAGCGTCCCTTGCCGAGGCTGACAAGACTCTGCCAATCGCCGGTGCAATTGAGCCACGACGCTCCGTTGTTGTATTCAAGCACATTGTCCATCGTCTTGTAATAGCCCTCAACCGACACCTCAAGACCTTTCATAATTTCATAGTTGACACCACCGGCATACTGGTTGGAGCGCATAAGCGGAATTTCTTCAGTCACAGGCACCCAAATGTCTGACGGCATCACGATATTGCTGCTGCTCAACAGATGCACGCTCTGCGCCATCCGTGCATACGACAGTTTCAACGCCATGGCAGGCGTAAGCAGGAAGCGCACCGAAGCTCGGGGCTCAAGCGAGCCGTATGTCTTGTTTTCAACAGAAAACAACGAATAGCGCAACCCGACATTTGCCATCAGCCACGAAGCCACAGTCCAATCGTCCTCGGCATATACGCTTGCCGTCAGCAAGTTCTGCCGTTTGCCTATTGTTCTGTCGGTTTCCATACGCGTTTCCTTAGTCGGCGTATAATCATAATTGTAACTATAGGCATGGATTATCGGCGACAACTGCTGCAACGAGCCTTTGACACCCCATCGCAAATCGTGGGCAGCAACAGGGCGAAATCTGAAGTCGGCAGTGATAGAAGCATCCTTCACCTTCGAATCATAACGTGTTTCCGACACCTCTTCTGTCTTCCTCTGCAATTGTCCCATCTTCCGACTCTCATAATATCCCGACACATTCTGCGACAGTCTATAGTCATACAGACTGAAACTCGCGTTGACATTCATAAGGAATCGGTCGCCGGCTGTATGCGTCCAATACAAACTCGACACCAGGTTGCCCCAATTATTTTTTGTCTCATTTTTTTTAGTTCTAATCTCACCACTCTTGCTTCCGAAATTAGTCTCACTATCGGTAGGAGAAGAATTGCTAACGTCCTTGCCCCAATAGAACACAGCCGACAGTCGGTCGCTCTCCGAGAAGCGATGCACCAATTTGGCGTTGACATCATAAAAATTCATCTTGGCATACGGCTCCATTGCCTTCTTGTTGTCGTACACGCTTTTGAGCAAAGGCTGCACTATGGCTCCGAAATATGAGGCGCGAGCTGCCACATTGAACGACGTATGCCCCTTCCATATCGGACCCTCAGCCTGCACCTTCGACGACAACATTCCTATAGATGCACTGCCATGATATGACTCAAAGTCACCCTCACGCACACCTATGTCAATCACACTCGAAAGGCGCGAGCCGTAACGAGCCGGAAAAGCGCCTTTGTAAAGCACCACATTGTCTACCATCTCGGCATTGATTGCCGATACAAACCCTTTAAGATGTTCACCATTGTAAAGCGTTGAGCCATCGAGTGTAATCAAATTCTGGTCGTAATTGCCCCCTCGCACAAAGATTCCCGCAGTGCCGTCGCCTCCCGACTGCACTCCAGGCAAACGCTGTAGCGATTTCATCACGTCGATCTCGCCGAACAATGCCGGCACCTCCTTCACCTGCTGCGATGTCAGCACCTGTGCGCTCATCTGCGAGGATTTAACGCCAAAGTCATGGCGCGCACCATAGACCTGCACATCACGCAACTCCGTGCCTCGCTGCAGGCGCACCTCAACAGGCGCACTTCCCGACTTAATCTGTATTGTTGTCTCTTTATATCCCACATAGCTTATCCGCAAATCAACCGCCTTCCCTTCCGGGATTGCCATTTCAAAGCGTCCATCAGAATCGGTTGATGTGCCTTTCGCCAATGACTTGGCATAGACGCTTGCCGAAGGCAGGGCCTCTCCGCTCTCATCGTCAACAACTCGACCCGTCACAGTCTGCCCCACCGCCGTAGCCGCCATTACGGCAAGCAACAGCAATATACATATCCGTTTCATAATGCTTATTGTTTATTCAACCTGATAATTCCATGGACTGCATCTTTTGCCAACAGAAGCAATGCGCTCGATAATAGTTTTTTCATAATTTTTAGGTTTGGGTTATTAATAATTGGATTGTAATTTTTCATTTTATATTTTTCGAGCGCAATATAATTGTTTTTTTAAAATTTTCCAAGCGAATTTATATCATTTTTTAAGCGAACCTCAACAGAAATCATATTTTTTTTGCATGAAAGTACATATAAAAAGTGTTTGAGAGAAGAATGAGGAAAGTTTACTGGTTATCAGTTACTTTCCTCATTTTGGTTAAAAGTGGCGAGGACAGACGAAGACAGGAATACGACAAGATGAGACAGAGGAACGTTACCTATCCGTAACCTATACCCCAAATGGGGAATGTTGAGGTTCGGAAGAATAAAGAAGGTTACGAATTGAATTTGAATGCTCTGATTTATAGTGAGTTACTGATGAGCAACGTAAGGTTTTTGGTTACGAACCAAATTTGCCGTGTTCTGCTGTGAAATGCGTAGCAAGAAAAGACTCTTCATGTATTAATTTTGAACGCAAAAAAGAATGACGTTATGAAGAGTACATTTTCAATTATCTTCTACCTCAAAAGACAGGTAGTAAAGAAAGATGGTACTGTTCCAGTTATGGGACGTATCACAGTGGACGGAACACAGGCGCAGTTCAGTTGCAAGACAACTGCCAATCCAGATTTGTGGGACACCAAGGGCGGACGCATGATAGGTAAGAGTATGCAGGCTTTGGAGGTGAACCGCAAATTGGACAAGATGCGTGTGAGTATCAGCAAGCATTATCAGGAGATTATGGACAGGGACAACTTCGTCACTGCCGACAAGGTGAAGAACGCCTTTCTTGGCTTGGAGTATCGTTGCCATACACTGATGAAAGTCTATTCTCAAAGCCGTGATGAAATGGAAAAGCAATATAAAGCTGGCATGAAGGCTTTGAGTACATACACGAAGTATAGAATCGGGTGTGCCTATGTGGGCGAGTTCTTGCATACGCATTACCATGTGAAGGATATTGCTCTGAAAGAGTTATCGCTGCCTTTTATCACGGACTACGAGACTTTTCTCAGAGCCGACAAGCACTTGAAAATAAACTCTACGATGGTGTTTGTCCGCAATCTCCGTGCAATGGTATTCCGTGCCATAGATAATGAATGGCTCGTAAAAGACCCATTCAGACGATATGAGTACAAGGAAGAAGAGACCACAAGAGAGTTTCTGAGCAAAGAAGAGATTCACCTGTTGATGGAAACACCTATCACAAGAAAGAAGATGAGTATGGTGCGTGACTTGTTCCTGTTCTGTTGTTTTACAGGTCTCGCTTTCATTGATCTGTACAACTTGAAGGAAGAGAACATCAAGGAATTTTTCGATGAAGGTGAATGGATTGTTATCCATCGACAGAAGACAGGAACGGAAGCCAACATCAAGTTGCTTGACTATCCCAAGCAGATTATGGAAAAATACCGTGGATTGTGTGAAGACGGCAGGGTGTTTCCAGTACCCAACTACCAAAGTTGTATGGATTCGCTCAAAAGACTGGGAAAGAAATGTGGTATCACCAAGCCGCTGTCCTGGCATTGCTTGAGTCACAACACAATCTTTTATTGATTGAATATCAGTAAGTTAAGTGCTTTGAAGAATGTAACTGCTAACGATTTAGAAACGAGCTATATTCTTTTTCTTTCACAACCTTGCAATATACAAAGAACGCCTAAATGTGCGACAAAGATACGATATTTTTCTTAATATCCCATAATTTACAAGAAGAGAAATATGGAAATTAGGACTTTTTTACATAGAAATTTAACTTCATTTTTTCGTAAAAGCAACCAAACATAATCACTCAGTGATAGCTACATACATAATAGTTTTGCTTTTCCCACTACATATTCAAAATAGCATCAACAGAAAGGTGTTGTATATTGCTAATTGCTGTTGTGTTTTAATTTAATATCCCGTAAGGAAATTCGGTAGAATCAACATTAAAATAGTAAACGTTATTTGTGTCTAAATCAAAAGCAGTCATAACGACAGGTGATACATCTCGTGCATTAGTAGTTGTAAGACCTTCATTCGTCCATAAAAACTTTAAATAAGTAGGAATGGCTCCCCATAAAAAATCATGTGAACTGTTTGAAATATTATAAAAACAAACCTTATCTGAAAAGACTAAAGAAAGAAAAAAATTTGAGTTTTTCACAAACAGTTTGTAATTGCCAGTAGCTTTTAAATTAAAAGATTTATCATATAAATAAAATGATTTACTTTTATCATTTACTAAATAAAGCCTGTCATCTTCGTTATAAACAGAATAGTTCGGAATTGGGTGGCCTAATTGCAAACCTAAGTAACTATCCACGACCTTAACCCTAATAGTAACGCTAGTATTCTCCGTCTTATCCTTTACAACAAGATAAACAATCCCATTCTTTTTTGTCTTTATTTTTATTTTTCCAGCACCAATAGTGGCTTCCAAAACATTATCATCTGACACTTCGACTGAAAGATTGTTGCTTCCACCACTAAACATAATTTCCGATGGGTTTTCTAATAATGGCTTTTCGTAATACTCTTTTTCAAAACACAATGATGAAACATCAGTACCATTACTACAGCCATATACTATAGAAAACAATAAAAAAAGAAAAAAGGATTGAATTATTTTCATATTTGCCAATAGAATAAAGCATTTGATGTACATAACTTTGTACACCAAATGCAATTAAAACTAATTATTTCTTATGAATTTCTGTTATTTCCCAAAAATTTATATTATAAGTGCCTAATGTTGTCTCAAAATCAGTCGAAGCGTCTGCATTTACCTTATAAAAGCCATTGTCAGTTCCATCCCATCCCATATTAGCATGAAAGTACAAATCGTTATTTCGTAAAATTTCTCTGCTTGTCTTAGTGCAAATTGCATATCCATCTATAACCCAAGCATGAGAACCTTTTTCAGCCTGTTCATTTGCAGTATGTGTTCCACCCATTATTGCAACGCAAGGCATCTGGCGGTTTGCATTTATCGTATTTAACAGTGGATCTGGGGCATATTTATTATAATAAGTGCCACAAGAAACATACTTCTTTAAATAATTCAATAAATTAGAAACTGAAGTTGTACTACTTTTTACACAAGGTATATTCGGATCATCATAAGGCCCATACTTAAAATCCTCATCAATATTTGGTGTTGTATTTGTTCCTTCATACATATGCTTAACTACTTTGGAAATCATCATAGCCTCCTCATAATCTCCGCCAAAATACGAATTATAGTTCAATTTCGGTTTTTTAGTAACAAATGCCCAGTCTATGACTGTTCCATCAATCGTCATGCTCGGAGCGATAGCTGCTAAAGTTTGAACTCCTGCTGTAATAGCACACCCCATAGGGTAATTTGTTTCCGTATGATACTTTGCATTATAAGATTTAGGCAACAACAAGTTATAAGGATTGTTTTGGCCCCACTCGGTCTTTAAAACAGCTCCACCATTTTGAGGCATTAACGATATAATCTGGCTCAAAGGTTTGTCATAAGCTGTAGAACGGGAAGTTGTTTCATGGCTTTTTACACCATTAACCTCAATCAAATCTTTTATTTCTTCATATGTTACTGTAGATTTACCCAAACAAGAAGCCACTTTCTTCAAGGTTTTCTCTCGTAACTCAACTTTGAGCCTTTCTATTTTATTTATCTCTGAAACAGTTGAAGCTTCTGCCAATTTTAACATCAAACATGCCCCAGTACTATCTTTTTTCTCAAAATTACCATTTTCTATATATGCCAAAACACCAGCACTTCGAGAGTCGGCAGAAACTAAAGCATACCCACTCTTTTCTCCAGACTGTAAACACACCTCATAAACAGGAATACTATCAGTCGTAGTCCCTCTTGTTGTCTTGCTTGATATAATTCCGCCAATGCGATATGAGCCCACAATAGACATTCTTGGATTGGCAGCACTTCTTGTTTTTGAGCCCAACGAAGAGGAAAAATCATTTACCATTGCCAGAATCTCATCCTCTGATAAATTTGTAGGATTATCATTTGCTATACTCATTGCCTCATCCATAGACAAATTAACATTCACGTTCTCAATAACAGGATTACTGTCATTAAGAATTTCATCTTGGCACGATGATACAATCACTGCCAATAATATTAAAACTAAATACTTTTTCATATTTATACTGTACTACTGGTTAAATGATGCAAATTTACGAAATTTATTTTAAATCGATATATAACGAATGTATTATTTATGTATTATTAACAATTTTTATTGTTAAGGCGTTAAAATATATTGCATTTGGGCATTTTTTACTTTATTAATATATAAGAACTAACATCCTTTGCTTTTGGTTCATTACCAAATGAGTCTATCAAAATAATGCTGCTGTCATTCTTCACCTTACAAAATATATTGTCACCGCTTTGCGGATGTTCAAGCATCAGAATGCAGCCGTCAAGCACTTTGAAAAAAACATTCAATACTTTGCAATCATCCGAATCCGTTTGGAGATTTCTGCTTCAAACGATAGGTGCCATAAGCATTTAGCGTGAGTTTGTTTCTACATTAGTCGGTAACACACCAAAATATGCCCTTGTTATGGAATCCAAGTTAATACTGTTTTCTAAAACTGCCGTATATTCTTCGGCTTTAACAGAGTCAATACCTACATCGTTTTGTCCTGTGCCGCATAATATATAGGAAGCAACAAATGAGATAACCAAAACTGCTATAATTACCAATTTCTTCTTCATAACCATCATAAAAGAAAAAGTGTCCGCAATGTCAAGCAAGTGGCATCACGGACGCGAATGAACAGTTGAGAGTTAATGAAAAGTCAGTATTCTGCTATGTTGCTGATGCATGGACAAGTTCTTGCACTATCAAACACGATACGGAGACCGTTCGTCTTTACTTTATCGAAGCGAAGGATGCGCTTGTAGCCGATGACCGTTGTCTATTATTTCTTATTAATTTTCTTTTTAATTTCATTTGCCTCTTTAAATAGGCTATTAGCAATGCTATCTTTAATTGCTGCCATCTGTATCATTTCGTTATGGTAGCGAATTGAGTCCTCGTAAATATTTACACGAGTTCTCACTTTCTCAATAACTTCTTTATTTGGGCATACAGAAAAATTCTTTTCGATGTATCGAACATTGGGATCGTCAGATGGAAGAACCATCTTCAATGCCCGATATTTCAAGTCAGCCACCTCCCAGTCTTGGTGTTCTCGCCATTGGGTGAGATTGCCCCAAATGGAGATAACAAGAGATAGAGCCAAGCCACCAATGAAAAGAAGAACACACTTTGAAGTTGGCTCGAAGCGATGGGTAACAATCTTCTTCTGAGGTGCATTGCTTATGTTGTCAAGTCGCTCTT
>ERZ772883.1771-NODE-1771-length-15307-cov-25.639523_pt1 | contig 15307 bp, 10 predicted proteins | sample MGYA00580575_ERZ772883 | MGnify/ENA primary metagenome ERZ772883 (study PRJEB29015, sample SAMEA2737666) | human gut metagenome | biome: human gut; feature: human-associated habitat; material: faeces | place: China | collected 2012 ...
TCGGTAAGCAGTTCGATGAGGATGGCATGGGGGATTTCTCCGTTAATGATGAAAACCTTTTTGACTCCCTCTTTGACGGCGTTGGTGCAGCAGTCTACTTTAGGAATCATGCCGCCGGCGATGATTCCGCTGTTTTTGAGTTCTTCCGCATCCTTCAGGGAAATCTGTTTGATGAGGGAGCTTTCGTCGTCCTTGTCTTTCAATACGCCGTTGATGTTGCTCATGACCACCATGGATTCGGCATGGAGGGCAGCGGCAATTTTGGCGGCGGCGGTGTCGGCGTTAATATTGTAGGGATTTCCATCGTCATCGATGCCGATGGAGGAGATGACGGGGATGAAACCGCCGTCCAGGAGGTCGTCCAGGATTTTCGTATTGATTTCATCGATTTCCCCTACATGGCCCAGCTTTTCATCCATCTGGTGGACCTTGATGAGGCCGCCGTCGATACCGCAGAGACCTACGGCCCTGCCGCCAAGGGCGGCAAGGTCGGCGGCAAGGCTTTTATTGACCTTGCCGGCCAGCACCATCTGCACCACTTCCATGGTGTCGTCGTCGGTGACGCGGAGACCCTTTTCAAAATGGGATTCAATGGACAGTTTCTTCAGCATGGCGCTGATTTCCGGTCCCCCGCCGTGGACGAGGATGACCTTCACCCCTACCAGTTGGAGAAGGAGGATGTCCTGCATCACCGATTTCTTCAGCTTCGGGTCGGTCATGGCATTTCCGCCATACTTGGCGACCACGTATTTACCGGTATATTCTTTGATGTAAGGGACGGCCTGTGTTAATATTTCCGCCCGGACTGCATTGGATGTATTCATGGTTGACTCCTTTATTTAGTGAGCTGGTGGACTGGTGGGCTGGTGAGCTAGTGGACTGGTGGGCTGGTGAGCTAGTGGACTGGTGGGCTGGTGAGCTAGTGGACTGGTGGGCTGGTGGGATAGTGGGCTGTATTCCCGTACACAAGAGGGTTCAGGCACCTATGGTGCCCGGGTTCAAGCAGCCGCCGGGCCTGCGCCCTGGGCTGCCCGGGTTCGGCCCGGGATTGGCTGGCGCCTTCCGGGCTGGTTCAAAGGGGAGTTATATAATCGCTCCGCTGGGGAGGTGAGCACATTCGGCGCCAGCCGCGCCCCTTTTTTAATATGGGCCCATAGGGCGCCACCGCAACCCTCTGAACCTTTTGAACCTTCTGAACCCTTTGAACCCTGTGAAAACGGCTTCGCCGTTTTCACACCACCAGTCCCGTTTCTTCCGGCATACCCAGCATGAGGTTCATGCACTCAATGGCGGCGCCGGAGGCACCTTTGCCCAGGTTGTCGAAGGTGGAGATGACAAGGACCCGGTCGTCGTTGCCGGCGATGTGGATGGTGAGGCTGTCTTTCCCTGCATTTTCATTGGCAGAAAGGAAGAGGCCGTTTGTCTCTTCCAGCGACAGGGGGGAGAGGTGGATGAGCTTGGAATTTTCGTAGTGTTTCTTAAAAATCATGTGGAAATCATCGGTGTCGATGTCTCCCGGCAGTCCGCAGGGGAGCTGGAGGAAATGGGTGTGGAAGCCGATGGTCACTTCCATGCCTTCGAAGAAGTCGTCCACCACCGGGGAGAAGAGGGGGGCTTCCGCCAGGTGACACACCTTCATGATTTCCGGAAGGTGCTTGTGGTTCTGGGAAAGGCCGTACTGCCGGGGCGCCTTGAAGTCGGCGCTCTCTTCTTCGTCGTACTGGGCAATCATTTTCTTTCCGCCGCCGCTGTAGCCGGTGAGGGAGAAGCAGTGAAGGGGATAGTTGATGGGAAGGATGCCTGCGTGAATCAGGGGATACAGGATGGCGATGACGCCGCTGGCGTGGCAGCCGGGAACAGCCACCTTATCCGCTTTGGAAATGGCTTCTTTCTGGTCTTTGGAAAGTTCCGGGAAGCCGTACACCCAGTCATCGTCGGTGCGGTGGGCGGTGGAGGTGTCAAGGATGCGGATGGGAATATCTTTCACCGCGGCGGTCACTTCTTTGGAGGCGGCGTCGGGGAGGCAGAGGAACATGAGGTCCGCTTTTTTTGCGAAGGCCTGGATGGTGGGAATGTCTTTTCTTTTATCTTCCGGCAGATGGAGGAGCTCAATGTCCTTCCTTTTCGACAGCCGGTCCTGGAGACGGAGGCCGGTGGTGCCCGATTCGCCGACGATGAATACTTTTGGCATTGCTTTCATGATAGTTCCTCCTTTCAGTCCATGGGATATTCGCCGAAGGTGGCTACCATGACCGCTTTAATGGTGGGAAGCCGGTTGGCCGCTTCCTGGAAGGCCAGGGAGAAGGGGGCTTCGAATACATCATCGGTGACTTCGATGCCGTCGAGGCCGAACCGTTCATAAATATCCTTTCCCACCTTTGTTTCCGTATTATGGAAGGAGGGCAGGCAGTGGCAGAAGACGGTGTCCGGATTTCCTGTATTTTTAATCATGTCCATGGTAATGCGGTAGGGCATGAAAAGTTTGATCCTTTCGCCCCAGAGGTCGTAGGGATCCCCCATGGTCACCCATACGCCGGTGTAAATGACGTCCAGCCCCTTTACCCCTTCCACCGGGTCATCGGTGAAGGTGAAGGTGGCGCCGGTCTTTTCTGCAATCTTTTTGCATTTAGCTGTGAAATCGTCCTCCGGGAAATATTGGGCAGGGCCGATGATTTTGAAATCCATGCCGGCAAGGGCGGCGCCTGCCATGAGGGCGTGGGCCATGTTGGACTGGCCGTGGCCTACACAGGCGTAGGACAGCCGGTTCAAAGGCTTCTTGAAATGTTCCTTTAGTGTAAGGAAATTGGCCAGGGTCTGGGTGGGGTGGTCGTAATCCGTAAGGCCGTTCCACACGGGCACACCGGCTTTGGCGGAAAGCTCCTCCACCGCGCTCTGGGCGTAGCCCCTAAATTCGATGGCGTCAAACATGCTTCCTAAGACCCTTGCAGTGTCGGCAATGGATTCCTTCTTGCCGATCTGTGTGCCCGTGGGACCCAGGTAGGTGGTGTAGGCGCCCTGGTCGTGGGCAGCTACTTCGAAGGCACAGCGGGTGCGGGTGGAGTCTTTCTCAAAAATGAGCGCGAAATTTTTGCCGCTTAAGGTCTTGATTTCTTTTCCGGCGGCCTTGTCCTGCTTCAGCTTTTCCGCAAGGTCCAGATAATAGGCGAATTCTTCCGGTGTGTAGTCCAGCATGGAGAGAAAGGAATGGTTCTGTAAGCTTTTCATGATATACCTCGTTGTATGTTTTTAACTTTTGGGAAATCTCAAATCATTTATAGGACCATGTCCTCATCGGGAGAGGGCCTCCAGGGCGGCGGCGGCTTCCAGGGTGATTCCCAGGGGAAGGATGGATTCGTTAATGGCAAAGGATGCATTGTGCAGGGCCGGCGTATTTCCGTCGCCGGTGCCCAGCCAGAAGAAGGCGCCGGGGAATTTTTCCAGATAGGAGGAAAAGTCTTCCGCACACATGGAGGGAAATTCCGGCTGCATGATATGCTCTTCTCCCAGGTAGGCACTGCCTACCTTTTTCAGGAAATCAATCTTTTCCGGCGTATTGATGGTGGCGCTGTGGCCTCTTACATAGTTCAGCTCCGAATGGGTGTGGAACATGACATCCAGGCCTTTGAGGATTTCACCAAGCCTTGCTTCCATCTTATCCCGAAGCTCCGGACGGTAGGTGCGGCAGGTACCTTCCAGGTAAGCGTCCTCTACGCCCACGTTGTAACGGGTACCGGCATTCATGAGGCCGATGGTGCAGACCACATTGTCCATGGGGTTCATTTCCCTGGAAATCAGGGACTGCACGTCGATGATGAAATGGGCCGCTGCCACCAGGGCGTCGGTGCCGTTGTGGGGCTGGGCGGCGTGGGTGGATTTTCCTTTAACGTGGACGTAGAAACGGTCGGACGCCGCCATGAGGGCGCCGCTCTTCAGTCCGATTTTACCGGTGGGAAGCTCCGGCCATACATGGAGACCGTAGATTTCCGATACATCGTCCAGCTTTCCGCTGGCTGCAATGTGACGGCCGCCGCCGATGGCTGCTTCCTCCTCCGCCGGCTGGAAAACAATTTTTACCGTACCGTGAAGTTTGTCCTTCATTTCATTCAGCACGGCAGCGGCGCCCAGAAGGATGGACATATGGCCGTCGTGGCCGCAGGCATGCATGACCCCTTCATTCCTGGAAGCAAAGGGAAGGCCTGTAAGCTCCGTCACCGGAAGGGCATCCATGTCCGCCCGAAGGGCCACGGTTTTGCCGGGATGGCTGCCTTTGATAATGCCCAGTACGGCGTTCTGGAAAAATCCCGTTTCATAGGGAATGCCCAGATTTTTGAAAACGTCCTGGATATATTCCGACGTTTTCACTTCCTTTCCGGAAAGTTCCGGATATTCATGGAAATGTCGTCTCCAGGTCACCACCTGTGGCAGAATGTGTGTGACTTTTTCTTTGACTTCTTTTTCGTACATCATTGAGACGACCTCTTTTCCTGACTTTAATGACCGTTTTTGTATATATTTGAATATTTATGCATATATAATATTAAGAAATATCGTATATTTTATGGATTTTCATAGAATATCTTGGAAACGCAAAAACATGTGTAAATTGGATTGCAATAATAATACAACTTTACGAATATATATGCAAGAGGTAAAGCAATTTTTTTTGAAAAAAGAGCAGGAAGTGAAAACAATTTCTTATTTTTGCTTCTCGTAAGTCACTGGCAGGGGGCCTTCCTGCCCCGTGCCGTTATCCTGAAGGCAGTGAAGGATCTTGGTACAAGAGGTGAGTGCTTCCTTTGCCGCTGCATACCGGTCTGCAGAAAGGAGGGCAGGATGGCGGCTGTCCGTATACGCGTATACTGCATGCCTCCCTGAATCACTGCAGCTGAAAAAATATTTCTTAAGTATTTCGACAAAGTATGATATAATAACAATAATATGCAGGCATCCAGCGAGAACGGATAATCATAGATCTGAATCATGGGAGAGACGCATGGGGCGTTCTCTTTTTTAGGAAGCGCTGATTAAATCATTGGCTGCTTTCATTCTTGAAATTTTGTGCAATGCAAGGAATGGGATGACGAGAATAGCGAGCTATTTAAGGAATCCCATGACGAAGCAGTGCATAAAATTTCTTATGAAAGCAGACTCTGTGAATTAATCAGTGCTTCCTTAATGCCCCGGTATAGAACCGGGAAGATATGCCGTAAGGAAACTCATTTTGTCAGCCCTTCCGGTATATGGAAACTATTTATATAAAGGCCTGCTTTTACTTATATTGGGCGAAATGCCCGCGTACCCATGAACGCATACAGGAGGAAACATGTACGACACTTTTAAAGAATTGGGAATTGCACCGGAAATACTGAAGGCAGTGGAGGATATGGGATTTGAAGAACCAAGCCCCATCCAGAAAGCAGCCATTCCGATTGCTATGACCGGAAAGGATCTCATCGGCCAGGCCCAGACCGGCACCGGCAAAACAGCGGCTTTCGGCATTCCCATCCTGGAAAGGATTGACACATCCAAGCCGGGACCCCAGGCGGTAGTCCTTTCGCCAACCCGTGAACTGGCTATCCAGTCTGCGGAAGAAATCAATCATCTGGCCCAGTACCTTCCTATCCACGCCCTTCCTATTTATGGCGGGCAGGATATTGAAAGGCAGTTCAAAGCTCTCCGAAAGCATCCAAACATCATTGTGGCTACGCCGGGCCGTCTCATGGACCATATGAAGAGAGGCACCATTGACCTGTCCCATGTACAGGTTCTTGTGCTGGATGAAGGGGACGAAATGGTGGATATGGGATTCATCGATGATATCCGCAACATTCTTGCAGGTATTCCGGAGGAAAGACAGACCATGTTCTTCTCTGCCACCATGCCGGAACCCATCCGTCAGCTGGCTGAAACCTTCCTGAAGGAACCGGAACTGGTGAAAATCAAGGCAGCCACTGTAACCATTGACCTCATCGAACAGGAATACATCGAACTTCCGGACCGCCAGAAATTTGACGCTCTCTGCCGCCTGCTGGATATGCAGGACCCGGAACTGGCCATCGTCTTCGTCCGCACCAAGAGAAGATGCGACGAAGTGACGGAAGCCCTGAAAAAGAGGGGCTACATGGCAGAAGGCCTTCACGGCGACCTTTCCCAGCAGAAGCGTGACACCGTGGTGCGCCAGTTCAAGGAAGGCACCATCGATATCCTGGTGGCCACCGACGTGGCAGCCAGGGGCCTTGATATTTCCGGCGTCACCCACGTATATAACTTCGATATGCCCCAGGATCCGGAAATCTACGTACACCGCGTAGGACGTACCGGCCGCGCCGGCAAGACAGGCCTGGCAGTGACCTTCGTCATTTCCAGGGAAATGGGACAGCTTCGGGATATTGAAAGGGTCATCCGCCGCCGCATCAAGAGACGGTCCGTGCCCACCCTTTCCGAAGTCATTGAAGGCAACCAGAAGGCTGCTATCGAAAGCCTTTCCGACACCGCCCAGGGCGGCGGCCTGGAGGAATACAGGGAAAGTGCGGAGGACCTCTTAAACGATGTGGACTCGGTATCCCTGGTAGCCGCTGCCATCAAGCTGCTCACCAAACAGCCCGACGTGACGCCGGTAAACATTACGGAAGAAATGCCTAACTTCCGCAGGCGCAAAGGAGCGCCCCGCCGCCACTTCGATGGAGACAGACCGAGAAGAAGAAGAAACTCCGAAGGCGGCCGCCGCTTTGAAGGCAAAAGACCGCGCCGCTTCGAAAACCGCTCCGGCCAGCCCCGCCAGAACAATGGCAAAAACATTCACGAATCCAATTTCAAACCCTACTTCAGGGAAGACTGATAGAAAAGCAGGAAAGGAGAGCCCTTTCCTGCTTTTTGAATGGTGGGGCTGCCGGCTCCGCTTACCGCAGGAAGCGCGATTGGAAGGACTTCCCGCCGCCGTAAAGGGGCATATAAAATTTATTGACCCAAAGGGTAATCCACTCACCTTATGAACCCTTTGAACCCTGGCCGCAAAGCGGCTTCCCTATAAAATACTTGTGAAAGGGAAGAATTTAGTGTATTCTATATTTATAGAAATAAATATAAAGGAGGCATTCCTATGAAAAACATAATTATGATTAAAATTCCCGGCTGCCCCTACTGCGCCAAAGCCAGAAAGGCCATCGGCCTTCTGCAGCAGGAGGAAAAGTACAAAGATGTGAAGGTAGAGGAAATCGATGAGACCACCCAGCCTGAGCTGGCGGCGCCCTATGGAAAGGACTACTATTACGTACCAAGCCTTTTCATAGAAGGAAAGAAGTACTTTGAAGCGAAGCCCGGCATGGATTATGAAACCATTGAAAAAGCAGTGAAAGGCGTATTTGACGAAGCACTGAAGGGCTGATAGGACATTAAGGAAGCACTGATTAATTCGCAGAATCGACTTTCATGAGTATTTTTATCCAATGCTGCGTCATAAGTCTCCTTAAATAGCTCGCTATTCGCGTCGACTTATTCCTTGCATTGAATAAAAATACAAGAATGAAATCCGATAACGATTTAATCAGCGCTTCCTTAAAAAAGGCCGCAGATGAAGCGGCCTTTTGATTATGAGAGAGGAAAAGAGATGGACCATTTCGAAGAGAGAAACAGAGGCTACTGGAATCAGAGGAGCCATGGCTACAGCAGTCTTAGAAGGAAAGAACTGTCCGGTCCGGATAGGAAGGCCTGGGAAACCTTCCTGCTGGAAAGGCTTCCAAAGGGCCGGCCCCTTCATGTGCTGGATGCAGGCACGGGGCCTGCCTTTCTGGCCATTATCCTTTCCCTTTCCGGATGCACGGTGACGGCCCTTGATTTTTCATCGGACATGCTGAAGGAAGCAGCGGTCAACGCAGAAAGGGAGGGCGCTGCCATTTCCTTCGTGCAGGGGGACGTGATGAATCTGCCCTTTCCGGACGATACCTTTGATGCCATCGTCACCCGCAATGTGACCTGGAATCTTCCGGATGTGCCTAAAGCCTATGCATCCTGGCTCAGGGTATTGAAGAAAGGCGGCGTCCTTCTCAACATGGACACCGATTACGGCCCCATGGATTTCACCGTCACCTCCAGATTGGCTAAAAATGCCCACCACGGCGTGGAGGGCAGTCTGATTCAGCTCTGCCAGGAACTGAAGGACTCCGTCCGTATCAGCACCCACCGCCGCCCCGCCTGGGATGTGGAAAGACTTTTGTCCCTGGGCTTTTCTGAAGTGACTTTGGAAAAAGATATCCGTCCCCTGGTCCACTTGTCCAAAGAGTGGGACTATGACCCGGCGCCTCTTTTCTGCATTCGGGCGGTGAAGGATAGGAATTAGAAGATAGAAAGTAGAAGATAGAAGGTCGAATTTACGCTTCTATCCTTGTTTTCTGTGATACAGTTCTTCTGCATTTTGACTATGTAAATAGAGAAAGGCGAAGGGGCCCTGAAGGGACTTTCCTCTTCCTTCTGTCATGTGCACATCCTTATAAGGGACAGGGGGAGGGGAAATGAACTTCCAATATTCATCGCCTTTCTCCGGTATACCGAAAACTGAAAAGCTCCTGAGGAAAAACCTGGTGGCAATTATGGCTTTCATTTATTTTCCTTGACGACACAGACATTCCGTTTCGGCGGCTGCCCCTGGCCGATTCACCGAAAAAGTCAGCCTGAGCCCTACCGCGTATCAGCATGGGACAAATCAGGAGTTTTTCCATGCAAAAAGCAGTCCTTACGGGCTGCTTTTTTGTGCTGGGAAAAAGATTTTTTACTTTTTCTTATAAAATGGCGCCCCCAGGGCGCCGCCATAACCCTCTGAACCCTTTGAACCTATACGATGAAGACACTGCATAAATTATGACTCTGCAGGCAGCAGCCTCTTCTTCATCTCCAAATACCGGTCCGTATAGTAGGGACGGACCTGGGATTCCCGAAGATCGTAGCCGTAGGGGCGGCGGCTGATGGCGATGAGAGGGGGAGCCTGGATTCTTTTGGCCACGGCAAACCCGGCAAAGAGGTTCCACCAGCGTTCCAGATCCTTGATGAAATCGGCGCTTGTGGGGAAAAGATCTTTCACCTTTACCTGGCAGCCCAGGTGTTCTTCCAGATTTCCTTCTGCATACCAGGCAAGGATATCCTCCGGCGTATTTCTCTGCCAGGGCTCTATGAAGCTTTTCAGGAGGTAGTCATGGTATTCGTAAATGAGGGGATCCCCCAAACCCTTTGTGACGTCCTGGCTTTCAGAGAGCTCGGCGCTTGGCTTTACGGTAAAAATCCCCTCGGGAATGACGTCTCTTCCGTACCATCGATTCAGCGCTCTTCCCAGTTCATAAATCTGGTACTTCCAAAGGTCCGCCGTAGCCGCCAGGGCGCCGGCCAGGTCGCCGTAGAGGGTGCCGTAGCCTACGGTCATTTCCGTTTTGTTGGCGTTGCAGGTAAAGATACCGCCGAAGGCGGCGGACAGGGCGGAAAGGATGCGGCTGCTCCTATCCCTGGCCTGCATGTTTTCCTTCATGAAACCGGTGAGGTGGATATTTCCGTTTCCAACGGGAAGCCCTTCCAAAGCAGCGGCGGTTTCATCGATGAAGGAGCCGATGGGAATGGTGAGATAGGGGGATTCCAAATCGTCTGCCAGCTTTTTGGCCAGGCCCTTTGTCATCTCCGAATTGAAGCGGGTAGGCGTATTCACCAGCAGCAGATGACCCTCCGGAAGGACGGAGCGGTAGAGAGCAGCGTTGACAGCAGAGTCGATGCCGCCGGATACGCCGATGACCACACGGTCCACGTGGATGGAGGAAAGGAACTTCTTCACCCCGTAGCGGAGGGCCGGAAGGAGGAGACTGTCCCGAAAGGGGTCCATGGGGGTCTCAGGAATCAGATTTCCATGTTCCCGGTCAAAAAGGAAGAAGCACCGGGGCTCCTCATAGGGACGGGCTTCGGCGGTAAGGCGGCCTTCCCGGTCATAGGCGGCGGTCATGCCGTCGAAGGTATAGCAGGTTTTTCCATTATTCTGGAGGCCCCGCTGGTTCACGTAGACCATGGGAATGTGCAGTTTGGAGAGAGCGGCGCCCAGCATGCGGTGCCGCTTTTCATTTTTGCCCAAAGTGAAGGGGGAAGCGGAGAGGTTGAAGAAAAGGGAAATGTTTTTCTTCGCCAGAATGGACATGGGCGATAGGCTGTAGTTCTCGTCCCAGCTGTCTTCGCAGAGAAGGACGCCGGCCCGGATGGTTTCTTCACCGGCAGGAAGAAGGAAGGGGGTGAGAGCGTCTTCTACGGGAAGATTTTCTTCCATTGCCTTCTGGCGAAGGGAGGTGAAATAGCGCCGGTCATCGAAGCAGCGGTAATTGGGAAGAAGGGCTTTGATGACATAGGGGTGACTTCCATTTTCCGGAACGAGGAAATGCCCATCGGCAGCGGCAAAGGCGGCGTTGTACTTCCGGGGCCTGCCGTCGTCATTTGTTTTCTCCCAGTCTATGGCACAGCTGCCCCAGAGGATGGTGATGCCCCTGGCTGCTGCGGCTATTTTTTCATTATAGGCTTCACATTCCCGGAGAAAGGCGCTTTGGTCCCACAGGTCGCCGATGAGGTAGCCGGTGAGGCACATTTCCGGCAGCACCAGGATATGGGCGCCTTTTTCTCTGGCCATTCTGATTTCCTCTTCTATCTGTTTCCAGTTTTCCCGAATGTTTCCGGGAATCACATCAATCTGGGCGGTGGCGATTTTAATCATGGCAAAGCCTCTTTTCTTTTTAATGATTTCCTTTCCTTCATTGTACAGGCAGGAAGCAGGCCTGTAAATCTTTTATTTCCTCTGCCATCGATTGACTTCAAGTGAACTTTAACCGGTATAATGAAATCATATGGTTCTATAAAAGGAGAAATTATGCTTTCTTTGTTCAAAATCGCAGCTCTGGGGGCGGCCTGCCTCCTGCTGGCGGGCTTTTGGTTCATCAACCGGGACGAGATGGACCCTTTGATGACACCGGAACGACGGGCCCGCATAGAAGCGTCGCCCCATTACAGGGACGGGGAATTCCGGCCTGACGTGCCCCATGAAAAGGTGGAGGCGGATATGTCCTTCTGGAAGCCCTTCTTTTTCCCCACCGCCGGCGTCAATATTCCGGAGGAACCTATGCGGCATGAAAAGACGGACCTGAAATCCATCCCCCGGGAGGAAGACGTGGTGGTGTGGATGGGGCATTCTTCCTTTTATATGCAGATAGGTGGAAAGAAAATACTGATTGATCCCGTATCTGCCCGGTATGCCTCGCCTGTTCCATTCATTGCCGGGGCCTTTGATGAAAGCAATGTGTACGGTCCGGACGACATTCCCGATGATTTGGACGTCATGGTGCTGTCCCATGACCACTGGGACCATCTGGACTATGATTTCGTGAAGAAAATAGAGCCGAAGGTAAAGTATGTGGTGACGGGCCTTGGCAATGGGGGATACTACGAAAAATGGGGCTATCCCCTGTCCAAAATCCACGAAGCTGACTGGAATGAAGAGGTGAAGCTGGATGGCCTTGCCATATGGGTGCTTCCTACCCGCCATTTCTCCGGAAGAATGCTTAAAAGAAACCAGACACTCCCCGCTTCCTTTGCCTTCATCACTCCAAATCGGAAGGTATACTACAGCGGTGACGGCGGTTATGATGGAAGGTTCCGGGATATTGGAAAACAGTTTGGCAGTTTCGACCTGGCCTTGATGGAAGACGGCCAGTATAACAGAAACTGGCACTCCGTCCATATGCTGCCTGAGGAAAGCGCAAAGGCAGCGGAAGAAATAGGGGCCCGGACAGTCATTCCCTGCCACAACGGCAAGTACGCCCTCTCTATCCACACCTGGCAGGAACCCTATGAAAGGATGGAAGAGGCGGCAGAGGGAAAATCCTTCCACCTCCTTACACCGGAAATCGGGGAAGCCGTCTATATGGGCGATGAAACGCAGCACTTCAGGGAATGGTGGAAAATGATGAAATAGCAATTTCATAAGGAACGTAAACCCTAACCTAACATGAGGGTTTGCACTTTATGCTGAGGGGCCGTGATAAAATGACAATCGTTTTTCACGGCCCCTTGCAGCAGAAATGGGGATAAAAATTTTCTTCTCAAACAGGAAAAACCATGGTATAATAAATTGTATTTTCTAGATATGAAAAAGCTTTGTGTCTTTGTGTTATAATAACAAAGATACATTGATTTTTGCAGTATACCCGAGGGGGAAAAAGAAAGAATGAAAAGAGAAGATATCCGCAACATTGCCATTATCGCCCATGTCGACCATGGCAAGACGACTCTTGTCGATGCCATGCTGAAACAGAGTCATGTTTTCAGGGACAACCAGAAGGTGGCAGAACGTGTCATGGACTCCAACCCGCTGGAAAGGGAAAGAGGCATTACCATTTTGGCAAAGAACACCTCTGTCATGCACAACGGTGTCAAAATCAACATTGTCGACACCCCAGGGCATGCTGACTTCGGCGGCGAAGTGGAACGTATCCTGAACATGGTGGACGGCGTACTGCTCCTGGTAGACGCTCACGAAGGCCCTATGCCCCAGACCAAGTACGTGCTGAGAAAGGCACTGGAACATAAGCTGAAACCTATCGTTGTCATCAACAAAATCGACCGTCCGGACCAGCGTATTTCCGACGTGGAAGGCGAAATTCTGGACCTCTTCATCGAACTGGAAGCAGATGACGACCAGCTGGATTTCCCACTGATTTACTGCTCCGCCAGAAACGGCATTGCCAAGCTCCATATGAACGATGAAGGCAAGGACCTGGGACCCCTCTTTGATGCCATCCTGAAATACTGCCCCTGCCCGGACGTGGATCCCGACGGCGGCCTGCAGGTTATGGTGACCACACTGGAAGCGGACGATTACCTGGGCAAGGTAGCCATTGGCCGTCTCACCCGGGGCACCGCTAAACAGGGCATGCCTGTAGCCATTACCGACGGCACCAAAATCCGCAGCGACCATATTGGCTCCCTCTTCACCTGGCAGGGAATGAAACGGACTCCCGTGCAGGAAGCTAAGGCCGGCGACATTATCGCCATGGCAGGCTTCAAGGATATCAACATCGGCGAAACCGTAGCTGATGCAACAAATCCCGAAGCCCTTCCGTCCATCCACATCGATGAACCTACACTGTCCATGGTGTTCCATGTCAACAAGAGCCCCTTTGCAGGCAAGGAAGGGGACTTCGTCACCTCCCGCCACATCCGTGCCCGTCTTTATAAAGAAATCGAAACCAATGTGGCCCTTCGCGTAGAAGACACGGACACCTCCGATGCATTCAAGGTTTCCGGCCGCGGCGAACTTCATCTCTCCGTGCTTATCGAAACTATGCGCCGTGAAGGTTTTGAACTGGAAGTTTCCAAACCCCAGGTTATTTACAAAGTTATCAACGGCAAGAAGTGCGAACCGCTGGAAAGACTGACCATTGAAGTGCCCCAGGAATTCATGGGCGCCGTTATGGAAGGCCTTGGACCGAGAAGAGCGGAAATGATTTCCATGGAAGAACTGGCCGGATACATGAAGATGGAATTCTCCATCCCCGCCCGCGGCCTCATCGGCTTCAGAAATGAACTGCTCACCACCACCAGAGGCACCGGCATTATGTACCATGTATTCCAGGGCTATGCACCCTACAAGGGCGACATTCCTGAAAGAACCAGAGGCTCCCTGGTGGCCTTCGAAGCAGGCGTCACCACCGCCTACGGCCTGAACTCCATCCTGGACAGAGGCGAACTCTTCCTGGAACCGGGTGTCGAAGTCTACGAAGGCATGATTGTGGGTGAAAACTCCAGAGACCAGGACATGGACGTGAATCCCTGCAAGAAAAAGCACCTCACCAACACCCGTGCTTCCGGCTCCGACGAAGCCATCAAGCTGCCGCCATGCCGCAAGTTCACCCTGGAATCTGCACTGGAATGGATTAACGATGACGAACTGGTGGAAGTCACACCAAAGAGCATCCGCATGAGAAAGATGGTCCTTTCCCGCCAGGCACGCTATAAGAACGCCAATGTAAAAAAGAGCCAGCAGTAATGGACTCCGCTTTATGAAATAAAAAAGACTGTGAAAAAATGGTCATCATTTCTTCACAGTCTTTTTTCTATGGTTTCCCATCCGGCGTGGGGCAGTGGTGGAGCATGGCGGCAGGAAACTATTGGCGGATAGTTTCGTGTGCGTCGTGGGGCAGTGGTGGAGCATGGCGGCAGGAAACTATTGGCGAAAAGTTTCCTGTCCGGCATGGGACATTGGCGGAGCATAGCGGCAGGAAACTGGTTGCGAAAGGTTTCCTGTCCGGCATGAAACAATGGAGGAGCATAGTGACAGGAAACTGTTTGCGGATAGTTTCCTGTCCGACTTGGGACCATTGGTGGAGCATGGCGGCAGGAAACTATTGGCGGATAGTTTCCCATCCGGCATGGGGCAGTGGTGGAACATGGCGGCAGGAAACTACTCGGCCGGAGATTTCTCGGCTCCGCTTCGCTGCGCTCGAAATGACAGGGCAGCGTGGGGCAGTGGCGGAGCATGATGGCAGGAAACTGGTTGCGACGGGGTTCCTGTGCCGGACTTCTGCCGGAGGAAGGGGGCTCCGGCTCTTCGTCATATAGCACTGGTGACGCAGAGGCCAATCCCGTAACGCAGGCTCCTTTCACAGAAAGGAGCTGGGCGAAGCCCTGAGGATAGGTCCGAACCATATAGCTAAAAACTGCGGCGTCAGCCGCCACCACAACCCTCGGCCTTCAGGCCGTCAAACCTAAGAACCCTTGGGCCATTGGCCCATCAATCTTAAGAACCTTCCGCGTCCCTTTGGACCTGTTCGAATGGAAATATGGTATTTCATCTCCATAGGAAACCTATTTTATTCTTTCTTAAAAGTCCTTAATTTTTCAGCCATTTTAGTATATAATAAAAGTATAGATACTGTTTGGAAAGGAGGACCTCTATGAAAAAGATTTTATGCATGGCCGCCGCCCTGACCCTGGCAGGCACGGGTATGGCCGGCGCTTTTGGCGGCATTATGGATACGGAAGTGGGATATGGATACAACAGCGCCGCCGACGGCATTCACAGCGCCCACATCGAAGTGAAGCCCATTCCCAAACTGGCAGTAGGCGCGGAATACCGCCACTGGAACAACCGGGGCAATGAAACGGATGTGTATGCCAAGTACAAAATCGGTCATGTCTATGTAGGTGCCGGCAGCCGTAACTACTATGACCGGGATGCGAAAATGTTCGGACTCATTGAAGGAAAAGCCAATGTGCTGGGCCCTCTGGATGCCTATGCAGG
>ERZ772883.1777-NODE-1777-length-15268-cov-3.028594_pt1 | contig 15268 bp, 10 predicted proteins | sample MGYA00580575_ERZ772883 | MGnify/ENA primary metagenome ERZ772883 (study PRJEB29015, sample SAMEA2737666) | human gut metagenome | biome: human gut; feature: human-associated habitat; material: faeces | place: China | collected 2012 ...
CGCGCTCGGGGTTCAGGAATCGCTCGAAGATGAGGTTGTAGCGGATGGGGTCGATGTCGGTAATGCCGACGCAGTAAGCCGCCAGGCTGCCCGCGCCGGAACCACGCCCCGGTCCGACCCAGCAGTCATGTGTTTTCGCCCAGTTGATGTAATCCCACACGATTAAGATATACTCGACAAATCCCATCTTCTGGATAATGCCAAGCTCGTATTCCATATCGTCATGGATCTTTGCACACTGCGTCTCATCGTACGCCGGATTGTCCGTATATTTTTCCTTAAATCCCTTCTCACACAGCGCATCCAGAAATGTCCACGCACTGTCATAGCCTTCCGGCGGTGCATATTTTGGAATCTGGTAATTGCCAAATTCGAGTGTGACATGGCAGCGGTCTGCGATTTTCTGCGTGTTGTCTGCGGCTTCTTTTGCATACGGAAACAGACTCCGCATCTGCTCCTCGCTTTTTACGAAAAACTGTCCGCCCTCGTAACGCATACGGTCTTCATCCGTAATCTTTTTACCGGTCTGGATACAGAGAAGGACATCGTGTGCCCCACATCCGTTTCATAGGTATAGTGGATATCGTTCGTGCAGACAAGGGGAATGTCCAATTCCTGACTGATCCGAAGAAGCCCCTGGTTGACCGTCTTCTGATCCGGGATGCCATGATCCTGTAATTCCAGGAAATACTTGTCTTTTCCAAAACAGTCCTGGTATTTTTTTGCAATGCCTTTTGCCTCTTCATAAAATCCACGCACAATATAGCGCGGCACTTCTCCCGCCAGACACGCCGACAGGCAGATCAGTCCCTCATGGTATTTCTGCAGCGTCTCAAAATCCACACGCGGCCTGTAATAATACCCTTCCGTAAACCCGATGGAGACGATCTTCATAAGGTTTGCATAGCCTGTATTGTTTTCCGCAAGCAGGATCAGATGGTAATACCGGTCCTCGCCATGGCTGGTCTCGCGGTCAAACCGGGAATTCGGCGCCACATAGATCTCACAGCCAATCACCGGATTAATATCTGCTGCCTTTGCGGTCTTGTAAAATTCCACCACACCATACATATTGCCATGGTCAGTGATCGCGGCACTGTTCATCCCCAGTTCTTTCACACGGCTTACATATTCTTTTATTTTGTTGGAACCATCGAGTAATGAATATTCCGTATGTGTATGCAGATGTACAAATGCCATGATTGTTTCCTCGCCTTTTTCGTTCATTGTGGTATCCCACATGTGTAACTATTATATCTATTTTCGGCTGTTATGACAAGTTTTCTCTTTCTCAGGAAACACCACCACTTTTTCTAATTCCGGATGCCATTCATAACTATTATTGTCATCACCGCCCCAATATCTGCAGTATTACATCGCTTTACGTAATTATCCTTTTTCGATATTCTCTAGGTGTGATTTTATATCTTTCCTTAAACACGCGGTTAAAAGTTCTTTGACTTTCAAATCCACAATCAAGACATATATTTGTAATGGAATCCATTGTGTTTTCCAGTGCCGCAACTGCATAATTTAACCGGACTCCATTCACATATTTACTAAAATTACAGTGAAAGGTTTTTGCAAACATTCTTGACAACACATATTTACTTACACACAATTCATATGCCATTTTTTCAAGGCTGATGTTTTCCCTAAAATTTTTGGCCACGTATTCTACCGCATTATAAATCAGGTCATCACTCCCTACCGCACTTTTATCCATCATTGGCATTGTTGTGAAAACATGTGCAAGGATCATCTGTGCATATGCCTGTATCATCCGAGGATTCCCCTCTGTTATTCCGGTCAGATATTTTATGGCATTTACCACATCCGGATGCACCTGCTCTTTTTTTACAACCGGGTTCTTCGGGCTGTATATCTGCAATTCCCTGTAATAGGAAGGAAACAGTGTTGGTTCAAGGTACAGGAATATTACCTTGTTTTCTTTTTCCCCAAACACCTGATAATGATGTATTACATTTGGAAACACAACTGCAAAATCCCCTTCATCCATATGGAACAATTCCTGTCCCACTCCAAGTTCTATTTCTCCATCCGTTACATACACTACTTCTATTGCCTCATGTAGATGCGGCGGCACATGTACTGGCTTCTTCCACTCCGCGGATACTCCTGTATTTCTGTTTTCATATACCAATAGCACTTACAAGCAACTCCTTTTATTTATACTCCCTGTTTCTCCACTCCCCTTCCTGTTTTCATTATTCGTCCGACCAAATCCACGGTAGGTCCCAGCAAAATCACCATCAATATCGTTATCACACCAACTTCACCTCCGGCTATAACACCGATACCGGTTGCTGCCAGATCATATACAATCCGTACAATCCGAAACATATTTTTCCCAGAATGCTTTTCAATTTTTTCACTGATTAAAAAGGATACTGCATCATATGGTGCTGTTCCATGTCCACTTTGCATATATATAGCTGCTGCCAGAATAAACAGTATGAGTGCAGGAATCAAAATAACAATTCTAATCCCCAGATTAAGCTGTGCCTGTATATGGCAGACTTCTTTCCATATCCATGTGAAAAAATCTGCCGAATAACCAACCAAAATCATGTTCCCAAGCGTTCCTGTACCAATAAGCTTCTTATCAAAAATAATTACTATAATCAGCAGAACAATATTGGAAAGGAGCTGATAATTCCCAAAACTCATCCCAAGCTTATGCGAAATTCCATAATTCATTGCTGAACAGGGATCTGCTCCCATATCACACATCACCAAAAGCGAAACACACATTCCCATGACAATAACTGCAATGATCATTACAAAAAAACTCTTTATCCAGTCTTTGGTAATCTTAAACTTCATATCCTCATCCCACGTTTAACAGATGGTAAATGAATAATCTATATCATCTTCCGCACTGATACGATATTCCTCTTCCACATCAGTTCCCCAGCTGTCAATACCTCCAACACCTCTTACTGCACCATATACACATAAAACGGTTCTTCTTGCCGGTGGCAGTTCTTCGTGGTGAAGGGCATTTTCAATCTCAGATGCTGTATAAGGCAGACAGGAAAATGCAAATTTTTCGCCATTCTTTTCAATGCGCAGTATCTGTGATGAACTGTCTGTCCGGCTGTTATCAAGAGCCGTATGTCTTGTAATCTCAAGCCACTCTGTATCCATTCTCATACCACATTCCTGCGGAACAAGATATTGTGTAAGACTCAGGTCTTCAATCTCATAGATTCCTTCTTTTGCCCCCGCTTTTCTGTCAGGATATGTTTCCCCGGAGAGTCCCTTATATAAATATTTGTCTGCCAGTGTTGGCATGATAAATCTCATTCCAAATACAGGTAATTCTGGAAGTCCCTGTACCCCATGATAATGTACATCCACGCGAATCTTTCCAGATACATCAACGGTATAGCTTACAAGAACCGTTGTCTCCGGAGTGGTTATGGTCTCGTATGTGTATGTTACGACAATTTCATCCGCATAAACATCACCACCATAGCTATTATTATCAGGGGCATATGGGGTCTGCTCCTTGCCATCCATGATGACCTTTATTCCCTTACAGTCAATGAACATATCTGCGGAAAGCCAGCTTCCGCTTTTAATGTGAAACCTGCTTCCCCTGTCATTATCTGTCAATGCTCTCCAGAAAGTAGGTTTTGGACAACGGTACAGCCACTCATATCCATTTTTAACGATAGATTCCAGTCCACCCTGTGCATAAGAAAAAATATAATCAAATTTCTCCCCATGTACACCAAGTGTATAGTCACCATAGACCACTCTTAATTTATCTGTATAAGCCATAGTAATACCTCACTTCCTGCATTGCCGGTTTCTCTTTCCTGTCAGCAAATACGATTCCATTTGCTGAAAATTCATAGTCTGCCGGTTTATCATCAAAATCCCCTCCATAGCGTAAAACATCTTTTCCTGTCACCGGATCTTTTACCATAATTGCCTGATCAATAAAATCCCATATAAATCCGCCATGATACCTATCATATTTGTCAATCAGCTTCATATAAGAACCAAGTCCTCCCATGGAATTTCCCATATCATGCATGAATTCACATAAAATATATGGTTTCTTCGGACTATTATTCAGGTATTCCTCTACATCCTCCGGTTTTGCATACATTCTTGTCTCTAAATCAGAAATAGTATCCTCATATGCCCTGTTATAATAAGAGCTTTCATAATGAACCAGTCTTCCATCCTGCTTTTCAGCAAAATAAACATTCATTGCCTCAATGTCGTCTCCTGCATAGGATTCATTTCCTAATGACCAGAAAAGGATGGACGTATGATTTTTAAAAGTTTCAAAATTGTTTTTTGCACGATCAAGCACAGCATCTCTCCACTGTGGAAAAGACCCCGGTACATTACACGATGGCTCGATTGCCCCCAGCTTCTGGAATGAACCATGGCTTTCCAGATTTGTTTCTGCCATCACATATATACCTGCATTGTCGCACATATAGTACCACGGTATCTGGTCAGGATAGTGGCAGGTACGAACAGAATTAATATTGTTCCTGAGCATACAGGATATGTCTGCTTTCATATCTTCCACACCAATGCATCTTCCTGTTTTTGCATTCCACTCATGACGGTTTACTCCTGTGATAACAAGTCGTTTTCCATTCAGATAAATTACTTTATCTATAATCTCTATTCTTCAGAAACCGATATCATAAGGGATTACCTCTGCCAGGGAGCCATCCTCTGCTTTAAGCTCAACATAAGCATGATATAAATATGGATTATGATTATCCCACAGTTTGACATTTTCCAAATCAACACAAATCGTGCCTTCCATATGGCCGTTTTCTTTCGTTAACTGTATGGATTTCTCTACTAATACATTTTCTTCCCTGTCTTTTAAAATAAAGCATGCAGTTACATGCTGACTGTCAGGTGCAGATACCTTCATGCTAGTCGATACCCTTCCGCTTACATTATCCTGATTTAACACAGGTTTAAACCATACATCCTCCAGATGAACATCCGGTAATGCCTTCAACGTAACATTTCTGAAAATTCCAAAAAATCTGAAAAAGTCCTGATCCTCCAAAAATGCTGCTGTACTCATCTTATGTACCTGCACTGCTAGGATATTTCCTTTTTCCTTAATATATGGTGTCAGATCAAACTCAGAAGGTGTAAAGCTGTCTTCGGCATAACCTATAAACTGGCCATTCAGCCACAGATACATAGCTTCTTCTACACCTTCGAAGCAGATATGGATTCTTTTTCCACACATACTCCTGTCCAAATCAAAGTATTTGATATAAGAGCCTACCGGATTGTACTGTGCCTCTGAAAACATTCCTTCTTCTGCTCCGGTTGCCTCCATGCTATAGGCTCCTCTGTGGTACTCTTTTCCTTCCCACGGATACATCGTGTTGATGTAACGGATTTTATCATATCCAGCCAGTTCGATATGTCCTGGAACCATAATTTTATCAAATCCTGATGCATCAAATGTTTCCTTATAAAAATCAACAGGTCTTTCCATCACATTTTTGCTGTAAGCAAACTCCCATTGACCATTTAATGACTGTAATAATGGATTTTTTTCTTTTTTCATGTCTGAATAATCCAGATAATAACAATGATCACTATGTGATTCCAATTGATTTACCTTAAACACTTCCGGATTGTCCAGCCATTTCATATCAGCGTTCATATTTTCCCTCTCTTTCCATACACCCCATACAATCATATTATTTCATGGGCTGTATCCTGTAATTATCCTATTATTTATATACCCCAACAAAGGATAGGACAGGGGCGACCCTTGCATCCTCAATATGAATTTCAAGCAAATCTGTCTCAATTCCCTGTAAATCAACAATCTTTTTATACCCTATGGTTGTTGCTTCGGTCAGCTTTTCCTTTTTTCCTTCCGCAGCAGCATACCATACAGAGAACTTTTCTACCCTCTGGCTATATGGGATTGCTTCCTTCAACACCAGATATGATAACATATTTTTTTCTTTCCAGCGCATCTGTATCGTTAATTCCCTGTTTCCGGCCGCGTTTTCGAATACCCTGTCATAATGATCTGTTCTAAGTACATCCCCACTATTTCCATGTATATCCTTTTCCGGAATCGTCTGGAGTTCTGCAATATCTGCCAGATTATCGTTAAAAGTATCTTTTATAAATTCTCCAAGCAGTTTCACATTTTGCACATCCGTCGGGTGAAGCTTTCCATTTTTCATTGGTGGAAGATTTAACAAAAGTGTCGTGTTTCCACCTACAGAGGACAAGTAAATCTCTTTCAGATTTTCAAAGGAACGCACCTTGTCATCTTCCTCTTCATGGTAAAACCATCCAGGACGAATAGAGACATCCGTTTCTGCCGGATAGTAAGCCAGATTTTTTTCGGAACGCAGACATTCACGGCTTCCAAGGTCTGTCTGTGTTTCATCTAATGGACGGTTACGAAATTCTTCATTATCTTCCTGCTGACTGAGTTGTGCTGTAATTGCCGGATCTGTCATATCAGCAGCTACAACACTCCATTCACTCGGACGTACCTGCCCGGCTTCATTTCCACACCATCGGATATCCGGACCTGAAATTGAAATTACAGCATCCGGCTGGAGCTTACGCATCACTTCATAATATCGCTTCCAGTCGTAAATCTGTTTTTTCCCATTGCTTCCTTCTCCACATGCACCATCCAGCCAGATCACAAAGATATCTCCATAGTTTGTCAACAGTTCTGTAAGCTGATTTACATAGTAGTCATCATACTCCTTACCTTTTCCATAAGCTTCATTATTTCTATCCCATGGCGAAAGGTAGACGCCAAATTTCAGACCAAATTCCTTACATGCCTCTGCTGTTTCGCGGACAATATCACCTTTTCCATTTTTGTATGGTGAATTTTTAATGCTGTGTTCCGTATACCTGCTCGGCCAGAGGCAAAAACCATCATGATGCTTGCAGGTAAGGATCAGTCCTTTCATCCCACCTTCTGCAGCTGTTTTTGCCCATTGGCGGGCATCTAATTCTTTTGGATTGAAAATGGATTCCGGTTCATCTCCCAATCCCCACTCACTTCCGGTAAATGTATTAACTGTAAAGTGAATAAAACAAAAATATTCCATATTCTGATAAGCAATCTGCCGTTGACTCGGTGTAACCGAAACCAGACGTTCATCTTCTTTCATTCCTCTATATTCCATGTCAACACTCCTCCATCTGTTCTCTAAGTCGCCGGTTCGCTGCTTCCACATTCATTTCTGACATAATAAATGTAATGACTAATGACAGGATCATTGGAATCCATAAATACATAATGTGAAGCATATTCATGCAGGATGCAGGCTGCACGGCCGCTTCCTTGACAAATCCGCTTGCATCAAGCAGCCATCCGCAGAGGGCAACTCCGATTCCACCCCCGATTTTGGTTCCAAAGGATGTACAGGAATACATGGTTCCATCAATGTGTTTATGTTTTGTCAGGTATGTGTATTCTGAACAGCTTGCCACAACAGCTCCCATATCTCCCTGCCATGGTGCCATTCCAAGTGCTGCGATTGCGGTAAAAGCAAGCATCAGCGGAACACTTCCCATATAGCCTGCAAAAATAACGCCGACACGGCCGGCTGTTCCAAGAATATATCCTGCAAGATTCATTCGATATAATCCCTTCATCTTTTCCACAAGCATAGGTGTAATACACATTGCAATGATGACAGGGATATTAATTGCCCAGGAAAAGACCGAATATAAATCTTCATTTTTCAAAACATAAATCATATAGTAAATACCCATATTTAACATAGCCGAATAGATCTGCTGACAAATATAAGTAACACAAATCATAAGATAATATTTATTGGAAAATAAAAGTTTTGCAGCTTCAATCAAACCATATTTTTCTTCTGTCTGTTCTCTGCCTGCCTTTAATTCTTCCTCCGGAAGTTCTTTGATTGAGAATACGGAAATTGTGTTTACAATCAGTCCGATTACTGCGTATATGATTGCTACGGTTCTCCATGCAGCAGCTCCACCGCCTGCCATTCTTACAAACTGAACGGTGATAGATTGAATGATCAGACTTGTTAAAAACGCAAAAATAAAACGGAACGATCCCATTTCTACCCGTTCTTTGCTATTTTTTGTACAAAACGTAACCAGTGATGCATAGGCAATATTGTTTGCAGTAAAAAATACTGCATTCAGCAAAGTATATGCAATAAAAAACCATGCATACTGTGCTGTTTTTCCAAGACTTTCCGGTATTGCAAAGTTCGCCACAAGCGTTACCGCACAGCCAATATATGCATAAAGCATCCACGGTCTTGCTTTTCCAAGTCTGCTCTTTGTTTTGTCAATCAATGTACCAAAAAACATATCACTGACACCGTCGAATAATTTTGATACCATGATCAATGTTCCAACAACTCCCGGATTTAACCCTACCGTATTTGTCAGATACAACATTACAAACGAGGAAAGAAATGCATACACGACATTTCCTGCCAGATCTCCGGTTCCATACCCCACCTTGTTATACCATTTCAGGTATTTCTTTTCTTCCATGTGAAACTGCTCCTTTCGATGATCCTTATTTTTGTTCCCACAACTTTGTTATAGATAGTATATAAAAACTGATGTCAAAAAACCATATCATAAATTACACAAAACATGCACAAAACAGTATAATTAACAAAAACCATTTTCTTTATTCCTTTCTTTTGTTATTTTTGACATGTACTTTTATTGACTTTCATTTTCCAGCACGTTAATTTATACAAAAAATACCATTATTTCAAACGTTTAAAATCTAAATAGACAAGACATGCATAAAATGATAAAATTGCATCATGAGCCAAACAGAAATTTATGTATTTCAGATTATTATTTCATGAACATTTTTCAATTATCATATGGGGGGCTCAAATGTATACCAATAATGCATATCTGAATAACTCAACAATTGACAGAAAAGATAAATCCAAGCCACTTGTCGTAACCATGTGCGGGACTTACAAGTTATATATGCACCCTAAACTTCCCACCTGGAGACCACGTGGCAGAGTTGATTTTCAGTTGATCTTTATTGCTGCCGGGAAAGCTCATTTTCATTTTGACAACGATGAGAAAGAAACGATTGTTCATGCTGGTCATATGGTTTTATACCGCCCAAAAGAACCCCAGAAATATGAATACTATGCCAAAGACCAGGTGGAAGTTTACTGGGTTCATTTTACAGGAAACAATGTCACCAATCTGCTCCGTTCCTATGGATTGACAAATGATAAAAGGGTGTTCCACTGTGGTTCCGGTTCGGAATATCAGTATCTTTTCCGTGCCATGATAAAAGAATTACAAATGTGTCAGGATAGCTATCCTGAAATGCTTGAAATGTATTTAAGACAAATTTTTATAAAACTGCAGCGCCACTTTAAATCTTCTATCACCACAGTGAACTCCCATGCTGCTGAGGAAATAGACAAAGCAATTTCTTATTTCAGTGAGCATTACAATGAACCGATCAGTATTGATGACTATGCTGAGCAAAATCATGTCAGTGCCAGTTGGTTTATCCGTAATTTCAGATTATATGCCGGAATCACGCCAAAGCAATTCATTCTGCAAAAAAGAATATATAATGCCGAAGCACTGCTTCAGAATACACAATACAATATCAATGAGATCGCACAAATTGTCGGATATGATAATCCACTGTATTTCAGCCGCATTTTTCAAAAGGCAAAAGGACTGTCACCTTCTGAATATCGTAAAAACATATAAGAAAATGCAAAAAGTAGAGAAGCGGTATCTCTGCTTTTTGCAATTTTTGTCCAGTTATTTTTTTATTTTGGCAAGTAATATCCCCTTTCGTGTTTTATAATGACAGCGTAAACAGAAAGGAGATGAACTTCCATGAGAAACAAATTCCACAACTTTATTGAAAACTTTCTTAGCTTTTATGAAACTTTCTTCACGAAAGGATATTATTATTTTTAAATATTATCCCATACCTTCCTCAATCTCCCCATTCGTCAAATCATATCTCATATCAAAAAATCCAATATCTCTGCCTTCTGGACTGTCCCATTCTAAGGAATTGTCAGCCAATCACTTTTTTCAAATGTCCCGGCACCACTTAAACGGTTGCAGAAAAACAAACACATATTGTTAAAAATTTGACAAAAAGAAAAAAAGTGCTACAATAATGCTAATTTCAGGCAAAAGGAGTATCTCAGACATGAAGACAGGACTTGTAGTAGAAGGCGGCGGTATGAAATGTGCCTACAGTGCAGGCATTCTCGACCGTTTTTTAGATGAACACATTACATTTGATTACTGCATCGGCGTATCGGCCGGATCTGCAAATGTGGCAAGCTATCTTGCCGGACAGCGCGGACGAAACCTTCGATTTTATGTAGATCATCTTAACGAACCGGGTTATATGGGTGTCAAAAATCTGCTGCGCACCGGACAGTTTTTCGGTCTTCAGTATATTTATCAGACACTGACCAACTCCGATGGAGCTGACCCGATCGATTATCCTGCCATCGTGGAAAATCCGGCCGAGTTCGAGCTTGTTGCAACCGATGCTGCAACCGGAAAACCGGTGTATTTTACCAAAGATGATATGAAACAGGATGACTACCGTGCCATCATGGCAAGCTGTGCCCTGCCCGTTATGTGCCGTCCGATTTCTTTCCATAATGAGACGTATTTTGATGGTGGATTATCGGATTCCGTTCCGATCGAGCGCGCGTTTGCCAAGGGATGTGACCGTGTGGTTGTAATCTTAAGCAAACCCCGCAGTTTTGTAAAGCAGCCGGAAGGCTTCCGGCACATTTACCGGCATGCCCTGCGCAAATATCCACAGACCATAAAAGCCCTCGACAACCGGCATCTGATGTACCGCCAGAATATTGCCGATGTTAAAAAACACGAAACCGCCGGGGAAGCCCTCGTCTTTGCTCCTTCGAAAGAGTTAAAAATGAGTACTTACGCACGCGATGAAAAGTTGGAACAGGAATTGTATGATCTGGGGATTTCTGATTTTAATGCACGCCTGAAGGAACTGCATACATTTCTTTCCTGAAAGAAGACAGATAGCGGATATTTATCATTCGCTATCTGTTTTTAGTTCTATTTTCCTATTGTATATCTATCTTCCATATGAAAGATTCTCAGACTAAAAAGGCGGGATCCCCATCGGGTTTCCCGCCTTTTCTGCCACTGCAATCCAAGCGATTAGCAGCCTTCCGTATTCACTTCAATCTTATCAAGTTTCCAGATATCATCCACATATTCCTGAATAGTTCTGTCAGAAGAGAATTTACCACTGTGCGCAATATTTAAAATTGCAGACTTTGCCCACGCGCTCTTGTTGGTGTAATAAGCACCAATCTTCTTCTGTGCATTTGCATATGCACGGAAATCTGCAAGGATAAAGTAGCGGTCTGCCACCTGTCCCTGCTGTGGGTTTAACAGTGAGTTGTACAGTTCACGGAACAGTTCACGGTCATTGTGGGAGTATGTTCCGTCTACCAGCTGGTTGACAACTTTCCTGATATCCTCATCGTTGTTGTAGATATCATATGGGTTGTAATCATGATGCTGCTCATGTGCGATAACCTCATCTGCGCTCATACCAAAGATAAAGATATTGTCTGCGCCAACTTCCTCGTACATCTCAACATTTGCGCCATCCATGGTTCCCAATGTGATCGCACCGTTTAACATAAACTTCATATTTCCGGTTCCGGATGCCTCTTTACTTGCTGTGGAAATCTGTTCGCTGACATCTGCTGCCGCAAAAATCCACTCTGCAATGGATACACGGTAGTCCTCAATGAACACAACCTTGATCTTTCCGTTGATGGATGGATCATTATTGATTACATCCGCAACAGTGTTAATCAGCTTGATGGTCTTCTTTGCCGTACGATATCCGGCTGCAGCCTTTGCTCCGAAGATAAAGGTTCTCGGATAGAAATCCATGCCCGGATTTTCCTTGATCTGGTTGTACAGATACATCACATGCAGGATATTCATAAGCTGTCTCTTATACTCATGCAGTCTCTTAACCTGTACATCAAAGATAGAATCCGGATCGACTTCGATACCATTGTGCTCCTTGATATATTTTGCCAGACGGATCTTATTCTGCTTTTTGATCTCCAGAAATTCCTGCTGTGCTTTCGGATCGGTTGCATATTTTGTCAGATCCTCGACCTTCGCAAGACTTGTGATCCAGTCTTTTCCGACATGCTTTGTTACCCAGTCTGCAAGCAGTGGATTTCCATGTGCAAGGAAACGTCTCTGTGTGATACCGTTGGTTTTATTGTTAAATTTCTCCGGAAACAGTTCATAGAAATCACGAAGTTCCTGCTTCTCAAGAATCTCTGTATGCAGTCTTGCCACACCGTTGACAGAATATCCGGCAACAATTGCAAGATTTGCCATCTTCACCTGTCCGTCGTAGAGAATTGCCATCTTGCGCACCTTCTCCTCATTATCCGGATATTTTGCACGGATCTCTTCTACAAAACGGCGGTTGATCTCATCCACGATCTGATATACACGCGGAAGCAGTCTCTGGAAGATGTCGATCGGCCACTTTTCAAGTGCCTCTGCCATGATGGTATGGTTGGTATAAGCTACACAGTGTGTTGTGATCTCCCATGCCTCATCCCATGACATGCCTTCCTCATCCAGAAGGATTCGCATCAGTTCTGCAACAGCAACCGTCGGATGGGTATCATTCATCTGGAACGTTACCTTCTTTGGCAGATCATGCAGATCATTGTGATGTTTCTTAAAACGCTCCAGCGCACGCTGGATACTTGCGGAAACAAAGAAATACTGCTGTTTTAAGCGCAGTTCCTTTCCTTTTACGTGATTGTCGTTCGGATACAGCACCTCTACCAGGTTGCGGGCAAGATTTTCCTGCTCCACTGCCTGATCGTAATCTCCACGGTCAAAGGAATCCAGTGAAAACTCTTCCTTCGGCTGTGCATCCCAGATCATCAGGGAATCTACCACATGGTTACCGTAGCCAACGATCGGCATATCATAAGGAATTGCAAGAACAGACTGATACCCTACCTGCTCAAAGTGCAGATTTCCGTCCTCCCCTGCGGTTTCTTCCACATGACCACCAAACTTGATCTCGTAGCAGTATTCCGGTCTGCGCAGCTCGAATGGATATCCATCCTTCAGCCAGTTGTCCGGTACTTCTACCTGGAATCCATCGATGATCTGCTGCTTAAACATACCATAACGATAACGAATTCCACATCCATATGCGGCATAGCCCAAGGTAGCAAGAGAATCCATAAAACATGCTGCCAGCCGGCCAAGTCCGCCATTTCCAAGAGCCGGATCCGGCTCCTGGTCTTCAATGACACTCAAATCCAGTCCAATCTCTTCAAGTGCTTCTTTTACTTCCCCATAAGCCCCCAGATTAATCAGATTATTCCCCAGTGCCCTGCCCATCAGAAACTCCATGGACATATAATACAATATCTTAGGGTCATCTTTTTCAATGACCTGCTGTGTTGCCATCCATTCATCCATGACAACATCCTTGACAGCCAGTGAAACAGCCTGATAAATCTCCTGCTGTGTCGCTTCTTTCAATGTCTTACGATACATCGTCTTGACATTTTCTGTCACGGAAGCAATAAACTCCTTTTTACTAAACACTTTGTCTCGCATCAAAAGTCCTCCTCTGTGCTTGGTTTGCGTGACACTATTGTTTTTCCACTGCCAGCGTAACCTTCTCACCGTTAATGCTCCATTCTTTCTGATATCCGGCAAGTGTGCCTGCAGTGATAGCATTTGCAAGTACCTCTGTCTGGATCTTTTCTCCGTATTTATTGAAAATACCAGTTACCTTCTCGTCTGCTGTATAGGAAACAGCAATATGATCCATAACTTCAAAACCAGCCTCTTTACGCATGGTCTGAATCTTACTGATCAGTTCACGTACAAAACCTTCTTCAATCAGTTCCGGTGTCAGTCTTGTATCCATAACAACTGTCACATTGTTATCCCCCTCGGTCACAAAGCCTTCGGCCTGTGTCATGGTAATCAGAAGATCCTCCTCCAATAATACAACCTCGGAACTTACACTGTCAAGTTTCAGACATCCGTTCTCTTTTAATTCTTTCATTGCAGCATTTCCGTCAAGTTCTGACAGGGCAGCCTGAATCTGTTTTAAATACTTACCATATTTCGGGCCAACCGTACGAAGCTGCGGCTTGAACTGATAATCTGTATAAGAAGAAACATCATCGGTAAATGCCACATTTTTGACATTCAACTCATCGGCAATAATCTCTTTATAAAAATCACCCAGTGCTTCCGGTGCCTTGACATACATCTGACCAATCGGCTGACGGTTTTTGATATTGGCACTGTTCCGGCACGCACGTCCCATAACAACGATCTTTAATACCTCATCCATTGCAGTTTCCAGATCCTTGTCGATCATCTTCTCATCCACCGTCGGGAAGTCACACAGGTGAATACTTTCCGGTGCAGACGGATCAATGGAACATACCAGATTGCGATAAATATCTTCTGTCATAAATGGAATCATCGGTGCTGCCGCTTTGCTGATTGTAACAAGTGCGGTATACAATGTCATATAAGCATTGATCTTATCCTGCTCCATGCCTTTTGCCCAGAAACGCTCACGGGAGCGGCGGACATACCAGTTACTCATATCATCGACAAACTCCTGCAGATATTTTGCAGCTTCCGGAATCTTATAATTAGAAAGACTTTCATCCACACCAGCTACTGCAGAATTGAGCTTAGAAAGCAGCCACTTATCCATAACCGATAATTTGTCATACTCCAGCTTGTATTTTGTAGCGTCAAACTGGTCAATATTTGCATAAAGTACGAAGAACGCATAGGTATTCCAGAGCGTTCCCATAAACTTACGCTGGCCCTCAAGCACAAGCTTGCCGGAGAATCTCTTTGGAATCCATGGTGCGGATGCCGTATAGAAATACCAGCGGATAGCGTCTGCGCCGTATGTCTGCAGGGCATCAAACGGATCTACGGCATTTCCCTTGGACTTGGACATCTTCTGTCCGTTTTCATCCTGTACATGTCCAAGAACGATAACATTCTTATATGGAGCCTGGTTGAACAGGATCGTAGACTCGGCAAGCAGAGAATAGAACCATCCTCTTGTCTGGTCAACAGCTTCAGAAATAAAATCTGCCGGGAACTGTTTTTCAAAGAGTTCTTTATTTTC
>ERZ772883.1783-NODE-1783-length-15235-cov-4.961924_pt1 | contig 15235 bp, 16 predicted proteins | sample MGYA00580575_ERZ772883 | MGnify/ENA primary metagenome ERZ772883 (study PRJEB29015, sample SAMEA2737666) | human gut metagenome | biome: human gut; feature: human-associated habitat; material: faeces | place: China | collected 2012 ...
TTCAGGTCTGCCGGAGCCTGCAAATAAATTTGCGCATAAATCTTGACGGGACCCGGTGTGCCGCCGCATATACGGCAGAACCGGTCTGCGCTTCCAATCAGTTCATGCGGCAGTATCTGCGGCGGCCCGGTTATGCCGGTCCTCGCACACCACCATATAGTAGGCCCAGGCGACCAGGGGCAGAACACACAGAGAAGCCTGTACCTGCAGAAGGAAGACCGCGAAATAGCCCGCTGTGGCCCCCAAATGGAAGCACAGAAGTGTGGAGAGATAGAACCACATCCGGCGCAGTTGGCCCGGTTCCTGTCGGCACAGGTGGCGGGCCAGGGAGAGAGAAGCCTGTTTGGTATTGTTGGTGGAGAAGATGGTGGAGCTGGTGTTGCTCTGAGCACCGGAGAAGGAGCTCCACTGCACGCTCATGGCAAAAAAGATAGGGTAGAGGGAGGGGAGAATGGACATATCCTCCGGGAAAAAAGCCAGCAGAACGGCACAGGCGGCATCAATGAGCGGACAGACACGCCGCATATTCCAGCCGAACAGATGGGGCAGGATCACGGTGGACATGGTACCCAACATATAAATAACCAAAGCGCCTGTATGCAGCAGGACACTGGACCAGTTGCCGCGCAGAGAATTCAGGAGAAGCTCCAGCAGATTCAGGGTCTGGGCGTTGGCCATGACACCCATTCGCAGGAGGATGGCATAGGCGGCGAAAAAGCCGCCTACCGCGGCAAAAGACAGATGGCGATACCAGTCTATATTGGGACTTCGGCTCATAGAAATACGACCTTCCGTGTTCGTGTTGATACCAGTATAGCAGAAAAATATCGGCGGGCAAGAGGAAAGATGGACAAAAAAAGAGAGAGGACTGGGAGAATGTATTGACAAGTCCCGGATTTGTGATAAAATAGGTAAAAAAGCAGAGATGAAGTCAAGCAGTTTGCTGATCCCAAGCGAGACGGGGTATGGTGGGAGCCCGTCGGAGAAAGGCGGCTGCGGGCCGCTTTGGAGCTGCCGGTGAGGAGCCGGACGGAGTATCCCCGTTATAGGATGGCTAAGAGGGCAGAGATTTTCTGCCGAATTAGGGTGGTACCGTGAAGGATGACCTTCGCCCCTATGTGTGGGGTGGAGGTTTTTATTTTTTGGAGGTGGTTATGAAGCGCCGCGTTCTATCGATGGAAAACGATCCCAGATGGGAGCAGTACAAGCTCTTCAGTGCCTATGCGTTTCCCTGTGCCGGGCTTACGGTGCCAGTGGATATCACCGGCCTGTATGAGTGGATGCAGCGGGAGAAAAAGCCCGTTTTCCTTACGCTTTTGTATCTGGTCAGCCGGGCGGCCAACCGCGTGCCGGAGCTGCGCCGCCGCATCGAGGGCGGGCAGGTGGTGGAGTATGACGACTGTCCCACCTCCTTCACCGAGATGAAGCCCGACGGCAGCTACGCCTATTGCCGCATGGGCTCGGCCCAGGTGCCCTATGAGGAGTATATCGCCCGGGGCCGCAGCTTGCAGCAGCAGGCCCGTCGGGGCGGCACGCTGGAGGTGGACGAGGCGGACGAAAGCTCCCGCATCTTCGTCTCCTGCGTCCCGTGGCTGAACTATACCGGCATTGTCCAGCCGATGCCCATCCCCGCCGACAGCAATGTCCGCATTTCCTGGGGAAAGATCTTCATGCGCTGCGGCCTGAGCCAGGTGTCCGTGTCCCTGCAGGTGCACCACGCCCTGGCGGACGGCTACCAGATGACACTGTTTTACCGGTATCTGGATGAGGAGATCGCAGCCCTCTGCCCGCCAGAGGAAGCGTAACACTATATTTTACAAAATTTATAATTTATAATAAAGAAGGAGTCAATCGTATGTCACATCCCTATCACGGACTCAACGAGCTGCGGGAGTTGTTCCTCAGCTACTTTGAGAGCAAGGGCCACCTGCGCCTGCCCAGCTTTTCGCTGGTTCCCCAAAACGACAAGTCCATCCTGCTTATCAACGCCGGCATGACCCCCATGAAGCCCTGGTTCAAGGGGGAGGAGGAGCCCCCGCGGCGCCGGGTCTGTACCTGCCAGAAGTGCATCCGCACCGGCGACATTGACAACGTGGGCCACCCCGCCCGCCACGGCACCTATTTCGAGATGCTGGGCAACTTCTCCTTTGGCGACTACTTCAAGCACGAGGCCATTGCCTGGAGCTGGGAGTTTCTGACCAAGGTGGTAGGGCTGGAGGAGGAGCGGCTGTATCCCTCTGTATATGAGAGCGATGACGAGGCCTTTGACATCTGGAATCAGGAGATCGGCATCCCCAAGGAGAGGATATTCCGCTTCGGCAAGGAGGATAACTTCTGGGAGCACGGCTCCGGCCCCTGCGGCCCCTGCTCGGAGATTTACTACGACCGGGGTGAGAAATACGGCTGCGGTAAGCCCGGATGCACCGTGGGCTGCGATTGCGACCGGTATATCGAGATCTGGAACAATGTGTTCTCCCAGTTTGATAACGACGGCCACGACAATTATACGGAGCTGAAGCAGAAGAATATCGACACCGGCATGGGCCTGGAGCGCCTGGCGGTGGTGTGTCAGAATGTGGATTCGCTGTTTGATGTGGACACGGTGATGAATATTACCAACAAGGTCTCTGAGCTTACCGGCGCTTACTATGGACAGAGCCAGAAACGGGATGTGTCCCTGCGGGTCATCACCGACCATATCCGGGCAGCTACCTTTATGATCTGCGACGGCATCCTCCCCTCCAACGAGGGCCGGGGTTATGTGCTGCGGCGGCTGCTGCGGCGGGCGGCCCGGCACGGAAAGCTCCTGGGCGTGAACGAGCCGTTCCTGTATAAGATCGTGGACACCGTGATCCACGAAAATGAGTGCCAGTATGGCGACCTGCGGGAGAAGCAGACCTATATCACCAAGGTCATCCGCACTGAGGAGGAGAGCTTCGCCCGGACCATCGATGGCGGCATGCGCATTTTCGCCGAGATGCTGGCAGAGCACCAGGCCCAGGGGGAGACGGTGTTCTCCGGCGCGGACGCCTTCAAGCTGTATGATACCTTCGGCTTCCCCATTGACCTGACTGCTGAAATGGCCGCCGACGAGGGCCTGAAGGTGGACGAGGACGCTTTCCGGCAGCTGATGCAGGAGCAGAAGGAGCGGGCCCGGGAGGCCCGGAAGGCCCTGGGCGATCTGGGCTGGGCCGGCGTGGAGTTCGGCAAAGAGGTGCCGTCCACAGAGTTCGTAGGCTATAATCAGGACAGTTGCGAGGCAAGCGTTGTGGCCTTGGTGTGCGATGATGAGCTGTGCGGACAGTTAGAGGAAGGCCATGACGGCATTGTGGTATTGGACAAGACGCCCTTCTATGCGGAAATGGGCGGCCAGGTGGCAGACCACGGCGTTATTACCGCAAAAGGAATGACCTTTACAGTGACAGACGTACAAAAGAATAAGGGTGGTAAGTTCATGCACTATGGCCATCTGGCCGAGGGCGTGCTGGCGGTGGGCGACACCGTGGAGGCGGCCATCGACACCCAGCGGCGCAAAGCCGTCTGCCGCGCCCATACCACCACACATCTGCTGGATGCGGCTCTGAAGAAGGTCCTGGGCGACCATGTGCATCAGGCGGGCTCCTTGGTAGAGCCGGATCGCCTGCGCTTCGACTTCACTCATTTCGAGGCCATAACTCCCGAGCAGCTGAGCCAGGTGGAGTGGATGGTCAATGATGCCATTCTGGAGGGCTGTCCCGTGGTAACGGAGGTGCTGCCCATTGAGGAGGCTAAGAAAAAGGGCGCAGTGGCTATGTTCGGTGAGAAGTACGGCGAGACCGTGCGCGTGGTGGAGATGGGCGACTTCTCCATGGAGTTCTGCGGTGGTACCCACCTGGACAACACCGCCAAGGCCGGGCCCTTCCGCATCAAGTCCGAGAGCAGCGTTGCCTCCGGTGTGCGCCGTATGGAGGCCACCTGCGGCCGGCTGAGCCTGGAGAGCATGGAAAAGAGCCACGGTGTGCTGGCTAAGGCGGCGCAGTTCTTTAAGACCGCACCCACGGGACTGCTGGAGCGTATGGAGCAGCAGGCCAACGAGATGAAGCAGCTGCGCCAGGCTCTGGAGAAATTCAAGGCCGAGGCATCTTTGGGCGAAGCCAAGCAGTTCCTGGCATCCGCCAAGACGGTGAAGGGCCTGCATGTGCTTACAGCCACCCGGGAGGGGCTGGATGCCAATGCCTTGCGCAAGATGGGCGACTTCCTGCGGGACAAGGACCCCACTGTGGTGGGCGTGCTGGCCAGTATCGCCGGTGAAAAGATTACCTTCCTGGCCGTATGCGGCAAGGAAGCCGTGGCCAAGGGTGTGAAGGCTGGAGATATGGTGAAGCTGGTGTCCGGCCTCTGCGGCGGCAAGGGCGGCGGAAAGCCCGACAGCGCCATGGGCGGCGGCAGCGACCTGCTGAAGGTGGACGATGCTCTGGCGGCGGTGGATGACTTCGTGTCGGAAAAGCTGGGCTGAGATGATACCGAATGACCCTGTGATGCTGCTGAGCTTCGTGAACATGAAGCTGCGGGACGAGTTTAGCGACCTGGACGAGTTATGCGGCACCCTGGATGTGAGCCGGGAAGACCTGGAGCGTCGGCTGAAGGCTCTGGGCTACGCGTATAACGAAGAATCGAATCAATTTAAATAGAAAGGAGCAGACCCTATGAAGAACGATTGCCTTTTCTGCGCTATTGCGGCGGGGGAGATCCCGTCCAACAAAGTGTATGAGGACGACCTGTGCTATGCCTTCTATGACATTGCACCCCAGGCACCTACCCATTTTCTGGTGATCCCCAAGAGCCACATTGGTTCCGTGGCGGAGGTCAGCGGCGACAACAGCGCCGTGGTGGCCCATATTTTTGAGGTCATCGCTAAGGTGAGCCGAGAGCTGGGATTGGAGAGCTACCGGGTGGTGTCCAACATCGGTGAGCAGGCAGGCCAGAGCGTGCATCATCTGCACTTCCATGTGCTGTCCGGCCGGGATATGACCTGGCCTCCGGGCTAAAGAATTGCTCCGTGAATGCGGATGAGAATCAAAACCTCCGGCTTAGCCGGAGGTTTTGATTCATTCATTTATAAAAGCTCAGAGCCGACTTGAGGAATCAAGTCGGCTTTGGGCTATTGGGGAGTGAAAGATGAGAAATCGAAAGGAAGTGAGATTTAAAACTTATACTCCACGTACAGCTCCCGGACGGCGTTGGGGTCCGTGGGGGTTGCGGCGGGAGCAGCCGGGGCGACAGGCTTATCCCGATTGGCGATAAACTTGGGCGCCACCTGGGGGAACAGGGCCAGGGACAGCACATCCTCCTCGCTCTTGGCGATTTCCTTGAATTCCTCCTTATACTTTTCCAGCTCCGGCTCCAACAGATCTGCCGGGCGGCAGGTGATGACGTCCTCGGGGGCAATGCCCGCCTTGGCCCGGACCGCCTCATTGACCTCGCCGGGCAGCTTGCCGTATTCACCGCGAAGCATAGCCTTGGACTCCTTGGGGAATACCTTGTAGCGCTCGCCCATGATGATATTCATAACAGCCTGGGTGCCCACGATCTGGGAAGAGGGGGTCACCAGGGGCGGATAGCCAAAGTCCTTACGGACCCGGGGAATTTCCGCCAGCACATCGTAATATTTATCCTCCTTGCCCGCCTGCTTCAGCTGGGAGATCAGGTTGGAAAGCATACCGCCGGGCACCTGATACAGCAGCGTATTGGTGTCTACCCGCAGGACCTTGGGGTCCAGGATACCTGCATCCTGCAGCCGCTGGGCCACCTTGCGGAAATGGACGGCGGCTTCACTCATCTTGCCCAGGTCCAGGCCCGTATCACGGACGGTGCCCTTCAGCGTGGCTACCAAAGACTCGGTGGCGGGCTGGGAAGTGCCGTTGGCCAAGGGGGAGAGGGCTGTATCCACGATGTCTACGCCTGCGTAGGCCGCCATCAGCAGTGTCATATCGCCGGTGCCGGAGGTATTGTGGGTATGCAGGTGGATGGGGACGGAAACAGTCTCCTTGAGGGCCTTTACCAGGGAGTAGGCATCCATAGGCAGCAGAAGATTGGCCATATCCTTGATGCAGATGGCGTCAGCACCCATCTGCTCCAGCTCCTTGGCCAGCTTTACAAAATAGGCCTCGTTGTGAATGGGAGAGATGGTGTAGGACAGGGTGGCCTCCACCTGGCCACCGTATTTTTTGGTGGATTTGATGGCCTGCTCCAGGTTGCGCACATCGTTCAGCGCATCAAAAATGCGGATGATGTCGATGCCGTTTTCAATGGATTTGCGGCAGAAGGCGTCTACCACATCGTCGGCATAGTGCTTGTAGCCCAGGATATTCTGGCCCCGGAAGAGCATTTGCAGCTTAGTGTGGGGCAGACCCTTTTTCAGGGTGCGCAGGCGCTGCCAGGGATCCTCATTGAGAAAGCGCATACACGCATCAAAGGTGGCACCGCCCCAGCACTCCAGGGAATAATAACCGATGGAATCCAACATCTCCAGGGCGGGGAGCATATCCTCAATGGTCATGCGGGTGGCCGCCTGGGACTGGTGGGCATCCCGGAGGATGGTATCGGTGATCAGCAGGGGTTTATTGGACAAAAATTCCATAGTGTTTTACCTCCAGTTAACCGAAAAGGGAGATCAGCACGCCGGCGGCGATGGCCGAGCCGATGACACCGGCCACATTGGGGCCCATGGCGTGCATCAAGAGGAAGTTGCCGGGGTTATATTGCTGGCCTACCTTTTGGGAGACCCGGGCGGCCATGGGAACGGCGGAAACACCGGCGGAGCCGATGAGAGGATTGATCTTCTCCTTCAGGAACAGATTCATGAACTTGGCCAGCAGCACGCCGCCTGCGGTACCGAAGCCAAAGGCCACTACGCCCATACCCATGATAGCCAGGGTCTTGGGGCTGAGGAAGGTGGCGGCAGTGGCGGTGGCACCTACGGAGATGCCCAGGAAGATAGTGACGATGTTCATCAGCTCGTTCTGCATGGTCTTACTCAGACGATCCAGCACACCGCACTCCTTAGCCAGGTTGCCCAGCATCAGACAGGCAATCAGGGGCGCCGCAGAGGGAACCAGCAGCGCAACAAATACAGTGACTACCACCGGGAAGAAGATCTTTTCCTTTTTGCTTACCTGGCGCAGGGGCTTCATGACGATTTGCCGCTCCTTTTCGGTGGTCAGGGCCTTCATGATAGGCGGCTGGATCACCGGGACCAGAGCCATATAGGAGTAAGCTGACACGGCGATGGGGCCCAGAAGGGCCGGGGCCAGCATGGCGGTGACAAAGATGGCCGTAGGGCCGTCCGCGCCGCCGATGATGCCCACGGAGGATGACTCCGCGCCGCTGAAGCCCATAAGACGGCAGCCAACGAAAGTCATGAAGATGCCCAGCTGCGCAGCAGCGCCCAGCAGCAGGCTCTTGGGGTTGGCAATCAAAGGACCGAAGTCGGTCATAGCACCCACGCCCATGAAGATCAGGCAGGGGTAGATGCCCAGCTTGATGCCCAGATACAGCACATCAATGAGACCCACGGAAACGGTAACGTTGCTCAGGGTCACACCGCTGGCGGCAGCGAACTGCTCCGCGCTGACCAAGGTCTGGATCTGGACGGTCATGGAGTTCACCGCGTCGCCGGTGGAGGCGGCGATCTGGGTAGCGGCCTGGTTCAGAGCGTCTGCATCGAACAGACTCTGGGCGGCGGTCCACAGGGAATCCACATAGGGCTGCAGTACATCGGCGGAGACACCGTTGCTGAGCATCTCGGACAAGAAGCTGGCCGTGACAGGCTCGCCCTGGAAAATGTCCCAGTGAACGTGGCCGCCGGCGAAGAGAACCTCGTGGAACATGCCTGCATCGGGCAGATTGGTCACCAGCATGCCGATGGCAATGGGCACCAGCAGCAGCGGCTCAAACTTTTTCTTGATGCCCAGGAATAGCAGCACGCAGGCAATGAAGATCATGACCAGACATTTCCAGTTGTCGCCCTGAGTGAATTGGAAAAAACCTGTGCTTGAGAAGAAATTGGCAATAGCTTCCATACAGCGGACCTCCGCTTAACCGATGACGCACAGCAGCGTGCCGGACTCCACGGCGGCGCCCTTGGCAACGCTGACGGAGAGGACCTTGCCGTCGCAGGGGCTCATGATCTCATTTTCCATCTTCATGGCCTCCAGAACCATCAGCACCTGACCCTTTTTCACGGTATCGCCGGCGGAGACATTGACACTGAGGATATTGCCGGGCATGGGGGAGGTGATCTGCTCACCGCCGGCAGGGGCAGAAGTAGGAGCGGCAGGCGTAGCGACAGGTGCAGCAGCGGCAGCGGGGGCGGCAGCAGCACCACCGGTGATTTCCTCCAGCTCCACTTCATAAACGGTGCCGTTTACATTTACTCTGTACTTTTTCATTTATATTATCCTCCAAATCAGATTTGTTTCATGGAAATGATACGAATGGCAGAAATATCGGTGCCCATTTCCTCGGCAATGGCGGCGGAGACGGCGGCGATCAGCTCCGGCTGGATGCCGGGCTTGGGCGCACTGACCGGGGCGGCCACGGGAGCGGGTGCGGCAGACTTTGCATCAGATTTGCGGCAGACATAGCTCATCAGCGTGACCAGCAGGATGATGCATACCAGGCCTACAAACACCGTTCCCAATCCCATCAGGCATACGAAAAGACTGGAATATTCCATGGGCAATTCCCTCCTACATCGAAATTTGAAACCATTGTAACAAAGTTTTTGTGCAAGTTCAATAGTTGCAAAGACAGAAACTAAAAATTCGACAGAATAACTAAAAAATTTTCAGATATTGCGAAAATATTAATAAAGACTTTTCTTTTCAGGAATCTTATGTTATAGTGGCCCCGGAAGTTACAAATAATACGGAGGATTTTTTTCCTGATGCGATACGGAGAAGTTCTGCCGGCGGAGTTCATAGCCCGGCCCAATCGGTTCATAGCCCATGTGCGTTTGCGGGGGGAGGAGGTGGTCTGCCACGTGAAGAACACGGGCCGCTGCCGGGAGCTTTTGCAGCCGGGCGTACAGGTCTGGCTGGAAAAGGGGACGAATCCCAACCGAAAAACGGCCTATGACCTCATTGCTGTGCAAAAGGGGGAAAGATTGGTGAACATGGATGCCCAGGCCCCCAACAGGGCTTTCGGTGAATGGGCTACAAACCTGGAGCCGGGGATTCTGTCCGTGAAGCCCGAAGTGTTTTTTAAGGACAGCCGGTTGGATTTCCTGCTGGAAACGGAGACGGGGCGCCACTACGTGGAGGTAAAGGGTGTCACCTTGGAAAGCGGCGGCCATGTACGTTTTCCCGATGCACCCACGGAGCGAGGTGTACGGCACCTGCATACGCTGATGAGCGCCGTGGAGCAGGGGCACCGGGCCACAGTATTTTTCGTAGTGCAGATGGAAAATGTGCTGGACTTTGCACCCAATGATGAGACGCACCCGGCTTTTGGCCAGGCGCTGCGGCAGGCGGCGGAGGCCGGGGTGCAGGTGCTGGCCTACAGCTGCCGTGTTACACCGGAGGAGATGGTGATAGACCGGGAGATACCGGTGATTTTATAATGATCCATAAAAATAGAGCGGGGCGATAAGAGCATCGTCCCGCTCATAATTATCAGAATATTACAGCAGCAGTACTCCGGCCTTTTCGCAGGCGTCTACCGTGTCCTTATCCCACTGGCTAGCCTGGACCTCGCCGATGTGGCAGGTGCCGATCATCAGCATGCACAGGCGGCTCTGGCCGATGCCGCCGCCGATGGTCAGGGGCAGCTGGCCGCTGAGCAGCATCTTGTGGAAGGGAAGCTCACTGCGCTCCTCACAGCCACGCTTTTTCAGCTGGTAGCGCATGGAGTCCTCGTCCACGCGGATGCCCATGGAAGAGATCTCAAAGCTGCGCTGGAGCACATCGTTCCACATGAGGATGTCGCCGTTAAGGGACCAGTCGTCATAGTCCGGGGCACGGCCGTCATGGGGCTTGCCGGAGCCCTTGAGGTTGTCACCGATCTGCATGAGGAAAACGGTGTGGTGCTCCCGGCAGATGGCATCCTCCCGCTCCTTGGGGGTCTTATCAGGCCAGCGATCCTCCAGCTCCTGGGTGGTGACGAAGTATACCTCCCGATCCAGCTTGGTGTGCAGGCTGGGGAAGGCGATCTGCAGGGCGTCGTTGGTCTCGCACACGGCACCTACGATGGCGCGGACGGTCTGACGCAGATAGTCCACGGTGCGGTCTTCCCGGGAGATGACCTTTTCCCAGTCCCACTGATCTACGTAGACGGAGTGGGTGTTATCCACCTCTTCGTCCCGGCGGATGGCGTTCATATCCGTGAACAGACCCTTGCCCACATTGAACTCATATTTCTTCAGCGCCAGGCGCTTCCACTTGGCCAGAGAATGCACCACCTGGGCGTTAGAACCAACATCGGGGATGTCGAAGGAAACGGGGCGCTCGACACCGTTGAGGTTATCGTTCAGACCCGAATTCTCATCAACGAACAGGGGAGCAGACACCCGGCGCAGATTCAGTGCCTGACCGAGGTTGACTTGGAAATTGCTCTTGATGAACTCAATGGCGCGCTGCATTTCGTACACGGAAAGCGGCGTTTTGTACCCTTCAGGAATAACGATCTTACTCATGTTGGTTATCACCTTTCTAAAAAAATAATGAACTAATTATAATATGTGTCATCGGGAAAAGCAAGAAAAACCTGTCCGAAATCGTGCCAAAATTGCCGGTTTCGAGCAGGTTTTTCCTATACATTTTAACGGTAAGGATCTATCATGGCTTTAAAGGCCGGAAGGGAGCGGCGGATCATGGCGTTCGGGACACAGTAGCTCAGGCGGAAATAGCCCGGGCAGCCGAAACCGTCAGCGGGGACCACCAGAAGATTATGCTCCCGCATGGCCTTTTCGGAGAAAGCAACTGCGTCGCCGCCGGGGGCCTTGACGAAGAGGTAAAAGGCACCATCGGGCTTGGCGCACTCGTAGCCCATCTCCCGGAGACTGTCATACAGTAGGGTGCGGTTTTCGTCGTAGGCCTGCAGATCGGGACGCTCCTGGGCGCACAGGCCCACTACCTTCTGGAAAAGCGTAGGTGGGCACACATGGCCCGTGGCCCGGGCCGCGCCGGAAATGGCGGCATAGACAGCGGCGCTGTCAGAGGCGAAGGAGGGAACATAGACATAACCGATGCGCTCACCGGGGAGGGAAAGAGACTTGGAGTAAGAATAGCAGACAATGGTATTTTTATACAGATTGGGGATAAAGGGCACCTTTACACCACCGTAGACCAGCTCGCGGTAGGGCTCATCGGCGATGATGTAGATGGGGTGGCCGTACTGGGCGCTCTTGCGCGACAGCAAGGCGGCCAGACCCCGGAGGGTCTCATCGGTGTAGACCACGCCGGAGGGATTATTGGGTGAGTTGACAATGATGGCCTGGGTGTTGGGGGTGATGCGCCGCTCTACCTCATCCAGATGGATCTGGAAGGCCGTCGTATCCGCTGGGACCATCACCATTTTGCCGCCGTTGGCGGTGATGAAGGGGGCATACTCCGGGAAAAACGGGGCGATGACCATAATCTCACTGTCACCGCTCACCACCAGGGCTTTGATGACGGAGATGAGGGCCGGAGCCGCGCCGCAGGTGAGGAACAGCTCCTCCCCGTGGACGGACAGGCCGAAGCGGCGGGACAGGTCGTCTGCGATGGCCCGACGGGCCTCTTCAAAGCCGGGGGCCACTGAATAGCCGTGGAGTTGGATGGAGTCAGTCTCGTCCACCAGCTTTTGGATGGACTCGTTGACCTTTTTGGGGGCGGGGATGCTGGGATTGCCCAGGGAATAATCAAATACGTTCTCCGGCCCGACGATCTTCGCCTGCTCCAGGCCGTAGGCGAACAGCTGGCGGATCACGGAGGGAGCTGTGCCCAGTTCATAGAAGGTTTGGTTGACCATGGTATTTCTCCTTATGAAAGTCAAGAATTGCACCAGGTGCATCATCCGGAGGAGCGACATGCTGCCGCCGGCGCTCGGATGCATGCAGAATGATCTGAAAGCTATTATATAGAGAACTCTTCACCGCGTCAACGAGTTTACGGAGCGGCCAGGGAAAATCATCGGGATGATATGGGGATGCTTGACGGGGCATTATGCCTTTGCTATAATGAGCGCAGAACGAAAAAGGAGCGGAAAAATGAAAGAGATCAAAGTCATCCCGCTGGCCTCGGCCTTTGCGGGATGTTTCTTGGGCGCAGGGTTTGTGTCCGGGCAGGAGCTGTGGCAGTTCTTCGGGGAATTCGGCGTGAAGGGATACATCGGGCTGATCCTGGCCTGTGTGCTTCTGGCAGCCTTTGGCACGGTCATGATGCGCCTGTTGCAGGAATCGGGCATCGAAAAGGTGGAGGAGATCATGGTGCCGTGGGACGTACCGCTTCTGCGGTCTGCGGCAGGGCTGATTCTGAATGTGTTTTTGCTGGGCGTGGTAATCATCATGACCGCCGGTGTCGGCGCCACCGTGGAACAGCTGCTGTCCGTGCCGTCGCAGATTGCCTCGGCGGTGTTTGTATTGCTGCTGGGGATTGTGGCCCTGCTGGGCATCTCCGGCATGATGAGGGTATTTTCGGCGCTGGTGCCTATCATCGTGCTGGCGACGATCACTTTCGCGGTGATGAGCTGGCTGGAATTCGGAATGGGCGGCATCCTGACGCTGCCGGAGCTGCCGCACAGCAACCCCCTGATGCCCAACTGGATCATGGCGGCGCTGACCTATGTGGCCTACAATCTGCTGGGCGCCGTGGGAATCATGGCGCCGCTGGGGAAGTACCTGCGGGGGAAAAAGGTCATCTATATGGGCATCGCCCTGGGCGGTGTGCTGCTGGTGCTGGTGGCTGGGAGTGTACTGACATCCCTGGCGGGATGTCCAGAGGCTGCGGAGGAGCAGATGCCCATGGTGGCGCTGGCCTCCCGGTTGAACCCGGCGCTGGGCATCGTGTACGGTATCCTGCTGCTGCTGGGGATGTTCAGCAATGGACTGGCATCGCTGGTGGCTTTCATGGAGTATGTGAACCGGCGTGTGAAGGCGCTGGAGAGCCACCGCAGGATTACCATGGCGGTGCTGATGCTGCTGGTATGGACCGCCAGCCTGGCCGGGTTCGGCAACCTGGTGGGAACGGTGTTTCCGATATTCGGCTACATCGGTATCCTGTTTATCGTGTGCATCTGCATCAACTACGGCAGGTGTATGAAGCGCAAAAAGCTGCAAGGGCAGTAACCTTTACAGGGCCTGTATTGTTTGGATAAAATGCATGGTGATGCGGGCGGTCAGGCCCCAGAGCGGGTAGGGGAGACCCCGGTAGACCGGCACCTCCATCACGCCGGGTGCCCAGGTGTAATCCGCAGGCGTCTGCACCGCCGCATAGGGGAAATCGCTGCCTACATCGGGCCGGAGGGCATACCGGTAGACCTGCGGCGAGTGCTGGCGCAGCCATGAAAGGGACACAGTGAATACGTCCCGGACCTCCTGGGGATTCAGAACGAGATCCCGGCGACTTATGGAGGGGAGCAGGCCCACCACTGGGTGCATGATTCCTTCGGAGCGGAGATGCAGATAGTCCGCTTCGCCGAAGAGCTGCACCTGCTGGGGAGCAATGCCCAGCTCCTCCCAGGTCTCTCGCAGGGCGCAGGCCGCCGGCGCTTCGTCCGGTTCCATACGTCCGCCGGGAAAGCAGACCTCTCCACGGTGATGGTGCAGAGAGGTGGCGCGGACCTCATATAAAAGGTGGAGACCGTTATCTGTTTTCAGCAGGGGGATCAGGACGGCATATTCCCCCCGGGCATCCTGCAGCGTGGCTGTGTGGCGGCGATAGTATTGCGCAATGGCGTGAAGATCCAAGGAAATCCCTCCTTCTGGTACAGTATACCATACTCCGGCCTGTGAAAAAAGCTCTTTTTGCGCTGCGCGGCTCCAGTGGGGGAATGCGGAGAGGTCCATATGAAAAAATCCCCCCATCCAGGCGGATGGGGGGATAAAGCTTTACAGCAGGTCAGCAGCCGCAGCCACAGTTGTTCTGGTTGCTGTTGCAGCCACAGCCGCAGCCGTTGCCGCAGAACAGGAACAGAATGATGACGCAGATGATGATCCAGCAGCTATTCCCCTGATTGCACATATTGTGACCTCCCTATGAAATTTACGGCCATGTCGCTGGCCTCAATCCATAGTATGCGCTGGCGGGGGAAAGGTGCGTCAGGGACGGGAGATGCGATAGCTGAGGGTAAGGAGGGTATCCACAAAGTGGACGTCCTCAAAGAAAACGCCCGGTACGTCAGTGCTCAGCTCCACGTTGGTGAAGTTCCAAAAGCCCTTGATGCCCAGGTCGATGAGGCGGCTGGCCATGGGCTGCGCCACATGCTGGGGCACCGTGAGGACAGCCACGTTGGGGCGGTTCTCCGCTACATACTGCTCCAGCTCGTCCATAGAGCGAATGGTGACATCGTGAATGGCGGTGCCGATGAGGTCGGGGGAGATATCAAAGGCGGTGTCCACATGGAAGCCGACCTTCTCAAAATCAAAGTTCTGCAAAAGCGCATGGCCCAGATGACCCACGCCGATGATGATGAGGCGGTGACCTTTGTCAATGCCCAGGATATGCCCAATCTCCGAGCGGAGCTCGGCAACATTATAGCCATATCCCTGTTGGCCAAATTCACCGAAGCAGCTGAGATCCTGACGGATCTGGGAAGCGGTAATGTCCATCTTGCTGCCCAGAGAATTGGAGGAAATACGCACGACGCCCTTGTTGTACAGATCATCCAGATAGCGGTAATACCGCGGCAGACGATGGATGACGGCATCGGATACTTTTTGTTTTTTCATAAATAGGATCGGTCCTTTTCTTTTGCGTTTGATGATTTGTATATAATTGTAACGCAGGGAAGTTTACTTGTCAACTTTTTTAACAATGTTTTTTTGAAAAAATTTCTTTACAAACGGGTGAAAAGTTGCTATAATCAGTGTGTTGTAAAAATGAATATGCGCCCGTAGCTCAGTTGGATAGAGCGTTAGACTCCGACATTTCAGGCGTTTCCAGTTGAGATATGGCGCAAAGCATTGCCACACCTGCGTTTGCGGGAACGGCAGAGAAAAAATGGGTGGTCGTTGACTACTATTTGACGACTATCGCAGAAACCCACAACCAAATATGCG